>Ga0308163_10000196_pt1 | contig 159729 bp, 146 predicted proteins | sample PhyTR1_FD_201037 | JGI IMG/M metagenome (GOLD analysis project Ga0308163, IMG submission 201037) | Phyllosphere microbial communities from UC Gill Tract Community Farm, Albany, California, United States - DLSLT.R1 | ecosystem: Host-associated > Plants > Phyllosphere > Unclassified | place...
ATCGTGCGCTGGGCGCAGGAACTGGGGGTGCCGGCGGGCAAGTACCGCACGCCCGCCGAGGTCGTGCACGGCGAGCAGGAACGCGCCCGCGGCCTGTTTGCACCGGCAAGCCTGCAGAACGGCCAACAGACCGAGATGCTGGTGGCCCCCTTCCAGTTCCGCTGCACGCCGCTTGTCGGCGGCGGCTGTGTGCCTGCCCTGGGCGAGATGACGCAGGAGGTATCGGTGTGAATGCTCCTCGTGCTCCTCGTGCCCCGCTGGCCGGCGTGCGTATCGCCGACTTCACCATTCATGCAGCCGGACCGTTCTGCACCCACTTGCTGTCGCAGCTGGGCGCCGAGTGCATCAAGATCGAAAGCCGCACGCGGCCCGATGCGTTTCGCAAGCCGCATGCGGTCTACGGGCGCATGTCGGCCGCCACCTTCGATCAGGTGTCTGCCAACAAGCTGTCGGTGCGGCTGAACCTGAAGCAGCCCGAAGCCATCGTGCTGGCAAAACGCATCGTGTCGGCGTCCGACATCGCGGCTGAAAGTTTCCGCCCAGGCGTGATGAAACGCCTGGGCCTGGGCTTCGAGGACTTGAAGCAGGTGAAAGACGACCTGGTGTTCCTGTCCTTGTCGTCCTGCGGGCAAAGCGGTCCGGATTCCCATTTCGCCGGCTACGCGCCCCTGTTCGGCGCCTGGGGTGGCCTCGGCTGGATGAGCGGCTACAACGATGGCCCGCCGGTGGAAATGCGGCACGTGATGGACCATTCGGCCGGCATTCACGCGGCGCTTGCCACGATGGCCGCGCTGCATCAACGCCAGCGTACCGGCTGCGCCCAGCACGTGGATCTGGCCGCGCGGGAAGTGGCCTCGGCCATGATCGGCGATGCGCTGGTGCTGGCCAGCCTGGGCCTGACGCCCGAACGGCCGGGCAATGCCGACCTGGGCATGGCGCCGCACGGGGTCTATGCGACCGCGCACGATGATCGCTGGCTGACGCTTGCCGTGCGAAGCGACGCCGAGTGGCGCTTGCTGGCGCGGGCGCTCGGCCTGCATGCCGATGACACGCGCTTTTCGAGCACCGCCGGGCGGCTTCGGCACCGTGAGGCATTGGACGCACTGCTGATCACGTGTTTCGCCGACTGCAACGCCGACGAGATGGCCGCCACGCTGCAACAGGTTGGCGTCTGCGCCCATGTGTCCTGGAACATGGAAGACATTGCTGCCGATCCGCATCTGCGGGCGCGCGGTGCGGTCACCCAGGTCAGCGCACCCGACATCCCGGAACGGCTGGCCGTGGGCGCACCGGCCCGCTTCAGCCGGACGGGCGACGTCGGTATCCGACGCCTGACCCCCACCTTGGGGCAGGATGAAGAGTATGTTTTTGGTGAACTGCTTGGCTTGAACGCCGAACAACGCGCAGACCTGGAAGCGCGCGAAGTCATTCTGTGACGCAGTTTGCCATCACCCGAATTCGACAAAGGACTTGAGATGAGCGACTCGATCTACCTGGTGCTGGACATGGAAAACGACCTGGTCCACGCCGATGGCCCCAACGGCAAAGCCGCCTACGGCGAACAGGTGCGCGGACGCGGCATCCTGGGCAACACCCGCCGTGCCTTGGACAAGGCCCGCGCGGCCGGTGTCTTGATCGGCTTCGTGCGGGTGGGCTTCTCGCCCGACTACCTCGAGTGCCCGCCCAATTCCCCGATCTTTTCGGGCGCGCGCAAGAACGGCATCTTCAAGCTGGGCGAGTGGGGCACCGAGGTGCATCCCGACCTCGGCCAGCAGCCCGGCGACTTCGACATCGTCAAACACCGCGTCAGCCCGTTTTATGCGACCGGCCTCGAAGCCATCCTGCGTGCGCATGGCGTGAAACGCATCTACTGCTCTGGCATTTCTACCAACGCGGTGGTGCAGGCCACCGTGCGCGAAGGCCATGACCGCGACTATGAAATGGTGGTGCTGGAAGACTGCTGCTGCGGGGTCTCGGCCGAGGAGCACGACAACGCGATCAAGGGCTTGCAGCGCTTCTGCCGCACGACCACTTCGCAAGACGTGGTTTTTGAATGATGCTGACGGTTGACGCCAATGAGTGACGCCAATGAGTGACGCCAATGAGTGAAGCCAACTCCATGCGGCTGGCGCGCAGCCTGTTGTTCGTGCCTGGCGACCGGCCCGAGCGCTACGCCAAAGCACTGACCAGTGGTGCGCACGAGGTGATCCTGGACCTGGAAGACGCCGTTGCGCCTGCCGCCAAGGAGGCTGCACGCGACGCCGTCTGCACCTGGTTGCGCGAAGGCCATCGGGCCATCGTGCGCGTCAACGCCATCGACACGCCGTGGTTCGAGGACGATCTGGCCATGTTGCGCTCCGTGCCGGGCGCAGCGGTGATGCTGCCCAAGGCAGAAACTGCATCGCTGGCCCACACGCTGCGCATGCTGCCGGGTCGCCGTGTCATCGCACTGGTGGAAACCGTGGCGGGCTACATGGGCCTGAGAACCTTGGTGTCTCTGGATGGCCTGGCCCGCATTGCCTTCGGCAGCGTCGACTTTGCTACTGAGAGCGGCATCACCGACGAAGGCGATGCGATGACCGCGATTCGCACCCACATCGTGCTGTCGTCCTGCCATGCCGGCCTGGAAGCGCCCATCGACGGCGTCAGCCTGGAATTCAAAGACGAGGCCACCATGCGCGCCGATGCCTTGCGATCGCGGCAATTGGGCTTCGGCGGCAAGCTGTGCATTCATCCGAACCAGGTCGGGGCGGTGAATGGTGCGTATCGGCCTACGGCTGCCGAGCGCGCATGGGCACAACGCGTACTGGACGCCTTCCAGGAAAGCCAAGGTGCCGCGACCGCCGTCGACGGAAAGATGATCGACAAACCCGTGGTGGAAAACGCACGGCGCATTGCCGCCGAACCCTGAGTGATGGATAGTGCATCATGTGAGAAATGGCCGCTTGAGGGGTAATGCATCGGCGGCCGACAACAGGACTTTCCAGCAGGAAAGGCCACTCAGGCTCAAGACATGGAATACCGAACCAAAGAGGAACAGGTCGCAGACTACCTGCGCGAGCGCATCATCTCCGGCGTCTACCCGCGCGGGTCACGCCTTAAGCAAGCCGAGATCGCCGAGCAACTGCACCTGAGCATCACCCCCGTGCGCGAAGCGCTGAAGCTGCTGGCCGCCGAAGGCTACGTCAGCGGCGACTCCTACCGGGGTGCGCGCGTCGTGCCCTTCGACGCCGGTGCGTCGGCCGAAATACTGCAATTGCGCCTGCTGCTGGAATCCCAGTTGGTACGCGGCGCGATGGAAAAGATCACCACTGAACACATGGCCGGCCTGCGCGCATTGGCCGACGAGTTCGCCAAGGCCTTCACCGATGGCGACCGGGCGAGTGCGCGCGGCGTCAACTACCGCTTCCACCGCTACTTCTACGACATCGCGGAAATGCCGCAGACGCTGCATTTCGTGCAGATCCTGTGGGCGCGATACCCCTTCGATGTGATCAATTCGGCCACCGATCGCGGCAAAGACGCGGTGCGCGAACACGAAGAGATCCTGCAGGCCGTGTCGGCCGGGGACACGTCGACCGCGATGCTGGCGATGAGGAAGCACATCGAGTCGGGATGGACGGTGTTGAAGGCGATGAGCGAATCACCGTGATGCGGTCGGATTCGGCGGGTACTGGCAGAAGACCTTACCCGACGCGCTCAGTCGCAAGTACCTCGTCTCCGTGCACCGCCACTTGATTGCGCCCCCGGCGTTTTGCGTCATACAACGCATCGTCGGCGCGCTTCAGCAGCAGGTCGGTCGCACCATCATTCTTCGGCACCAGTGCAGCAACCCCGATGCTGGCGGTCAGCACGCCAAACGGTGATTCCACGTGCGGCAACTTCTGCGCTTCCAGCGCCTGGCATACCGCCCACGCTGTCTCCAGCGCTATCCCCACATCCGCACCGGGCAGGATGATCGCAAACTCCTCACCCCCGTAACGGGCGACCAGATCGCGGGTGCCACGCATGCTGTTCACCAGTACATCGCTGATCAAACGCAACGCGTCGTCGCCGGCCTGGTGCCCATAGCCGTCGTTGTAGGGCTTGAACAAATCCACATCGACCAGCGCCAGTGCAAGCGATTCACCGCTTGATCTGGCGCGCGCCGCCTCGGCAATCAGCACTTCGTCGAAGTGCCGCCGGTTGGCAACGCCGGTAAGCCCGTCGGTCGCGCTCAAGGCCCGCAGGTTGCGGTTCAAGACCTCCAGCGGTTTGGTCGCCTCGCGCACCTTGTCTTCCAGTTCCAATCGCATCGCGTTCTGCTCGCCGAAGAGCACGGCGAAACCCATGCCGACGATGCTCATGGTCAGGATGAACTCCTGGGTGCGCAGAATCATGGCGTGCGGGGATCCGTTGCCGAAGGGCTGGTGGCCGGTGGTCTGGGCCCAGGCTGTGCCCAGCGCCAGCAGCGCAATCGACAGCGCGGTCCAGCGGGTGCCGAATCGCACCGCGATGAACAGGACGAAGGGCAGGAAGACGGTTGGTGTCAGTTGCAGGCCGCTGCCCAGGTCTGCGCCTTCGCGCGTGAACACCAGGAAGGCCAGCGCAAGCAGCACTGAAATGACCAGGCCATCCCACCACCGTGGCGTGATCTGACCGGGTCGAGCTTGCAGGAAAGCCAGCAAGAGCGGGGTGTAGATCAGCAGTCCCAGCGCATCGCCGTACCACCACAGCAGCACCAGCGCCGGGTAACTCACGGTGTTGCTGTCCAGCGTGAACAACACGCCGCCCGCCAACAATGCGCCGCCCAGGGCGCCGAATATCGGGCCCACCAGCACGAACTTGCCAAAGTCGCGGATGCGGTTCAGATGGGACGTGACACCCAGGTGGCGCATCACCAGATACGCAGCGGTGACCTCGGTCAGGTTGCACAGGGCGAATGCGATGGCATAGGACGGCGCAAACACCGAGAGGCTGGCCAGCACGTCGGAGCTGAAGGTCAGCAGGGCCAGCAGCCATCCGCGCCGACCTTGCCGATGCAGCAGTGCCGCCAGCAGCACTGCATTGGGCAGCCAGGCGATGACTTCGTGTTCAGGGGATACGGCCAGTGAAAAAGTCAGTTTGACGCTGGCGAAGTGCAGAAGTGGCAGTAACAGGTACCCGAGCCAGGCTGGACGAAGTTGCATTGCGATCGTGTGGTGATTCGGGGGCTTGCCCGGGTCGGGCGGATTGGGTCGCACACGCTGCTGCGTGACGCGCGCGGCGTAGCCATGGTGCGCGTAAAACGCAGCATATTGCCAAAAACCATGCGTTCAGATGATGCTGACATCTAATATCCAACTGCATCGCTATCATTGATGCCGGCGCGCAACAGGCCGGTCGCCGCCGCGGGTCAGCCCAGTGATTCAAGCCTGATCTGGGTTTCGGTTCACCGCGTCCATGATTGCCACGTTGATCCCCTGCATCACTTCGCGGTAGGCATCCAGCCGGGCTTGCGGAATGTCATCGGCCACCAGATCCATCTGGTGATGAAACTCGTTGGCCAGCGCCCGGGGATCGGGGTGACTGGCGACCAGCGCATAGCCCAGGCGGCGCGAGGCGGTGATGTGAACCGTCAGATCGGCGGTGAGCGCCGCGTTTTCCGTATGCAGCCGCACCATCTCTTCCAGCAGCCGACCGTGACGATCCAGGCGTTCGATGATGGGATCGATTGGCGGCGTGTGCGCAGGCGGGGTCGAAGGATCTTGGGGCATGGCGTTCTCGGCTCGGGCGGGCATTCGTCTCTTATAGCCCGCCAAGCCGCGCCGTGGCGCACGGTGTGGTCACGCGGCTGCGGCCATGTCCCACATGCCCATCACCTGCGAGATGGCGGCCTCCATGGTTTGCAGCCCGACGCCGTCGCGGGCGAGCGTGGTCAGGCCCAGCAGGAAGCTGTCAAAGACGGTGGCCAGCGCGCGGGCATCGACATCTGCCTTGAGCTGGCCGCTGGCCACGGCGCGGTCGACGCAGGCCTTGATGCCAGCCCGGGTACGCGCCCGCGAACGGGTCAGCGGTGCGGTGACCTCGGCAAGCTCGGGGGACGGCGCGCTCATCACGCCAAGCGCCACCATGCATCCGCGCGGATGTCCGCGTTCGCACTGCATGCGCGCCGAGCGCCGGATAGCCAGTTCCACCGCCTCCTTGGGGGCGAGCGTCGTGTCCCACAGGCATTCGGTGACCTGGGCGTAGGTGGCCAGGTAGCGCGCCATGCATTCCTGGAACAAGGCTTCCTTAGACCCGAAGGCGGCGTAGAAGCTGGGCGCCGAGATGCCGCCGCCGATGGCAGCCTTCAATTGCGTCAAGGATGTGGATTCGTAGCCCTGTTCCCAGAACAGGTGCATCGCCTGATCGACCGCTGCGTCCCGGTCGAAATTGCGCGGTCTGCCCATTTGCGCCATGCGGTTCTCCTTGCTGGAGATAAAGACTATTCGATACATAAGTCGTTGACAAGCAAGCGGCCACTGTCTACATTCATATCGATCGGTACATAAATGTGCGGTTCCCGCCCGGCGCGGGATTTTTTTCACCCACATATGTACTGATCGATATTTATGTCGGTGATGCATTTGCCACATCGCCACGCCAATTTTTCCAAGGAAAGAAAGTGAATCTCCCAACTTCCACCACGGCCGACGCTGCAAGCGACCAGCTGCCGATTGCGGCCTTGCTGGCCCTGGCCATGACCGGCTTCATCTGCATCGTGACCGAAACGCTGCCGGCCGGACTGCTGCCGCAGCTTGCCGCCGGGCTGGATGTGACGGCATCGCTGGCTGGCCAGACCGTCACGGCCTATGCGCTGGGCTCGGTGCTGGCAGCCATTCCGCTGACCATTGCCACCCGCAACTGGCGGCGGCGCACGGTCTTGCTGCTGACCATCGTGGGTTTCCTGGTGTTCAACACCGTCACCGCCTTGTCGTCGGCCTTCTGGTTGACCTTGGTGGCGCGCTTTTTCGCGGGCATGGCGGCCGGCCTGGCGTGGAGCCTGCTTGCTGGATACGCGCGGCGCATGGTGCAGCCGCATCAGCAGGGCAGAGCCATGGCGATCGCCATGGTGGGCACGCCCGTCGCCTTGTCCCTGGGCGTGCCGCTGGGTACCTGGCTGGGCGGCATCGTGGGTTGGCGCAGCGCCTTCGGTGTGATGTCCGGCCTGACCTTGCTGCTGATCGTCTGGGTACTGGCCAAGGTACCTGACTACCCGGGCCAGACCGGTCGCGAACCCATGCCCTTGCGCAAGGTGCTCGCCACCCCTGGCGTGCGGCCGGTGCTGGCCACCGTCATGGTCTGGATGCTGGCGCACAACATTCTGTACACCTACATCGCCCCCTTCGTGGCGCAGGCCGGTCTGCTCGAGCGCGTCGACATGGTGCTGCTGACCTTCGGCGCCGCCGCACTGCTGGGGATCGCAGTCACCGGCCGGCTGGTCGAACATCACCTGCGCGGCGCCGTGCTTGCCAGCCTGACTGCTTTCTTTGCCGCCTCGCTGGTGTTTCTCGGCTTGCCCACTGTGCCGACCGCCGTCTACCTGGGCGTGGCCGTGTGGGGCCTGAGCTTCGGCGGCGCAGCAACCTTGCTGCAGACGGCCTTGGCCGACACGGCGGGCAAGGGCGCCGACGTGGCGCTGTCGATGAACGTGGTTGCCTGGAACAGCGTGATCGCCGGTGGCGGTGTGCTGGGCGGTATCTTGCTTGATCGCTGGGGCGCCTACACCTTCCCGTGGGCATTGCTTGGCTTGACGGCGATCGGGCTGCTCATCGTGTGGCGCGCCAATGTGCATGGCTTCCGCCCCGGTTCGCGCACACCTGCCGTGGGGCATTGAGCCAAGGAGATGGCTGCGGGTACGTCACGCATGACGTGCGCAGCGGATGGTGCCTGGCGGCGTCGCATTGCCGCATCAGCGAATTTGTTTATGACGATGCGTCGTCGAATGCATGAGCTTGCTGAGTTACGATCCGCCAATCATCCCAGCCTGCCTGCCGGTGGCGACCAGGCGCCTGGGGCATTTTATTGGCAGCAACGTGACTCTGTTTCCCGCCTCCGGCGCTGACCACGCGCAGTCCGTCCCTTCCCACGCCGCCGGCCTGCTGCAGGCAGTGGGCGATATCCTGGACATGCCGATCGATGCGGCGTTTGCCGACACCATGGTCGAACGCATGGTGCGGGGCACGGGTGCGGACTACGCCTGGCTGGTACTGGACGGAAATCGCGCGGTCTGCAGCAGCAGTTGCCACGCGGCGGGCGTCGATGCAATCTACGCACCGGTGGGCAATGACGCCTTGCTTGCCGCGCTTGCCGACAGCGGGCAGGTAGTGAGCCTGGCGAATTGCCAAGCCACCTTCGGTGACGCACCGGTATTGCAGCGTCTGAACGCGCAGGCCTGCATCGCAAATGCCGTCAAGGACGATGCGGGCATCATCCAGGGCTACCTTGCATTCGCCTTCACTGACCCGCTGGCGGACGGCTCGTACCACGTGAACGCCTTGCGCAGCCTGACGGGCTTCATTCGCCATGCGGTCGTGCGCGCCGAGGCGCTCGAAAATGCCGTTGCCGATCTGCGCGCGGCCACGGTCCGTTATGAAGAGCTGTTCAACCGGGCGCCGGTGCTGATCAATGCCTTCGATTCGACCGGGCGCTGCACCTTCTGGAACGCCTCGTGCCAAGCCATCTTCGGCTGGTCGGCCGAAGAAATCATGCAGCACACCGACGCCTTGTCGCTGTTCTATCCCGACCCGGATATCCGCGCAGCGGTCGCCGCCTCCGTCGGGCCCGCGCCCGGCGGCGAATTCAAGGAATGGCATCCACAAAATCGCCGCGGCGATGTGTTGGCCACCCTGTGGTCCAACGTGCGCTTGCCCGATGGTGGCGTCGTCAACATCGGCATGGACATCACCGAGCGCAAGCTGGCTGAAGAACAGCTGCAGCGCATGGCCAAGACCGACGGGCTGACCGGATGCTGGAACCGCGCCGAGATCATGCGTCGGCTGAAGGAGCGGGTCGATACCGCCGCCGTTGATGCCGCGTTCAAGACCACGGCCGTGATGATCGACCTCGATCATTTCAAGCGGGTCAACGACCGCCATGGCCATCTTGCCGGCGATGCGGCCTTGAGGCACTTCTGCGAAAAATTGCGCGCCAGCGTGCACGAGGGCGATCTGATCGGACGACTGGGCGGCGAGGAATTCCTGGTCTTGCTCGACGGCGTGGATGCCGACGCCGGCCTTGCCTTGTGCGATCGGCTTCGCGAACTGTTGCGAGCCCATGTGATCGAGGCCGGCGGATACCCCTTGCCTTTGTCGGCAAGCGCGGGTGTGACTCGCATCCGCGGCGAGGGCGAAACGATTTCCAGCCTGCTGACCCGGGCCGACGCCGCCTTGTATGAAGCCAAGCATGCCGGGCGAGATCGTGCGGTCATTGCCCAGTGACCAAGGGCGTCTGCCATCTCCGTACATACGCTCGCGATCTGAACTGACCGCCTGTGCCGGCCAGCTTCAAATCAGGTTCCAGATGGCGGCAAGGCCAGGGGTGTGGTGTACGGCTGCTTGATAGACTGGGCCAAACAACAGGAGATTCCATGAGCACCCATCGGACACCCGTACTTCCTACGCAAGATACGACGTCAGCAAGTGAGGCGCTGTTTTCTGAAGACAGCCACGTCCTGCCAGACGCCATATCCATCCAGAAGAAGTTCTTCACTGTCAGCGATGGGACCCGGCTCAGTTATCTGGAAGCGGGGCAGGGAAAGACGCTGTTGATGGTGCCCGGCTGGTCGCAGACCGCGGAACAGTTCAAATTCCAGCTTGAAGGGTTGGCCAGCCACTATCGCGTGATTGCGGTGGATGTGCGCGGGCATGGCGATTCGGACAAGCCTGCGCATGGCTACCGTATTCAGCGGCTGGCAAAGGATCTGGAAGACGTGATGACCGGGCTGAACCTGGTGGACGTCAACCTGCTTTGTCACTCGATGGGCAATAGCGTGGCGTGGTGCCACCTGGATCTGTTCGGGCAGTCGCGCATTGCCCGATACCTGTGTATCGACCAACCTGCTGTCCTGGTCCCCGACACCACCTGGACTGCGCAGCAGATTGCCGATTACGGCGCAATTTTCGAGGACGCGAATCACGCGAACCGTGTTGTGGCGGCGGTTGCGGCCGACCTGGGCAACCCTGATGCGCCCACCACCACTGCGTTCCTGGCGTCCATGACCCGAGGCATGTCGGCGGAGCAAATGGCCTGGGTGAAGGAAGAAACGCTGAAAATGCCGCGCGACCTGGCGGCGCTGCTGCTGCAAAGCCATTGCTATCAAGACTGGCGCGACGTGATTGCGCGCATCGGCAAACCCACGCTGTTCGTCGGGGGCGCGATCAGCAATGTTCCGCCGCATTGTGTGCAGTGGCAGCACACCCAGGTGCCCGATTCGCAGATCAGGATCTTCGACGAAGACGAGGGCGGATCGCATTTCATGTTCATCCAGAATCCTGCCGCGTTCAACGCCTTGGTGCGCGAGTTCATCGGCTAGACCCGCCTACACATACGCTTGCCATCTGCCGTCACCAGCCGCCCGGTCTTGCGGTAGGCTCTGCGCTTTCGTCTTTGGCCCGCATCGGGCTGCGAACCTGCAATGCTCAAAAGCTCTACGGCGGTGACCCCCGGCATATTGGATGGCCGCATCGAACAATTGCGCGTGTCGGTGCCCACGCCCATGGGCGACGTCTACCTGCGTGTCGATGGCGTGCCGGTCATTGGCACGATCGAAGACGCCGCGATGGTTCGCACGGTGCGCAGCCTGCGGGAACAGTCAGCACCGGTGCGGGTCGGCGTCCTGACCGATGCGGCCGGTACGCATTATTTTTCCTGGCTGATCGCGCGCAAAGGACCGGGCGTGCCGCCTCGTTTCTATGTCGACGAGCGACGCAACGGCTGGCGCGGCGTGGGTATTGGTGTGTTGATTGCAGCCGTCTGCATGGCAGTGGCGTGGCTGCTGGGCATCAGTTCGGCCTGGCGCGCCATCATGCTTGCGGTGCTGCTTGCCTTTGCATTCGCAGGCGTGGTGTTCGCGGGCGTGTCCTTGCATGCGCTGTGGTTCAACCGGCTGCATCGCGCGGCCATTTTGCAGAGCGAGGCCGCCTTTCGCGAGTACAGCGGCAAGCCGCCTGCGGTGGCGCCGGCGCGCACAGCTGCACCGGTCGTGGATACCGCGCCGCCACCTGTGGCCACCGACACGCAAGATCCACCGATGCAGCGCATCCACGGTGCGCTGAAGGACCTGACGCACGAGTCCGTGCGGTCGGCCAATTCCGGGCCGTCTTACGGGCTTTATCGTTTTGTCGTGGGCCAGCAGCCTTATCTGATGCGGGTTGGCGAAAACCTGGGCGACATCAAACCTTTCCTGGCCGAAGGCGACCTGGTCGACATGGCGGTGCATGCCGCCGATCGCCCTGGTGCAGGACCGCACCGCCTGGTATACGCCATGCGCAACCTGGAAGACGGGCGGGTCTACGTCTGCCATCACGGATTCCGCGGCGGCGACCGGCGCATTTCGCCGGTCGGGGTGGGACTCACGCAGCGCGCCCCGATGCTGCGATTGGTGGGCGGTTTGTTGCTGTTCACCTGGCTGCTGCTCGCCGGGCTGGGTTGGTTCAGCGGATCGCCGGGCGACCGCGACGATCTGCCTGCGCTGCTGACCTACGCCTTCATTGGCTTCGTGATGCTGTGGTTCTGCGTGGCGCTGCCCTTCGTCTACCTGGACATGCGCTGGAAGCAGGGCAGGCCGACACGGCGTCAGCGCATTCTGGAACGGGTCTACCAGACGCTGGGACTGGGCACCCCGTTCGCGCCCACCGAGCGCATCGAGGAAGTCTAGGCGGGAGAGCGGGGACTCGCCGCCTGCTCGAGCACCAAGTAGCTATCCGCACCATCCAGGCTGCAGTCCAGCGTGCTTGGCGGAACGTCGCGTTCCAGCACTTCGAACATGCTGTCGACGAAGTCCATCAGGCCGTCGGACGCGGCAATCGCGCCATCCACATCGCCACTGGCCACCGCCGTGATCACCGAAATATGTCCGGCTACCGTGCGTTGCAGGTCGATCTTGTCGGCCGCGTGCATGTGATAGATCCAGCCAATGCGCCGGAAGATGGTGTGCAGGGGGCGCAGCGTGCCTTCCACGAAAGGTTCCTGTGCCGCCGCCAGGAATAGCTGATCGATCAGCCGATCTGCGACGTTGAACTGCTCGATCGTCATGTTGGCGCCATGCTCGATCAACTGCCGCCGGATGTGCTGCATGCGGTTGCGTTCCGACGCGCCCGAGCGCTCGGTGGCCAGCCGGATCACGAAGCGTTCCATGTCACGCCGCAGCCTGAGCAGCAGGCGATCCCGCGAGAGGTCGATGGGTGCAATGCGAATGCCGTGTCGCGGCGTGATCTGCACCAGCGTATCGGCCGCCAGACGATTGAGCGCCTGGTGTACCGGCGTGCGGCCGTAACCGACCATGGTTTGCAGCTCATGCGTGGCCATGAAGCGGCCTGGCGCCAGCTTGCAGCAGATCAGCAGTTCCTCGATGCGCTCATAGGCTTGATCCGACAGATTCGCAGGGTTTCTGCGCAGCGGTAGCGCTGCAGGGTCGACCGACGCCGACGCGGTTCTGGCAGGTGATCGAGTTGCCATGGATTTCCCTTGTTTCGAGGCTTCAGCATAGCTGATATGCAAGGGATCGCGCCGCTGGGAGGCGCATATTCAGGGCTTTTGCGGGGGGAAGATGTTTATCGACCGATGGACGGGTATTCACCGATAAATTTTGTGAAATATCACGATATTATTCGCGCTCTCATTAGAAGAACGGCGGCCACGACGTCGCCTCATGGAGATCTGCATGACCACACACTCGCGCTTTCCCCGCTTGTCCGTTGGTGCCCGTGCGTTGGGGGCGGCGACCGTATTTGCATTGACCTTGTCCGGGGCAGTGCATGCACAGGCAAAGGAAACCCTGAGCTTTGCCTCCGCGACCTTTGCGGAAGCGGGGCGCGGCGACAAGCTCAAGCTGTGGGTCGAGAAGTTCAACAAGAGCCAGTCCGCCATCGAGGTGCAGCCGCTCGCCATGCCGTTCTCCACCTTGGCCAAGACGGTGTTCACGCAGATGGGCGGCGGGGCAGGGCCTGACCTGGTGCGATTCGATCTGATCGACTACTACGCTGCCGCACAGGCCCAGCGCATCTTGCCGCTCGATGCCGACATCAAGTTCAGCGACTACACGCTGACCGAACCCAACAAATACCTGGTCATCGACAACAAGCGCTATGGCGTGCCCTTCGAGATCAGCAACTACCAGCTGATCTACAACCCCCAATTGCTGAAGGGTGGCAAGCCGCCCGCCAACTTCGACGAGTTCCTGGCCGCCGCCAAGACCGCCACCGGGGACCAGGTATTCGGCTTCGCATACCGGGCCACCATGGCCGAAAGCAATGGCTTTTGGCAGGACTTGTGCAACTTCGTCTATGGCTTTGGCGGACGCTGGAGCGACGACGCGGGCAAGCTCACGATCAACAGCCCCAAGGTGGTCGAAGGGGTGATCGCCTACAAGCAGATGTACGACGCGGGCGCCACGCCAAAAGGGGCGGACGCGGCCACCTACCGGCGCATGTTCTGGGAAAAGAAGCTGGCGATGGAAATCGATAACGGCGGTGTCGCCGGCATCTTCAGTCAGCAGGCGCCCGACTTGCCGCTGCAAGCCGCACCGTCGCCGTTCCCGACCCGCGCGCAAGGCCTGATCCTGGCGCCGCTGGTGATCAACAGCAACACCAAGCACAAGGAAGCCGCCGTCACCTTCGTCAAGTGGATGATGCAGCCCGAGAACCAGAAGGACTTGCAGAGCATTCTGGGTGCGGCCAACGTGGCAACGGTGGTCGAACGCTCGCCGGAAGAATTGAAGGCACGTCCGTGGATGAAGGTCTATGACGATCAATCGCCGAACAGCGTGCCGCAACTGGTGAAGGGGTTCGAGGCCCGCACGCCCGAGATCCAGCAAGTGATTCTCGAGCAGGTCTTGCGTGTCTTGCAGGGCGGCGCCGAGCCGCAGAAGGCCATGGATCAGGCGCAGCGTCTGGTCAGCACGCGCGTGCTGCGCAAGTAAGCCGGCTCGCGCATCGCCATGGCTGCAAACAAACCAGGCAAGACGGCGCAAGGTGCCGCAGGCAGGGTGGGGTGGGCACCCTACCTGTTCTGCGCGCCGGTCATGCTTTATCTGTTGGTCTTTCAGGCCTACCCACTGCTGCAGGAGCTGTACCTCAGCTTTACGCAGACGTCTTTGCTGTCGCCCGGGCAGCACGACTGGGTGGGCCTGCGCAATTACGCCGATCTGTTCGAACAAGAGGAGTTCAGCCAGGTCTTGATCGTGACCCTGGTCTACACGGTGGCCTGCGTGGTGTGCGCGATCGGCATCGGCCTGGGGACGGCGCTGTTGTTGAACATGCCGTTCCGCGGGCGTGGCATTGCGCGCTCGCTGATCACGATTCCGTGGGCCGCGCCGCCCGTGGCGGTGGCGCTGATCTTCATCTGGATGTTCAACGGCCAATATGGCGTGTTGCAGCACTTGATGAACTTCCTGGGTCTGTCCGCAGGCATGGAAGGCTGGCTGGACAACCCCTCACGCGCATTGCCCGCCATTCTGGTGACCACCGTGTGGCAGATATTCCCGTTCACCTCGGTGGTGATCCTGTCCGCACTCCAGGGCGTGTCGACCGACTTGCGCGAGGCCGCCGTGATCGACGGCGCAGACCGGCTCAGCGTGTTCGGCGCAGTCGTGTGGCCGGCGATCAAACCGACGGTGATGCTGCTGACCTTGTTCATCACGATCTGGTCGCTGCGCCGCTTCGACCTGATCTGGTTGATGACCCAAGGCGGTCCCATCGGATCGACCAACACGCTGGTGATCGAGTTGTACCGGCGCGCCTTCACCTACCGTGAGCTGGGCGAAGCAGCAGCGGTGGGCATGGTTGGGCTGTCGCTTGCACTGGCCATTACGGTGGTGTATTTCCGGTTGACGTTGCGCGCCGAGCGCGCTGCGGGGCATTGATGAAAACCACGACCCTGGACTGGCGTCAGGCGATCTTGATGATCGTGATTCTCGGCGTGTTGGGCATCACGGCCTTCCCGATCTACTGGATGCTGGTCACATCAACCACCGCATCCACTGACCTGTTTGCATCGCCGCCGCATTTGTTGCCCGGCTTGTCGCAGTGGCACGTCTTCCGCGAGGTGTTCAACACCACGGATGTGGGCCGGTGGCTGCTCAACAGCGCCATTGTGGCCGTGGGCACGACGGTGCTGAGCTTGTTGCTGGCGGTGTTGCCTGCCTACGCCTTGTCGCGCTTCCGGTTTGCCGGCATTGCGATCGTGGGGCTTGCGTTGTTCGTCACCCAGATGTTGCCCGAGGCCATGCTGGTGGTGCCGCTCTACGCGATCTTTGGCCAGCTGTCGCTGCTGAACACGCTGACCGGCCTGATTCTGGTGAATACGGCCTTCACGGTGCCGGTGATCACCTGGATCCTGAAGGGCGCCATCGACGGTGTGCCGGTCGACATCGAAGAGGCGGCCTGCATGGACGGTTGCTCGCGCATCGGCACGGTCTTCATCGTGGTGATCCCGCTGATCGCACCCACGCTCGCGGCCACCGCGGTGATTGCCTTCTTCCACGGCTGGAACGAGTACGTGTTTGCGCAGACCCTGGTCAGCGCGCCCGAGTTGCATACGGCTTCAGTCGGGCTGGCTGGCTTCGTCGGCGAGCTGAGCACGCCGCTGCACTCGGTAATGGCCATCGGGCTCATGTACACCTTGCCCGCCGTCTTTTTCTATCTTCTCGTGCAGCGCTACGTCGTTGCAGGAATGACCGCCGGCAGCGTCAAGGGCTGACCGTTCAAAGGATTGCACCGTGTCATCCATTTCCCTGAAGAACGTCACCAAGACCTTCGGCGCGAAGACCGTACTGGGCAACATCAATGTCGAGGTGCCCGCCGGCGAGTTCCTGGTGCTGCTGGGCCCGTCGGGCTGCGGCAAGTCGACCTTGTTGCGCATGCTGGCCGGGCTGGAGACGGTCAGCGATGGCGAGATCCACCTTGGCCCGCGCCGGGTGGACACGCTGCCGCCCAGTGCGCGCGACATGGCCTTCGTGTTCCAGTCCTATGCGCTGTACCCGCACATGACGGTACGCAGGAACATCACCTTCCCGCTGATCATGCGCAAGTTCCGCTGGTGGTTCCACATTCCGCTGCTGGGGCATTTCGCCAAGCGCCGGATCGAGCGCTCGCCCGAGGTACGCGAGCTGGTCGACCGCACGGCAAAGATCCTGTCCTTGACCGAGATGATGGACCGCCATCCGCGCACCTTGTCAGGCGGGCAACGCCAGCGCGTGGCGCTGGGCCGCGCGATGGTTCGCCAGCCCGAGGTCTTCCTGATGGACGAACCGCTGTCCAACCTGGATGCCAAGCTGCGCTCGTCGATGCGTGCCGAGATCATCAAGCTGCATCGTGACCTGGGCGGCACCTTTGTGTACGTGACCCACGACCAGATCGAAGCCATGACCATGGGCACGCGCATCGTGTTGATGCACGCAGGCGAAGCACAGCAGATCGGCACGCCGCGCGAGATCTACACCAATCCGGCCAATACCTTCGTGGCGCGGTTCATCGGCACACCTGCGATGAATCTGCTGCAGGCGCGTATCGACGGCGGACAGTTGCGCATTGCTGAGATGCAGCTGCCCCTGCCGCCGCATCTGGGGGTTGCAGGTGCAAGTGGTACCGAGGTGTTGGTGGGCGTGCGGCCAAGTGCGCTTTCCATCGCCCATGATGCGGCGCAAGCCGGCCTGGCGGGCACGGTGGCGCTGGTCGAGCACGTGGGCGCGGAATCGATCGTCACCATTCGCCTGGATACGGCCAGCACCGCGCACGATCGCGATGGCGGTGTGGCCAACGAGATCATGTTGACCGAGTCTGGCTACAGCACGCTGCGCATCGGCAGCCCGGTGCGGGTGTCGCTGGACCTGGCGCAGGCCGTGGTGTTCGCAGGTGACACGGGCAAGCGGATTTCGAACGACATTGCGCTGCCGGCGCCAGCCGACGCGGCGCATGCCCCATTCCTGCCTACCCGGCACTGAGCACGCATTCAATACAGACTGATTTCATGGCAACCCTGATTACCGATGTGAAAGTCATCCTCACGGCCCCCCAGGGCATCAACCTGGTGGTCGTGAAGGTCGAAACCAACCAGCCGGGTCTGCATGGCCTGGGCTGCGCCACCTTTGCCTACCGGCATCTGGTGGTGCAGTGCCTGGTCGAGCAGTACCTGAAGCCTTTGCTGGTGGGCCGCGACGTAAGCGCCATCGAAGACCTGTGGCAGCTGATGCACCAGAACGCCTACTGGCGCAACGGCCCGGCGGAAAACAACGCGATATCCGGTGTCGACATGGCGCTGTGGGACATCAAGGGCAAGATGGCCGGCATGCCGGTCTATCAACTGTTCGGCGGCAAGGTTCGTGAGGGCGTGCCGATCTATCGCCATGCCGATGGCCGCGACCTGGCCGAGCTGTGCGACAACATCCAGGCGTACCGGGAACAAGGTATCACCCATATCCGCTGCCAGAGCGGCGGCTATGGCGGCAGTGGATATGGGCCTGCGCCGTCCACCGCACCGCGCGGCGCGCCAGACGGCATCTACCTGCACAGCCGGCGTTACATGCGCGACACGCTGAAGCTCTTCGACGGTATTCGCAGCAAGGTGGGCTTCGACGTGGAGCTTTGCCACGACGTGCACGAACGCCTGAGCCCGATCGATGCGATCAAGTTCGCCTGCGACATGGAGCGCTTCGAACTCTTCTTCCTGGAAGACGCGATTCCGCTGGAAGAGGGCAAGTGGCTGCGGCAATTGCGCGAGAAGACACGCATCCCGCTGGCGCAAGGCGAGCTGTTCAACAATCCCTATGAATGGAAGAGCCTGATCACCGAGCAGTTGATCGACTTCATCCGGGTGCACATCAGCCAGATCGGCGGCATCACGCCGGCGCGCAAGCTGCAGATCTTTGCCGAGCAATTCGGCGTGAAGACGGCTTGGCACGGCCCCGGCGACATGTCGCCGATTGCGCATGCGGCCAACATCCATATCGACCTGGCCTCGCGCAATTTCGGCGTGCAGGAATGGTCGGGCATCCAGCCGCCCAACTTCGTGATCCAGAACCTGAAGGGGCACCTCGATGCCTTGAACGAAGTATTTCCGGGCCTGCCTGAGTTCAAGGATGGGTATGTCTACGCCAACGACAAGCCGGGCCTGGGCGTGGATATCGACGAAGCCCAGGCCGCCAAATATCCCTGCGAAAACACCGTCACCACCTGGACGCAGACCCGCCTGATCGACGGCACCCTGCAAACGCCTTGAGAGAACCCACTTCATGTCCACCCAACTTTTCAGTCTGGCGGGTAAAACCGCACTTGTGACCGGCTCCTCGCGCGGTCTGGGCTTTGCGATTGCCGAAGGCCTGGCTGCCGCCGGCGCGCGTCTGGTCATCAACGGCGTCGATGGCGCGCGGCTCGATGCGGCTGCCGCCACGCTGCGCGACAAGGGCTATACCGTCGATGCACATGCCTTCGACGTATGCGACGAAGCGGCAGTGGTCGCTGCCTTCGAGAAGCTCGATGCAGCGGGTATCGCCGTCGACATCCTGGTCAACAACGCCGGGGTGCAGTACCGCAAACCCATGGTGGAACTGGCGACCGAGGACTGGCGCCGCGTGATCGAGACCAATCTGACCAGTGCCTTCGTGGTCGGCCGCGAAGCCGCCCGCCGCATGATCCCGCGTGGCCACGGCAAGGTGATCAACATCGGCTCGCTGACCAGCGAACTGGCGCGCGCGACCGTCGCGCCCTACACGGTGGCCAAGGGCGGCATCAAGATGCTGACGCGCGCGATGACGGCTGAATGGGCGACCCACAACATCCAGGCCAATGCGATCGGGCCTGGCTATATGCTGACCGACATGAATCAGGCACTGATCGACAACCCGACATTCGACGCGTGGGTAAAGGGCCGCACGCCGGCCGGTCGCTGGGGCAAGCCGGAGGAACTGATCGGCACCGCCGTGTTCCTGGCATCGAATGCATCGAATTACGTAAGCGGCCAGATCATCTATGTCGATGGCGGCATGGTCTCGGTGCTGTGATGATGGAAGCACTCGTCATCCACGGTCCTGGCGACCTGCGCGTAGAAACGTTCGAAACCGCTCCCCTGGACGCAGGCCAGCTTCAGGTGCGCGTGCGCAGCGGCGGTATCTGCGGGTCTGACCTGCACTACTACCAGCACGGCGGCTTCGGCACCATCCGCATCAAACACCCGATGGTGCTGGGCCATGAAGTGGCCGGCGTAATCGAGGCGCTGGGCGCCGGCGTGACGGACTTTGCCCCGGGCGAACGCATCGCGATCAGCCCCAGCCGTCCGTGCCGGCTCTGCAAATTCTGCCAGCAAGGCCTGCAAAACCATTGCCTGGACATGCGCTACTACGGCAGTGCGATGCGCAATCCGCATGTCGACGGCGCGTTTCGCCAGCAGATCGTCATCGATACGCACCAGGCGCATCGCCTGAGCGATTCGGTCAGTGACGCCGAGGGCGCGATGGCAGAACCGCTGGCCGTGGCGCTGCACGCAGTACGCCGCGCCGGGCCGCTCTTGGGCAAGCGGGTGCTGGTCACGGGCTGCGGTCCCATCGGCGCCTTGCTGGTGATCGCGGCGCGGCGGGCCGGTGCCGGTTTCATCGTGGCGACCGATGTGGGCGCGCTGACGCTGGGCAAGGCCTTGGAGGTCGGGGCAGATGAAGTCGTGAACGTGGCCGAGACGCCGGATGGCCTGGCGCGCTTTGAGGCCGACAAGGGCGGCTTCGACGTGTTGTTCGAAGCCAGCGGCAATGCGCGTGCGCTGGTGGGGGCGTTCAATGCGCTGCGGCCGCGCGGCATCCTGGTGCAGGTGGGCCTGGGCGGTGACATGACGCTGCCGGTGAACACCATCGTGGCCAAGGAGTTCGACCTGCGTGGGGCCTTCCGCTTCCATGAAGAGTTTGCGGTGGCAGTCGAACTGCTGAACAAGGGGCTGGTTGACGTGACGCCGCTGATTTCGGCCACCTTGTCCTATCGCGATTCCACCCAGGCATTCGAGCTGGCGGGGGATCGGTCGAAGGCCATGAAGGTGATCTTGAACTTCGATTGAGAGGGGTGAGTGGCTTACAGCGCTGAAGCGTCCCGCAGTCGTACACCGTCCAAGGCCGCGTGGCTCAGCGCCTCGAACATCACCCGGTCGCAAACGGGGTAGAACCCGCTGTTGGGCTGGACGAAAATGTGCGCGGCGCCTACCCGCGCTTTCTTGAACACCAGCGACGCTCCACCGGCAATGCTGTAGAACTGCACGTCCTGGCCGGTCGTGAAGTCGTGTTCCACCTTGATCTTCACCCGGGAAGCCGGGACGTCAAGCGCATCCAGTTGGCGAATCACATCGCACAGGTAGTACTGCGCTCCGGGAGTGCCATCGGCCAAGGTGAAGTCACACGCAGCGAACGCAAAGCCTTGCGCGTCCACGGCATCGAAGACGTCTTTCAAGGCCTGCGAAACAATCCAGATGCTGGCGTACACCTCGAAATCGCGCGGTAGTCCGCCTTCGTGCGGCAGGTGTACCAGGTGAGGGCGTTCGGGGTACTGGGCAGGGTCGCCGTTGCGGGGATCGACCGTGTTCATGCCCGGCCGGCAGAGCGCCGCTTCGTTGGCAAATCGCAGGCCGTGCCCAATGCCGTCATCCCAGCGGGCGGCGTCCAGAAAGTAGAACTCGCCTTGGTGGGAATCCGTGTCAACCGGACCGGGAATGGCAGTCTGCTCGTTCATGGCCGTCCATCATGGCTGCGGGGGAGAACCGTACGCTGGAGCAGGCTGATCGTAGCTTGGGCGGGCATTGCGGACAAGCTTGGCAACCACGTGGTCGGTAACCACGTGGCCATCAACAGCGCGGTCATCGACCGCGCTTGAGGTGCATCAACCGTTGCGGAAGATGAAGCTGTATGCGTTCAGGGCCGGCACGCCGCCCAGGTGTGCGTACAAGACCTTGGAGCCTTCGGGGAACTCGCCCAGACGGACCTTTTCGATCATGCCGTGCATCGACTTGCCTTCATACACCGGGTCGGTCAGCATGCCTTCCATGCGGGCGCACAGGCGGATGGCTTCCAGCGTGCCTTCGTTGGGCAGACCGTATTCCGGACCGCCGAAGCGGGTGTCCAGCACAACGTCTTTCTCGGTAATGTCGCGGCCCAGTTCCACCAGCTTGGCGGTGTTCTTGGCAATGCGCAGAATCTGGTCGAAGGTTTGCTGCGGCTTGGCCGACGCGTCGATACCGATCACGCGATCGGCACGGCCGTCTTCCGCAAAGCCCACCACCATGCCGGCTTGCGTGCTGCCCGTGACGGCGCAGACCACGATGTAGTCGAACTTGAAGCCCAGCTCGGCTTCCTGTTGGCGCACTTCTTCGGCGAAGTCGACGAAGCCGATGCCGCCCAGCGGATGCTCCGAGCAACCTGCCGGGATCGGGAAGGGCTTGCCGCCGGCCTGACGCACGCTTTCCATTGCGTCTTCCCAGCTCTTGCGAATGCCGATGTCGAAGCCGGCGGCGTCCAGGCGCACGTCGGCGCCCATGATGCGCGACATTTCGATGTTGCCGACGCGGTCATAGACGGCGTCCGAATAGTTCACCCAGTTTTCCTGGACCAGCACGCACTTCATGCCCAAGTGGGCGGCGACCGCAGCCACCTGGCGCGTCTGGTTCGACTGGATGCCACCGATGGACACCAGCGTGTCGTAGCCGCCTTCGATTGCCTCGGGGATCAGGTATTCCAGCTTGCGGGTCTTGTTGCCGCCGAAGGCCAGGCCGCTGTTGCAGTCCTCGCGCTTGGCCCACAGCTCGACCTTGCCGCCCAGATGGGCGCTCAGGCGCTTGAGCGGTTGGATCGGCGACGGTCCGAAGGTCAGCGGGTAGCGGGGGAATTTTTTAAGGTTCATGGAACTGCTCCTGGGAAGTCGACGACTAGGCAGGCTGTAGCATAAGAATATTCAGAAGAAACAGGGTTGCGAAATTAGTGCGTGAAATAGATATTTAATGGTCTGAATTGAGTTTGAGTAAGGTATTGTTTTGCCAGGATTCAAAAAAACGAAACGATATTGCTTGCGCCGACTGTGCCTAGGAACAGTGCCTGCATGCCTCCCAAAACAGCCGATTTCACGCGAAAACCTGCGTTTTCCCAAGCCGATGAGAACTCCCAAAGCACGAACGCCCGACAATTCCGCAGCAGAGTCTCCCAAGGAAGAGCTGGACCGCACCGATCGCGCCATCCTGAAGTCGCTTCAACGCGATGCGTCCATCTCCAATGTGGCCCTGGCGGCCAAGGTGAACCTGAGTGCGCCGGCTTGCCTGCGGCGGGTGGAAAGACTGAAAGAAGCCGGCTTCATCACCGGGATCGTGGCCTTGCTGAATCCGCGTGCGCTCGATGTCGGCACGATGGTGATGATCGGTGTGGTGCTGGACCGCTCCACGCCGGACTCCTTCACCAATTTCGAGAAGGCGGCGCAAAAGGTATCCGGCTGCCTGGAATGCCATGTGGTCACCGGCGAGTTCGACTACTTCATGCTCGTACGCACCAAGGACAACGACAGCTTCAATCGGCTGCATGCCGAGCAACTGCTGTACTTGCCGGGCGTGCGGCAGATTCGCACCTTCATGGTCTTGAAGCAGGTGCTGTCGACGACGCAATTGCCGATCTGAACGCTGCTGAGGATCAGCGCTAGCTTCGCACCGCCAACACCGCATGCAGGCCCGCCAGCGCCAACACCGTCAGGTCGACGCCCGCAAACACCCAGTCGCCCGATCGAATGCTGGCAAACAGATTGCGCTCGCTGGTCAGCGCGTTGAGCACAGGCAGTAGCGCCAGCAGGACCGCTGCGGTACACCATTGCTCGAACCAGGCTTTTGCCACGGGGCGCAGCATGGCGTGTCCCAGTGCCAGCAGCCACACGATGAAGAACAGGTGGATCTCCCACGCGGCCCGCTGCGTCATGTCGACGGGCAGCAGCCGGTTGCCCCACAGGAAAGCGGACATGGCGATCGACAAGCCTGCAACGCTGGCAATGTTCAGGCGTTCCACCACACGCAGGCCGAGTGGGACGGGCTTAGTGGCGACCAGGGAAGGGCGGGACGCTGGCTTGGTATGCGGCCCCGTGCTTGAGCCACCCGTCGATTCAGCACGTGATCGCCGCTTCACTGCCCACAACACCAGGCCGGTGCCCACCATGGCCGTGCCTGCCAGGCTGACGATGAAATACAGGAAGCGCGTCACCACATCTGCAAAGCGCCCCAGGTGCAGGGCGTAGAAAACGCTGCGCAGCTCGGCTGCCATGCCGACCGGATCGCTGGCTTGCAGCAGCGCGCCGCTTGCGCCATCGAACAACAGAGATTGCGGGCTGACTGACACGCGGTCGGTTTCGCCCCGGACCACCAGCACCCGCGCCGATGCGTCTCCCGGATTGTTGAGCACCACGCGCGCGATGTTGCCGGCCCCCCAACGGGTTTCCGCCTGCCGAACCATATCGCCGACATTGGCCAGGGCGATGCCTTGACCACTCGGTGGCTGCGTCGGCATCGACGCGTGCAGTTGCGTCATGAATGCCTGTTTGTCGCGCGCCGTGTCGAAGACGATGGCGCTGCCCCAGGGCACGTACAAGGTCATCAAGGCCACCAGTCCGGTGTACGCAATCATGAAGTGGAAGGGCAGCCCCAGCACCGAAAACGCGTTGTGTGCATCCAGCCAAGACACTTGGCCTTTTCTAGGCCGGAAGGTGAAGAAGTTGGCGAAGATCTTCTTGTGGATGATGACGCCGCTGACCAGGGCGACCAGCAAGGCCATGGCAGCAAGTCCCACGATCCACCGTCCCAGCGGTGAGGGCAGGTAGTGCAGGGTGAAGTGGAAGTAGTAGAAGAACTCGCCGCCCCAGGTGTCGCGCACGGGCAGTGCCTGACCCGTGGCCGGGTCGAAGATGGCCTTGCCGTCAGGCTGCACCTGGCCGTCCACTTGCCCACCGCGCCAAGACGCATAGGCATTCGCATCACGTGCATCCGGCAGGTCGATGGACCATTGCGGACTGCCGGATGCAAGCGTGGCCAGGGTGCCGACCACCTTGTTGGCGACATCACCGTTGTCGCGTACGTGCTGCGTGAACGGCACTTCCGGGTGCATCCACTGCGTGATTTCGCTGCGAAAGAAGCTCACGCTGCCAGTCAGGAACATGGCGTACAGCAGCCAACCAGCCAACAGGCCGACCCAGACGTGCAGGCCGGCCATGGTCTGACGCAGGCCGACGCCACGCCGGCGCACGCGCACTGCGGAGCGCATCAGCAAGCGCCTCGCGGGTGCATCACCGACAACGCGACATCAGAACCGATAGGTGGCGCTGACATTGGCGGTGCGCTCGGCGCTCAGGTAGCACAGCGCGCCGTCGCAGTCCGTCAGCGACTGCTTGTCCAGGACGTTGTTGACGTTGAACGAGATGCGCCACGGACCGTGGTCGAAGCCCACCGCAGCATCCAGCAAGGCAAAGCTCGGATTGATGATGTTGGTATTGCGGCGATCCTGCACCGAACGCGCCTTGCCCATGTAACGCAGGCCCAAGGCGGCAAAGGCGCGGGTCGAGTCGCCCACCGTGAAGGCGTATTTGCCCCACACCGACGCGTTGTGCTTGGGTGCGCCTTGCTGGCTCAGGCCCCGATCGCCCTCATTGCTCTGCGTGATCTCGGTGTCCAGGTAGGTGTACTGGGCAATGATGCTCAGGTTGCGGGTCAAGTCGGTCCTGGCTTCCAGCTCCAGCCCGCGCGACTTCACTTCGCCAGTTTGAATCAACTCGTTGGGCGCAAGCGGCGCCGGGGTAGTGACGTTTTTGCGGACGATGTCGAAGACCGAAGCCGTGTAGCTGGCGTTCTTGCCGGGCGGCTGATAGCGGATGCCGGCTTCGACCTGCTTGCCTGTCGAGGGCTTGAGCGCGTCGCCCGTGATGCTGGTGCCGACTTCCGGTGCAAAGGACGTGGCGTAGCTCACGTAAGGGGCAAAGCCCGAATCGAACAGGTAGACCGCACCCAGTCGCCCGGTGGTGGCGTTGGCCGATTGGTCATACAGGGATGAACTGGTGCCGGTGCGCGGGAAGTAGACCGTGCCCGAGCCATCGGCACGGTCGTGACGCAAGCCCGCGGTCACCACCAGGCGGTCCCATTTCAGCTGGTCTTGCACATACAGGCCCAATTGCGTGGCGGGCTGGCGGTTGAACTGCGGATCGGCTGCCGCCGTGCGCATGGGCCGGCGCGAGTAGTCCGGCGCAAACAGATCAAGCGGTGCGATGTTCGGCGTGGCGTACGGGAATTCATTGGTTGCGCGCGACTTGGAATAGTCGACGCCGAACAGCGCGCGATGTTCGATCGGGCCGCTGTCGAAGCGAGCTTGCAGACGCGTATCGGCCAGCAGGCCTTTCCAGTGGGTTTCGCGCGGCGAGAAGCGACGGGTCAGAGACCGGCCATCGGCCTGCAGCGCGATCGGGAAGATGTTGGTTTCCGAGCGGTCGAACTCGCTGTAGCGCAGGTTCTGCTGTACCGACCACACCTCATTGAATCGGTGGTCGAACTCGTAGCCGAAGCTGCGGTTCTCGCGCTTCCAGCGATTGTCCAGGCCGCCCACGGACACGTCAGAGGCAACCTGACCCAGCGCACCCGGGTTCTGCAATTGATTGGCCCACAGGTATTGCTGGTCGTCCTTCTGATACTGGGCCAGCAGCGTCAGCTTGGTGTTCGCGCTGGGCTGCCAGGTGAGCGCGGGCGCGATGTAGAAGCGGTCGTCGCGGTCATTGGCCGTGCTGGTGTTCGAATCCCGGCCCAGCATGGTCAGGCGATACGTCCATTCGCCATCGCTGCCCAGCGGCCCGGCCAGATCGGCCTTCAACTGCTTGCGGCTGTGGCTGCCGTATTCGACGCCAACTTCGCGCAGGACTTCTGCGGTCGGGCGTTTGCTGACGGCGTTGACCATGCCGCCCGGGGGCGATTGGCCATACAGCACGGACGCTGGGCCGCGCAGCACTTCCAGGCGCTCCAGACCATAGGGTTCGATCGGCGCGGCATAGGAACGGCCGGAGGTCAGCAGGCCGTCCATGAAGATGCCCGCCGTGCCCAGGCTGAAGCCACGCAGCAGCGAAAACTCGTCGACTGCCCAGGAGCGCATGTTGGGGGTGACGCCCGCGGTGTAGCGCAGCGCCTCGTCCAGCGATTCGGCCTTGCGGTCGCCGATTTCATCGGCGGTGATGATCGACACGGATTGCGGGCTTTCGATCAGCAAGGTGTCGGTCTTGGTGGCGGTTGCCGTCCGCTTGGCCACATAACCGTCGACGTGACCGCGCGCGGTTTCCTGCTCGTTTCTGGCCGTCACGGTGACTGCCGGCAGCATGGTGGTGCCGGCAGTCGCGGCTTTCACGATCACGGCATTGCCTTCCTGCGTGGCGCTCAGGCCGCTGCCTGCCAGCATGCGATCCAGTGCTTGCCGAGCGGTCAGGTTGCCAGAGACGCCCGGCGCCGATTTGCCTGCCACGAGGTCCGGATGCACCATCAACTGCAGGCGGGCCTGCCGCGCCAATTCATTCAGCGCGCTGTCCAGCGGCTGCGCACTGACCGAAATGTTGTAGGTGGCAGAGGCGGCCGCAGGCGCTTGCGCGTAAGCGGCAGCGCTGCCAAGCGCTGCGATGGCAAACGCCCAGTGAGCAGGGTGGAAACGCGGGTGCGACATGCGGACGATCTCCGGAATTGGTCGTTGGAATAAGAATCACTACCAGTGGAGACGCGCCAGCTTTCAAACAGTTGAGGTCGCTTTACAAACTTTTTTGGCGACGGCCTTGGGGCGACGATCTGGCTGGGCGGTTGCGCCAGGATGCGCGCAAGGCGAGGGTGGCGAGCGCTTGGTCAGCGGCTGGAAATGACCTCGGTCACGCCGCCTTGTTCTCGCAGGCGGACGGGCAGCACCTGCGGCAGCGCACCGGTGAAGGTGCGCGCCTGGCGCAGGTCGAAGCTGCCGTTGATCCGCAAGGCAGCCACTTTGGGGTCCTTGATGACCACGTTGGTGGCGCCATAGCGTTCGAATACGGCCAGGGCTTGAGCAAGCGGCGTGCGATCGAAATTCACACGGCCCTCGCGCCACAGCATTGCGCCACCCGGCGACTGCGCCTTGATCTGCTCCCACTGGCCTTGCGCATTTGCCTGAATGGATTGGCCAGCTGTCAATTCCGCTACCTTGGCCAAGGCCTGAGCAGTGGCATCCGACGTGGCTGCCGTGGCGTCGGCACGCGCCACCCGCACGCGTCCTTCCTCGACCACAACGCTGACGCCGTCCGCGCCCATGCCCGTCGGCGTATTGCGTACCGAGAAGCGCGTGCCGACGACGGTGATGCGCAGCGGCCCGGCCAATACATCGAAGGGCTGGCTCGCGTCCGCCTTAACGGTGAACATGGCTTGGCCTTCCGGCAGGCGTACCTCGCGTCGTTGGCGATAAAGCGTGACCTCGGCGCGCGTGGCGGTGTCGAGCTTCAAGGTGCTGCCATCCGGCAAGCGCACGTCGAGCTGCTGGCCGCGCGTGGTGGCATAGGACTGGGTGAACACGGGCTGCTGCTGCCAATACGTCCAGCCGATCCAGGCGGTACAGCCAATGGCCGCCGCGGTGCCGGCGGTAAGCAAGTTGGGCATCAGGCCGGCCAAGCCAGCGCGATGGCCCCGGCGCGGGCGTGTGGCGACCCGGGGTGGGAGGCGGGCATGCGGCGGCGTGGGTGACACATCGGCCGCATCTTCTGGGGATACGTCGGAGACAAGCGCATCTGCAGCGCCCGTGTCTGCTGCAGCCTTTGCCGCAGGCAGCGCCGCCTTGAGTCGAACCACTTCCTCAGCGGGCAGCGCGTCCAGTCGATCCCACATGCCGTCGAATCGCACGAAGGCGTCTCGGTGCGAGCGGTCTGCCTTCAGCCATTGCTGCAGCTCGGCCGCCTCGTCTGCGCTCAGTCCGTCTTGCTGGCGCACCTGCCAGCTTGCCGCCTCCACATCCAGCGGATGCTGATCCGCCAGAAAGCCCGCCAACTCGCACGCGTCCGCAGCCACACCCGCAGCGATGGGCGGGGTGTTGGAGGCGGAGCGTGGCGAAGAGGTGGACTGGGTCATGAAGTGAGCTTGCTTATGGATGTAGACGCACGACAGCCCGGATACTTGAGGTCGCTGCACATGAAAGCGCGCATTATTTTTTCGGTCTCGCAGGCGCAGACGGTGCACGCGATGAAGCCGCCACGCCATTGAAGCGGTCTTCGCAAGCTTTGCATACCAGCGCGGCCCGCACCACGTGCTGCGCCACCATGTTCTTCGATATCCCCATGCGGTCGGCGACTTCCTGGTGCGACAAGCCCTCGAAACGATTCAGCACGAAGGCCTCGTAGCAACGCGGCGGAAGCGTTTCGATGGCCGCTATCAGCGCGCGTGCATGTTGCGCGTGGGCATAGATCGCATCGGGCTGAAGGTGCGGCGGCGAGCAGGGCTGATCGGCGTCGACCAGGTGGTCGACGTCCTCGTGTTCGCGCAGCTTCAATCGGCGGCTGCGATCGATCATCAGGTGGCGCGCCGTCTGGTGCAGCAGCGCGCGCGGCTCGGGGATCGCCTGGCCGGACTGCTGGACGGCCAGGACTCTTGCGTAGCTCTCTTGAACGAGATCGGCGGCCGCGTCACGGTCTTTGACCATTCGGGCGCAGAAATTCATCAGTTCTCGGTAGTAACGCTCAAGCACCGGGGGACGACAGCCAGGGAAAATAGGAATGGTTCGCATTATGGGTGCGAGCACGCTGGCTGTCGAGACACGTGCCGGAACGCAACATGGCGGTCGAATTTCAAGCAGTGTCTGCGCGCGGTTGCCGGCGTTCGACTAATACCTTCGTATCGACATTCATCCCTGTGTAGGTTGGACGGCGTAGTCTTGCCTGGGCTACCTTTTCCCCACGGCGTGCTCAATGCACTGTGCGCTTTCCCCGACCTATCAAGGAGCAAGGAATATGACGAAGACAGTTGCCGATCTGCTGGCAGAAACGCTTGCGCAAGCGGGCGTCGAACGCATCTGGGGCGTGACGGGGGACAGCCTGAACGGGCTGAGCGACAGTCTTCGGCGCATGGGTGGCATCGACTGGATGCACGTCCGCCATGAAGAAACCGCTGCCTTTGCCGCAGGCGCAGAAGCTGCCATCACGGGCAACCTTGCGGTGTGCGCCGGCAGCTGCGGGCCGGGCAATCTGCACCTGATCAACGGGCTGTTCGATTGCCAGCGCAATCACGTGCCGGTGCTGGCGATCGCTGCCCACATCCCGTCTTCCGAAGTGGGCCTGGGCTACTTCCAGGAAACCCATCCCCAAGAGCTGTTCCGCGAATGCAGCGACTTCTGCGAGCTGGTGTCGAACCCGGCGCAGATGCCCGAAGTGCTGCACCGTGCGCTGAACACGGCGATTGGCCGACGCGGCGTGGCGGTGCTGGTGATTCCCGGCGATGTGGCGCTTGCGCTGGCACCGGAAGGCGCCAAGGCCAGCTTTGCCCCGCTGGAAACGCCGCGGCTGCTGCCTGCCGACGGAGAGTTGACCCGTCTGGCCTCGCTGCTGAATTCGTCCGAGGCCATCACCATCCTGGCCGGCAGCGGCTGCGCCGGCGCCCACGACGAGGTGGTGGCGTTGGCTGCCAAGCTGGGCGCGCCGATCGTGCATGCACTGCGCGGCAAGGAACATGTGGAATGGGACAACCCGTATGACGTGGGCATGACTGGCTTGATCGGTTTTTCGTCGGGCTATCACGCGATGATGAACTGCGACACGCTGTTGATGCTGGGCACGGACTTCCCGTACCGCGCCTTCTATCCGAAGGACGCGAAGATCGTGCAGGTGGATCGCGATCCGGGCGCCATCGGCAAGCGCGCCTCGCTTGCGCAAGGCATCGTGGGGGATGTGGCCGAAACCATCGCCGGCCTGCTGCCGCAGCTGAATGATCGGCCGAAGCATGACTTCCTGGATGCGGCGCGCAAGCACTATGTGAAGGCTCGCGAAGGGCTGGACGACCTGGCGGTGCCGGCTTCCGACGGCAATCCCATTCACCCGCAATATCTGGCCCGCCTGGTCAGTGAGCTGGCCGATGAAGACGCGATCTTCACCGCAGATGTCGGCACGCCGACGGTATGGGCCGCCCGTTATCTGCAGATGAACGGCAAGCGCCGCCTGCTGGGCTCGTTCAATCACGGCTCGATGGCCAATGCCATGCTGCAGGCCATTGGTGCGCAGGCTGCCGCGCCGGATCGGCAGGTCGTCTCGCTGTCGGGCGATGGCGGCTTCACGATGATGATGGGCGACTTCATCAGTCTGTCCCAGCTCGGGCTGCCGGTGAAGGTGATCGTCTTCAACAACGGGTCGCTGGGCTTCGTGGCGATGGAGATGAAGGCGGGCGGTTATCTGGATACTGGCACCGATTTGCAGAACCCCAACTTTGCGGCCATGGCGCAGGCCATGGGCGTGAAGGCATTCCGTGTCGAGTCCTCGTCCGAGCTGGAAGGCGTGCTGCGCGAGGCCTTGGCCCATCCCGGCCCGGTACTGGTCGACGTGGTGACGGCCAAGCAGGAACTGGTGATGCCGCCGAAGATCAAGCTGGAACAAGCCAAGGGCTTCAGCCTGTACATGCTCAAGGCGATCATCAACGGGCGCGGGGATGAAGTACTGGAACTTGCCAAGACCAATCTGCGCTTCTGACGGGCTAGCGTGATGGCGCCGGACGTATCCACCCGCGAAGCAGGGGTCAGGCACACGGCCTTCGTGCTGCGGTGTTCAGCGGCGGTAACGCTGTCCTACCTCCTGGCCAGTGCAGTGGGTTTGCCGCATCCGGTGTGGGCAGCGATGTCTGGCGTCATCGTGTCGCAGGACAGTTTTGCTGACACGCGCAGTTCGATGGCGGGGCGCCTGCTGGGCACGGTGATCGGCATTGCCGCTGCCGTGTCCGTCGGGCTGGCCACTGCGCCGTTTGCTGCGTCGCTGGCGGTGCAGATGGCAGTGGCGGTGGCGCTTTGCGCCATCATCGCGCGCCGTCACACGGCTTTGCGCGTGTGCATGTGGACCTGTCCCATCGTGTTCCTGACGGCGGATGCGGGCACGCCGATCGCCATCGCAGGCCTGTATCGCGGCACCGAAGTCATGCTGGGCGCAGCAGTGGGTGGCGCCTTGCATGTGGTGGCGGAAGCGGTCATCCGCGCCTGTTTCGGACAAGGCGCAAGCTTGGCGAGCCGTCTGAGGACGTGATGCTGACCGCGTAGCGCGGCCGCATCACGTCTGCCCTCAAGCGTTTGCCAGACTCATGTGTTGACCAGCCTTAGGCGTTGCCTGTCATCGCCTGCCTGACCAGCAGCGTGTCGGTGAACTGTTCGAATTCCACGACTTTGCCATCCTGCAGTTTCCAGACGTGCGCAACGCGTGCCTGCACTTCCTTGCCGGTGGCGCGATACACGCCACGGTAGCTGCCCAGGCCAAGGATGTGATCGTCACCGTCGATCAGCGTCTGCAACGCGAAGCGATAGTTTTCCCATTCCTTGCCCAGCACCGCAAACACATTGTCGATGACGGCTTGCGGGCCGACCCAGGTGCCTGCGCAAGGGAATCCGGCCATCTCGGTCCAGCGCACCTGCGCGGACACATTTGCCATCATGGCGTTGATATCGCCGGTTGCCGAGGCCGCATAGTGCGCGCGAATGATGTCGATGTTGGTGTTCATGGCTTGCAGCCCGGTGAGGTGGTCACGGCGTCCTTGGTCACGGTGTCGGCGGCAAGCTGCCTGGTGAGCCAGTCGCGCCACGCATCGGGCTTGCCGAAGTAAGCGGTGATGTCGAGCGGCGTGAAAATTCCCTTGCGCTCCAGGCTCAACGCAGGAAAACCGTGGGTGTGCGTGCGATCCATCAATGCCCGGCTAGCCTTGATGTGCGCGTGCGTGGCTGCACCTGCCAATTGCGCAAAGGCGATGTCGAAGCCAGCTGCATCGAGGCCGATGTCCTCGGCGAGCGCCATCAACACTTGCTTGTCGGCAATCCGCTTGCCTTCGACGTAGTGGGCGGTTTGCAGCCGCGCAAGCAGGTCCAGCCCGCGCTGCGCGATCTGTTCTGCTGCCAGCACCGCCGTGATCGGGGGTTCCGAATCGAACACGGCGGCTGCATCGCTTAGCAGTCCGTGGGTATAGGCGTCGCCAAACGGCTGGCCGCTGAGCTGCGCGATGTTCATGTCGTGCGGCTTGACGAACTTGGCCAGCGCGGGCGTGACCGGACGCCGCGCATCGCCCACCATCAGGCCGCCTGCATGCGCGGTGACGGGGGCGATGTCGCGTGCGATCTGGATCAGCGGTGCGGCGCCGTAGCACCAGCCGCACAGGGGGTCGTAGAGGTAATGCAGTGTGATGTGGTTCATGTGTGCATCCTGTGGCAGGCGCGGTGGTCCCGGTTGCCGTGTCGGCACATTGCCGACACGGCTTGCGCGGAGCCGCTGCTGCCGCTTAGTTGATTACCACTTCATCTCGCCCTTGTTCACCTTGGCGCCGATCTCCAGCGCGACCATCAGACCGGCGTCCGGGTAGGCGGTCTTCAAGGCGGTGATCAGCTCGGCGCTGTTGGCGGCCTTCGGCAGTTCGGTCTCGAAGCGTGCCAGGTAAGCCTGGCTCCACTGCACCTGCGACACGTCCTGCTTGGTGCCGGGCAAGCTGTGGCCGGCAATCACGCGGCTCGGTTGCAGGGCGATCATGTCGCCCAGCTTCTTGCTCCAGTCGGCACGTTCCTGGGCGGTCTGTGCGTCCGCGGTCCACAGGTGCAGGCCGCCGTAGACGTTCACACCACCGGCGATGGTCTTGATCGACGGGATCCACACGTAGCTGCGATGCGGCTGGCTTTCCATGCCCTTGATCTCCAGCTTCTCGCCTTCAAGGGTGATGGTGTTGCCTTCCAGCGCCGTGGGCAGCGGCACGGTCTTCGGTGCGTTGGCGCCCATGCGCGGGCCCCAGACCTGCAGCTTGGTGGCCAGCGTGGCTTCGATCTTTTTCAGCGTCGGGGCGGTGGCGACGACTTGCGCGTCGGGGAAGTATTGCTTCAGCACCTCGATGCCGAAGTAATAGTCCGGGTCCGGCTGGCTGATGTAGATGGTCTTCAAGACCTTCTTGCTGTCCAGCACCATGGCCACGATGCGCAGTGCGTCGGCGCGGGTGAAGCCGGTGTCCAGCAGTACGGCGTCGGTCTTGCCCGACACCAGCACGGCGTTCACGTGGAAGCTGTTGACGTCGGCGTTATAGACCTGCAGGGTCAGCGGGGCGGTCTGCGCTGCGCCGTCGGCGACCACGCCCAAGGTGAGTGCGAAGGGGGCGATCAGGCGGGCAAGGGTCTTGGCAGTGAAAGTCATGATGGGCGTTCCAGGTGTTGGTGCGATGTCGAGACTTTATTGGTTTGAAATCTGCAGATAAACAGTAGACTTGCAGATAGTTTGTCTACTGGATCGAGTAAATCGTGGATCGCTTCACCGCCATGCAAGTGTTTGTGCAGATCGCCGAGCGCGGCAGCCTGACCGAGGCCGGGCAGGCGCTGGACATGTCGCGGGCCATGGTGTCGCGCAATCTGGAAAGCCTGGAAGATTGGCTGGGCACCCGCTTGCTGCATCGGACCACGCGGCGGGTCAGCCTCACCGACGCCGGGGCCGAAGCCTTGCAGCGATGTCGCCAGGTGCTGGAACTGACGGGTGAGGTCAAGGCCGTGGCCGGGGCGCGGCAAAGCGCGCCCGCCGGTCGGCTGCGGATTGCGACGGCTACGTCTTTCGGCCAAGCCTGCCTGGCAGACGTGGTTGCCCAATTTCTGGCGCGCTATCCGCAGGTGGAAATCGAACTCCTGGCACAGGAACGCACGGTCAATCTGGTGGAGGACCGCATCGACCTGGCGGTGCGCATCGGCAATCAGCTGGACGAATCCCTGATCGCGCGCCGGCTGGGGGACTGTCACTCGGTGCTGTGCGCATCCCCGGCCTACATCGACGCGGCGGGCATGCCTGCGGAGCCGGAATCATTAAGCAGTCATCGTTGCATCACCCATGCCTATGTAGGCCGCAACGAACTGCGGCTGCGTCGGGAGGGTCAGGTCATCAAGGTGCCGTTCCGGGGGGTATTGCAGACCAACGAGTCGACGATTGCGCGCAGCGCGGCCTTGGGCGGCGCGGGGATCGCCTTGCTGCCAACTTATCTGGTCAGCGCGGATCTGCGGGATAAGCGGCTGATGCGGGTGCTGCCCGACTTCGAGCCCGAGATGCTGGGCATCCACGCGGTGTATCTGTCGCGGCAGCATCAGCCGCCTTTGCTGCGGCTGATGCTCGATCATCTGGCGAACTACTTCAGCGAACCTACTGCGCCCTGGGATCAGGCGTTGGTTGCGGGCGGGGCAAGTGCCGGCCTTTGAGGGGGCCATCAACCAGACTCAAACTCCTCAGGCCGGCTTCGTCGCCTCAGTCCAGGCGACCTTCGCTCTTCAGGCGCGCACCGATGCGTTTGATCTCCGCCTCGCCCTGCGCCAATGCGGCCGGCGTGGTGTGTACCGAGTAATAGCCCATCACCAGCTCATGGGGATGTTTGATGGCCGATCCCAGTACGAAGGACGTGTCGCCGTGGGCCAGGACCTCGATGGCTGCGCCCGACTCATCGAACACCACGAGCTCACCGGCATCGACGGTCTCGCCCGCATCGAGCCGGCCTGCATTCAAGGCCAGCCAAGCCACGGTGTGACCGGCGGGCGGCGCGTAACGCCAGCGTTCCCCGTCTTTCAGGTTGACCGCGAGGTAGTTCATGCCGGTTGGCGCCGGGATCGGGCTTTGCATCGACTCATAGCGTCCCAGCAGCAGCCGTGCAGGGCCGGTGTGCGGCACCTGGCCGGGTTCCAGATAAACACTTTCTGCGGGCGCATTTTCTTCCGACGGCGGTAGCGCCACCCACAGCTGGAAGCCCAAGGCAGGTGAGCCCGGCATGGGTGCGCCGGTGTGCCACACCCCATTGCCTGCCCGCATCCATTCGATGCCGCCCGTAGGCAGCACGCCTTGCTTGCCAGTGGTGTCTTCGTATTGAACCTGGCCTTCCAGCATGAAGGTCATGGTGGCGATGCCCGAGTGCGGATGCATGCCGAAGTTCGCGCGTCCTGCTGATGGCTTGGAACTGAACAAATCCAGAAATACGAAGGGCTTGAGGAACTCGCCCAGGTCGGTGGGGCTGACCAGCCGCGTGATCGGGCCGTGGGTGCTGCCACGCGTGCGGTAGACGATGGCGCGGGTCTGGGTGTCGAGGGTGGTCGTCATGGAATCTTCCTTTGCGTGTGGATGAGGATCAAGCCTGGGCGCGGCCATGCGAATCGGTCTGGGCCGACAGCCTTGCGTCGGGACGCAGCTTCCATGCAACGAAAGCCGACAAGAGACCAAGTACCAGGGCGGGCAGCGGGCTGCCTCCGATCAAGATCAGATGGGTGGCGACCGCGCCTGTCATCGTGATGGCGAGCCACAGGGCACCGAAGAAGGCGGTGGCGGGCACGAGCAGCAACACGACCCCCAGGATTTCCACGACGCCGGTCACATAGCGGAACCACTGGCCGAAGCCGATGGCGTCGAACACCTGCACCATCATCGGCACGCCGGCCAGTTTGGCGGCGCCTGCTGCGCCGAAGGCGAGTGCCAACAGCACACGAACGGCCCAGACGATGCGGCGCTGGGTCTGGGAAAGGGAAGTGGAGGTAGTCATGATCGGCGAGTCCTGAAGACAGTAGGGAAGGGCAGCTGCCCCGATGTCCAAAGAATATGGCTGGCCGCATTAATTGATTAGATGGCAGAATTGGATTGAACTCGTCCATCAATCAAAGGAATGGCGTCGGCATGCTGGACTTGAACGACATCGCGCTCTTTGTGCAGGTGGTGCGCGGCGGCAGCTTCGCAGAAGCCGCCCGCCGCCTGGGCCTGCCTGCCAATACCGTCAGCCGGCGCGTGCAGCAGCTGGAAGCGCAGTTGGGCACGCGGCTGCTGCAACGCTCCACCCGCAAGTTGACGCTCACCAGCGCCGGCGAGGCATTTCACGAACGCTGCGGTGATGCGGTGGACGGCCTGCTGGAAGCCGGACAGTCGCTGGCGGCGGGCAGCCAGGCACCCAGCGGCCTGGTGCGCGTGGCGGCGCCGGCAGACCTGTTCGATTTCTTTCCGATGGACTGGGTGGCCGAGTTTCTGGCGATGCATCCCAAAGTGCGGCTGGACTTTGTCCTCAGCGATGCGAAGGCCGACCTGATTGCCGAACGTATCGACGTGGCCTTTCGCGGTGGACGCCTGGAGGATTCCGGCTACGTGGGGCGGCAGGTGGTGGCCGCCGGCAATGACGGCCTGGTGGCCAGCCCCGACTATCTTGCCCGGCGAGGCACACCGACCAGCCTGCAGGAATTGGCCGAACACGAATGCGTGAGCGTCATGCAACCCGGCGGGCGCAGTACGTGGCGTTTAACTGGCCCCGACGATGTGGAGCACGAGGTGCAGGTTGCCGCGCGTGTCGGCGCCAACACGGCGCAGGCCATGCGCAAGGCCGCGCTGGCCGGGCTTGGCATTGCGCTGCTGCCGCGCACGATTGCCCGGATGGATCTGCAGGCAGGATTGCTGGTGCCGGTGCTGCCGCAATACCAGTGCACGGGCTTCGGCCTGAACGTGCTTTACCCCAGCCGCCGCCACTTGCCGGTGGCGGTATCGGTGTTCATCGATTTCGTCGTGGACAAGCTCAAGCCGCTGTACGTGTAATGCTGCTCAGTCGTGGAAGGCCGGCAGCACATGTTCGGCCAGTTCTTCCAGCACGGCCTGCACCGGGCGCAGCACCCCGCCCAAGTTCAGCGAGACGTGATGCGTACCGCTTGCGCGCAGCTGAGCCAGGATGTCGACCAAGCCCTTGCGGCCCGTGCGATAGCCCAGGTTCAGCGGTATCGGCGCCTCGTCGGGATCTTCGCTGAGTTCAAGCCGCATGGCGGTCCCGAACATCTTGAACGCCCCCGGCGTGGCCCGATCGACCGCCGCGCGCCACATGTTGTAGCGGGCGCGTTGCTGTTCCGGTTCGCGGTGATAGGTCATCCAGCCGATGGCATGGCGCGCGATCCAGTCCACGCTCTGGCCGCCAGAGCCGACGGCCAGCATCGGCGTGATGTTCGGAGATTCGGGCAGCAGGAAAAAGTCTGGGGCGGCTTCAGGCGTCTGATCGGGAATGACCTTTGGCGTCTCGGCCAGCGCAGCAGCCACTACATCCCAATTTCTTGCATAGGTCTTGCGGCGCTCGGCTGCGTCCTGGCCGAACGCTGCGTACTCGGGCGGCCGGTCGCCCGATCCCAGTCCCAGAATGAAGCGCCCGCCGGACAAGGTGTTGACCGATGCTGCAGCCTTGGCGATGTGCAGCGGATGACGAAGCGTCAGTACGATCGCACCGCTGACGAGCGCAATGCGCTGCGTGTGGCTGGCCAGTGCGCCCAACAAGACCCACGGGTCCAGATGGCCGACCGGATCGGGATAGTCCGCGCTGTTGAGCGGCACGTCGCGCACCCACAGCGCGGCGAAACCCAGTTCGTCGGCCAGACGGGCCAAGGCGATCTGCTGGCTGAAGTCGGCAACGATCTGCCCCTCGGCGAGCAAGGGCAGGGACAGGCCGATGGACAGGCGATCCGGGGCGAACAGGCGGTCACGAACAGGTGAAGCACGTACGGAGGACATATCACTCCCAGGGAAGACGGTCGTTGCCAAGTTGCTTGGCGATCGATCCTGGGATTGTAGTCAGCCGTGCGGTGATCACGTCAGACCTTGGCCTGCGCCTGTCTAAGGTGGGTGCGCCCCCGCGCAAGCACGCCAAGCGCCACCACGATCAACACCGCCGCCACGGCGAAGGTCATGTGCATGCCGGCTGCAGCCGATGCCGAGTGCGGCAGGGTGGCCGCGACAGACCGTGATCCGAACGCAAAGACCGCCCCCATCACCGACGCGCCGGTGATGAGGCCCAGGTTGCGCGACAGTCCCAGCATGCCCGACACCAGGCCGCGCTGATCGGCCTGCACGTCGTGCATCACGGCGGTGTTGTTGGCGGTCTGGAACAGTGAATAGCCTGCCGACAGTATCGACAGCGGGACGACGTAGCCCATGATGCCGGCCTGCACCGGCATCATGCTCAGCAACAGGCTGCCGAACAGCATCGCCATCAACCCAAGATTCGCCACGCGCCGCGCACCGAAGCGGTCCACCAGGCGCCCGCCCGGCACGCCGGCCAATGCGGCTGCCAGCGGGCTGACCGACATCGCGAGTCCAAGGCGGGCGGTGTCCAGGCCCAATGCGCCCGACAGATAAAAGGGGCCGACCACCATGGTCGCCATCAGCACGGTCATGACCAGCACGCTGCCGACGAAGCCGGTGCTGAGCACCGGGTCGCGGAACATGGCCAGGCGGATGAGTGGCGAGAGGGATCTTGCCTCTGCCCGCACGAACAACCCAAGACCGGTGATCGCGAGCGTCAGCAAACCCAGGTTGAGCATGCCGAACCCTGCGTCACCCAAGGTCATTGCAAGGGCATAAGCCGCCAGGGCCAGCGCAAGCAGCAAGGTACCCACATGGTCGAAGCGCGCACGGTCCTGTCGATGGCGATGCACATCCGCAGGCAGGAAGCGGTAGGCCAGTGTCAGCGCCAGCAGCCCCAGCGGCACGTTCGCCACGAAGAGTGACGGCCACCCGAAGCCAGCGAGCAACAAGCCGCCCAGCGTGGGACCCAGCGCCGTGCCGACCGAGGACATGGTGGCCAGCACGCCCATGGCGCTGCCCGTCTTGTCCGGCGCAATGGTCCCGGCGACGAATGCCGTGGTCAAGGCCATCATCACGGCGGCGCCCAGGCCTTGCAGCGCGCGCGCTGCGATCAGCAGGGATAGCGAAGGCGCCAGGCTGCACAGCACCGAGGCCAGGGTGAAGAGCGCAATGCCCGCCAGCAACAGGCGACGACGACCAATCAGGTCGCCAAGCTTGCCTACGCTGACGATCACAGTGGTGATGGCAAGCAGGTAAGCCAGGATCACCCACTGCACCTGCTGGAAGCTGGCGTCGAAAGCCTGGACCATCGTCGGCAAGGCCACGTTGGCGATGCTGCCGCCCAGCGACGACAACAACATGGACAAGGCCAGGCTGGCCAGTGCCCATCTGGTGGCAGATGAAGCGCCTGCCGAAACCCGGTTGGGTGGGGAAGTGTGCATGATTTCCTGCGGAGCATGGAGCAATGCCTGCAGCGTAGTCACCCGCCTGGCATGGCGGAAGGCGCATGGGTTGCACTGTATCAGTGTGTCCAGCGCCATATCACCCGATGCCTGAACCGGTCCCGCTGTGATACGGTCCACGCATGTCGCGACCCGATCTGAACCTGCTTGTTACCCTCGATGTTCTGCTTGCGGAAGGCAATGTCGCGCGCGCTGCGAAGCGACTGAACCTGAGCCCCTCGGCGATGAGCCGCGCGTTGGCGCGCTTGCGTGACACCACTGGCGACCCGCTGCTGGTCAGGGCTGGGCGCGGACTGGTGCCGACGCCCCATGCGCTGGCGCTGCGGGAACGGGTAAGTCATCTGGTGCACGACGCCGAGGCCGTGCTGCGACCGGCGCAGCTTCCCGACCTGAGTCAGGTGGTGCGCACCTTCACCCTGCGCAGCCGCGATCGTTTCGTCGACATCTTTGGCGCCGCGCTGGTTGCTCGCGTGGCGGTGGACGCTCCCGGCGTGCGGCTACGTTTTGTGCCCAAGCTGGATAGGGAAAGCACCTTGCTGCGCGATGGCTTGGTCGATTTGGAAACCGGCGTGGTGGGCACCACGATGGGGCCAGAAGTCCGGGTGCAGGCCCTGTTTCGGGACAGATTCATCGGCGTGGTGCGCCTGGATCATCCGCTCGCGCAGCGAAAGATCACGCCTGCCCGCTATGCGGCTGCACGTCACATCCATGTGTCGCGGCGCGGCTTCGACAAGGGGCCGATCGACGAGGCACTCGCGCCGCTCGGCCTGACACGAGACGTCGCCACCATCGTGGGTGAATTCTCCAGCGCCGTGGCCGTGGCGCGGGCGTCCGACCTGGTGGCCAGCGTGCCGGAACGCCATACCGGCAATCTTCGCGATGGCATGTACAGTTTTCCGCTTCCGGTCGCCGTGCCGGATATCACCGTGTCCTTGCTGTGGCACCCGCGCTCGCACGCCGACCCGGCGCACCGCTGGTTGCGCGAATGCGTTCGCGAGGTGTGTGCCGGGTGAACGGCTGCCGACCGTCGGGTCGCGCGTTTCCCCTAGTCGCCGCGGGAGGGCATTCAAGGCGAAGATCCCAGGGCAGGATCGCTTCTTGCATGCGCATCTCGCGCGCCAAGTCTGCTGGTGGTCCCAAAGCATGCTTGGCGACGCGTTGCTGATTCTGTTTATCTGATCTGACCGGGCGCCCGCCGGTTTCTGCTGGAGAACGTTGATGTTCGCGCGAATCGATTTTCCGCCGATCGAAGAATGCCCACCGATCAACCTGGCCAAGCAATACGAACTGCGTTACTGGTCGAACCGGTTCCAGGTGAGCCCTGAGCAGCTTCGCGCTGTGATTGACGCGGTCGGCACCCGGCCCGCCGATGTGGAACAGCAACTGGCGCTGTCGCAAGCCGCCTGTGTGCATGCCGCACGTGAGCATGTGACGGTGACGTGTGGGCACGCGTGAGTTCCTGCTCACGCGCACATCTGAATTCACGCAAGACACTGATCACCAAAATGCTGAACGCGGCCTGAACAGGCCGCGTTTTTTTTGCCTGCCCTCAGCGCGCAGGCTTGTCGGGAATCTTCATCGGCTGCGGCCGGCTTGCCTCGCGCGCCTTGGCTTCTGCCTCGCAGTCGCCGGTGTTTGCGAAGCGGTAGTGGACCGACAATTCCGCCGTCATGGGCGAATCCGCCTTCGCAATCAGGGCGATGGTTTGCAGCGATGCGGCAAGCGTCCGGGACGCGTCCGATCGCCAGATCGTGGTCAGCGCGCGGTCGCCCCAGTAGATGCTCATGGTGTAGTCGCGCGCTTCGGTCCATTGGCTGCCGTCACGCAGCCTATCGATCTCGCGACTGGGCGCGCCATAGGCCGCAACGATCTTGGTCTGGATGGCCTGGTAGTCCTGCTTCAGAGATTTGCCCAAGCCATCGGATGGCTTGTCCGGTCCCATGGCCACGATGGCGCAGAGGCCAGACGAGGCCGAGAACGTCAGTCCGTAACGGACGAACGCGGCATCCGGCAGGGGCAGGGCGTCCGCCGAATACATCGACGAATCGGCCAGTTTCTTGATGGATACCACCTTGCCCACCTCGGCTGGCGTCAAGCCTTGGCGAAGGCCAAAGGGGCCATCCCACTGGGCCGATCTTGCTTCGGTAGCGATGGCGGCCAGCACCACCGCCAGGCAAGTCGCGATCTTTGTCCACGTCGAATGTGCTTGCAGCATTTGATGCCTGTTCTCTGGTTGGTGCCTGTGCGGCTTGCGACGCTTGCGTCCATGGTAGCCGCTGTTGGCCCGCGTGCTTTCGCTCACCATGTCCCATAATTTACGAACCATGACTGTCTTGAGGTGTGCAGTGACGCACGACAAGCCCGTATTTCCGGCGAACGGGATTGCTTCCGAACGTGTGCTGCTAAGGCTTGCAGACCCTGCCTATGCCAAGGAATTCCGGGCATATCTGCTGGATAACCACGCTTATCTGCAACCCTGGGAACCGCTGCGTGACGAGGCTTTTTTCGAGCTTGACGCGGTTGCCGAGCGATTGCGATCGATGGCCGAAAAGAACGCCGATGGCGATGCCTTGTTGCTGTTGATGTTCAATCGCGAGGACGATCGACTGATTGGCACCTGCAACTTTGCAAACATTGTTCGCGGTGCATTCCAGGCATGCCACCTGGGGTTCTCGATCGCGCAGGACGCGCAGGGCCAGGGCTTGATGGCCGAGGGCTTGCGCCTGGCCATCGATTACGTGTTCAAGGACATGGGACTGCACCGAGTGATGGCCAACCATCGCCCGGAAAACCTGCGCAGCGCGCGCCTGTTGGCGCGGCTGGGTTTTCAGCGCGAAGGCGAGGCGCGCGCGTATCTGAAGATCAACGGCATATGGGCGGACCACGTGCTGACATCGTTGATCAATCCGGACGACAGCTGAACTTCAGATAGCAAGGGCGGCGCTTACAAGCGCCGCCGATACGCCGCAGGTGTCTCCCCGAACGTTCGCCGGAACAACCCGATGAAGGCGCTGGCGGTGGCGTAGCCCAGGTCCAGCGAGATGGTGGTCACCGCCGTGCCGGCGGCCAGCATTTCCAGCGAGCGCAGCAAACGTGCGCGCTGCCGCCAAGCGGTGAACGTAAAGCCGGTCTCGGCCACAAAGCGCCGGCTCAGCGTGCGCGCACTCACGGCTGCCCAGTCTGCCCATTCGTCCAGGCCGCGCTCCTTGGCCGGATCGTCGATCAAGGCCTTGGCAATGCGCTGCAGGCGCGCGTCTTTTGGCAAAGGCAGCCCCAGGGCTTCGACAGGCAGGCTGCGAATTTCGTCCAGGATCACCGCAGCAATGCGCTCGCGGGGCGCGTCCAGCGGGCCCTTGGGCCAGTCGGCGGCGCGCAGCACGGCTTCCCGCAGCAGACCCGAGGTGCTCAGGGTGCAGGGGCGCTGGGGCAAGTCGTGGCAGGCGGCTTCATCGACGTAGGCGCTCCAGCCCTCGAAAGGGCCGTGCGATCTGACTGCGTGCACGTGATTCGGCGGCAGCCACACCGCATGAATGGCCGGCACGACCCACACGCCATCATCGACCGCCACCGACAACAGCCCACGCATGGAACCCATCAACTGCCCGCGCGCATGTCGGTGCGCGGTGGATACGCGCTCGGTGTCCTGGCTGCCCGCGAGCGCCATTACCAGCGGCCCGTCGGGCAACGTGATGGTGGTGACGCCCAGACGATCCGTGTCGCCAGACAGTCGAAGGTCGGGAATCAGCGTGAGGTCGATCAATGGCGGCATCCAGCTATAAATTGGCGCATCCAGTTTATGGCAGCCAGTCATGCCGGCGATAAGCTCTGCGCATTCCATTCAGAGAGCTGTCCATGCGTACAGACAATGTGTTGCCTGACGACGAGCCTGGCATGACATCGCACACACTGGTCGAGGTGTCTTCTCCCGATCTCGATGCCTTGTACGCGCCGCCCTCGGAGAGGATCCAGAAAGCGGTGCTGGATCATCTGGTCGACTTCCACGAAAGCTACCTCGGCGCGGCTACCTTCTTTTGCCTGGCAAGCGCCAGTGCGTCGGGCCTGGATGCCTCGCCACGCGGCGGTCCGCCCGGATTCGTGAAGGTGCTGGACCCGCACACGGTGGCCTTCGCCGACTGGCCAGGCAACAATCGCATCGAGTCCATGCGCAACCTGGAACGGAATGATCGGGTGGGCATGCTGTTCATCTTTCCGGGGCTGGAGATTTTCCTGCGCATCAACGGTCATGGCCGTGTGTCGACCGATCCCGCGTTGCTGTCACGTCTGTGCGAGGGTGCCAAAACGCCGAAGGCCGCCATTGTGGTGACGGTAAATGAGGTGCTGCTTCATTGCGGCAAGGCCATCAACCGTGCCGGCTTGTGGGCAGAGACGTCCAGGCTGGATCGAAGCGAGTTGCCGACCGTGGGGCAGATGATGTCCGCCTTGGGCAAGCGCGATGCGCAAGCCGAGATGGGCGAGCAGGAAATGCGGCAGATCGACGCGCATTACGACGAGGCCGTGCGCAAGGACTTGTACTGACCGAGGAGGCCACGGTTGGTCGCCGGCAGGGATTTGGTATGGTTTGCCTTCGATCCGAAGGGGGATGCCATGAGCCGCAAGAAACCTGCGTCGATAGCCACCGTCGAGCCCGTCTTTCACTCACTCGATCTGGATGTGCCGGATGCCGCGGCCTGCCTGGACCATCTCTACGAGGTATACGCAGAGGTGCCGGTGGTCTATGGCTGGTGTCGGCAGTGTTTCGACCTGGCCTATGAAGAACAGATGCGCAGCGTGCGCAAGCCGCGCACGGCGCCGCTTGAGGCCTTCTCGCAGATCTATTTCGAGCACCCGAATTGTTCCGGCGGGCCCGCAACATTTCTGCACTGGTTGCCGCGCGGCCTGGAGTTGGCGTTTTTCCAGGGAAGACTCGACCCCGATCTGACCGAGCAACTGCTGCGGATCAACATATGGCTGCGCCCGGCACACGAGCAGGAAGCGCTGCGTGCGCTGTTTATCCGGGTTGCCAGAAACTGGTTCGAGGCTGGCCACACTGCGCCGCTGCAGCTGTCGGAAGAGCCCCGCACGCCGCGCGCACGCGATAACGTGTCGGTGCAGATCATCGAGGCCTTGTTGAGCCTGCGCATCGATCCTGCTGCCCTGTTTGGCTGGCTGGCAAGCCTCGGTACGGCGCAGGCATGGTCCTGCCTGATCGAGCGGCTTGGAGACAGTTGTTTGCTGATCGTCCCGAGCTACTACGTGTTCGACGCGGGGCTGGACGACAAACATGCCAAACCGCTGATGGAGGCTGGCGTCGAAGCGGTTGATCGGATCGCGCGCCATGCGCTGCATACCCTGTTTCCGGCCGAGCGCCTGACGCAGTTGTGGCTGGACTGGCAGCAGAGCGATCCCTTGCTGGCCGAGGAGCTTGCCGAGGCCGAGCCCGTGATTGCTGCGCAGGCCTCGCCGCTGACGGATGCCGAGTATCGCGTCGAGCAAGCCCATATTCGCGCTGCGCTGGACTTGGCGAACGCGGCTTAGTCTTCCTTGTTCTTCTCGCCGCCGCGATAGCCCAGCACGAAGGCGAGCACGATGCCGGTACCCGTGCCGATGAAGAGATTTTCGGTGACGAGTCCGAGGGCGACGCCCACGGCGATGCCGATCGCCAAGCAAGTGTTTTGTTTCATGCAGAAATTATAACGAGCGAGGCGGGCAGGGCGCGGCATGGCCGTCCCTGCAGGTCGCCCGTACTGCAAGCACTTGGTTTGCTAGAGCCACCCCCGGCGGTCCGGTCCCAGCCACGAGTCGGTATCGAGCCGGACTGGCGGGCTGCGGTGCACGCCGCTTGAAATGGTCGCGCCCACTGACAGCAGGCGCTCGCGGTCGGTGGGGCTCATGGTGATGCTGGTGCGCGCAATGTATTCGGCCAGTACGCGCATGGCGGCCTCGGGCGTGGGCGCTGCGCCGCCGTCGGCGATACCGTTCATCAGCGATAGGCATTCGTTGCTGGTCATGGCGATTTCCTTGAAAAGGCGTCGCCACGAGTCTGCCCAAAAATGCCCGTCGCCATCTTAAACATTGCACAGCGGCGCCCAGGAAGCACGCCGCTGCGCCTCAGACCATCAGCGCTCGGTCAGCACGTAATCCTGACCCCAGCGCGTGCTGCTGGTGCCGGTCGCCTTGGCAAAGATCTTGGGTTCACGGTACTGAACCTTTGCCAGTGCTTCTCCTGCAAGCGGCAGGCCGAGTTCAGCGGGCGGCGTGGTCTTGCGGAAATCCTGGACCGAGGTCGGCACGCGGACCATGCTGTATCGGTTGATCTCGCAGCGAATCTGGGCGGACTCGACGCGTTCGCAATCTTTTTCGGCAAAGCCGAAGTTGGGGGCGTCGCCGTAGAAGCCGTCGACCAGCACCACTTCGCCTGGCGCCACCGAGAAGCTCGCAAAGGGCTTGCGCAGCTGCGCCTTCGCTTTCACGCCGGCGACTTCGTTGGCCTTCGTGGTGGACGTCCAGCCTGCAGCGCCGGTTTGCTGAACCTGGTCGTAGGACGCGTCAGCCGTCGACATGCACTCGCCATTGACGACACGCACACTCGTGCAACGCGTCTGCCGGATGCGGTCGGTTCGGTACGTGGCGTCCTGCCAGCGTTGCCCCTTTTCGAACTCCGTGAAAGTGGTTTCGTCCAACACCACGTCACCCAATGCGGACCGGCGGATTTTCGTATTGGCGGCCGGGTTGGCCAACGAGGTGCGCGGGATCACGTGCGTGCTGCCCACCAGGTTGTAGGTACCGGGTTCGACGACGAAGACCTGATACAGAGTCCGACCGAACACCACCTGCATGTGTGAGCCTTTCACATCACCGATGTCCAGTGCAGACTGGCCGTTGCCAACCTTGAAGCTGTTCGCCGGGTTGTCGGCGCTGCGCCATTCGGTGAGCGAGCTGCGTTCCCGAAGGAATTCTGCGGACACTTCCGGCTTGGTGAAGTCGCGCGTGGGCGAGCTGTCCAGATTGATGGTGCTCGTCACCACGATTGCCTTGCCCGCCTTGGTCGCGGTCGACAGCAGCTTGTCCGACATGTCGCGCAACTGTTTTTGCGCCGCCACCATTTGCTGCTCGACCTGCTCGCGGGTGGGCTGCTGCGGATTCGCGCTCGTGGTCATGCCTGGCGCCTGGCAGCCGCTCAATACCAACATCGCCAGCAAGGGCGTGGTGCCAAGGGTGATTGCTCTGCAAGTGCGCTTCACGGGGTTCTCCGGTCTTGGGCCGCCGCGAAGGCGGAAATAGGGTGGTTCGACGGCGTCGACCTTGATGGGTCGTGGTGTCGGGGGCGGGGGAAATCAAGCGGCCGATCGTATCCCGCGTCCGGATGAGTGACAATCCCGCGCCCTTCGGGAATCCCCTTGGTATCTCATTTGTTTGAATTATCGATTCGCGCTGAGTCTGCCGATAACGGCGTGGATGCTGGCGTTCGGGCGCCTTGTCTGATGTGTTGCGAAAGGAAAAAGACGCGGGTTCAATCGCGACATTCGCGGTTTGACTGCCTGCAGATCGGCCGAAACAGAAAAGGGCTGAGCGCGGTATTGCACCGGCTCAGCCCTTTTCTGTTTTCGTATCACTGCCAGGCCGTTCCCGTCCGCCATTACCGCGTGACGGGATCAGTCCACCGGCAAGCCTTCAGCACCGAAGGCGCGCAGGATCAGGCGCTGGCGCTGTTCGCGGCGGCAAGCCGGGCTTTTTCCGACGCCTGGTTTTCCAGGTCCGACAGGCGCAGCTTCAGGCCCGGCAGTTCAGCGGTGCACAGGCTGGCCACCGAGAAATTCTTTTCTTTCAACGCGGCGATCTTCAGTTTTTCAAGGTGCTGAATGCGTTGTGCGACTTGGTCGATCAAGCCGTTGGAGGAAGACATGGTGCGTTCTCTTGAGTGTTGATGCCCCCAGGGTAGTCGATTCGCGGCGGGTGGCGCGTAAAATCGTGGTTTTTGCTGATTGGCTTTCCATGAACTTCTCTTCGTGGCGCAAGGTGTCTGTCGGTGCTGCGCTGGTCCTGGCTTGCCTGCCATCGCTGGCCGCCGACACCACTGCGCCCGCACGCTCGGGCCGCGCCATCTACAGCGTCAGCTGCGTGTCCTGTCACGGCTACGGTATGCGCGGCGCGCCCAAGGTCACCGATGCGGCCGCTTGGGCGCCCCGGCTGGCGCAGGGCAAAGACAAGATGTACCAGCACGTGATCGAAGGCATGGGGTGGATGCCCAGACGCGGCACCTGTTCCACCTGTTCCGACGAGGAAGTGAAGGCAGCGGTGGACTACATGGTGTCGCAGGTAAAGTAGCGGGCCGGGCGCTCGTGCCGCCATCCGTTTCGGAGTCCATCGTCATGTCCGCCAGTCTCGATCGTTCCACGCTGCTGACCCGCTTCATCGAGGATGAGGACGCCGCGCTGGCCGCCGGTCGTCAAGGCAAGTTCTGGTCGTCGAATCACCACGAAATCTCGCCACTGATCGCCAAAGCCGATCGTCATCTGGACCCGGCACAGCGGCTGCGGCTGTATGGCCACGCCTTGCGGGTTGCAGGCACGATCCCGACGGTGTCGGAAAAAGAATTCCCGCTGTTGGTCGACGCCTACCGGGCAGCGCTGCCGCGACTCGACGCCTCCGGCGGCTACCTGGCAGGCCGGCTGCCGCTGCTGTTGTCCTTCGGCTTTGACGAGCAGGGCGCCTTGCCCAGTGGGCAGACCGCCAGCGCGGCAGACCTGAAAACTCACCTGAAACTGGTCGCGCAGATCGGCAAGTACACCAATCTGCCGGGGCAGCGCGACAAGCTGAAGAACTTCCTGCCGTTTGCGGCCGAATCCGAGCGAGTGCTGGAAACCTTCCGGCACTTGCGCTATCGACTGACGCGAAAAGACGAGGGCGCGCCGGAAAGCTGGTCGGTCGACCTGTTGTTCTGGGGATTCGTGCTGGTTGGCCTGCTGTCCGCATCGACCCGAACTGCACTGGTGGAAGACATGCTTGGCGCGACCTATGCGCTGCCCCACCCGGAGCGCCACCTGGCCATCCTGCATGAGACGGTGCAGGCGGTGCTGCCGCTTGCCGAGGGCGATGCCGCCTTTGCCGCGTCGGCCGCCAAGCTTGCCGCCATCGCCAAGGCGCGCAGGGACGCCACGGAATCGGTGGCGCTTGCGCAGCGCCTGGGCCTGCCCTTTGGTGAAGATGAGGACTGGAACATCCACATCGTGCTGCAGCTCGACAGCAATCCCGACAAGCGTTCCTATGCGCCTGACCTGACCCTGGAAGTGATGCCCGACCCGGATTACCCCTGGCGCCTGCGTGTGCATACCAAGGACGGGCAGTTTTCCGAATGGGCAGGCAGCGTGTCGCAGAACGACTTGGGCATTGCGGGGCTGGGCGCAGGAAACCTCCACGCATTCCCGCAATGGCTCCAGTCCACCCGCCAGCACCACGGCCTGAATTTCGTGCTGGCCGAACTCGGCGACATTCGCTGCGGCCGCAAACGCGCCGCCGCCAAGCTCATCGAGACTTGGCTGGCGCTGCCGGGCGCTTGATCGTCGTCCAGGTCTTGCAGGCCACGATGCTGTGTTCGTGTTCCCGTATGGTGTGGCAGTCCTGACCGACCTCGGCTTCGCCATCCTTGAACGGAAACGCGAAGTCGTGGATGGCGGGCACGACAACCTGGCCGGCCTCGTCAATGAAGCCGGTCTTGCCATCCTGAACGAACCGGGACAAGCCTTCGACGAAGTAGTCCGGTCCGTTGTCATACATCATCGGCCGGACGATGAATTTTCCCTGACGGTCGATGTAGTACCAGCCCGTCTTGTCCATGACGGCCGCGATCCCGCCAGGGGTGAAGTCTTCCGCGAACAGGTAACGCGCCGGCAGCCCCGGCGAGCCATCGCACTGCAGGTAACCGTGCAGATCGCTGGCTTCGTCATGAAAGGGCGTGCACAGGTTCAGCGTGGCGGCTGCCGCCATGGCCACCAGCAAACCGGTGGCCATCTCACATGTCCTTCAAGGCATCGGGCACGACGTATTCCTTGCCGTTGTAAACCAGCGTGTGCTGCGTTTTTTCGCGCTTGACGATGGTTTCCTTGCAGTCGCTGCCGTTGGGCACGTAGTCCGCTTTGCTGTCCTCGGCGTTCTTGGTCACGCGAATGTCGAAGAAGCCGTTATGACCGTCGTTGGTCATGGCCAGCACCGTCTTGTATTTTGAGAACTCGCCTTTGCAGTCGGTATCCCACTCTCCATGCATGTTCGACGCGGAGAAGCCGTCCAGCACCATCCGCAAGGTGTCTGAACCGCCGTTGCCCATGACGAACAGGCGCAGCGTTGTCTGGTTGAACGGGTTGGGTTGCGAGGAACCGTTGTAACTGGCGCGCAGCCCGAAGGCCTGAACGCCTGGCGCGACCACATAACGGGCGGTATCGAAGCTCATGCTCACCAGGCGGATGGCGTCATCCGACATCGCTTCGGGCACGGTCATGCGTTGCTGCACCTTCAGGCTCTTGCGGTCGACCACCAGGATGTCCAGGTCGCCCACGCGATCGCTGTTCAGCGGCGAGTCGGCATCCATGCGTGGCACGGCGACCAGCAGCAAGTTGTCGTGCGCCGGCCAGACCTTGCAGAACATCACCGGGGCGTCGTTGCCGCCGTGTCCAGGCAACATCAGCCGCTTTTTGCCGAGCAGGTAGCTGGGCAGCCCGTCAGGCTTCGGATCAGGTCTGGCGCCGGGGTAGGCGTTCTGCAACATGGTCTCGGCCTGCGGGCAATCGGCCTCGGATGACTGCGCCTGCGCGGTGGCAGACAAGCTGCCCAGGCCGATGGCCAGGCCGAGGGCGCTAAGCCACTGGCAGGTGCGCTTGACGGGGTGCTTCACAGGCTTTTCAACTTTGCAGGAACCACGTACTGCTTGCCGTCATAGCGCAGGGTTTCCTGGGTCTTGACCGCCTTTTCCGTGGTTTCCTTGCAATCGCCCTGGCCCTTGCCCGTGAGCACTGCCGTGCTGCGTTCGCTGCTTTGCGAGATGCGAATATCGAAGAAGCCCTCGTGCTGTTCCTTGGTCATGGCCAAGACCGACTTGCGCTGCGTGAAGTCGCCGGCGCAGTTGGTGTCCCACTCGCCGCTCATGCGTTCGACGGACAGCTTGTCCAGCACGACGCGCAGCGGGCCCGGCTTGCCGTCGGCTGAGGCTGTGCTGGCCAGCAGCGTCAGCGTCACTTCGTTGAACGGGTTGGCGCGCGAGGCGCCGTTGAGCGTGGTGCGAATGCCGAAGGCCTGGACGCCGGGGGCGACCACATAGCGCGCGGTGTCGAATTCCAGCTTCTGGATCTGGATGGCGTCGTCCGACATGGCGCCGGGCAGCGTCACGCGTTGCTGCACTTTCAGACTGCTGCGATCCACGACCAGCACGTCCAGATCACCGATGCGGTCTTGTTCCAGCGGGGCCTTGCCGTCCATGCGCGGCACGGCCACCAGCAGCAACTTTTCCTGCGCCGGCCATACCTTGCACACCATGGCCGGGATGTCGCTGGAGTCGCTGGGCATCATCAACAGGCGGTCGCCAAGCACGTAGCTGCGCTTGTCAGGCGACGGACGCGCGCCGGGGTAGGCATTTTCCAGGATGGTCGTTGCCTGGCCGCAGGCGTTGGCAGGTGCCTGGGCCTGGGCAACGGAAGCGATGCTGCCCAGGCCGACGGCGATGGCGATGGCGCTCAGCAGATGGCGAGCGTGGGCGGGACGGGAAGCAGTGGCAGGGCGGCGAATGATGGCTTGCATGGGGAATCCGGGAGTGCTTGCGATACGGGACAGGCCGAGATGCTAAGCCGATTTGATGCTGGCGCGCATTGGGCGCCAGCGTGAGTTGCCTCGCTTACAGCTGTTTTACAGCTGCCCGGTTCCCCGATCAGGTTTGCGAAGGGCACGCCTGATGACGCATTTTCCGGACGGCGTTCGCGTTGCTGGAGGGCGATATCCGGCGATTTACGTGGCCCTGGCGCAGGTCCATGAATATAATGAGAACAAGTTTTATTCAGGATTCACGCTGGCGCGATGCGTCGGCTGTCGGAGGATGCCGTGAGGGCAACCGAGTCTGCCTTGCATCAACAGATACACGGTATCTACCACGATCATCACAGCTGGCTCCAGGGCTGGCTGCGCAAAAGCCTGGGCTGCTCGCAGCACGCGGCCGACCTGGCGCACGACACTTTCCTGCGTCTGCTCAATCGCAACGACACCTTGTCGCTGGCCGAGCCGCGCGCTTACCTGGTCACGATCGCACGTGGCCTGGTGGTGGACTTCCGCCGCCGCCGGACGCTGGAACATGCCTACCTGGAGGTACTGGCCAGCCTGCCCGAACCTGAACATCCGTCCCCCGAAGCGCGGGCCATCGTGCGGGAAGCCCTGGTCGCCATGGATGCCATGCTCGACGGCATGAAACCCGCAGTCAGGCAGGCTTTCCTGCTGTCACAGCTCGAAGGCCTGAGCTACGCCCAGATTGCCAGCGAACTGCGCATCTCGGTGCGCACCGTCAACAACTACATGCTCAAGGCGATCGAGCACTGTTATCTGTTGGCCCCATGAGCGCCTCGGTAGCCGCAAACGATGACCGCTCGCCCGTTGCGCGTGAAGACGAGGCTGTGCGCAGGGCCGCTGTGGCCTGGTACGTGCGCCTGTGTTCCGGCGAGATCAGTGCGGCCGATCAATTGGCCTGGCAGCAGTGGCATGGCGAGCACCCCGACCATCAACGGGCCTGGCAACGCATTGAATCGATCCGCACGGTCGCCCAGCGTGTGCCGGCGTCGATCGGACGTTCCACCCTGGACGCGGCCGGCAAGGGCCGGCGCCATGTGTTGCGCAGCCTGGGCTTGCTGACGTCTGCAGGGGCCTTGGCGTACGGCGGCTACCGCATCGGCGCCGGGCAAGCCGCCGATACGCCCTGGGCCGGATTGCTGGCCGACTTCCGCACCGGAACCGGCGAGCAGCGCACGGTCGACCTGGCCGATGGCTCGCGCATGCTGTTGAACACCCGCAGCGCCATCGATGTGGCCTTCGACGCGTCCAGGCGCCTGATCCGCCTGCATGCAGGCGAAGTGCTGATCGACACCGCCAAGCATCGCGCGCCGTCGATGGCGGCACGCGATGCTCGCCCGTTCCTGGTGGAGACTGCACACGGCACCATCCACGCCCTGGGCACCCGCTTCATCGTGCGTGACGACGATGTGCAGACACGGGTCACGGTGTTGGAGGACAGCGTAGAAGTGCACATGGTGGATACGGCTGGCGATCCCTTCCTGCTGCGTGCAGGTGAGCAGCTTGGTTTCAATCGGCACACCGCAACGCCGGTCAGATCCGCCGATCCGGCTGCCGAGGCGTGGACGCATGGCAGTCTGGTGGTCGATGACTGGCGGCTTGGCGACGTGGTGGCCGAGCTGGCGCGATATCACGCAGGTCGCCTGGTTTGCGATGCCGCGGTGGCCGATATCCGTGTGTCCGGCGCGTTTCCGATTCACGATACCGAGCGCGCCTTGACGGTGATCATGCGCACCTTCCCGGTTCGGGTGCGCAGCCTGACGCGCTACTGGGTCAGCGTCGGCGCGGGCTAGAGCGAAGCGCCGGCGCCGGCGGCGCCGTTACAAATCTCCTGTGCTGCGCGTTGCATGTTTTCGGTTTTCGTCCGGCATCAAGGGAAGAACCACATTCAGTGCGTTGCCCAAGGAGTTTGTATGTCTGATCGCCGCTCATCAATCGGCCACGTGTCGTGCCGTCCCGCAGGTGACCGCTTTTCACTGGCGCTCACGACGCGTGCCGTGCACGGCGCGCGCCTGTGCCTGACGGCGGCATTGCTGATCCCGGCGACGGGTTTTGCTGCGGATCTTGCTGCGGACGTCGCGACCGGGACCGCTGGCGGCGTGTCGACCCCTGCGGCCGGCCCTGAGCGCGCAAGCCGGCAATACCGCATCGACGCCGGACCGCTGGCGACCGTGCTGGGCCGATTCGCCGCTGCGGCGGGTGTGGCCCTGTCCTTCGATCCGGCCAGCACGCGCGACCAGACATCGAGCGGCCTGCAAGGCAGCTACACGGTCGACGCTGGGTTTGCGCAGTTGCTGGCCGGCACCGGGCTGGAAGCGGTCGATGGCGGCGGTAGCGCATTCACCTTGCGCAAGGCGCGATTGGTGGACGCGCCCAGTGCGACCCCGGTGGGCGGCGCCACGACGCTTGCGACCGTGCGCGTGGTGGCGCGGGCCGCCCCTGCGCCGGTCGAGGCCGACGACAGCTATCAGCCCACGCCGGACGCGTCGACCTTGCGCACCACTGCATCGATCCTGGACATCCCGCAGGTGGTCAATGTGGTGCCGGCACAGGTCATTCGCGATCAGCGGCCGCGCAATATCGACGATGCGCTGGTCAACGTCAGCGGCATCACGCAGGGCAACACCCTGGCCAGCACGCAGGACACCATCATGAAGCGCGGCTTCGGCGCGAACCGCGATGGCTCGATCATGCACAACGGCATGCCGCTGGTGCAGGGCCGCGGCATGAACGCCGCAGCCGAAAGCGTCGAGGTCTTGAAGGGGCCCGCGTCGATGCTGTACGGCATCATGGACCCGGGCGGCGTGATCAATGTGGTCAGCAAGAAACCCCAGCTTGAGCAGAAGACCAAATTGTCGCTGGGTGCGTCGGGTTATGCCGGTGGCCGCAATGGCGGCAATGCGAACGTGGACACCACCGGCCCGATCGGCGAAGACGGCCTGGCGTATCGCCTGATCGTCGATCACGTGGACGAAGACTACTGGCGCAATTTCGGCACGCACCGCGAAACCCTGTTCGCCCCGTCGCTTGCCTGGTACGGCGACGACACGCAGGTGGTTGCCTGGTACGAATACCGCCGGTTCCTGACGCCTTTCGATCGCGGAACCGCGCTGAACCCGGCCAGCCTGAGCCCGCTGGATTTGCCCAAGACCCGTCGCCTGGACGAGCCCTATAACGAGATGAGCGGTCAGAGCCACCTGGCCCAGGTGTCCGTCGACCACCAGCTTGGCAGCGGCTGGGCAGCGCACTTGAACCTGAGTTACAACCGCGAAACCTATGACGCCAACCAGTTGCGTGTCAACGGCGTCAATACCGCGCGCGGCACGCTTTCGCGCAACAACGACGCCACCCATGGTTCGCTGAGCACGGATTCATACGGCACGGCCTACGTCGACGGCAAACTGCAACTGGCCGGCATGCGCCACGACGTGCAGCTTGGCGGTGATATTGAATACCGCAAGATCTACCGCGCGGACCTGATCCGCGGCGCTGCCTCGACCAATTTCAGCTACCTGAACCCGGTCTATGGTTTGATCAGTCCGTCCAACGCGGTGTCGGCCAGCGACAGCGCGCAGACCGATCAGCTGCACAACCAGGCCTTGTTCTTCCAGGATTCGATCCACTTGAATGACCGGTGGATTGCCGTGGCGGGCCTTCGGTATCAGGCCTGGCAGCAACTGGCGGGACGCGGTCGTCCCTTCAACAAGAACACCGATACCGACGATTCCACCTGGTTGCCGCGCGTTGGCCTGATCTACAAGGCTACTGAGGCCGTGTCCTTCTACGGCAGCTACACCGAATCGCTGCGGCCCAGCTCCACCATTGCACCGCTGGCCAGTGGTCAGGTGATCAACAGCGGTATCGAGCCCGAGCAGGCCAAGTCCTGGGAAGTCGGCACCAAGCTCGACATCCCCGGCAACCTGACCGGCACGCTGGCCTTGTTCGACATCAAGAAGAAAAACGTTCTGGTGTCGCAGTTCAACGACGTGACCAAGCTGACCGATTGGCGCACCTCGGGCGCGGCGCGATCACGCGGCCTGGAGCTCGACCTGGCCGGCCAGATCAACGCCCGCTGGAGCATGATCGGCAGCTACGCCTATATCGACGGCAAGACGACGGAAGATCCGCTGTACGCAGGTCGCCGGTTGTGGAACACGGCCCGCCAGACCGCATCCTTGTATGCGGTCTATAACGCCGGCCAGGTGCTCGGCGACGGCCAGCTGCGACTGGGTGGCGGGGCGCGCTATGTGGGTGATCGGCCGGGCGATTCGGCCAACAGCTTCAAGTTGCCCAGCTACACCACCGCAGACGTGTTCGCCACCTACGACACACGCCTGGGTGGCCGTAACGTCAAGTTCCAGTTGAACGTGAAGAACCTGTTCGACAAGACCTACTACCCGTCGGCCGTGAACACCTACTTCGTATCGGTGGGTGACGCGCGCCAGATTTCCTTCCTGACCAGCATCGAGTTTTGATGTCCATGCGCTTGAATCGTCTTGTGCGTTTGATACGTGCCGTCGCATGCGGTGAAGGTCTGGGGCGGCATGTTGTTGCGATTGGCATGGCGCTGATGATCGGCATGATAGCGTTCGATCCCTCGGTAGCCTTGGCGGCCGAGCCAGGCGCAGCGCGCAAGGTGTTGCTGCTGGTGCAGCGCTCGGGGTCGAACCTGCCGGTCGACGAGAAAGTCCGCGATCACTTGGTGGACCGGGGTTATGCGGTTTCCATTGAAGACCAGGCCGCCAGTCCCTTGCTTGCGACGGGCGCAGACCTGGTGGTGATTTCTTCGACGGTCGCCGCCAAGGACGTCAATCCCGGCTGGCGTCAGTTGCCAGTGCCGCTGCTGACCTGGGAGAACGACTTCCTCGACGATCTGGCCATGACCGGCAAGCGTCACGACACGGACTTCGGCGAGGTCGAGAAGGAGCGCCATCTGTGGATCGTCAACGCGCCGCATCCGATCGCCGGCGGTGTGCCGGCAGGCGTGGCCAACGTGTATGTGAAACAGGCAGGCATGAGCTGGGGCAAGCCGGGCCTGGGCGCGATCACCATTGCCACGGTGTACGGGCAGCCCGAGAAAGCCGCAATCTTTGCGTATGAAAAGGGCGCCACCATGGACTACGAAACGCTCGCGCCCGCGCGGCGCGTGATGTTCTTCCTGGGCAACGAGACCTTCACCAACCTTTCGCCGGTGGGACGGCAGTTGTTCGACGCGGCGGTGGACTGGGCCGTGGGAGGACGCTGAGCTTCATGTCGGACAAGGCGAACGTGCGCAGGAGTGAAGTCGGGCAGGGCGGTCGCGTATCGCAGGGGCTCAAGCGAAGCCAGGCGTGGCGCAGGCCCGCCTGGCCTTCGTTCAAGCAGGTCTGGTTCCAGCTGCACTGGATCATCGGCATCACTGCCGGGACCGTGCTGATGCTCATTGGTCTGACCGGCGCGGTGTTGTCGTTCCGCGAAGAATTGATCGATGCGATCAATCCCGGGGCACGCGGGGTGCCCGCGCAGGCCTCGCCTGCGCTTTCTCCCCCGCAGTTGCTGGCTGTCATACGTCAGCAATTCCCCGATCGGCAGACCGGCACGCTCGCCGTCTTCGCCGCCCCGGGTGCGGCGGCACGGGTCATCTTCGCGCCAGCACCCGGTGAGCGGCGCGGAGAAACCGTCTACCTCGACCCCTACTCAGGCAAGGCGCTGCCGCCGGTCAAGGGCGCAGAATTTTTCGAGTTCGTGGAATCCGTGCATCGCTGGCTGCTGCTGCCGCGCGAGCCGGGGCGAGTCGTCACCGGCGTGCTGGCGGCCTGTCTCATGTTCCTGGCCTTGTCCGGCCTGTACCTGCGCTGGCCGCGCCGGGTCTGGGATTGGCGTGCATGGTTGACCTTCGACCCCGCATTGAAGGGCAGATCCTTTCTGTGGGGCCTGCATTCGGTGGCGGGCACCTGTGCGCTGGTGATGTACCTGGTCTTCACCAGTACCGGTCTGTATTGGGCTTTCGACGCGGTGCGAGACCAGGTCGATGCCTGGGTGGGGGAGGCCAGGGTGATGGCGCGCACGCCGCGTGCGCTCGCTGCCACAGCACCGGCGGAAGTGCCTGCGCCGCCGCGAATGCGCAACGTGGCGCGGGCGAACGCGGCCGAGTTCGATATTGCTCCTGCCTGGACCGCCTTCGCGCGCAGCGCGCAAACCACGGGAGGATGGCGTGAGGTGATCTTGCGGGTGCAGGCCGAGGCCAAGCCTTCCGTACTGTTTACGTGGCTGGACGCCGTGCCTGCGCACGAACGCGCCCGCAATCGCATGGTGGTGCAACTGCCCGGCGGCGAGATCACTCAGGACGAGCGATACCAGGCCAAGCCGCAAGGCGCGCGTTTTGTGGCCGCGATCTATCCGCTGCACATGGGCACCTACTTCGGCCTGCCGGGACGGATCGTGATGATGATCGCGGCGCTGATGCTGCCCTTGTTCGGCGTCACCGGCTGGATGCTGTATCTCGATCGGCGCCGTAAGAAACGCAGGCTGCACGCTGAGCGGGCGGCGCTGGCCGCCGCGCCCAACCCGGCAGACCGTCCGGTATTGCAGGACACGCCTGACGGCGTGCTGGTGGCCTTCGCCAGTCAATCCGGCACGGCCGAAGGCATTGCGCTGCGCAGTGCCGCCGCGCTGGAAGCCGCGGGCGTACCGGTCATGCTGGCGCCGCTGAACACGCTCGATCCCGAACAATTGCGCCACCATCGTCGCGTGCTGATCGTCGCGAGCACCTTCGGCGAGGGCGAGCCGCCCGACACCGCACGGCGTTTTGCGCGCCGACTGGCGCAGGCCGGCAGCCAGACGCTGGCGCATCTGCACTATGGCTTGCTCGCGTTGGGTGATCGGCATTACGAACGTTTTTGCGGGTTCGGGCACAGGCTTGACCATGACCTGGTTACCGCAGGCGCGCAGCCACTGTTCCCGATGATCGAGGTCGATGCCGGCGACGCGACTGCCCTGGCCGAGTGGTCGCGTCAGTTGCAGGCGTTGGCTGGCACCGATGGCGAGTTGGCAGACCTTGGCGGCGCGGACCTCGGCGCCGAGTCGGTCGGCACCTGGCATCTGGCCACACGCACGCTGGTGAATGCGGGCAGTCTGGGCAGCCCGCTTTACGACATCGCCTTCCTGCCTGCACGGCAAGATCTGCTCAGCTGGCAGCCCGGTGCGCTGGTTGAACTGCGACCGCCGCATCCGTCAGCGAATGCGCCCGGTCAACCGGGCAGCTTGCCGGCACTTGCGCCGCGCCGGTACTCCATCGCGTCCTTGCCCGAGGACGGGCATCTTCGCCTGTTCGTGCGTCAGGCTCGCCATGAAACCGGTCTGGGCATCGCATCGGGCTGGCTCACGGAATACGCCGCCCTGGACACGCCGCTGGAACTGCGCGTGCTGCGCAATCCTGGGTTCGAGTTGATCGACACCGATGCCCCGTGCATCTTCATCGGCAACGGTTCGGGTTATGCCGGCCTGCGTGGACACCTGCTTGCACGTATCCGTCGCGGTCATCACCGCAACTGGTTCCTGTTCGGCGAACGCCATCGTCAGCACGACGCTTTCTGTGCTGATGAAGTCGAGCAATGGCAGGCGCACGGATACCTTGAACGCGTCGACCTGGTGTTCTCGCGTGACCAGGCCGAACGCATCTACGTGCAAGACCGTCTTCGCGAGGCGGCAGCTGACCTGCGCCAGTGGGTAGGCGAGGGCGCCGTGATCTACGTCTGCGGCAGCCTGGTTGGGATGGCCGCCGGGGTCGATGCGGTATTGGAAGAAATACTCGGTCGTGCCGCGCTGGACGACCTGGTCGCGGAAGGACGTTTGCGGCGGGACGTGTATTGATCGACGGACGGTTGGTCTTGTGCCACGCCTTTCCGTCAAGATCGGCGCTTGATCGTGGTCAGACCGCCGTCCCCAACTGCGCGCCGTCGAAGTTTGCGTAATCGTTCATGTTCATGTCGAGCACGCCCAGCACCACAATCCCTGCATCGTTCATATCCGCACGGCTGAGCGTCGTATTGCCGGCACCACTGGTGCCTGGGCTGACCAGGGCCAGCACCATCCTGGCGTGAGTGGTGTCGTAGGCTGAGATCAGGTAATTGCCATCGGCCGCCAAGCCGGTGATCGAACTGCGGTCCATGGCTTGGTAAAACAGATTGCTGACGGTGCTGGGATAGACCAGGTCCTTGCTGAGCTTGAAGAAGCTCACCCCCGCACTTGCCGACACCGTGCCTGGGCCCCCGGACACCACCTGCATCACCATCGCGTCGCCGGCAGCAAGACCTGCGCGTATCGGGCCCTTTGCCAAGCCCTTGCCGGCAAGCATGAAGTCGGCATCATTCGCACTGAAACGCAGCTGATCGGTCGCCCCGACGCTGCCCACGTGAAAGTCGAAAATCTCTGCGAAGCCCGAGTAGGTGCTTGCCGCGCCATCGCCGCCCGCGCGGTTGCCGACAAAAACGATGCTGTCCTTGCCGTTGCCCGTGCTGATGCGGTCGGCCCCGCTGGCGCGGTTGCTGCCCTGTGCGCCCAGCCAGATGGTGTCGTCGCCGGCGCCGGCGCTCAGCGTGTCGTTGCCTGTGCCGCCGATGAGCAGGGAGGCGGCGGTGGCGTGACTCCGGATATTCAGATTGCCGGTGAAGGCGGATGCGTCCAGCTCCTGGGCAAGCAAAGAGGTTCTGATGCTCAGATCCTGGTCACCGGTGATGACGTGCCTGGCGCGCACCAGATCGCTGCCAATCAGGTTTGTGCGGCCGGTCGAGACGATATTGAGCTGATCGAGGCCGTTCACATCATAGAGGCTGAAGAGTGAACCGCGGCCGGTCATGCCCAACGTCAGACTGTCGTCTGTACCGTCGTTTGCCAGTGTCTGGTGCAACTCGCTGGTCATGCCCCGGATGCTGACCGTCGTGCGCGTCGCCAGCCCGAGCAGAGTCAGCGAATCCAGGCCACTGCTTTCGAAGTTCACACCGTGCAAGTCAGCGAAACGCGCGTCCTGGGTAAGTCGGCCCGAGCCTTCGAAACGAATCACCTCGATATCGCTCACCTGCGCCAGATCGCCGGCACTCAGCGCTTTCCTGACCGCCAGGGTGTCCAGGCCGGCACCCCCGTCCAGACGATGGCTCGCACCGATATTCGTCCCCATGAAGATCGTGTCGTTGCCTGCGCCCAGGCGGATAGTCCTGACAGCGGCCGCCAATCCATCGATATTGCTGCCCAGCGTCAGGTCGCCGGTCGCCTGCGTGGCATCGATGGTGTCGAGCGATGTCTGGATGCCGTCAGCGGCAAATTGCAGTGCCAGCGCGCCGCTGCCGCGAAGCTGCAGCGTGGACAGGCTGCTTTGCGCCGGGTTCGTCTGCAGGCGGATGGCGTGGCTGCCGCTGATGTCGAGGCTGAGCGATTCCAGCTGGTTTGTGCTTGCGTCCGTGGACCCGACGCTGAGCGTACTGAGCGCAGCGCTGTTGCCCGTCATGCTTACCGTCATCGCGTCGGCGTTGCCCGCCAGTGCAGATGGCAGGTAAGCCAGCGCAGTATTGCCCGTACCGCCCTTGATGATCAGATTGACGAGTGCGGCGAGGCCCCCAGCCTGGGTGCCGAATTGCAGATTGCCCGTGCTTGAATCATTGATCAGCTCGGTGATGCCCGCTGCGCCGTCGAAGGTCACCACGGCTGACGCGCTTGCGCTGACCGACAGGCGCTCGATGTTGCGAACAGCGGCGCCGGCGATGCTGGCGTCGCGGTCGATGGACAGCGACAAGCTGTCCGTTCCCGCGCCGCCGTCAAGCACGTCGCCCGGGTCGTAGGTCCGCAGGCCGGCACCTGCGATCAACCCGGTGAAGGTGTCGTCGCCAGTTCCGCCCGACAAGTTGTCATTGTTCACCGTCAGCACGAATGCCTGTGCCGGGTCTGTCGATACCTGCCGGCCGACGCGACTGGACGTGTTGGATGAGGGCGGAACCGCCGGCTGGACGGCGGGTGATGACGCGCCAGGTACCGATGCCGCTGGCGTGCCCGGCGCAACCGGGAACAAGGCATTGATTGTCGGCACCACATTGAGCTGCGCAATCTGCAACGATCCGGCCTCGACGCCCACCGAATCCACCAGGGTCTTGACGATCCGCGCGCCAAGATTGAGCTCGAAGATCTCTTTGCGGGCGGGGGTGTTCAGCGCGGTGGTGAAGCTGTCTGCCAGCGTGGCTTTGTGCGCCTGCACCGTCCCGTCCTTGCCTTGCGCGACCGACGCCAGCATGACGGCCAGGCCGGCTTGATCCAGCGCGCCGCGGTCCAGAGCATCCACCCAGAACGCCAGGCCTTCGGCGTCAGGCAGACGCTCGAAGATGTTCTGATAGAAGTCGGTGACGATCGCCGTGTTGCTCATGCCGGCGTGCAGCGCGACGTATTCCGGCGAGCGAGTCATCGCCACGGCCACGCTGCGAAAATCGTCTTGGGCCGTCCAGAAGGCAAGGCCGTCGACGTCGCCGGGACGATTGAAAAAGATGACGTACAGCTTCTGGATGTCGGTGCGGGTAATGGCCATTCGCTGTCGAAAAATGAAAAAAGCAGACCTCCCGTCTGCTGACTGCAAGCTTAATGCATCTTGATGAGTCAGCCGCCAAAAGCCTTGTTGCACCGGCACTTTTGCGAGCATAAAGGCCCGAGATGTGCCCGCCAGCCAACATCGGCGCTTGCAGAAGAGCTCTGCAAAGGGAGCGACTGGACGTGTAGACGGCGACTTGCCATGACGCTTCTGGCAAAGGGTTAACACTTACGGGTGTACACTAGTCAAACCATGAAGCGTTCCCTCGGCCTAGTATCGATTAGCCCCAGCCCTCCACCCAATCCGGGCTTGGTGGGCTGCTAGTCGTTCCGCATCCCAAAACGATCGTCGCCGACTACCAGCCTCTCAGAACAAGCCCGCAAGCGTTGCCGCTGCGGGCTTTTTTGTTGCGTGTCCCAGCTACCTACGTTTGACGTATTTGCCGTTTCCGCATCGCCTTTTTTGGTTTCTTTCTCGATGGATGCTTCTACAGCCAGTGCTTTGCACAACACCCCGCGCCCCTTGGGCCGGGACGACTACAAGACCTTGGGCCTCGCCGCCCTGGGCGGAACGCTCGAGTTTTATGACTTCGTCATTTTTGTGTTCTTCACGAAGACGCTCGGCCACCTGTTCTTTCCGCCGTCCATGCCCGACTGGATGGTGCAGCTGCAGACCCTGGGGATTTTCGCGGCCGGTTACCTGGCGCGCCCGGTAGGCGGGATCATCATTGCGCACTTCGGTGACAAGCTGGGGCGCAAGAAGATGTTCACGCTGTCGATTTTCCTGATGTCGCTGCCGACGCTGGTGATCGGCATCATGCCGACCTACGCCAGCATCGGCATTGCCGCGCCCTTGTTGCTGCTGGCCATGCGGGTATTGCAGGGCGCTGCCATCGGCGGCGAGATGCCCGGTGCCTGGGTCTTCGTGGCCGAACACGTGCCCAAGCATCGCTACGGCTTTGGCGTGGGCACGCTGACTGCCGGCATCACCGGCGGCATCTTGCTGGGCTCGCTGATCGCGATTTTCATCAACAAGGTGTTCACGTCCGCCGAGGTCACGGAATTCGCGTGGCGCATTCCCTTCGTGATCGGCGGGGTGTTTGGCTTCGTGTCGGTTTACCTGCGTCGATTCCTGGGCGAAACGCCGATCTTCAAGGAACTGGCGGCCAAGCGGGAACTGGCGCGCGAGATGCCCGTGAAGACCGTGATCCGCGATCACCGTGCCGCATGCATGATCACGGCTGCGCTGACCTGGTCGCTGTCGACGGCAGTGGTGGTGGTGATTCTGATGACGCCCAATCTGCTGCAAAGCAACTACGGCATCTCGGCGAACGCCGCAATGGCCGCCAACTGCGTGGCGACGCTTACGCTGACCATTGGCTGCATCTTGTTCGGTTATCTGGTCGACCGCATCGGCACCCGCCCGACCATGCTGATCTGCTGGGGCGGCCTGGCCATCACGAGCTATATCTTCTACATCAACCTGCCGGGCATCTCGGACGCCCAGCTGATGGTCAACTATGGCCTGGTGGGCTTGTTCTGCGGCTCGATTGCCACCATGCCCATCGTTGGCGTGCGTGCCTTCCCGCCTGCCATCCGTTTCTCGGGCCTGTCCTTCGCCTACAACATGGCCTACGCCTTGTTCGGTGGCTTCACGCCGATCCTGACGCAGCTGTGGCTGCAACAGGACCGCTTGGGCGGCGCGCATTACGTGGCGGCGGTGTCGTTGCTGGCGATCGGCGTGGCGATGATTCCGCTGGCCGCCCATGGCTGGCAGGAACGCAAGACCCTTGCTCAGTGATCCGTTGATCGAGTGACGGCTTCCCAGGCGTCGAGCTGGTTTGTCAGCTCGGCCAGCTTGGCGCGCACCAGGCCCAGCGCGTCGCTGCCCAGCAGAAGATGGGCTGGCGGCGCGTCGCTTGCCACCAGGGCCAGGATGGCCAGTGCGGCCTTGTGCGGATCGCCCAGCTGCGCGCCGTGCTTGGCCTCGCGCGCGCTGCGAATCGGGTCGAACAAGGGGTCGTAGTCGGCGATGCTGCGTGGGGTACGCACCATTGACCGGCCTGCCCAGTCGGTGCGGAACGAGCCGGGCGCGACCGCGGTCACGGCGATGCCGAATGGCTTCAGTTCCTTGCCCAGCGCTTCGGAGATGCCTTCGAGCGCAAACTTGCTGCCGCAGTAGTAGGTGATACCGGGCATGGTAACGAGGCCGCCCATCGACGTGATGTTCACGATGTGAGCGCGTCGGCGTGCCCGGAAGTAGGGCAGGAAGGCCTTGATGACCGCCACGGCACCAAACACGTTGACGTCGAATTGCCGCCGCAAATCTGCCAGGGGCGACTCTTCCATCACGCCTTCGTGGCCGTAGCCGGCGTTGTTGACGAGCACGTCCACCGGGCCGATGCTGGCTTCGACCTCGGCAACCACGCCGTCAATGGCATCGACATCCGTGACGTCCAGCAAGCACGCATGCGCGCGTTCCGCATGCAGCGCGGTGAAGCGTTCACGCGCGGCCTCGTTGCGTACGGTGCCGACGACGCGATGGCCTGCGTTCAGCGCTGCTTGCGCAAGCGCCTCGCCAAAGCCGCTGCTGACGCCGGTGATGAAGAAGGTTTTCGATGCAGTCATGCCTGTGTCCTTGATGTGACGGCCGCGTTTCGCGTCGACATCGACACGGATATCGATCCGCTCGCAGCCAGGACGACAGCTTAGGATTGCAGGCACATTGCGGTAAGTTCGGTTCCTATGTATTGATTGCCTGATCCTATTGGCGCGCGATAATTTCAGGTGATGGAACCGTCCCACAGCTGCATAGTGCTGTCTGCCGCAGAAACACCGGTTTGCATCGATGCCCACGCCCCCGGAGACCTCAATGCACGCGCACCCATTGACCATGCAGCAGCGCATGGTGACCTTGCTGCATACCCTGGCGCCGGTCGAGGGCTACAACCTGACGGCCTTGCCCGACGTGCGATTTCTGCGGTCCAACCGTCCCTTGCAGCGCACACCGGTGCTGTACGACCCCGGCATCGTGATCGTCTGTCAGGGCCGCAAGCGCGGTTATCTGGGCCGCGATCTGTACCTGTACGACGCCCAGCACTATCTGGCCGTATCGGTGCCCGTGCCCTTTGCGATGGAGACCGATGCCAGCGAAGCCGAGCCCTTGCTGGCGATCTATCTGCACCTGGATTTCAAGGTGGCCGCCGATTTGATGCTGGCGCTCGACGAACATCAGGGACCTGTTCAGGCCAAGCCCCGGGGCATGATGTCGACGCCGATGGACGCGGCCATGAGCGGCTCGGTGCTGCGATTCCTGGAAGCCATGGCATCGCCGCTGGAAGCACCTGTGCTGGGGCCGTCGCTGGTGCGCGAAATCTATTTCCGGGTGCTGACCGGCGAGCAGGGGGGATCGATGCGGGCTGCGCTGACGCGTCAGGGGCAATTCGGCAAGATCGCCAAGGCCATCCGCAAGATCCATCAAGCTTTCATGCAGCCGCTGGACGTCGATCAGCTGGCTTCCGAGGCAGGCATGAGCGTGCCGGCCTTTCACACGCATTTCAAACGGGTGGCCGACACCTCGCCCATGCAGTATCTGAAGTCCACCCGGCTGCACCAGGCGCGCCTGTTGATGCTCAGAAACGAGATGACGGCAGCGGCTGCGTGCCTTGAAGTCGGCTACGAGAGCGCGTCGCAATTCAGCCGCGAATTCAAGCGTCTGTTCGGCCTGAGTCCGGTGGAAGAGGTGGCGCGGATGCGGCGCAGCTTTGCACTGCCGCCGCGCAGCGCGTCGATCTACGTGTCTTCGCACTGAAGGCTGGTCGGTCCATTGGACGCTGCGGACCGGGACATGGAAAAAAGGCCGCAGCCCATGTCGGGTGCGGCCTTCAAGCGGGGCGAGCTGCAAGCAGACCTGCCTGCTTCGCCCACGCGTACTTCCGTTGCTTACTTCCGTTGCTTACTTCCGTGGATTACTTCGCCAACTTGTCCAGCTTGCCCGCACGTGCTTCCTCGATGGCTGCCTTGGCATCCTCGGGCAACAACAGGCGCGCACGCACCAGCTCGTTGGCGCTGGCGATCACGGCCGCTTCATACGCTGCCGGGCGCGGATAACGTTCCTCGATCGACAGGCGCGGGTCCTGCTTGGCCTGGCGCGCCTCGCGGGTGGCCGCGAACGGCACGGCACTGCCCATCTGCGTGCACAGGCCGTCCGGATTATTGGACTTCGGATTCCAGCCCACGTAAGTCGCGCGGGCGGCCTCGATGATGGGCAGGCGCACGCCGTCGATGGCGTTGCCGTCACGGTCCACGGCCGGCATGTACAACGGATATTCACCCTTGACTTGCGGCAAGGGCGCGCCGTCGACGATCAGGCGGGCTTCGCCGTACACACCCTTGTAGGGCAGGCCGGGAATGTTCGGGTACAGGCCTTGTGCCGGCACCAACGTGCCGCGCGCCAGGGTCGGATAGCGGCTGGCCGGCGGCGCGGTGTCGGTGGTGATCCACGCGTTCAAGGCCGTCAGCAAAGCGCGACCAACCGGCGCCGGGCTGACCGGGCTGACGGGCAGGGCGCAGGTGGGCATGGCTTGCGACACGGGGGCAGGGAAGTGCTGTGCGCCCACGACCAGATAGGCACGTGCTTCGGCAGGCAGCGGCAGGTCGCGTCCGGCACCGTCGGTGACCACCTTGCTGGCGTGCGATGACCAGAACTCGTATTCCGAGTCCATCTGCATGATGCGCGGGCAGGTGTTGGTCTCGCGGCAGCTTTTCAGCAGGCCTTCGGTCTTGCCGGTCAGCGGATCGGTGCTGGTTTCGAATGCGGCCGGGAATTGGTCCACCGGGTACAGGTCGTCGGCGTGCGGGCCGGGGTTGCGCGACAGCTGCGAGAAGCGCGAGTTGGTGAAGGTGCGGCGTCCGCCCGGGATCTGCACCAGGATGCCGTCAAAGACGCGGCGACCGAATTCGTCCTGGTTGAAGCCCTGGTACAGGTAGTCGCGCATCAGGCGGCCGGACTGCGACACGCCCAGGCCGATGGTCTTGTTGATCGTCGTCTTGCGGTTGACGGCCAGCGGATTGTCGACGGCGGTGTTGTGCGTCAGGAACGCCGTCACGTCGCGAATGGCCGCAAAGCCCATGGCCATGACTTTGGGATCACGCGCCGTGTAGGTGAATTCGTAGATGGCATCGACAGGCATGCCGGCAGGACGGACGATCTCGATGGTGTTGGCATCGATCACAGTGAAGGCCAGGCCGGCGGGCGTGGCGCGTGCGTCCTTGCGCTGCGCCCGTACCGTCAGTTGCGCGCCGTCCTGAGTGGCCATCGGGTAGGCCAGGGTGACGCGTTCCTTGTCGCTGGCTTTGGTGAAGATCCATTCGTCGCGCGACGGTCCGGTCACGCCAGCCAGCGTCGGAACCTCGATGCGCATGCCGGCCCCCGCGGGCACGTCGGCTTGCCAGCCCACCCACGCCAGGGTGTAGCCCTGCGACAGCAGGAAGCCGTTGCCGGCATCGTCGGGCGTCTGCAGGCGACTGCTGCCGGCAATGGGGGACTCATCGATCATGGCGCCGATCAGCTTGCGGCCGCGGTTGGGCGCTTCGACGATCAAGGTGCCGTTAGGCTTGGCGGGACGCAGGATCACGACATCTGCACGTGCTTCCACTTTGCCCAAGGCGTTGCGAGGCGCCAGGCCAATGTCGGTGATGCCGGCGTTGTGCGCGTCGGCTGGGTCCAGGTCGATGGTCGCCGTTCCGATGATTTTTTCGGCGACACCCGCGTTGCCGAATACACGACCTTCCAGCGCGGGCGCCTGACGCGATTGCACCGTGAACTCGGTCACCCGGGCAAGGGCCGCCGGCGCGGCAAACAGGCCGGACACCAGGGTGGCGGCAGCGGTGGCTTGCCACAGCATCTTGGTGCGCGACGTGGTGTGAGAAGCGTGTTTCTGCACGGGGTTCTGATCGTGATTCAAAGCAGCGTGTCCTCTTGAGAAAAGCCGGTGGGCGCAAGGTGGCGCGCATTGGGCCGAGTGCGCGGCAAGCGCGCAATGTGCTCGGTTGCGGGGCGAGATCTTGAAGCCTGATGACGATCACTGCAAGGGTTAATACCAGATCGACTGGCTTGCGTGCCCTTGGTTACAGCGGGCTGATCCCCGCCGCGCCTACTATCTTGCTGCATCTTGCCGGCCCCTGGACAAACGGAGAACGACATCATGAAGCTCAAGCTGGCCTTGCTGCTTGGTCTGTTGTCGACCAATGCCGTCATGGCTTTCGATGCGGCAGGCATCGAGCCGCCCGCGCTCACCGACGGCCACCAGAATTCGAGCGGCAAAGGTTGCTCGGCCATCCGCGCCTTGAAGCCCGCCGAATTGCCCCAGCCGTGGCGCAGTGCGGTCACGAAAATCGTCATGACATGCGAACCGATGGAAGGCGTGGACAAGGAGCCAGATGCCGCAACGAATACCGTGGCCATCCTGCGTCCCGGTGCGGTGAACCTGCGTGGTATCCCCGTCGTGGAGCTGCGCCACGGTGCGTCGTGGGCGGGTGACGACGTGCAACATGTTCTCGATGCGCCTTACGCAAAGGTGGCACAGACCATTGCCGCCTATGTGCGGGCACGTTGCAGCGCAGCGTTCGGCCCTGACGCCAGGATCAGCGACAGCTGCGACCCGGTGTTCGATGCGGGCGATGGCGGCTTCTTTGTGAAGACGAGCGAAACGGGGGGGACCTATTTCCATCCCGACCCCGACAACCCGCGCCGGTCCATTCTTGCTGTTGCCTGGTCCGAATGAACTTGTCGGGTAGGGGCGTGTTCTGACTCGTACGGGGCCGCTTCAATGGAATCACCCGCGCGGAAGCTCGCGCGCAGAAACACCCGCGAGGACTACAATCAAATGAGAACCGTTCTTGTAAAGCTACGAAGGCTTCATACCTGATGCATCCAGATATTCCCGATACCGACGCCACGACTCGCCGTGCCGCGCTTGATCTGCTTCTGAGCCGTCATTCTCCCTGGCCCTTGACCGAACCCGCGCCGCCTGCGGATGACTTGAAGCTGGTGTTCGACGCCGCCATGCGCGCGCCCGACCACGGCCAGCTTCGCCCCTGGCGCTTCGTGACCATCCGGGGTGATGCGCGTGTCTTGTTGGGCGAGGTCTACGCCCAGGCCGCACGCGAACGCGACCCCGGCAGCGACGGCGAGCGTTTCCGCATCAAGGCCATGGCTGCGCCGATGATCATCGCCGTGGTGGCCCACCCGAAGGTGCCGCACAAGGTGCCGGTCGGGGAACAGGAACTGTCGGTGGCGGCCGCCGCCATGAACATGCTGAACGCCTTGCACATGCTGGGCTGGGGCGGCTTCTGGGCCACCGGGCCGAACAGCTACGACCGCCGCGTCTACAAGGCGCTGGGCGTGGACGATGCGGAACGCCTGCTGGGCTTCCTGTACGTGGGTATGCCCAAAGAACCCGGCCAGGTGCCGGTCCGCGCCGCGTCCGAGCCCTTCATCACGGAGTGGACGGGTGTGGTGGGCGAAGCGGCTTCCGCTGCCTGAGGCGCTGCGTTTCGGGTCACCAGGTTCAGGCGATCAGCCCGCTTCCTTCACCACCTCGATGAAGGCGCGCAGCCCCGGCGGCACATGGCGGTGGCCGGGGTAGTACAGGAACAGGCCCGGTATCCACGGACACCAGGCCTCCAGCACCAGGACCAGTTCGCCACGTGCCAGCCAAGGCGTGGCGGACTGCAGCGGCATGTAGGCGATGCCCAGCCCGCGTGCAGCAGCCTCGGCCATCAGGTCGGGATGATCCAGCGTCAAGGCGCCGGGCACGTCCACCGACATGCTTTGCCCGTGACGCGCAAATTCCCATTGGTAGCGCTTGCCGCTGGGCATGCGAAAGCGGACGCACGCGTGGTCTTTCAAGACTTCGGGTGTCTGTGGCGTGCCATGCTCGGCCAGATACGCGGGCGAGGCGACAGCGACGAAGCGCGTGTCCCCACCGATGCGCACGGCAATCATGTCCTGCGGCACCGCCTCACCCAGACGAATGCCGGCATCGAAACCATCGGCCACGATGTCGACCAGGCGTCCCTCGGTCACCAGGTCCAGCGACATCTCCGGGTGCCGCGCCAGGAAGGTCGGCACGATGGTGTGCAGCAACTGGCGGGCGGCAATGTCGCTGGTATTGATGCGCAGCGTGCCGCTGGGGCTGCTGCGAAACGCATCCACCTCGCCCAAGGCCTGATCCAGGCTTTGCAACACCGGCTGGATGCGTGCGACCAGCTGTTCGCCCGCCTCGGTGGGCGACACGCTGCGCGTGGTGCGATTCAGCAGGCGCACACCCAGTCGTTCCTCCAGGGTTCGCATCATGTGACTGAGCGTCGATGGTGAGAGCCCCAGTTCGTCAGCCGCCTTGCGAAAGCTGCGGTGCGAGACGATGCGTGCAAGCGCTGTCAGGTCGTCCAGGCTGGGTCGGTTATTCATGGCTGATTTTCACTGACGCATCAAATATTGTGCGGATAGTATCAATAGTCGTGCAAGCCTAAGCTTGAATCCTTCAACCGCCGGATATGGCGGTTTCTCTGAAAAGGATTCAACATGACGACAACCTGGTTCATCACGGGTAGTTCTTCGGGCATTGGCCGCGAGTTGACCGAGCAGTTGCTGGCTCGCGGCGATCGGGTGGCCGCCACCTTGCGCAAGCCTGCAGCCCTTGACGATCTGAAGGCGCAATATGGCGAACGACTATGGGTGACCGCGCTGGATGTCACGGACGACGCGGCAATTCGCCACGTGGTCGACCGTGCCTTTGCCGAACTCGGCCGCATCGACATTGTGGTCAGCAACGCCGGCTACGCACTCTTCGGTGCTGCCGAAGAAGTCGATGACGCCCAGATCCGCAAGCAGATCGACACCAACCTGATCGGCTCCATCCAGCTGATTCGCGCCGTCTTGCCACATCTGCGCAAGCAGAGCGGCGGCCGCATCCTGCAGGTGTCGTCCGAGGGTGGGCAGATTGCATACCCCAACTTCAGCCTGTATCACACGACAAAGTGGGCCATCGAGGGCTTCGTGGAATCGGTGGCCCAAGAGGTCGCGCCCTTCGGCATTTCAATCACCCTGGTCGAACCGGGCCCGGCCCGCACGGGCTTTGCCGATGGGCTGGTGTCGCCGCCGCCCATGCCTGAATACGAGCACACGCCCGCGGGGGACGTGCGTCGTGCGGTGCGCTCCGGGGCATTTGCGATCGTCGGCGATCCCGTGAAAATGGTGCAGGCGATGATCGACTCCGCAGCCGTCAGCCCTGCGCCGAAGCGTTTGTTGCTGGGCCGGGAAGCCCATGGCCGGGTGCGGGCGGCGCTGCTCGAACGCCTGGCTGCGCTCGATGCACAGCAAGACATCGCATATTCGACTGAAATTGCGGACTGAAACCGGCTAGCATCCACTCCTTGCCAGAGCATTCCGTTCTGGCGCAGCCATACGGGAGCGGATGCGATGGGTGGGTGGATTCGACGTGGGGTCGCAACCGGTCTGGTGACCGGTGTGCTGCTGGGGTTCTGTACCGCTGCCACCGCCCAAGCCCAGGACAGCTACCAGTCCATGTGCGACGCTTCTGCAGCCGTCTCGTTGGGCGGCGGCCATTTTGTGGCGGCAGACGATGAAAGCGACGTCCTGAAGATCTACCGCCGCGGCACGAGTCAGCCGGTGGGCGAGTTGCGCCTGGCGCGATATCTGAGCGGCATCGATCGCAAGACCACGGTGGCCATTGCCGGCGAAAGCGACATCGAAGGTGCTGCCGCAGTCGGTGACCGCATCTACTGGATCAGCTCACACGGCCGCAAGCGCGATGGCTCGATGGACCCGCAACGCTGGCGCTTCTTCGCCACCGACGTCGACCGCCGTGCACCTACGCCATCCTTGATGCCTGCGCCGGGCAAGCCCTACAAGTCCTTGCTGGTCGACATGGCGACGGATCCGCGCCTGGCCTTCCTGAAAGTCGCCGCGGAACTGCGTCCGGAAGCCCTGGGCGGGCTCAGCATCGAAGGCCTGGCTGCGACGCCCGAGGGCGGCATGCTGATCGGATTCCGCAATCCGGTGATCGATGGCAAGGCAGTGGTCTTGCCCATGTCGAATCCGGCCGAGATGGTCGAGCGCGGCACGAAACCCAAGTTCGACGAGCCCATCTACCTGAACCTGGGCGGCCGCGGCATTCGCAGCCTGGAGCGCGTGGGCAATGATTATCTGATCGTTGCCGGCCCGTATGGCAATGCGGCCAGCAGCAAGGCCTTGCCGGCATTTGCGATGTTCCGCTGGTCCGGCAAAGCCCAGCAGGCACCGGAACTGGTGCGATCGCTGGACGTTGGCAGCTTCCGCACCGAGGCCTTCTTCTACGACGCCGATGCCAAAGACCTGTACCTGCTCAGCGACGATGGCAACGAGCAGATCAACGGCAAGGATTGCAAGGACAGGAAGCGCGCGCCAGAAGAAAAGTTCTTCCGCGGCCGCGCGATGGGCGTGCCGAAGTAGGGCAGTGCGGCTGCGATTTCGGTCAACTGATCAGACCGAGACGTCGCGCCCGCCAAGTTCAAGCAGGTGTTGCCTGACCCGCGACACCGCAGTCTCACTGCTGCACATGACGATTACGGGTACCGAGCCCGCAATTGCCGGGGCGCGAAACTGTTCGTCGTATTCGCCGGTCTGCTCGCCATCGTGCCACTTGTTGCCGATGACAAAATTGCTTTTGACGGGGCCTGCCTCGTCGTCGCGCAGTTCCACGCGGGCTTCGGTCACGTCCTCGGCCTCCTGCGCGGCAATGGCATTGCGGGCCGCGACGGCGGCGTCGTAGTCAGGGAACATCATGATGGCAACATGTTCTTCGGGCATGGTGATCCTTTGCTGAAGCATTGGCACGGCAGTGTTTGCGTGCTTCAGGCTGACAGCAACCGATGTGCCAATGGCCGCCGGAAAATCCATGCTTGAGCCAGCACGGCAGCCCTCGCATCAACGCGCGCCGGCATCCCTTGCTGCCTGTGTCGCCTGGTCCAGCGCCGCCGCGAAACGCGCCTGATCGGCCTCGTCGAACTGCGACAGAAACAGGTCTGCCACCGTGGCCTGGTAGATCTTCCACATCTTCTTGCGAAGTGCCGCGCCTGCCTTGGTGATGCCAAGAAACGCTGCCCGGCCGTCCTGCTCGGAACGCACACGCGTAACCAGGCCGTCTTTCTCCAGCCGATCCACCAGGCGGGTGAGGTTGTAGCGCTCGATCGCCAGCGTGTCGGCCAGCTCGTGCATGCGCCGCGCGCCATCCGGGCCGCTCTCCACCCCCCACAACACGTCGTACCAACTGTAAGCCGGCAGCCCGGCCGCAGCCAGCCGTCGCTCGACTTCGCGAATGATCAGGCGGTGCGCACGCACAAAGGAAAACCACAGATCCGGATCGCCGACAGGCATCGTTTGCTCCAAGAGTTGCATTTGCAATTATGCCTGGGATCAATACAATCCCGGCAAACGATTGCAATTGCAATTCATGCTTGCCCGATGCCGCGTGGTCTGACACCGCATCGGGTCAGCCTCAATCCCTGCCGGAGATTCGCGATGACCCAAGCCACCCCGCCCCTCGATGTCGATCCGATCGAGACCCAGGAATGGACTGACTCCCTGCATTCGGTCGTCCAGGTAGAAGGGCGCGCCCGTGCGCACTACCTGATCGACCAGTTGCTGGAGGCCGACGTGAAGCTGCACGGCGACTTTCAGGGGCGCGTGACCACGCCCTACGTGAACACCATTGCCGTCGAGCGCCAGCTGCCGTATCCGGGCGACCTGCAGATCGAAAGCCGCCTGAACGCCTTGATCCGCTGGAATGCGCTGACCATGGTGCTGCGTGCGGGCAAGCATTCGAACGTGGGTGGCCACATCGCCACCTATGCATCGGCTGCCGTGCTGTACGACGTGGGCTTCGATCACTTCTTCCGTGGGCGCAGCGAAGACTTTGCGGGCGACATGGTCTACATCCAGGGGCACTCGGCGCCGGGCATCTACGGTCGTGCCTATCTGGAAGGCAGGGTCAGCGACACCCAGCTGGACAACTTCCGACGCGAGACCGGCGGGGAAGGGCTGTCGTCCTACCCGCATCCGCGCCTGATGCCGGATTTCTGGCAGTTTCCGACGGTGTCCATGGGCCTGGGGCCGATCATGGCGGCCTACCAGGGCCGCTTCATGCGCTACCTGGAAAATCGGGGCCTGAAGGAACATCAGGGCCGCAAGGTGTGGGCGTTTCTGGGCGATGGCGAGATGGATCAGCCCGAGTCGCTGGCGGCGATTTCGCTGGCCGGGCGCGAGCGGCTGGACAATCTGATCTTCGTGGTGAACTGCAACCTGCAGCGCCTGGACGGCCCGGTGCGCGGCAATGCCAAGGTCATCCAGGAATTCGAAGGCCTGTATCGCGCAGCGGGCTGGAATGTCATCAAGGTCGTGTGGGGCAGCGGCTGGGACGCCTTGCTGGCCAAGGACCAGACCGGCCTGTTGCGCCAGCGCATGATGGAATGCGTGGATGGCGATTACCAGACCTACAAGTCGCAGAATGGCGCCTATGTGCGCGAGCACTTCTTCGGCAAATACCCGGAACTGCTCGCCTTGGTGGCCGACCTGAGCGACGACGAGATCTGGGCCTTGTCGCGCGGCGGGCATGATCCGTTGAAGGTTTACAACGCTTATGCGGCAGCCGTGCGCCACACCGGGCGCCCGACGGTCATCCTGGCCAAGACCGTCAAAGGCTTCGGCATGGGCGAGGCAGGCGAAGGCCAGAACATCAACCACCAGTTGAAGAAAATGGGCCTGGAAGCCGTGCGCGCCTTCCGTGATCGCTTTGCGTTGGCCTTGAGCGACGAGCAGCTGGCCGACATGCCCTACCTGAAGCCGGATCCCGACAGCGACGAGGCGCGTTATGCACGCGCGTGTCGCGGCAAACTGGGCGGTTATGTGCCGGCGCGGATCGACGATTGCGCGCCGTTGGTCGTGCCGCCGCTGTCGGTCTTCGATGCGCAACTCAGCGGCAAGAACGACCGCGCCTATTCCACCACCATGGCCTTTGTGCGCATGCTGGGTACGCTGCTGAAAGACCCGAATATCGGCAAGCTGATCGTTCCCATCGTGCCGGACGAGTCACGTACCTTTGGCATGGAAGGCCTGTTCCGCCAGATCGGCATTCACTCGCACGTGGGCCAGCTGTATACGCCGCAGGATGCCGGCCAGCTGAGCTTCTACAAGGAAAGCCGTGACGGCCAGATCATGCAGGAAGGCTTGAACGAGTCCGGCGCGATGTCATCCTGGATTGCAGCCAGCACGGCATACGCCAATCACGGCGTGATGACCGTGCCGTTCTACATCTACTACTCGATGTTCGGTTTCCAGCGCGTGGGTGACCTGGCCTGGGCAGCAGGCGATGCACGTGCACGAGGCTTCCTGCTGGGTGCGACCTCGGGCCGCACGACGCTGATGGGCGAGGGCTTGCAGCACGACGACGGCCACAGCCATGTTCTGTCTTCCGTGATCCCGTGCTGCGTGTCCTACGACCCGAGCTTTGCGTTCGAGCTGGGGTGATCGTGCGCGAGGGCATGCACCGCATGTATGCGCAGCGCGAAGATGTTTTCTACTACATCACCTTGCTGAACGAAAACTACCTGCACCCGGCCATGCCGAACGGGGCAGAAGCAGGCATTCTGAAAGGCCTGTACTTGCTGAAGGCGGGGTTGGCTGTTGAACCCGCACAGCCCCGCGTACAACTGATGGGAAGCGGCTCGATCCTGCTGGAAGTCATCGCCGCGGCAGACCTGTTGGCTCAGGATTTTGCAGTCAGCAGCGATGTCTGGAGCGCAACCAGCCTGACCGAATTGCGACGCGACGGCATGCGTGCCGAGCGCTGGAACCTGCTGCACCCTGACCAGGAACCTCAGGTGCCTTACGTGCAGCAATGCCTGGCCCACCACGCCGGGCCGGTGGTGATCGCCACCGACTACATGAAGATTGTGGCCGACCAGATCCGCCCGTACCTCAACGGGCGCCGCCTGGTATCGCTGGGGACGGATGGCTTCGGGCAATCCGACACCCGCGAATCGCTGCGCCGCTTCTTCGAGGTCGACCGGCATTTCATTGTGGTGGCTGCGCTGAAAGCCTTGGCCGACGAGGGCGTGATCGCACGAAGCCGCGTCGCCGAGGCAATCGCCAAGTACGGGATCGATGCGGACAAGCGCGATCCTGCCTCGGTCTGACACCATCCGAGGCAATTGCTTACCGCCTTGTCCGCTTGAGCGATCTTCGATTGTCTACACTCGGCGGCTGGGCAATCAGTCTTGGAGGTAGCGCTTGAACGGAAGCGATAACAAAGCCGAAAACGGACCCGATCCATCCAACCCGCATCCCATGGCCGGTTTTCCGCAGGTGTGTTTCATCAAGAACACCGTGCGCAATCCCAACATCGTGGTGGGCGACTACAGCTACTACGACGACCCGGAAGACGCCGAGAACTTTGAGCGCAACGTGCTTTATCACTTCCCCTTCATCGGCGACAAACTGGTGATCGGGAAATTCTGCGCCATTGCACGCGGGGCGAAGTTCATCATGAACGGCGCCAATCACAAGATGTCCGGCATTTCCACCTACCCGTTCCAGATCTTCGGCAACGGCTGGGAGAAGGTCATGCCGACGCCGGACGACCTGCCGTTCAAGGGCGACACCGTGATCGGCAACGACGTCTGGATCGGCTTCGATGCGCTCATCATGCCCGGCGTGAAGATCGGCAACGGCGCGATCATCTCGGCGCGATCGGTGGTGGTGAGCGATGTCCCCGCGTACACCATCGTCGGCGGTAATCCGGCCAAGCCATTGCGACAACGGTTTTCGGATGAGGCCGTGGCTGAACTTGAGGCGATCGCGTGGTGGGATTGGCCGGTCGACCAGATCAGCCGCCACCTGTCGCAGATCGTGTCGGGTGATGTGCATGCACTGGCCGCATGCGCTTGCAGCGACGGCCCATGAAGCTAAGCGAGCGCTTCTCGGTTGAACCGCAGCCCTATGTGAACGACACCACGCCAGCAACGGTGCGTGTCGTCCTCGATGGGCAGGCAAGTCGATGCATGGTAGGCGGTCAAGAATTGGAAGCCGCCATCGAGTGGGACGACAAGTTTCTGCTGGTGCTCAACGACGGCGTGTTCTGGGAAGAGGGGCTGAACATTCATCTGCTCGGCCCCGACTTGCAGTTGCTGGATTCCCTGTCGATGGCCTGGGCCTACACGCCGGGCATCTTCACCAAGCTGAGCCTGCAGGCGCCTGATGCGATCGAGTTCAGCTTTCCTGGGGAAACTCGCTGGCGGGTGCGCATGTTGCCCGAGCGGCGCTGGTGCATGCCCAGGCCGGCGTGGTTTTCCGGCGTATCGCGGCCACTGAGCTGGTGGCGCTGGCTGGAACTGACGGAGCTCAGCCCCTGAGCGCATGCAGTTGCGCTTCAGAGGCTGAGGTTTTTTAGCCGCTTGAAACGTAGCGGTTCAGGTGGCCGTGGTCGGACCCACCTGCGTCGGTGCAAGCGCCGGGTTCAGCGTGTAAAGCCCGGTCAGCGTCGCCGATTCGATGACCTTGCCTTCCATTGCCGCCAGCACATCGCTGGCGTGGAAGGGGAAGTCGAGGCCCAGGCTGGGCACTGACAGCGCGTACAACGTGAATTCATAGCGGTGCACGCGCTGGTCATTCCACGGTGGCGAGGGCCCGTCATAACGCGGATTGCCGACGGCATCCTGCGCATTGCCCTTGCGGATGTCGTTGATGCCGGCGCGGCCGGTGGTCAGCGAGTGCCAGGGCACACCTTCCGGCGCTGAGGGCTCCAGCGAGTAGCTGCCTTCATCGAGGTCGATCTGTTCCGCAGGCAGGTCTATCACCACCCAGTGAAACAGCGACGTGCGGGGTGCATCTTCCGTGATCACCGCGCCTTCCTGGTTGAACTGAGATTTGTCGGCCGGCACATCCGGATCGCGGCACAAGAGCACAAAGGACTGCGTGCCCGCGGGCACTTCGGTCCAGCTGAAGGACGGGTTGATGTTTTCGGCCGGCTTGGTTGCATGCGGGCCGTCGTTTTTCAAGGCGGCGTACCGTACCGGCATGGGTTCGCCGTCGGAAAACGAAATGCTGGACAGATTCATGGACAGGTTTCCTGTTGGTTGCTGGCACGATGTGAGCAATGCACGTGCCATTGGCGCGGTCGGCTACTTGCTTGGGAACTGCCTCAGGCCGGAAAGTTCACCACCACCTTGCCGAAGGCGCCGCGTTCAAGGTGCGTGAAGGCAGCCAAGACGTCGGACGCGGCGTAATCCGCCGCAATCACCGGCTTGAGCCGGTTCGCATCGATTGCGCGCACCATGTCTTCCAATGCACGCCGATGACCCACGCTGATTCCCTGGATCAGGCTGCGCCGACGAATCGAGTCGAAGGCAGAGCCCTCGACATTGCCGCCCTCGATCACGCCGATCAAGGACAGGCGGCCACCCTGCGCCAAGGCCTGCAGAGAGCGCCCGACATTGGCGCCGCCTACGGTTTCCAGAACATGTTCGGCACCGCGGCCTGCGGTCAGGCGATGCACCTCGGCAGGCCAGTCCGACTCGCGCGCCAAGACGTGGGTGGCGCCAAGTGCCAAGGCGCGCTCGCGCTTGTCCGCGCTGCCCGACACCACGATGACCTGCGCGCCATGCATGCGGGCGAATTGCAGACCGAACAGGGCCACGCCGCCGGTGCCATGGATGAGCACGGTTTGTCCGGCGTGCAGATGGCCGGTTTCCACCAAGGCAAACCACGCCGTCAGCGCGGCGCAGGGCAGGGTGCTTGCCTCGGCAGGGGTGAGCGTGGTGGGCGCCGCGACGACCCATTGCGCATCGAGCAGCACATGGGAGCTGAGCGCGCCAGGGCCGGGGCCACCGAGCGCCAGTGCTTCCGGCGGGGCCACGCCGTCCAGCCAGCCGGCGACGAAGGTACTGATCACGCGTTCACCGCCTTGCCACCGCGTCACGCCTGGCCCGACGGCGGCAACGGTGCCAGCCAGGTCAGATGCCGGCACGAAGGGCAGCGGCGGCGTCCAGCCGTAGGTATTGCCGGTCAGCATCAGATCGCGGTAGTTCAGCGATGCTGCCTCTACCCGGACCAGGATCTGGCCGGGACCGGGCTGCGGCATTGGGTGTTTTGCGGCGTGCAGGTGCTGATGGCCGAAGGTGTCGAGCTGCCATTGGGTAAGCGTAGCGTGCAGGGTGGTCATGACGGGTTCCTTGCAGAAAGAAGCAGAGATGCTCATGCTATTGAATCTTTCTTATCCGCAGTGCCGCCGTTTTTTCGTTTTGATGGCGACTGAAACTATCCAATGAGTGAACGTCTGAACGGCATCGAGGCCTTTGTTGCCGCCGTGGAAACCGGCAATTTTGCGTTGGCTGCGCAACGCCTGCATCTGACGCGCTCCGCCGTCGGCAAAAGCGTGGCGAGACTGGAGGCGCGATTGGGCACGCGTCTGTTTCATCGCACGACGCGCAGCCAGCGCCTGACTGACGACGGGCAGGCTTATTACGAGCGCTGTCGCCGTGCGTTGGCCGAACTCGACGCGGCAGACGCGTTGCTGGATGCGGGCCGCCAGGCGCCGATGGGTCGCTTGCGCCTGTCGATGCCCGAGCTGATCGGGCGGGTGTGCGTGGCCCCGCTGTTGATCGAACTCGCCCGGCAATATCCGCAGCTGGCATTCGATGTGTCCTTCACGGATCGGCGTGTCGACCTGGTCGAGGAAGCGGTCGACCTGGCGATTCGAAGCGGCACCTTGACTGACAGCGCCACGCTGGCGGCACGCCGGCTCGGCTGCCAGCGCATGGGTGTGTACGCCGCCCCGGCATACCTGGCATGTCACACGCGCCCCGATTCTTTCGGCTCACTGCTTGCCGATCGGGCCTCACACAGCTTCGTCGGCTACGCACGCGAATCCTGGCCCTTGGCGTGGCGTTTCCACGATGCGCAGGGGCGGGTCAGCGATGTCGAACTGTCCTCGGCATTCACCTGCAATAGCTTCGAGGTCGGCATGCAGGCGGCGGTCGACGGGCTAGGTCTGTTGCGGGTACCGACCTGGCTGGCAGCGCGCGAATTGGCCAGCGGGCGCCTGGTTCAGGTTTTCGAAGAAGCGCAGCCCTATGCTTATGATCTGCACGCGGTCTGGCCGCAGACACGTGCCTTGCCTTGCAGGACGCGGGTCTTGATCGACTTGCTGGTGGCGCGCTTGCCGCCGCTGTTGTCTGCGCCATCACCCTGACGGGACCGAAACTTGCTCGACGTTTCTCATCAGTCCCCATCGGGACCTTCACAAGGAACATCAAATGAGCATCAAGACGCTGTCGGACCTGTCGGAAAAAATGCGCGATATCGACTTCGCGATGTTGTTCACCCGCACCGAGAACGGCCAGCTTGCCGGCCGGCCGATGAGCAATAACGGCGATGTGGAGTACGACGGCGATTCCTATTACTTCACCTTCGAGGCGTCGCGCACGGTCGGCGACATCGAGCGCGATCCTACCGTCGGCCTGTCCTTCCAGGGCAGCAAGGGCTTGTTGGGCGGCTCGCCGCTGTTCATCTCGGTCGAAGGCCAGGCACAGTTGATCCGCGACAAGGCGGCATTCGCCGAGCACTGGACCAAGGATCTGGATTACTGGTTCGAAGACGGCATCGACACCCCGGGCGTGGTGCTGATCAAGGTACATGCCACTCGCGTGCACTACTGGGATGGCAAGGAAGAAGGCGAAGTGCCGCTCACGGCGTAAGCCTGCTGCGGTAATTGCCGATCCGGTATTTCCGGATTCAATGCTTCATGCGGCGATGGGACTGACCCCACAGGGCAGTCCCATCGCCTTTTTCATGCCTGTGTCTGGTTCAGGTAAACAGCCATTGAAGGGTCGCGCCGACCACCCCGATGCCGAGCAGCAAGCTGACCATCATCAGGAAGGTTTGCCAGTTGTTGGTGTCCGGGGTGCTGGTGGTGATGTAGCCATCACGGGTGGGCTCCGTCTTGTTTGTCATGCGGGTCTCCGAAAGGTGTGCAGGCGTGATCGATGCTGCGGCGCGATGTCCGTGTTGTTGTCTGTTGCTCGGTGATCGCGCGTTGCCACACGCTGCCCATCCAGTATCTGGAGTCGTCGGTGTCTGGCTGCCTCAGGCCTGCACGGAAGCCAGCAGCCAGGTCCGAAACGCTTGCATGGCGGTGGTTGGCGTTTTGGACTTTAGGCGTGTCAGCCAATAGGCTCCATCCGTGATTTCCAGGCCAAAGGGCCGAATCAGGCGTTCTTGCTGCAGTTCGCGGGTAAACATGCGGGTCGGAAGCAGGGCAATCCCTGCCCCCTGGGCCACCGCTTCGGCCATGGTCAGCGACGAATCGAATACCGCGCCGCGAATCAACGGACAGGCAACGCCTGCCGCGGCAAACCACGCGGCCCATTCGTCGGCCCGATACGAGCGCAACAAGGTCTGGCCGGCCAGGTCACCTGGCGTGCGAAGCATTGGTGCGACGGCGGGTGAACACACCGGCGACAGCGGTGCCGCGAACAGCCGTTCGGCATCGGTGCCGTGCCAGGCGCCGTCGCCGAAACGAATCGCGTAGTCCAGACCTTCACCGGCGATGTCGACCCGATTGTTGTTGGTGAACAGCCGGAAGTCGACAAACGGGTGGGCGTGCTGGAAGTCGCGCAGGCGCGGCAGCAACCAGCCGACAGCAAACGTGCCGACCACCCCTACCGTGAGCACCTCCCGGACACGTCCGTCGCCGAATTGCGCCAGTACGTGGCCGATGCGGGCAAAGGATTCCGCCAGCACGGGCAGCAAGGCGATGCCTTCGTCGGTCAGCGCCAGGCCGCGGGGAAGCCGCCGGAACAGCGGCGCGCCCAGCTTGTCTTCGAGGTTCTTCACGTGCTGGCTGATGGCGGTCTGCGTGACGTTGAGCTCGCTGGCGGCGCGGGTGAAGCTCAGGTGGCGGGCCGAGGCTTCGAAGGCGCGCAGGGCGTTCAGAGGTAGGTGCATGGGATCAGTGTCGTGAGGACGGCCGGGTGCGGATGAGGGGTAGCCGGGATGAAGCAGATCCACGCACTCAAGGCCAAGTTTTTCTTATGTGAAGGCGCAATTATTGCCGTTTGCCGCGCGGGCCGCCGATCGCCATCATTCGGGCCTCTGTCACCCACCTATAATAAGAACCATGAACAAGCGTCGCCAGTTCGTTTTTGCAGCCTGCCTGGCAGGTTCCGGTCTTGCCACGGCCCAGGCACAGAATATGTTGGGTCGCGCGGCCAAGCCGCCGGCCACGCACGCCGAGCGATTTCGCAGCGCCGTTCGCCGCATCGAAGCGGCCAGCGGTGGTCGCCTGGGCGTGGCGGTGCTGGACACCCATGCCGGCGTCTTCTACGGCCATCGCGATGACGAGCGTTTTCCGATGTGCAGCACCTTCAAGTTTTTGTTGGCTGCCCAGGTGCTGTCGCGGATAGACCGTGGGGAAGAGCGCCTGGACCGCCAGGTGCAGGTGCGCACTGCCGATCTGGTTGCCTACTCGCCCAGCACGCAGCCGCATGCCGACGGTGCGCCCATGTCGATTGCCGCCTTGTGCGAAGCCGCGGTCACGCTCAGCGACAACACGGCCGCCAACCTGCTGCTGGCCACCGCAGGCGGCCCGGCCGCCCTGACCGCGTACCTGCGGCAGCTGGGCGACTCGCATACGCGCCTGGATCGCAACGAGCCTGACTTGAACACCGCGCGCCCGGACGATCCGCGCGACACCACGACGCCGGCTGCCATGCTGGGCTCGATGCGCAAACTGGTGCTGGGCGATGCCTTGTTGCCCGCTTCGCGCAAGCAACTGACGCAGTGGCTGGTGGAAAACAAGACAGGAGATTCGCGCCTGCGCGCAGGGGTGCCGGCCGGGTGGCGCGTCGGTGACAAGACCGGTTCGGGTGCCTACGGCACCAACAACGATATCGGCGTGATATGGCCCCCGGGTCGCGACCCGGTGCTGGTCACCGCCTATCTGACCGGCACCAAGGAACCGATGGCGACCCGGGAGCGTACGCTTGCCGAGGTCGGCAAACTGGCGGTGTCGCTGGCTTCGGCGAAGGTGGCTTAGCGCAATATCGGGGTGATATCGCTCCGACGCAGGGCGGGCTTCGGAGCCGGGCAACACTGCGCGAGGTGATCCAAGGCCCGGCTTCAGTCCAGCGTGAGCTTCAAGCGCTCGATCACCGCGCCCAGCGTCTTGGTTTCCGACACGATGCGCGCGGTCAGTTCCGCCGGGCTCGATCCCACCGGCGTGAAGTACTGCGAAGCCAGTCGGTCCTGCACGGTCTTGCTGCCGATGGCCTTCACGATCTCGGTGTTCAGGCGATCGACGATGGCTTGCGGGGTACCCGTCGGCACCAGCACTGCCTGCCACGAGATCACCTCGAAACCGGCCAGGCCTTGTTCGGCCATGGTGGGGATATCGGGCAAGGCCGGACTGCGCTGCAGGCTGGTCACGGCAAGCGCCTTGACCTGACCCGTCTTGACCTGCGGCATGGCAATCGCCGGAACCATGAAACCGGCCTGCACGAAGCCGCCCAGCATGGCCGTGATCACCTGCGGGAAGCCGGGATAAGGCACGTGCAGGATGTCCAGATTTTCGCGGCTCTTGAGCAGCTCCATGGCCAGATGCGCCGAACTTCCCGCGCCCACCGAGCCATAGTTGAGCTTGCCCGCCGACTGCTTGACCTGCGCAATGAAGTCGCCGGTGGTGTCCACCTTCAGCGCCGGGTCCACCACCAGGACGTTCGGGCTGGTGGCGACCAGCGTCACCGGCGCCAGGTCTTTCAAGGGCTCGTAGCCCAGCTTGCGGTACAGCGCCGGTGCGGTGACCAGCGGGCCGTTGATCGTGAACAGCACCGTGTAGCCATCGGGCTCGGCCTTGGCCACCGCGGCCGTCCCGATGTTGCCACCTGCACCAGCGCGGTTATCGACCACCACGGGTTGGCCCAAAGCCTCGCGCAGCGGCTCGGCGATCACACGCGCAATGATGTCGGGCGACGATCCGGGCGGGAAGGGCACGACCAGGCGAATCGGCTTGTTGGGCCAGGGGTCTTGCGCCATGGCCGGGGCAAGGCCGGCAAGGCTTGCGATCAAGCCGGCGGCAGCCGTTTGCAGAAGCTGGCGACGCCGCGCGGACGAGCGGCCTGAGTGCGCTGATTTCATGGTGTCGACGTGCCTGGAGTGGCCTGAAGATGGGATGCCTGCGGATGCGCCCGGGCTTAGCCTTGAACAAGCGCATCCAGCTGGGTTCGGAAGGCCCGAATCTTACCGCAGCGGCCGGCCGCCTCAGAGATGCGACAGCGCCGAGACGATCAGGCTGCCACCCGCTGCGAGCATCAGCGCACAGACCAGCCAGCGCACCAGGTAGGGCGGCAACTTGGGCGGATACTTGGCGTGCAGCCATGTGACCGCCGCTACCAGGGGCACGGCCATCAGCCCCAGATAAAGGGAAGACAGTGCAAAGGTGCCGGCATAGACCACCAGGCCCAGGCGGATGGTGACTGCGGAGATGAACATCACCACCAGACACTGGCGAATCACGATCGGTGGCAGGGGCTGGCGATACAGGTGATAGACCATCGGCGGGCCAGGCGTGGCGAACAGCCCGCCCAGCAGCCCGGACAGAAAGCCGGCGGTATAGAGCGCCGGTTGGCCGGACATGGTCTGGCGCGGCTTCTTCTGCGCGAACAGCAACATGGCACAGGCCACGATGGCGCCGCCCAGCGTCAGGCTGAGCCCGGCGACGGCGTGGCTGCTCAACAAGGACAACATGCCGACGCCGATCAGCACGCCGACCAGACTGGTGACCAGCATGGGCTTGAGCAGGGTCCAGTCAGGCTTGAACGGGTGCGTACGCATGTACACGGCGCCGTTGGCGATCGACATGATGGTGGCGGCGTTCGCCGCCTCACTGATGGGCATCAGCGACAGGGCGCCGACCAGGCCGACCAGGATCAGCCCGAAGGCGAAACCCGTGAGGTTCTGGCAGAAGGACGCCAGCGCCACGATGGCAAAGAACAGCAGATATGCGTGGAAGGACACGGGGAATTTCTACGGAGGACTGGCCGAGACGGCAATGCCGCCAGCGCTTGCGGTTATATGCATATAACCAGGCCCGGTAGTTTACCTCTGTGCTCATGGGCTGGGCGGGTCGTCCCGCGTGATCAGCACAAACGAGGTGCCATGTTCGAGCGCTGCGTGTCAGGCAGGGGCTGGCGCAGGGGCTGGTGAAGGGCAAGGCCAGATACATGTCGGGTATGCTTCGGCCGCGTCGCAAGCCTGATCTGCGTCTGCAGGCTGCGGGACGCGCAGCCTTTTACATTGCAATGGTTCGAGGAAAGGCTGGAACATGGACGCACGCTCGCTCGCATATGCCGCTTATTGGCGCAATTCGCTGGCAGACGCCGAGGTGGGGCAAGGCAGTTTTTCGCGCACGGCAAGCAAGAAGTTTCTGCCGTGGAGGCGTGCGGGTCGCCCGGTAGGGCAGGTGGAGCGCGAGATTGTCGATGCATGCTTCCAGGGTGAAGCACAGACCGTCGCCACCGTCAGCGTGGTGATCCGCCACCGGGTTTACATCGCGCGTCTGGAACATGGGAAACCGCGTCAAGGCGGCCAGCCGGACGTGGTCACACCGCTGATCACGCCGGCACTGCTGGCACGCGACGGCCGGCTGTATCCCTTGGATCGGACCATGATTGCGCGCGATCTGCTCGACCCCTTGCTGCTGGGCACCTACGCCATCGGCGAGGTCTCGGCCCAGGATCGTGCCCTGACCAAGGGGCAGGTGCCGGGCGTGGACTATGTGGTCGATGGCGCGGTTGACGAGCTAGGTTTCGACGCGCAGTGGCAAGCGCACCTTGCCGCTTGTGAGCGCCTGCTGTCGGAAGTCAGCCCGGGCTGGCCCGGCGCGGCAGACGCCTACGATCTTGTTGACGAGTCCTACCTGCTCAAACAGGAGTCGGTGGCTGGCGCCAGCAGGCACATCGTCGGGCTATACGATCACCTGCGCCATAACGCACCCGCCGCACCGTTGTTCGATCGCTATGCAAGCGAGTCACAGCTTCCTGCCGAGCCCTGTCTGTCGACCGACGCGTCTTTTGCCACGCGCCTGGGTCATGCCAGCGACACCTATCCGCTGGCGCTTGCGCAGCGTGATGCATTGGGTCACGCGCTGGCGGCGCAGCACGGCGACATCCTGGCGGTCAACGGCCCGCCTGGCACCGGCAAGACCACGCTGCTGCTGTCTGTGGTGGCGTCCCTGTGGGCGAAGGCCGCGCTTACAGGCGGCGAGCCGCCCGTCGTGATTGCCTCGTCGACCAACAATCAGGCAGTGACCAATATCATCGACGCCTTCGGCAAGGACTTCGGCGAAGGGACGGGGTGTTTTGCCGGACGATGGTTGCCCGACATCGCGAGCTTCGGGGCGTACTTCCCGTCGGCGAGCAAGGAGCCCCTGCACAGCAAGAAATATCAGACGCAGAGCTTCTTCACGCGTGTGGAAGATGCCGGCTACGTGGCGTCGGCAAACGAGGTGTTTCTTGCGCGCGGTCGCGCGGCGTTCCCTGTGTTGGTCGAGCCTGGCGTGTCGGACATCGTCGATGCCTTGCAGCAGTGCCTGCGCGACGAGGTCGACAAGCTTGGCAAGATCGTCACCGCCTGGGCCGATCTGACTGCTGCACAAGCACAGCTGGCTGCGGTCTCGGCCACGCCGCAGGCAAGCGGTCCGCAGCCCGACTGGGCAGGCCTGGCGCACCGCTACGAGGAATTCCGTGCGCAGGAATCCCTCTTCTACGCCATCTTTTCCTGGATACCGGCGGTCGCAGCCAAGCGCCTGCGGCTTGCCCGATTGTTTTTGAAGCAATGGTGGCCTGCCACGGTGCCGCAGCAAGACTGGCGCGATCTGGATCAGGTCGATCGCACCATTGCCGCAATGCTCGCCGAGTCCCGAGCTGGGCAGGAACGCGAGGCGGCCAGGGTGGCAAGCCGCGAGGCCGCCTTGCAACAGCTTGCGCTGCGTCAGCGCGAGTGGGCTTTGGTGCTTGCCCCGCTGGGACTTGCAGCCAAGGCAGCGTCACTGAGTCTTGCAGAGGTGGATGCGCAGGCCGACCGGATGCTGCGGTTTCACATCTTTCGCCTGACTACGCATTATTGGGAAGGTCGCTGGTTGCTGGACATGCAGGCGCTGCTGCCAAGCCTTGCTGCGGAATCCCGGAAGACCGGGCGCTCGGCGCTGGAAAAGCGTTGGCGCCGACGCATGAAGCTCACACCGTGCGTGGTGTCCACGTTCTACATGCTGCCGTCGATGATGAAGGTCAGCCGCTACGACGCAGGCGCCTACACCGACGACTACCTGTATGACTTCGCCGATCTCTTGATCGTGGACGAAGCCGGACAGGTCTTGCCCGAGGTGGCGGGTGCCTCGTTTGCGCTGGCAAAACAGGCGCTTGTCATTGGCGACACGCTGCAGATCGAACCGATCTGGTCGATTCCCGCCCAGGTCGACGCGGGCAACCTGGCGCGCGCCGGTCTGCTTGCGCCGCAGCACGGCGAGGCCGCCTACGAAACCTTGACCGCCACCGGCAAGACGGCCGCGGCCGGCAGTGTGATGCGGATTGCGCAATGCGCCAGCCCCTGGCATTACGACCGCGATCTGCCGCGTGGCATGTTCCTGTATGAACACCGTCGCTGCGTCGACGAGATCATTGCCTACTGCAATGCGCTTTGCTATCAGGGCAAGCTGGTCCCCAAGCGGGGCGGCAAGGCCTTGGCGATTGCGGACCCGAAGGTGGACATCGACCGGATGCCCGCCATGGCCTACCTGCATGTGGACGGCATTTGCCAGCGCAGCAGCGGCGGCAGCCGGGAAAATCTGCACGAGGCAACGGTGATCGCCGCCTGGCTGCGCGCCAATCAGGCAGCGCTCGAAACCACCTACAAGCTGAAGTTGCACGAGATCGTTGGCGTGGTCACGCCGTTCAGCGCCCAGGTGCGTGCGATTGCGAAAGCCTGCCGTGAGGTGGACATCGACGTGGGGGCGGAAGCCGGGAAAATGACGGTGGGCACGGTGCATTCGCTTCAAGGGGCGGAGCGACCCGTGGTGATCTTCTCGGGCGTCTACTCCAAGCATGCAGACGGCGATTTCATCGATGCTGGCAAGAGCCTGCTGAACGTTGCCGTGTCACGCGCCAAAAACACGTTCATGGTCTTCGGCGACATGGATGTATTCCAGCTGGCGCCGCAGGCCAGCCCGCGCGGCCGGCTTGCGCGTCTGCTGCTGGGCGACGATAGCCATGCGCTGGCCTTCGACCCGGTGCCGCGCCAGGACCTGCAGGCGCGTCGCCCTGACGCCGCCCCGGTTCAGTTGGTGGATGCCGAGATGCATGACGCCTTTCTGGCCTCTGTCTTGGCCGAAGCCGTGTCGGAGGTGCACATCGTCAGCCCGTGGATCCGCCTGGCCTGCGTGCAGGAAACCGGCGCCATGGCCTCGATGGCGGCTGCGGTGCAACGCGGTGTCCGGGTGCACGTGTATACCGATGGCGATTCCAATATCCGTTCGAAAGATGCGGCAGAAAAAGCAAACAAGCACCGCGATTTGCTTGCTGCGGTCGAGGCCATGCGCAACATTGGCGTTCAGCTGAGCATTGTCTCGATGGTCCACAGCAAGATCGTGTGCGCCGACAAGAACGTCTATTGCGTGGGCTCGTTCAACTGGTTCAGCGCGCGGCGTGAAGCTGGTCAGCAGCGACAGGAAATTTCTGTGGTGTATCGGGGCGGGGCGCTGAGTGCAGAAATCGAGGCGATGAAGGTGGCGCTTCGAAACAAGGTCGATTCTCGCTGGTTGGAGCAGGGTTCGGCGATGCGGGCGGGTGAGTTGGCTGGCTGAGTTGGTTGGTGGACTCGGTTGGCGAACTTGGCTGGATTCCTTCGTCATCCAGCCGGAGATCACGGAGCCGTCGATTCACCAGCCTCATGGCATTGCTGATTCTTCGCGTTCTTCAAGCCCGCCAGTTTGTCCGGGTTGCGCATGATGTAGATATCACTGAGTTGGCCCGCCTGGTCGTAGGCAAAGCTGACCGACGCGTATACCTCATCGCCCGACTCGATGATCAAGCCGCGGCCGCCATTGATGTCCATCGTGCGCAGGCTCATCCCGGCCCAGTACCGATGCAGCGCCCGGCTGACAAAGGCCATCACACGCTTGGACCCGCGCACCGTGCGCGGCACCGTCACCACCTTGCCGCCGCCATCGGCACACAGCGCGATGTCTTGCGACAGCAGCGCGGCCAGCGGCTCAGGGTTGCCATCGGCGATCACGCGTTGGAAGGCCGCCAGCAACTCGTCCTGGCGGGCGCGAGTCGGCAGGTGGCGCTTGTCGTCGTTGCCGACGTTGTCCCGCGCCCGAGACACCAGCTTGCGACACGCGGCTTCCTGCACGCCCAGGGACTTGGCCACATCGGCATAGTCCATGTCGAAGATGTCGCGCAGCAAGTAGGCGGCGCGTTCCTTCGGCCCCAGTCGTTCCAGCAACAGCAGAAAAGCGGTGGACAGGGATGAGGCCAGTTCCACCGCGGCTTCGGGTGAATCCTGCGTCGGTGTCTCCAGCGGTTCCGGCAGCCACGTGCCCACGTAGTCCACCCGCGCGCGGTGACCGGCGCGCAACTGGTCGATGCAATGGCGCGTGCAGGCGGTCGTCAGCCAGGCACGCGGGGTGTCCAGCACCGTGCGATCGGTTTCCTGCCACTTCAGGAACACATCCTGCACCGCATCTTCGGCCTCGGCGCGCGAGCCCAGAATGCGATAGGCCAGGCCGAGCAGAAAGCGCCGGTGTTCCTCGAAGCTGCCGATGTCAGCGGGAGGGGCGACCGGCGAGGGCACACCTGTCGAGCGATCCGCAGTCGACACGGGGAGGGCGCCCGCAGGCACACCACCACTTGCGTTCGCGGGCACGTCCACAGGTAATGTCACTGGCGTTTTCACAGCTTGCACCGTCCGAAGCTCAACAGTCCGAGGTTCACGCGCTGGGCACAACGATCAGTGCGCCGACACCTGAATGCGATTCCACAGGTTGATCATGCCGATGGTCGAGGTCAGTACGCCGACCTCTTCTTCGCTGAAATGCTCGCGCAGCTTGCTGCGCAGCGAGGCGTAATCGGTCTTTGCATCCAGCGTGGTCAGCGCTTCGGTCCATGCCAGGGCCGCACGTTCGCGCTCGCTGAAGTCCCGCACATGTTGCCAGACGATCAGGCGGTCCAGGCGCTCGCTGGTCTCGCCGTCCTCACGCGCTTCCTTGCTGTGCATTTTCACGCAGAACCCACACTGGTTGATCTGCGAGGCGCGCAGCACGACCAGGTGATGCAGGCTGGCGTCGAGCCCTGCATTGTTGACCGCCAATTGGGTCTGATACAGGGTGTCGAACAGGGCGGGGATGCTTTTCGGGTAGTCGAAGGGACGGGTGGTGTTCACGGATAGGCCTTTGAAAGTAGGGGGTTGCCTCTTCATGACGATCCGGCCTGGTCGTTTGTGACGTGCCAACAGAAAAGAAACGTCGTTGCCCGATATCATCGACCCCACTCAACACTCTGTCCGGGGCATTCAAGCGCCATGTTTCACCTTGTTCTGCTGCTGGCCTTCGTCTATGTCGCCGTCCGTTTCATCGCGCCGCTGCCGTGGTCGGTCGGCGCCCGTGTGGCGCTGGGCGGTGTGATGTTGCTGGTGTCCAAACACCATCTGATCCAGCACTGGGTGTTCGGCTCGATGTTCTCGCCGGAAGTCCCGCGCATGCTGATCGTGTTGGTGGGCATTCTGTTCTGTGCCTTCGGATTCCTGTTCGTGATGGTGGTCAGCGCCGATGCGCTGCTGATCGCTGCGCGCCTGTTCGGGCGCAAGCCGGCGCTTCCCGCCCGCACGCGCACCCGCGCCCGCTACGCAGCCGCCGTTGCTGCCTTGATCTTGTCAGCCGTGGGCGTGACGCAATCCATCCGGGTGCCCGAGGTGCACCGCGTCGAGCTGACCGTACGCGATCTGCCACCCGCGCTCGACGGCTTGCGCATAGTGCAGCTGACCGATCTGCATATCAGCCGCTTGCTGGCTGCCCCGTGGACGCGCGAGGTCGTCGCGCGCACCAATGCGCTGGACGCGGATCTGATCCTGATCACCGGCGACGTGATCGACGGCACGCCAGACGCTCGCCGCGAGGACGTTCGCCCGCTGGCAGACCTGCGCGCGCGCCATGGCGTGATCGCCAGCCTGGGCAACCACGAGTATTACTTTGGTGGGGCGCGATGGGCGGCCGAGTTGAAATCGTTGGGCATGCAGGTGCTGCTCAACCAGCATGTCGACATCGACGTGAACGGCCAGCCGCTGGTGGTCGCTGCCGTGACCGATCCGGCGGCCTGGATGTCCGGCATGGACGGCCCGCAGCTGGATCAAGCCCTGGCCAAAGCAAGAACCGACGCACCGATCGTGTTGATGAGCCATCGACCCATCCGCAGCGAGCAGAACGCCCGTGCCGGCGTCGACCTGCAACTGTCCGGCCACACGCATGGCGGCATGGTGTTCGGCCTGGACCTGGTGGTGCGTATCGCCAACGGCGGCTTTCTGTCCGGCCCCTACGATGTCGACGGCATGTGGATGTACATCAGCAAGGGCACGGGACTGTGGAACGGCTTTCCCTTGCGCCTGGGCGTGCCTGCGGAGATCACGGAGATCGTCTTGCGATCTCCGCAGGCGGCGAATCAGCCCAGCGCTTCCATGAAGAGTGCTGCAGCTTCCGCTTCGCCCAGCGGACGGGGGTTGGTCGGCGTCGAGTGATCGGCCATCGCGCCCGCCACGATGCGATCCATGACGTCTGCGCTCACGCCCAGTTCGCGCAAGGTGGACGGCATGCCGATGCGGGCGTTCAGGGCAGCCACCTCGTCGGCCAGGTCTGCGTCCGCCGGCAGCCCGAAGGCCTGCTTCAGCCGCACGTACTTGTCGCCCACATGGTCCGCATTGAAGCGCAGCACCACCGGCAGCAGCACGGCGTTCACCGTGCCGTGGTGAAGCATGGGATCGGTCAAGGCGCCAAGCGGATGGGCCAGCGCATGCACCGCACCCAGTCCTTTCTGGAAGGCCAGCCCGCCGTGGATGCCCGCCATCATCATTTCCCAGCGTGCTTGCGCGTCGTCGGGGTGCGTGACCGCGCGTTCCAGCCAGCCCCAGGCGCGGGCCGCGCCGTCCAGCGCAATCGCCTCGGCCGGCGGGTTCACGCGCGGTGACAGGAAGGTTTCCACGCAGTGGGTGAAGGCGTCCATGCCGGTGCCGGCCGTCAGTGCGGCAGGCATGCCAAGCGTCAGGTCGGGATCGCACAGCGCCCGCTTGGGCAACAGGTAAGGGCTGACGACGACCAGCTTGCGGCCGTCGTTCAGGCAGATCAGCGCGCCACGGCCCACTTCGCTGCCGGTGCCGGCGGTGGTCGGCACGGCAATGATCGGGGCGGCTTGAGCGCCTATCAGCGGCATGGCGGCCATGCCCGCGTAGTGCGACAGCGGGCCATCGTGCGTGGCCATCAGCGCCACGCCTTTGGCCAGGTCGATGGGCGAGCCGCCGCCAATGGCAACCAGGCCATCACAGGCGTGCTGTTTGTAAAAGGCGGCCGCCGCTTCCACGGCTTCTTCGGTCGGATTCGGCGGCGTGTCGGTGAATACGACCGCAGCTTGCTCGGCCGACAGGTGCTCGCTGATGCGCGCCAGGATGCCGGCGCGCACGATGCCTGCGTCGGTCACCAGCATCGGCCGCTTGATGCCGAGTTCTGCCAGCACTTGCGGCAGGCGCTGGACCGCGCCCGATCCGAATTCGATGGCGGTCAGGTAGTTGATGGTGATCACGTCGTGCGCTCCATGCTTTGTGCTTTATAGAACACGACCGGCGCATGGCCGGTCGGGAAGTCTTTGATTCTGCGCAGGGGGACAAACGTCCCGGTATCAAGCCAGTTTCTGTTCCGCCAGCGCCCGCTGCTCGCCCACGATGTAGTCCACCACCACGCCGGTGGCCGGCACATAACCGGGCTCGGTGTTGACGATGTGCTCGGCCAGTACCTTGTTCAGCTTGGGCAGCGCATGGAAGGGCACGGCCGGGTAGGCGTGGTGTTCCGTGTGATACGGCATGTTCCACGCGAAGAAGCGGATGAAGGCGTTGGTATAGGTGGTGCGCGTGTTTTCCAGCATGTCCGGCGAGTGCGGGCAGGCCGTGTGTTCGGCCAGCAGGTAAGGGCGCAGGAACCATTGGCCGACGGCCACGGGCACCAGCCACAACCACACTGCCGCCAGCGATTGCGTGGCAATCGATGCGGCCAGAATCAGTGCGTAGCCCAGCACATACCAGCGCGCTTCCTTGACGATCAGCGGCCGCTGCCGCTCGGGCACCCAGGGTGCGCGGACGCGACCGAGCGAGTGCCGAGCCAGCATCTTCACGCGGCTTTTCCAGGTGGGGATGCCGGTCCAGAACCAGGCCAGGCCCAGGCGCGTGGTGGGCAAGGGCACCGCCAGTTCCGGGTCTTTTTCCAGGTCTTGCGTGAAGCGGTGATGGTCCCAGTGATAGGCCCGGTAGTACTCGTAGGGCAGCAAGATCACAAAGGACGAAAAATGCCCCAGCGCATAGTTCAGCGCCTTGCTGCGAAACGCCGTCTTGTGCGCGGTTTCATGCAAGGCCGTGAACAGGAAGGCCAGGAAGTATCCCAGCAGTGCGGTCAGCGGTACTGCCCACCAGGTGCCAAGCGCATGCCACAGCGCAGTGGCGCTGATCGCGATCGCGCCCAGGTGTCCCAGCGCCCGCCAGGCGCCGGCCGCATCGGACTTCGCCGACAGGGGAATCAATTCGGTCGCTTTCAGGCGGAATCTGGCGGTTTTTTCCATGATTGTTCTCTGGAAGGTGAGGTGCGCTCGTCGCGCTCAGGAAGCCAGCAAGGCCAACACGTGGCTATCGATGAAATCGCGGTCGTCCGGCTGGTTCATCGGGTTGCCCGCCCGGTGACCCCAGACCGAGGGAATGGGACTGAGCGTGGCGTGGCGCAAATGCTTCATTTCCTGCCGGTTGTCCTCGACCTGGAAATACAGGTCTTCGTCGCCGGGCATCAGCAGCACGCGGGCTTCGATGGCGGCCAGCGCCTTGGGCAGATCGCCGTGGTAAAGCTCGTTTGCGCTGATGTCGCCGTGCTGCCAGGTCCAGAATTGCGCCAGCAGGTCCGACGGATCGCGGCGTGCAAAGGTGGTTTCCCAGTTGGCCACCAGGAAGTCTTCCAGCGAGGACGCGCCCAGCTTGCGCCACAGCTCTTCGCGGTAGAAGGTCTGCGACAGCGCCCAGCCCGCATACACCCGTCCCATGGCGCGAAAGCCGCGCACCGGGCGTTGGGTGAACACGCCGTCCTGGTAGGCCGCGTCTGCCATCAAGGCATGCTTGGCGCCTTCGATGAACACATGGTTGTGCGGCGCGCAGCGCGCCGAGCCGCACACCACCGCAATGCGCTCCACGGCTGTCGGGAACAGCGCGGCCCAGTGATACGCCTGCATGGCACCCATCGACCACCCATAGACCAGCGCCACGCGCTCGATGCCCCACAGCTCGGCCAGCATGCGTCGCTGCACGTGCACGGCGTCGTAGTAGGTCACGTCCGGGTAGCGCGTGCCGACATCCGGCCAGGGCGTGTTCGACGGCGAGCTGGACAGGCCATTGCCCAGCAGGTTGATGATCACGATGAAATACTTGGACGGGTCGAGCGCTCCGCCTTCGCGCACCATGAACTGGATGTCGGTGTGCTGCGCCGCGTAGGACGTGGGGTAGACGATCACATTCGACTTGTCGGCGTTCAGCGTGCCGAAGGTCTTGTACGCCACGAACAGATTGCGGAAGGTGCGGCCGGACTGCAGCACCACATTGCCTGCGTTGAAAACCTCGTAATCCCTGGCGGATTGGGCTTGGCTCATGGGGCGTCGTCGCTTTCAGGAGGTAGTCGAAATCGATCCGGGTGCTTGCTGATCGACGGTGATGTTCAATAAGTGTACGCTTAGTACAGTATTTATTGGCAAGGAATTTTTCATGAGTTCGATGGTGGATGCCCAAGCAGGGGATATGGGTGTTGCTGCGCCCCGCCCACGCGGCCGACCCCGCTCGGAAGCCGCCGCCACTGCCGTGCTGGACGCCGCCTACCGGCTGAGCGCGTCAGAAGGCTTGCGCGGCGCCACCATGCAAGCCATCGCCGCCGAGTCCGGCGTGTCGAAGATGACCATCTACAAGTGGTGGGACAGCCGCCTGGCCTTGCTGATCGATGCCTACATGCGCCAGGCCACGCTGATGCTGCCGATCTCGCAGACCGACGCCCCGGTAGCCGCAATTTGCGACCATGCCGTGCGTTATATCGAGGCCTTGCAAGGCCCGCTCGGGCGCGTGCAGATGGCCGTGCTTGGCGAGTGCTGGGCGGCAAACGGCAATGCCGACCTGTTCGTGGAACGATATCTGAGCATTCGTCGCGCGCTTGGCGTCAGCACGATTGCCCGCGGAAAAGCGGATGGCAGCGTGCGCAGCGGCTTGTCTGCCGAGCTGCTGTATGACCAGATCTACGGGACTATTTTTTACCGTTATCAGTTTGGCCTGGGCGGTCTGGAAACCAGCGAAGTAAATGCCTTGGTCAAAGCCATTCTCGACAGTCATGCCTAGAAAGGATGTTTCGTCAGTTCCGATGGCATTGCACCGGACTTGTGCTCATTGGTTTGAATGGCGCGCGCGGCAAGTTACTACCACTTGTTAGTTATCTACGTAGTTCCTAATGTTTCGATAGATCTGCATGCGTGCCATGCCCAGATTCGTCGCCATCCCTCGTTCTACACTACGCGCGGTATTTTATTTCCCCTCGCAAAATCCTTTGTCTGCGCCCATTCATGGTGCGATACAGACAAGGGAGCGTAGTCATTGAACAGGCTGATCAACCATGTTTCGCTCTGCACTGATCTTGTTGCTGGCCTTGATGGCTTCCCCGACCGTGTTTGCGCAAACCAGGTGTCCAATGGGTGCGCAGGCTGGCAGTATTCAATGCATTCCGGACGACCTGCCAGCAGCGGGGCAATCCGCGCCGCCCAGGCCTACAGGCGAGTGGATCAAGACATGGGGATCGATTGCGGGTTCGGACGCACTGGGCGAGTCAGGCTCGGCGCTCGGGAAATTGTCCGAGCAAGAGGCGAACGAAACGGCAGTTCGTTTGTGTGCGGCGGGTGGAGCAAAAGACTGCAAGGTCAATCTGTCTTTCTACAATCAATGCGCCGTTTTGGTAAGCGGTCCCGAAAGCAGCTACACCCAAGGATCTGCCAACATAGAACGGGCAACCGGTCTGGCCATGAAAGCATGTGAAAAATCCAACGGTGGTCAGTCCTGCAAGCTGCTGTGGTCGGGTTGCTCTGACCCTATCTTCCGAAAATACTGAAACGCGTCATGAATAATGGTGCGCCACAAACAGGTTGATCAGAATGCTTCGTTCCATGTGCGTTTTATTGCTTGCGCTGGCGGCTACGCCGACAGTGTTTGGACAAACAGCCTGCCCAAGTGGGGTCGCGCCGGGAAGTCCGCAGTGCGGATCTGACGCCGGTACATCAAGAGGCGCTCCGGCGCCCGCGGCGCCCCGACCGACAGGAGAATGGATCAAGACCTGGGGCGCTATTGCCGATTCGGAAACGTCTGATCAAGCCTGGGCTTCGATCGGACTGTTGTCAAAAAAAGAAGCCGAAGACGATGCGATTGATCAGTGCCAATCTGCCGGAATGAGAGGGTGTAAGGTAACTTTTACTTATAGAAATCAATGCGTTGCTCTTGCCAGTTCAACCAACGCCCGACGAGCCAGTGGCGTCGCGGGTGCACCAGTCGTGGAGCAGGCAGAAGCCAGTGCACTTGAGCGATGTGAGAAAGAGAATGGCGAACGCTGTACCGTCATTTACAAGGACTGCACCGAGCCTGTGTTCAGAAAATACTAGGCGTGCAATCAAGAGGTTGATCAGAATGTTTCGTTCAATGTTGATTTTATTGATGGCGCTGGCGGCTTCTCCCGCAGCGCTTGGACAAACGGCTTGCCCAAGCGGGGTTGCGCCAGGAAGCCCTCAGTGCGGGCCGGACTCCGGCACGTCCAGAGGTGCGCCGCCACCGCCACGGCCAACCGGGGAATGGGTCAAAACCTGGGGCGCAGTCGCGGCTACTGGAAATGGGGATGTCGGCGTCAGCTCAGGCTACAGGACAAAATCCCAGGCAGAGCAGGGAGCCATCAACAGTTGCGAAGGCTTGGGCTTGGGCAAGTGCAAAGTCAGCATGACGTATTTCAATCAGTGTGTAGCCGGTGCCGCAGATGACAAGGGGGGCGGATCCCTTTTCGGTGCCGAAAGTATCGAACTGGCATCGAAGCTGGCGATGGCGCAGTGTGAGAAAAACACCGGCAATAAGTGCCGAGTTACGCTTTCCAAATGTACTGATCCCATCTTTGATCGATATTGAAACTTTGCTGTAGCCGCTTGGGATTAATTAAATGCTTCGATCGATTCTGGTCTTATTGATGGCGCTATTGGCCGCGCCCGTCGCGTTTGCGCAAACGGCTTGCCCAAGTGGTGTCGCGCCTGGAAGCCCGCAGTGCGGACCTGACGCCGGCACGTCAAGAGGCGCTCCCCCGGCACCCAGGCCCACGGGCGAGTGGATCAAGACGTGGGGAGCGATAGCTAGCTCCGACAGTGGCGACATCGGAAGCAGCACCGGGAAATTTTCGGAGAAAGACGCCCAGGCCGAATCATTGAAGATATGTGCAGACTTCGGCAATGCCGATTGCAAGGTCAATCTGACGTATCGGAATCAGTGTGTGGCGGTGGTCCAAGCGGCCAAGGGTCGTACCGGCGGAAAAATCATTACCGCAGAAACCGCCGACATCGCGGCGAAGACAGCATTGGAAGAATGTCGCCAAGATTCCGGCGCAGCGTGTGTGGTCAGGGGCACCGACTGCTCCGAGCCTTTCTTCAGAAAATTCTGATCAGCGTTTTTCAGGCCAAATCGAATGTTCCGTTCCGCCTTGTTTTTGTCGTTTGCGCTATTGGCTGCACCCCTGGCGTTTGCACAGACAGCGTGTCCCGGCGGCGTCGCCCCGGGAAGTCCGCAGTGCGGACCCGATGCCGGGACGTCCAGAGGCGCGCCGCCGGCGCCGCCCCGGCCCACGGGCGAGTGGATCAAGACATGGGGCGCCATTGCCCATGCCGACAATACGAACGAGGCGTGGGCATCGACAGGCATGTTGTCAAAAGAAGCGGCCGAACTCGATGCGGTCGATCAATGCCAGTCTGCAGGGTTCAAGAACTGCGCAGCCACGTTCACGTACAGAAACCAATGCGTGGCGCTTGCATCCTCCCGCTCGGGCCCACTGCTGAGTGGCACCGTATCGGCGGTCGATATCCCTACAGCGGAAAGTGAGGCGATAAAGTTGTGCAGGGAACGCGGTGGCGCTCAATGCGCGGTTATTTACAAAGATTGCACCGAGCCGAAATTCAGACGTTACTGAGGCAACCAAGCAAAATCGCAAGTCTCGCTTCTCGTGAAAGCGAGGCAAACAAGGAGTACGGTTATCTTGCCGTGGACAACATCATCGGTTTTCGCAAGTCTGATTGCCTTGGCCATCTGCCCGACACTCGTGCATGCCAGCGGCCAACTGCCGCCCGTGCCGCTCGAGGACCGAGAGTTTCCGAGCGTCGCCGATTGCCGCGCGTTTCTCGAGATGACGCGGCTTGCCGATCAGGCCAAGGCTGACCCCAAGCCAATCCCGGACAAAGACGGCACCAAGCAGACGCTGGTCTATTCCAAAGGCGTGGTCGTGACCGATGACAGCCACGCCAGCTACGAGGTGGAAGAAGGCTGGCAATTCCGCCAACCCATTCTGGAGCATCGACAGATCCGCACCAGCTACAGCTATCAACGACGCAGTTATCGATGCGACGGTAATCTCCTGACGGGAACGAGCACCAGTGGCTATGCGCTGGAGGGCTATGAGTCAATGCCCGACGGCGCTGGTGTGGTTGACGTCCCTGCAGCGGGCGGCGGGAAGCAATGAGCATTTGATTCACCTGACTGGACGAGACTTGTTGCTGCGGTCCCGCCACGCGTTCAGGTCCATTGCAAACCATTAAAGAGGTTCATCAGAATGGTACAGAACCGATCTTCAGAAAGTACTGAGTATTGCGTCGGTGCGACCGCGGGGTGAGTTTCTCGGGGCTACCACCGGCAACCCGAGAGCCGAGAGGATTGTTTGCTGATCGGCCCTGGGTCATGAGCAGGTTTGAGAAAACAATTAATTCTTGAATGCTCTGAAAACTGGCAATGAACACTTGGTGTAAACAATCTCGCAGCTGCCCTTGGAATCAGCTTCGCACTTCAGCAAGGCTCTGTTCTCGGCTTCTTCAAGCGAGCCGCCTGTGGCCAGGCCACCAATATTGGTCTCGCCTTCGGAATTGGCCAGAGATACGCACTGGTTCTGGTAGGTGAACGCTATTTTGCAATTTGCGCCGCCGCCTTTGTTGCATTGATTGAGCGCTTCTTTTTCAGCATCTTGTTTCGACAACTTGTCCGATGTGGCTCCAATGCTGCCATCCGAGGCGCGTGAGATCGCGCCCCAAGTTTTTATCCATTCGCCGGAAGGCTGGGGAGCGTTCGGATCACTTCCTGCTGCGGCTGGAGGGGCATCGTCCGGAATACACAGGACGCTGCCCATCTGTACTCCCATCGGGCATCTGCTTTGCGCATGGATCTGGGGGCTGGCAAGCAGTAAGGAAAAACAAATTAGACGAAAGACGTGTTTCATGTGAGCGCTCGTAATCAGGGGGTAGTCCGACTGCTTCAAGAGCAGGAAAGTACTGACAAGGTCGGGCATCGATACAGCGGAGTCGGAGTGGCTGATCCGAGCCGAAGCATCCGGATCAGCGACTCTCATTTGCGCGGTGGTTCATCCAACAGATATCGAAAATTCTGTAACGCTACCGTGCGCGCCAAGGTCTGCAATGCCATGCAGCGCTCGGGCCTGTCTGCGCGCTGTTCGGCGCTTGCCTGCTTCTCTGCCTGCTGGCCCTTCACCGCAGCGCAGAATGCATCCCGATATCGTATCCACGCGCGTTGCGCCTGAACAAGCGTCTGTTGAGGTTCTTTCGAGATGCTTTCACGAACGGTTTTGTATTCCTCGTTCAGCTTCGCATCCCAGTGCTTGGCCAGATAGGGCCACGGGCTGCGCCGGATCAAGTCTGTGTTTGTTGCCTCGGCCGGATGAAGCTCAGGCTGATCGGACGCCGTGCGATTGCCGCCATAACCCGTCTCCAGCTCCAGCAGCAGTTCGACCCTATCCTGCTGCGCACGATTCGAGCGATATCGCAGCCACAGGAATTGTTCTGCGCTGCGCGCCTGAATCGGCGCGGTCTGCTGCGCCATCAGGGTCACCGGCACGCCAAGTTCTTCCAGTCGTGTGATGCGCCAGCAGGCTTGCGCGGGGCAATCGACGCGGCTGTCCGGGTTGGGCAAGGCGGTGCCGTCGTCCATGCCGCCTTCGCTGCCTTCATCTTCCAGGCGCACCAGAATGCTGACCTCGGGCCACGTGCCCAGGTCGACTGCTTCGAGATGCGCGCGGAAGAATCCTTCGGCATGGGCAAGGGTGGGGCCGGCCAACAGCAAGGCGGCTGCGATCAAGGCTCGCAGGGTCATTTGCCGCTCCTTGCCGATGCGGATTTCAACGCTTGCAACTGAGCATGAATGTGATCGTAGCGACATGCCTGTGCAGTAGCGATGCCTGCGGTTGCCTGGAACTGGCAGTCGCGCTCGGTGAAGGTGGCCCACTGTTCACGCATGACATCGCGCTCACGCGAGGCGGGCAAGGCCTGCTCCTCGGCACGGATGCGTTGCTCTGCAATCGGCAGCACGTATGGCCACGGCGATTCGGCGATCTCGGCCTTCGGGGCCTGCTTCAGGTCCAGGCGGGCAAAGCCCGGCTTCAGCGGAACCGGGCTGACGACACCCTGGCGCATCACGCGCGACAGGGTGATATCCAACGCGGCTTGTGCGGCTTGTTCGCCGGTGGCCCGGTAGACCAGCCACAGTTGCTGGATACGCAGCTTGTCCAGGTCCAGGATGGTCGTCTGTTTCAGTACCTGCACATCCTGAGCACCCATCTTCAAGCCAACGCGCCAGCACTCGCGAGCAGGGCGATCAGGTGCAATGCAGTCGAAGGGATTCCGTGGATTGGGCAGACTGGTGTCGTGCGCCTGGCTGTCACCGCCGTAGGAATCCAGGTCGGTGATTTGCAGCAGCACAGCGACTTCAGGCCAGCGGCTCGTGTCCTGGACCAGCAGGTCGGCGCGGGCCCAGGCCAGGTCGGCGGCATTGGCATGGGTGCCAAAGAGCAGGGCGGCTGATAGCCAGCATGCGCGTTGCCAGGAAATACGCTTCATTGTGGTGGGGGTCTCGTGGGAACAGGCGGTATCTTATACACGCTCTGCACGCTTACCCGGCCTTGAAGAAACTCAGCATTTCATTCGTTACGTCGGCAGGGCATTCTTCCAGCACGAAGTGACCGACTTCCGGGATCTGGACACCGCGCACATCGTCGGCGGCGAGCTTCATCGTGTTCAACAACATGTCGCCCACGCCATATTGGCCGCCAATGGTCAGCACCGGCATCGCCAGTTTGTGCTCGGCGCGTTCGCGATTCAAGGCCAGGCCGGCCTCGCTCAGCGATGCCCGGTAGTAGGCGAACGCTGCCCGTGCCCCGCCCGGTTGCTTGAAGACCCGCACGTATTCGTCCATCGCATCTGGCGTGAATACCCAGGACCGCGTGGACTTCTGCGCAAACAGCCAGCCCAGGTATTCGCGCTCATGTCCTTGCACCAGGATCTCGGGCAGGTCGGGCAGCCGGTTGAAGGCGAAGTGCCAGGTGCGCAGGTTGACGGATTCGCCCGGTATGCCTGAGGGCATTGGCGAGACGCCAGGAATGGATGCTTCCATCAAGGCCAGACGCCGGATGTCCTGGGGCCAGTCCGCCGCATGGGCGTAGGCCATCCAAGCGCCAATGTCATGCCCGGCGACGTCCAGCTTGCCGTCTTTGGCCAGACCCAGTGCGCCGACCAACGCATGGATGTCGGCCGCGATGGTCTTGCTGTCGTAGCCATCCTGCGGGTGGGCAGAATCGCCCATGCCCCGCAAGTCGACGGCGATGACGCGACGTCCTGCCGCTACCAGCGCCGGCATGACGAAGCGCCACGCGTACCAGCTCTGCGGCCATCCCGGCACCAGCAGGATCGGATCGCCTTCGCCTCCTTCCACGTAGTGAATGTTGATGCCATTTGCTTTTACGGAGCGGTGGCGAAAGGTCTTCTCGAAGGTGGCTTGGTCGAACTGAAAATTTATTTGGGTCATATTGACTCCTAATTGCTCGAAAAAATTGCTGGCCGCATCCAGCAAGCCAGCGTCAACAGTATTCAGAAAAGTTCAGTCGACCAAGCGAAGGGCTTGTTGCGCAACCTGCCGCATGGACGTACCGCCTACGGCAGCGCTTTTTCCCACGAGGCGCATGCCTTGCAGCAGGCACAGAATCGTCTTGGCGGTCGCCGCCGGGTGCTTGACGCCAGGCATGGACCCGTCTTGTTTGCCCTCGTCGAGCAGACGCAGCAGCACACGTTCCGTGCGTTGCCAGGCGGCTTCGACGCGGCTGGCAATCTCCGGGTCGGCCACGGACAATTCAACGGCCGTGGCGACCACCAGGCAGCCGCGTTGCCCCTCGTCGCCGCTGGACGTGCGCGCATATATGTTCAGCACGGCTTCGAGCCGGTCCCGCGCGCTGCCTTTGCTTTTGTATGCGGTATCAAGGCGGGTAGTCCCAGCATTCACGTATCGGTCATAGGCCGCCACGAAGACGCTCTGTTTGTCCTTGAAGGCTTTGTACAGGCTGCCGCGCGAGAGGTTCATGCCCTCGGACAGCGCTGCAAGTGAGGTCGCGGTATAGCCGCGCTGGCGGAACACCTCGATGGCGCGATCCAGCGCGTCGTCCATGTCGAACTCGCGCGGCCGGCCGCGGGACCTTGAGTCGGAAGCAGGCAGGGTTGTCATTCGGTTATTATGGGTCGATTCGGTTCCTAAATCAACCGGATGCGGCACACTTGATCATCGAACTTGTCCCGAATGTGCTGCGTAAGCAGCCCCGGCATCGCGATGCCGGGGCTTGCACTTAGTTAGTCATACCCATGGCCGGGTCCGACACCGTGTCCTTGCCGGTTTCAAGACGACCGGCAAAACGGCGGCGGAAGCTCGCTTGCACGTCCACCGTCACCTCGAAGTCGTACCAGTTGCCACTGTCCCCGACCGACCAATGCTGCTCGCCTTCCGCGCCGGGCTGCACGGTGACCGTCCACGGGCCGTCCTGGCGATAGGCCATCGGCTTGATGGTGAAAACCGCCGGTGCGGTGCCGGCGTTGCGCAGCTTCACGTAGATGGCCGCATTGTTCAGGTCGTAGCAGACCTGGATCTCCGGCGAGACGCCGGCGCCAGGCAGCTCGCCTGCGAACGCGCGGTGGTAGCCATTGGGGCCGAGCACCCATAGGTCGTAGCGGCCCGCGTCGGTGGAATCGATGTTCCACACATCGTCCAGCGTCTTGCCGGCTTCCAGCATGTAGCGGCGCGGCAGTCGGTCCAGGTGCAGCTTGTCGTAGACGTGGAAGACCGCACCGACCCGGCCGCCGTTGGCGAACAGCAGACGCACCCGGCGGGCATCGGCCTCGACACGCGCGCTGGTGTGCAGCTCGTAAGGCAGGGCGCGCGAGGGGCGGGTACCGGTTTCCTGCGTCGGCAAGACCTGCGTGGCCGGCACCGGAATCTGCGGCAAGGCCTGCTGCTGCGTGCGCAGCGCGTCTGCGTCGGCCTTGCTGCGACGGCCGCCCAGCGTGGGCAGCACTTCGCTGTTCGGACTGGTGAAATTCATCGCGCTGGTCAGGTCGCCGCACACCGCGCGGCGATAGGCCGAGATGTTCGGCTCCTTCACGCCGAAGCGCGCTTCCAGGAATTGCAAGATCGAGGTGTGATCGAAGGTCTGCGAATTGACCCATCCGCCGCGGCTCCAGGGCGACACCACATACATCGGCACACGCACGCCAGGGCCGTACACGCCCTTGTCGGGCTGCGGCTGATTTTTCGATCCGGGCGGGTTCGGATGGATGAAGCGTTCCAGGTCGATCTCGCTGTCGGGCAGCGTGGTCTTGCCGGCCGGCGTGCCGTCCGGGTTCAGCGACGGCGCAGACGGCGAGGGCACGTGGTCGAAGTAGCCGTCGTTCTCGTCGAAGTTCACCAGCAGCACGGTCTTGCTCCAGACCTCCGGATTGGCCGTCAGCGCATCCAGCAATTCCTGCAGGTACCAGCCGCCCTGGACGGGGCTCGACGGTCCGGGATGCTCGGAGTAGGTCTCCGGCGGGATAATCCACGACACCGCCGGCAGCCGGTTCTTCAGCACGTCTTCGCGCAGCGATCCCAGCAAGCCGCCGTCGGGCATGGTGTTCGCAACGCCCTTGAATAGCGGGTTGCCCTTGTCGTCGATGGCCGGATCATAGGCGGGTGACACCACCTTGGAATCGCTGCTGACGCGGCGCTCCGGCGGCGCGATTTCATTGGCGCGACGGAACTGCCGGAAGCTCATCATTTCGTTGCAGCCGAAGTTGTCCGGCATGTTCTGGTAGACCTTCCACGACACGCCTGCTGTCTCCAGGCGCTCGGCGTAGGTGGTCCAGGTCCAGCCATCGGTCGACGGACCCATGTTCGGGCTGTTGAACTCATTGTTCAGCACCGCCACGCCGGCACCGGTCGGGCCGTTGGTGCCGGTCCAGTAGAACAGGCGGTTGGCGATGGTGCCGGTGTGGATGCCGCAGTGATAGGCGTCGCACAGCGTGAAGGCCTCGGCCAGCGAGCGCTGGAAGGCGACGGCCTTGTCGTCGAAGTAGGACATCGACACGGGGTTCTTGTAGCGCGCCCATTGGTTCATGCGGCCGCCGTCCCAGGCGTCCTGGCTGTCGCGCCAGGTGTGCGGCGTGCCGGTCACGCGCTGGGCGTTGCCCTGGCTTTCGACCAGCTTGTAGGGCAGCACCAGCGCGCCGTTCTTGTCCTTCTGCTGCCAGACCTTCAGGCCACCAGCCAGCGGGATCGTGAAACGGTCGCCAAAGCCGCGTACGCCGCGCATGGTGCCGAAGTAGCTGTTGAACGAGCGGTTCTCGAACATCACCATCACCACGTGCTCGACATCCTTGATGGAGCCGGTGGCGTTGTTGGCGGGAATCGCAAGCGCGCGGCGGATCGCGGGCGGGAACATGGACAGGGCAGTGCCGGCGCCAGCGGTGGTGGCGACGGTGCGCAGGAAGTTGCGCCGGGGGTTGTCGGTGGATGTGGTCTTGGTCATGGATGGCCTATGGAATTCGGTGACGTGGCGGTCGTCAGGGCGCACAGCGCAGGGTGGGTGCAGGCGTGGCCGGGGTCGTGGGGGTGGTCTCGCCGGCCGGCGGCACGGTGGCGGCCGGCGGGTCTTCGTCGCCGCCACAGGCGGACAGCAACAGGGCAAGGGTGGCGGGGAGGGCGGCGCGTGCCGCTCGCCGCAAGAGGAAGTTCATGGCAGGTCCTCGGTATGCGCGACAGGGCGCAAGCCCGACGGCGATGCGGGTGCGTCGCCTGGCTACTCGGGCAAGGACCGCACACTAGGGAGCGCGGATGACGAAGGGGTGAAGCCTTGCTGTCAGTTTGCTGAACGACTTGCTTTGCCCAGCTCAAGCATTGCGGAGACCAACTTTGCGTCGGTGGCGATGCGGCGGCGCATTCTCCAGGTGACTCGACGATGCAAGTGCCGGATACGCGGAATGTAAGACTTTGTGTTGAACGCCCCTTGAGGCGGCCGACTTCATCCGAACAGCTTAGGCTTAGGCCAATAAAAAACGCGGCAGCTGCAACCGATCAAAGGATCTGGCTGCAGCTGCCGCGCCGCGTTCCACCTTGCTTGACCGAGCACCGTTTCTCAGCAGAAAACGAGCGGCTCAATCATCGAATTACCTGCTTGTTCAAGCCTCGCCCGGCACGCGCACCCAGCCTTCCATCAACACCCGTGCGCTGCGGCTCATCACCGCCTTGGTGACCGTCCATTCACCGCTGTCCTGATTCGCTGCCGCACCCACGCGCAGCGTGCCCGACGGGTGGCCAAAGCGCACTTCGTCGCGTTGCCCGCCACCGGCCGCCAGATTGACCAGCGTGCCTGGCACCGCGGCCGCCGCTGCAATCGCGACCGACGCCGTACCCATCATTGCGTGATGAAGCTTGCCCATCGACATCGCCCGCACCAGCACGTCCACATCGCCGGCCAGCACGGTCTTGCCGCTGGACGACACGTAGTCGACAGGCGTGCCCACAAACGCCACCTTGGGGGTGTGTTGACGCTTGGCGGCCTCGTCCAGGGTCTTGATCAAGCCCATGCGCAATGCGCCGTGGGCGCGGATGGTCTCGAAGCGGGCAAGCGCTTCGGCCGATCCGTTGATGTCGTCCTGCAGTTCCGTGCCGACATAACCCAGCGCGTCGGCGTTCAGGAAGATGGTGGGAATACCGGCGTTGATCATCGTGGCCTGGAAGCTGCCCACGCCGGGCACGTCCAGCGCGTCGACCAGATTGCCGGTGGGGAACATCGAGCCGCCGTCTTCGCCTTCTTCCGACGGGTCCATGAATTCGACCTGGATCTCGGCCGCCGGGAAGGTCACGCCGTCGAGTTCGAAGTCACCGGTTTCCTGCACGGCGCCGTCGCGCATGGGCACGTGGCCGATGATGGTCTTGCCGATGTTGGCCTGCCAGATGCGCACCACTGCAATGCCGTCGCGCGGCACGCGGGCTGGGTCGATCAGGCCGTTGGTGATGGCGAACGGCCCGACTGCGGCGGACAGGTTGCCGCAGTTGCCGCTCCAGTCGACGAAGGGTTTGTCGATCGATACCTGGCCGAACAGGTAGTCGACGTCATGGTCTTCGCGCTCGCTTTTTGACAGGATCACGGTCTTGCTGGTGCTGGAGGTGGCACCGCCCATGCCGTCGATCTGTTTGCCGTAGGGGTCGGGGCTGCCGATCACGCGCAGCAGCAGCGCGTCGCGCGCGGCGCCGGGCGTTTGCGCGGCAGGCGGCAAATCCGTCAGGTTGAAGAAAACGCCTTTGCTGGTGCCACCGCGCATGTAGGTGGCGGGAATGCGGATCTGGGGTGCGTGGGCCATGGTCATCATCAAAAGAAAGAAGGGCAGGACGCCAGGCGCCCTGAGTTAACCAGAACGAGGCGAATCAACCCGCCTTGGCTTGCGCGCCTTGCACCGATCCGGCCAGGAAGTCGTCCGCAAAGCGCTGCAGCACGCCGCCGGCTTCGTAGATCGACACTTCTTCGGCGGTATCCAGGCGGCAGGTCATGGGCACGTCCAGCACCTCGCCGTTCTTGCGCTCGATGCGCAGAATCAGATCGCTGCGCGGGGTGACCACGCCGGTTACCGAGTAGATCTCGGTGCCGTCCAGGCCCAGCGTCAGGCGGTTGGTGCCCGGCTTGAATTCCAGCGGCAGCACGCCCATGCCCAGCAGGTTGGTGCGGTGAATGCGCTCGAAACCTTCGGCCGCAATCACCTCCACGCCTGCCAGCCGCACGCCCTTGGCCGCCCAGTCGCGCGACGAACCCTGGCCGTAGTCGGCACCGGCCACGATGATCAGCGGCTGCTTGCGCAGCATGTAGGCCTCGATGGCCTCCCACATGCGCATGACAGTGCCTTCCGGTTCCACACGGGCCAGGGACCCTTGCTTCACCGTGCCGTCCTCGTTGCGCACCATTTCGTTGAACAGTTGCGGGTTCGCGAAAGTGGCCCGCTGTGCGGTCAAATGGTCGCCGCGGTGGGTGGCGTAGGAATTGAAGTCTTCTTCGGGCAGACCCATCATCGCCAGGTATTCGCCAGCCGCGCTGTCGAGCATGATGGCGTTCGACGGCGACAGGTGATCGGTGGTGATGTTGTCGCCCAGCACGGCCAGCGGCCGCAGGTTGCGCAGCGTGCGTTCACCGGCCAGTGCGCCTTCCCAATACGGCGGACGGCGGATGTAGGTGCTTTGCGGGCGCCATTCGTATAGCGGGCTCACCTTGGCGCGTTCACGCTGAATGCCGAACATCGGCTCGTAGACGTTGCGGAACTGTTCCGGCTTGACCGCTGCGGTGGCCACGGCTTCGATTTCTTCGTCGCTGGGCCAGATGTCCTTCAGGCGAATCTCACGGCCGTCGGGCGCGATGCCCAGCACGTCCTGTTCGATGTCGAAGCGGATGGTGCCGGCAATCGCATAGGCCACGACCAGGGGCGGCGAGGCCAGGAAGGCCTGCTTGGCGTAGGGGTGGATGCGGCCGTCGAAGTTGCGGTTGCCCGAAAGCACGGCGGTGGCGTAGAGCTTGCGGTCGATGATCTCTTGCTGGATCACCGGGTCGAGTGCGCCCGACATGCCGTTGCACGTGGTACAGGCAAAGGCAACCACGCCGAAGCCCAGCGCTTCCAGCTCAGTCGTCAGACCGGCTTCGTCCAGGTACAGCGCCACCGTCTTCGATCCTGGGGCAAGCGAGCTCTTCACCCAGGGCTTGCGGGTCAGGCCCAGGCGGTTGGCGTTGCGCGCCAGCAGGCCGGCGGCAATCACGTTGCGCGGGTTGCTGGTGTTGGTGCAGCTGGTAATCGCCGCGATGATGACGGCGCCATCGGGCATCAGGCCGGGTTCGTTCTCGACCACGCCCGAGATGCCGCGTGCAGCGAGGTCGCTGACCGGCAGACGACGATGCGGGTTGGACGGGCCAGCCATGGTGCGCACGACCGTGGACAGGTCGAAGCGCAGCACGCGCTCGTATTCAACCTTGGCCAGGCTGTCGGACCACAGGCCGGTGGTCTTCGCATAGGTCTCGACCAGGCGCACTTGTTCCGGCTCGCGGCCGGTCAGCGTCAGATAGTCCAGCGTCTGCTGGTCGATCGAGAACATGGCGGCAGTCGCGCCGTATTCCGGCGCCATGTTCGAGATGGTCGCGCGGTCGCCCAGGGTCAGGCTGGATGCGCCTTCGCCGTAGAACTCCAGATACGCGCCCACGACCTTTTCCTTGCGCAGGAATTCGGTGAGGGTCAGCACGATGTCGGTGGCGGTGATGCCGGGCTGGCGGCGGCCAGTCAGTTCGACGCCGATGATGTCCGGCAGGCGCATCCACGACGCGCGGCCCAGCATGACGTTCTCGGCTTCCAGGCCACCCACGCCAATGGCGATCACGCCCAGCGCATCCACGTGCGGCGTGTGGCTGTCGGTACCGACCAGCGTGTCGGGGTAGGCCACGCCGTCAATCGCATGGATGACCGGCGACATTCTTTCCAGATTGATCTGGTGCATGATGCCGTTGCCCGGGGGCACGACTTCGATGTTCTTGAAGGCCTCGCGCGTCCAGTCGATGAAGTGGAAGCGGTCTTCGTTGCGGCGGTCTTCCACCGCGCGGTTCTTCTCGAACGCGTCGGGGTCGAAGCCCGCGTGTTCCACGGCCAGCGAATGATCGACGATCAGCTGCACCGGCACGACCGGATTCACCTTGGCCGGATCGCCGCCACGTTCGGCAATCGCATCACGCAAGCCCGCCAGGTCGACCAATGCGGTCTGACCCAGGATGTCATGACAGACCACACGCGCCGGGTACCAGGGGAAGTCCAGGTCGCGCTTGCGCTCGATCAGCTGGCGCAGCGCATCGTCGAGCTGGGCCGGGTCGCAGCGGCGCACCAGGTTTTCGGCCAGCACGCGCGAGGTGTAGGGCAGGGTGTCATAGGCACCCGGCGCGAGCGCATCGACGGCGGCACGCGCGTCGAAGTATTCCAGCGAAGAATTGGGCAGGGGCTTGCGGAAGTTTTTGTTCATGCCTCGTTGCGCTGCAGGTTGCCCTGTGCGATTCGTTGTTCGATGTTGAGTCGGGATACGCGGATGTGCCGACGCATCAGCAGGTCGGCCAGTTCACCATCGCCATCGGCAATGGCGTCAAGAATACGGTGGTGCTCGGCAAAGGCCAGGCGAGGCCGATTGGGCGTGCCGGCGAATTGCAGTCGGTACATGCGAGCCAGCTGGTACAGCTCGTCGCACAGCAGACGGATCAGCATCTGGTTGCCGCTGGCCTGCACGATGCGATAGTGGAAGTCGTAATCGCCTTCCTGCTGGTAGTAGCCCACCCCGGCCTGGAAGTCGGGATCGCGCTCGTGGGCGTCAAGCACCTGGCGCAGGTCGGCGACTTCGCTGGCCGGCATGCGCTCGGCCGCCAGGCGGCATGCCAGCCCTTCTAGCGATTCGCGGATCTGATAAAGCTCGGACAGCTCGGCCAGACCCAGCGACACCACACGCGCACCCACGTGCGGTACGCGCACGATCAGCTTCTGTCCTTCCAGCCGATTCAAGGCCTCGCGCAGTGGACCGCGGCTGATGCCGTGGACCCGGGCGAGTTCCGGTTCGGAAATCTTGCTGCCTGGCGCGATATCGCCCCGCACGATCGCTGACTGGATCTTGCGGAACACGTTGTCGGACAGGGTCTCGCCGTCAATGGAGACGGCGCTGGCTAGATCGATGATTTTTGTCATGTGTCGACAATCATGGCGGAATTTCCGGTTGGAAGCCGCTTTTCAGTCGGTTCAAGGACTAGATTGTAGACAATATTAACTTGTTACGTGCGGTTCGCCACTCCGTGATTGCCCGAGTGCGGATCAGATCGACTGCGATTTGCCACCGGGTTCGCGCTTGTCGCGCGGAGCCTGCTCCGGGTTGCCACGTTCCTGCGCGCTGCGCTGCGCCCGTTCCTCTGCGGCGCGATCGGCGTCGTCGAGCCAGCGCCGGGTGGTGTCCTCAGCACTGCCAAGGCCACGATTGACCGCCTCGCCGGTGCTGCGAAGCGCCTTGCGCGCTTCCTCGGCAGCGATCCGCCCGACTTCACGCGCCTTGGATTCAGCGGTCTGCGCCGTGGAGTCGGCCGCCTGCTCGGCGCGGTCGCAGCCCGCCAGCCCGATCAACAGGAGTGCGCTCAGGGCGAGGGTGGCGGTCTTGGATACATGGCTCATGAGGCGGTTCCTGCTTGACGGTGATGAGAATAAGTGAGGGCGGCAGGGCAAAAACAAAGCGTATTCAGCCGGTGGCTGCCGGCCTGCCCCGAGGGCACAGGCCGTTTCCAAAGGCATCATTGATTGCGACGCAACAGATGGGACCGCAGAATGCCGCCAAAGTTTGAGCTACGTCTGGAGTAAAGATGAAAGATTTGCTGTCGCGCCTGAAGTCCATGTTTGGTGGTGGCGCCGAGCCTGCCGAGCGCACCGCTGCGGCGCCAGCGGCGGCAGGAGCACGTATCGATCCGTCGGTCGGGAGCCCCGTTGGTGCTGCCACCGACGCGCCTGCAGGAACTGCTGCGAGCGCCCCTGACCCGTCCGCCACGTCCAGCGACATGGTGCTGGTCAACGCCTACTGCACCGTCGGCATCCTGCCGCCCATGACCTTCCCCCATGGGGAAGTCGCGCGCCGCGACCTCAGCGATCCCGAACTGGCGCCGCATCTGGAAGGCTTCGTGGGCTACATCTCCAGCCGCGGCGACGGCCAGATGACCAGCACGCGCTACCACCTGATCCGCCACGTGCAGCGCGTGCAGCAACACCTGAGCATGCAGATCCCGACATCGGGCCTGGATGCATTTGCCGACTGGGCGCTGAGTGCGAACGCGCTGGTCTTCCTGCCCGACGGCGACATCCGCGACCCCTTTGGCCGCGTGTTGATGGATGCTGCCGGCGGCCCGCCGGACCCGGAAGCCATCGTGCCGTATCCGCAAGATTCATGGGAACGCAAGGCGCGCACCGAGGCGCAGCTTGCCACACGCGGTTTGCGTGTCCCGGCCCATTTGCCGCCCCTGCCTGGCGAAGCCGAGACCCGTCTGCGCAGCCCCGACGAGGTACTGGGCCGCGTGAGCGCCCTGTGCGCCGTCGCGTTCCGGGCCAAGACCGTGTATTCCGACGATCCGATTGCCGTGGGCGAGTTGTTCAGCCGCCTGCCGCACGGCAGCGACCGTCTGACCCCAGTCGAAGCCGCCTTCATGGCGGCGGCCACGCCCGACCAGGACGCTGCCGTCGAACTCAGCTGGCGTTTTGAATGTGTGCCGGTGCTGGAGTGGGCGCTGGGCCTGCGCGAGGACTTGCCGTTCCCCGACGGCTTGGTGGACGCGCCCCTGGCCTTGCTGGAAATGTCGCCTGAACAAATGGCCGAGTTGCCGCTCAAGGTAAAGCTGCGTCCCACCTCCGAGATTCTGGATGCGCTGGACCTGCACTATCGCGCGCATTGGCTGGTTCGTCAGTCACGTGTCGACAACGTACCGCCGCCGCAAGGACTGGTGCCCGGCATCGTGGCCGAGCGTCACTACGCCTTGAATTGGCTGGTGCGGTTTGAGGATGCCGAGTGGGATCAGGTCGATACGCCTACCTGATCGCAACGACGTTTGCGTGGGAAGCAATATGCCTATCGACGACTTCATGCAACGTCGTGGCGCACCTCGGCAACCAAGGACGGTTCCTGGCGACGAATGCAAGGAAAGTGAAGGGCGAGTGCCTGACGAGCTGATCGATTTCTGGAGGGTAAATGGTGTTGGTTGTTATGCCGACACCATGTATAGGATGTGCACGCCACCTTATTTCGATGAGATTTTCCAGGTCGCGCTTGGACAGGACGCAAGTCGCTTCATCGAAGATTTTTCAGCCTTCGGTTATTCGAGTCTTGCCACGGTTGATCTTTGGCACAAAGCGGGCCGGCACTTCACCTTATCGCTTGATGCAGGCCTGCTGATGGATGTGACGAGTCGCGACAGAACAGCTGCACCGCCTTGCGATCTTGAAGATATGTACCGCCTGGCAGGGCTGGCGATGCCAGAAAATGTGCGTGAAATATTCATCGCCGGTCGAGATGTCCCTGAGGACATCGGCGCAGTATTGATGAGCGTGACGTCTGACGACAATTACCGGTTCGTCGACGATGATGTGGGGTTGCCGCTGCTTCCGCAGCTTCGCAAACTGCATGGTGATCTGGTCGAAGGCGAAGTTTATTTTCGCAGCCATCGGGATGCGCCGAATCTGGCCAGGCACTACCTGAGAACATCGGTTGCCGAAGCGGTCATGCGCATGCCCAGGCCATTGATTCACGCATATGCCGTCGAGGTCGAAGGCATGCAGGAAATCCGCGAAACGCGGTACCCATGCGCTTGAGCGGAGGGCTTTCTTGCCATGGCTTGGCCAACGTATGTCGCAATTACAGCAGCCGGCTTGGCCTTGGCTTGAAGTCATCAAGCGCCCACCCCCTATAATCACAGCCCGTACTCTCCTGCGACCTTCTTCGGCCGCGCATCATGTCTGCTGTAGCACCTCTGCGAGTCCTGGGCATCATCCCGCCGATGACCCAGCTCAACACCCCGTATCCGTCCACCGCCTACCTGACTGGTTTCCTGCGCTCGCGCGAGGTGACCTGTTTCCAGGAGGACCTGGCTTTGGCGCTGGTGTTGCGCCTGCTGTCGGTCGAAGGACTCACGGTGGTGGCGGACAAGCTTGCGCAGATGCCGGACGAGCAGCGCACCAATGCTATCCATTCCTTCATGGCGCAGCGTGCGCGCTACCTGGCCACTATCGGCCCGGCCATCGCGTTCCTGCAAGGGCGTGATTCGACCTTGGCGCACCGCATCGTCAGCCGGCACTTCCTGCCGGAAGGCCCGCGCTTTGCCACGCTCGATGTCTACATGGATGAGGACGGCGGTGATCCGCTGGGTTGGGCTTTTGGCGCGCTGGGCTTGGCCGATCGTGCCAAGCACCTGGCCACGCTGTATCTGAACGACTTGGCCGACGTGCTGCGTGATGGCATCGATCCGCGCTTCGAGTTCGTGCGCTATGCAGAGTCGCTGGCGGCGAGCCAGCCGACTTTCGATCCGCTGGCCGAGGCCTTGTCCGCGCCGACCAATCTGGTCGACGACATCCTGCGGGAATTGACGCTGGCCGCCATCGAGCGGCATCAGCCCACGGTGGTGCTGTTGTCGGTGCCGTTCCCAGGCTCGGTCTACGCGGCCTTCCGCATTGCGCAGACGATCAAGGCCAAGTACCCGCACATCGTGACCATGCTGGGTGGCGGTTTCGTGAACACGGAACTGCGTGAACTGGCCGAGCCGCGGGTCTTCGATTTCTTCGACTACGTGACGCTGGATGCGGGCGAACGGCCGCTGCTGGCCTTGCTGGATCACATCCAGGGCAAGCGTTCGCGCCAGCGCCTGGTGCGCACCTTTGTCCGCGAGGCCGACACCGGCCTGGTGCGCTACGTGAACATGGTGGAGCCGGACGTGGCCTTCGCTGAGGTGGGTACGCCCACTTGGGACGGCCTGCCGCTGGATCAGTACCTGTCCTTGCTGGACATGCTGAACCCCATGCACCGCCTGTGGAGCGACGGGCGCTGGAACAAGCTGACGGTGGCGCACGGCTGCTACTGGAAGAAGTGCAGCTTCTGCGACGTGAGCCTGGACTACATCAGCCGCTACGAAGGCGCATCGGCCTCGGTGCTGGCCGATCGCATCGACACCATCGTGCGCGAGACCGGGCAGACGGGTTTCCACTTCGTCGACGAAGCCGCGCCGCCGAAGTCCTTGAAAGCGTTGGCCACCGAGTTGATCGCCCGCAACACCGGCATCTCGTGGTGGGGCAACATCCGCTTCGAGAAGACCTTCACACCTGAGTTGTGCGAGCTGTTGGCCGATAGCGGCTGCATCGCGATTTCAGGTGGTCTGGAAGTGGCGTCGGACCGTTTGCTGACGCTGATGAAGAAGGGCGTGTCCATCGACCAGGTGGCGCGCGTGACGCATGCCTTCACCGAGTCCGGCATTCTGGTGCACGCCTACCTGATGTATGGCTTCCCGACGCAGACCGTGCAGGACACGGTTGATGCGCTGGAATACGTGCGCCAGCTGTTCGCCAACAACTGCATTCAGAGCGGCTTCTTCCATCGCTTCGCCTGTACCGTGCATTCGCCGGTGGGCCAGAACCCCGAGGAATACGGCATCCGCCTGCGGCCCTTGCCGCCGGTGAGCTTCGCGAAGAACGACATCGGTTTCGACGACCCGACGGGCGTGGATCACGATGCGCTCGGCGTGGTCTTGCGCAAGGCGATCTACAACTTCATGCACGGCATCGGGCTGGACGACGACGTGCGCGGCTGGTTCCCGTACAAGGTGCCGAAGACCACGGTGTCACGCAATCGCATCGAGCGGGCTTTGCGGGAACGCGGCTGAAAACAGGCTGAATTTGAGGAAATAAATCCTCATTCATATGAATTAAATCAGGGCGCGAACTTTCTTTGAGTGAAGACGTGGATTTGGCTGTTGCGCCTGGATACACTCCGTTCCGGACGTCACCCACGATCCAGTAAAACAGGCATGCGCTGCGCGTTTGCCTCCCTTCACACGACCTTGGAAAGCACCTGATGGCAACCCGCATCGCACTGAAGCACAAAGAATCCGGCATCGTTAAAAACGGCTTTTACGGTTTTTCCTGGACAACGCTCTTGTTCGGTTTTTTCCCCGCCTTGTTCCGTAGCGACTTCATTACCTTTATCGGTGGTTTTGTCGTCTCTTGCATCATCGCTGCGGTGACCTTCGGCGCTGGTCTGCTCTTCATCAATATTGCGTGGGCGTTCATGTACAACAAGTACTTCACGCGCAAGCTGCTGGAGAGCGGCTATGTGCTCGCCGGCTCGGATGGTGAAAACGCTTTGGCTGCGTCGGCCTTGGGCATTGCTATTCCGACTGCGCTCGTCGCGGCCTGACCCTGTTGGAAGATCAGCCTGAGCTGATTTCCAACCATCATGCTGGGGCTGCGGCCCCGGCATGGTCAGAGCTTCCGGCCTTGCTCCGAGCTCGAGCGATCAAAGATGCTTGTAGTAGAACGTCGTCCCGCACAATTCCCCATTCGGCATCAACGCGTACTTCGGCACCTCGCCTGCACGCAGCCAGCCCTCGCGTTGATACAGGCGTTCCGCATCGCCGCCCGTGACGGTATCCAGGACCAGCACGGTCTTGCCTGCCTTCAGCGCTTCCTGTTCCACGGCTTTCATCAACTGCTGCGCGATGCCGCGGCGGCGGGCTTTGCGGTGCACCAGCATCTTGGCGATGTCCGCACGGTGGGGTTGGTTGTCGGGTTGCGCGGTGACGAGCTGCACGGTGCCCAGGATTTCGCCGTCGGCGTCTTCGGCGATCAGCAACACGCGTTCGTTCCTGCTGACACTTTCGGCAACGCCGCGCCAGAATGCCTCGGCCTTGTCGCGGGCCAGCGGCAACATGAAGCTCACCGACGCGCCGCCTTCCACACAGTCGATCAATACGTCGGCCAAATCGTCCAAATGCGCTTCGGCCTCCGTTGCGTTCAGCCGTCTTGGCGTGACTTCATGACGCGCAGGCATATCGACGGGCGTCGACGGAATCGCCATGGCTTGCGTCAGGCCGGCCAACAAAGACTTGCTCGTTACCACCGTGCAGTACTCGCCATTGAGGTTCGCCAACGACATGGCGTGAACCTCGTCGGCACTGCGGGCTTGCCCGTTCCAGTCGGTTCGACCGAATGTGAAGCAGGCATCGGCCACCAGATAGGTGTCGTAGCCCAGGTTCCCGGCCATACGTACGGTGGCTTCGACCGAATTGTTGGTGATGACGCCGGCAACCACCAGCTTTCGGTGTCCAGTCGCTTTCAAGCGTGCATCGAGATCCGTACCGATGAAGGCGTTGTTTGTCTGCTTGGGGATCAGGACCTCCGTCGACAACGGACCGAGACCTGGTTTGAAGTCATGTCCGGCTTGCTCGGGGCGGTAATGCGAGTGCGGTCGCGTCGAGTCATGACGCACGTGCCACACCGGCCAGTTTCGCGCTCGCCAATAGGCGAGCAGCGCAGCCACTTCCGCCTCGGCGCCGGGGTTGTTGCGGACACCCCAGCTTGGATGATCGATGGCCTGCTGAAGATCGATCAACAGCAGGACGGATGCGTCTGGTTGCGAATCTTGGGTGCTTGGGTTCATCGTGCTTGCCTGCCCGCCATGAAAGGATAGGTCGACAGCGCCACCAGATAACGCGCGGTGTGCCGGGTAGGGTTCTCATAACGCATGGGGCAGTCCAGCCGCATGCTCAGACAGTCGCCGGCTTCCAGCTCCCAGGTCTCCTGGTCCACCGTGATGCGCATCGCGCCTTCGATGATCCAGATCTGCTGATAGGTGTCGGCGTCGCGCGGCATCTTGTCGTAGGCGACCTGTTGGCCGGCGGGAAAGTGCACTTCCACGAGCTGGATGGGTGAGGGCTGGGCGGACGAGAGATTGCGGCGGACGTAGCCGGACACGGGGTCGGTCCACACGGCTTGTTCAGAAGTTCGCGCAAGGGGCGAGGGCGCATCGGACGCGCTGTCTTCGAACAGCGACGCGAGTGTGACGCCCAGTGCTGCCGCCAGCTTGTCGAGGACGACCGCCGTGGGGCTGCTTTCGGCGCGCTCGATCAAAGAGATGGTCGAACGGCCGACCTTGCTGCGTTCGGCCAGGGCGTCCAGCGATAGGCCGCGTGCGTCACGCAGCTCACGCACGCGGCGGGCGATTCGAGTATTGATATCCATGAATCCAGTTTAGCGGATAAATAATCCAGAAAACCGGAATTCTTGAGTTGAGGTCTGGGTATTTTGAGTGTCGGGCGTCCACGGTGCCGGGGCTTCCGCGCTGGTTCAGCTTGCCGCGGACTATCCAGACGTCGGCGACGTTGCGCTGCGCCTGTATGACAGACGCAGCGCCACCCGCGTGGCCGTGACCTCGCCTTACTTGGCTTTCGCCAACGCCTGGTCCACCGCCGCCACCAACGCAGCATCGTCCGCTGTCACATCTGGCGCAAAGCGCGCGACCACCTCGCCGTCACGCCCCACCAGGAACTTCTCGAAGTTCCACAGCACTTCCGGCACCGGGTTCGGCGTCATGCCGTATTGCTTCAGCTTCTCGCGCATCGGGCCTTCGCCGACGGCCTCGGGCTGTGCGTCGGTCAGCGCCTGGTACAGCGGGTGCTTGCCGTCGCCCACCACCGAGATCTTCGAGAAGAGCGGGAAGGTGACATCGAAGTTGGTGCTGCAGAAGCTGGCGATCTCGGCGTCCGAACCCGGCTCCTGGCCGGCGAAATCGTTGGCCGGCATGCCGACGATCTCCAGTCCCTCGGCGTGTTTGCTGCGGTACAGCTGTTCCAGTCCTTCGTATTGCTTGGTCAGGCCGCACTTTGAGGCGACGTTGACGATCAGCAGGACCTTGCCGTTGAACTCGGCGAGCGTCGTGTCCTGACCGTCGATGCGCTTGAGCGGGATGTCGTACAAAGCCATGGTCTGTCCTTGTTTCATTGAGCGGGTCATTGAGCGTTCGTTGCGCCGGGCGCGGGCGCCGCGATCGGTTGCTTCAACTCCTGCAGTGCCTTGCGCGCCTGTCCGGCATTGAAATAGGCGGCCAGGGTTTCCAGCAGTGCGGGGCCGTTCAGCGATTTGCCGTCCACATAGACCTTCGCCATCACCAGCTGGATCATGCGCTTCTTGGCAAACACGCGTGCGCCCGGCAGCCCCATTTTGCGCTTGTTGAAGACCGGCATCGGTGCGTCAGGACTGACCATGAACCGGATGATGAACCCTCCCGTGACGGTCAGCGAGAAGTCTTCCAGATGCGCAATCGGCAGCGGTGCCTTGCTGTTCGAGAACCACAGCGTGTCGGGCGTCATCAGCAGTGCGGTTTGCTTGGCGTATTTGGTGAACATCCAGCCACGCACCAGTATTCCCAGGCCGAACACGCCCAGCGCGATGCCGCTCAGAATGAAGATCAAGATCTGCTTTTCAGTCGCACTGCTCGGCAGCCATAGCTCGGACGTTGCCAGTGCGATGCCGATGGCCGCGAAGGCGACGCCGCCCACCATCAGGCTGATTCCGCGCACCTTGGCGCCTTCGTACATGCGGCACTCGCCGTTGACGGCCTTGGCGTGGCCCTCCAGGGCCTCGACGATCTCGGCGTCGTCGGCGATCAGCCTTGCCTTCAGGTCGGCACCCAGGCCCAGGCGGATCGCCGTGGCATCGGTGAAATAGCCATCCAGCGTCGCCAGGGCCACGGCCGGATCGACCGGCCGGGTGCCGGTGCGCACGGCGCTGTCCAAGGGCAGATCCAAGGCGCCGATGCGGGCGAGCGTGGTGGGGTGCGAGTCGCTGGGGTGGGGCAGGGATTCTTCCAGCAATTCCGCCGGCATGGCCAGCGGCTTTGTGGCCATCTCGTTGACCACGGCCAACAGCATGTCTTCCGGTGCGGAAGCGGGTTGCACCAGATGTGCGGTCATGCTGGCGTGCACGGCTTCCGAGGACGACGAGATGCGCACCAGTGCGGAACCTGCGGCCTCGCGTCCGGCCACTTTGGCGCCGGCGGCGTCGGCCGCGATTTCACGCTCGCGGCTCCAGTGATTCACCGCGTGGTCGAAGGACTCCATGAAGAACAGGCCGAACAGGAAGGCCGGTTTCATCAAGGTGCCCTGCAGCCAGTCGGATTCGACGATCGAGTCGTGAACCGCGCCCAGGCTGCGGCCTACGCCGTCGTAGATCGGCAGGAATCGCATGCTGTAGTCGGTGTCCGCGCCGGCAAAGTGGCCAAGCTCGTGGCCGATGACGGCGCCGGACTCGGCGCGGTCCAGCAATGCCAGGTGCACCAGCGGCACGTGCAGGGTGCGGCCTTTCAAGGTCGCGTTGGCCGGCTCGACCAGCACATTGGCCGCGGTGACGTAGAAGCCTTCCACCATGCCGACGACGATGTGATCGGGCGGCAGCGCGCCCAGCTTGGCGGCCAGCGCACGCACGTGCGCCCACAGGCCGGGTGCCTCGGATTCCGTCACCACGCGACCCAGCACGTCCATGGGGGACGGTTCGAACATGCTGCGCATGGCATTCAACTGGCGCAGCATCTGCCACACCGTCCACAGGCAACCCAGGCCCAGCAGGCCCGCGAAGATCATGCCCTTGAAATCGCCGGTGGACATCTTGCCCAGGTGCCACAGCGCCAGCGCTTCGTAGATCACGGCGGCGGCCACGGCCAGTGCAGTCAGCGAAATGTGGCTGACCAGCACGAAGGGCAGCAGACGGCGACCCTGGCTGAACACCCGCAGCAGATGATCGCGCGACCTGCGCGCAATGCTGCCCGCCACGCGGGTAGCCAGCAGGGCCGCCACACCGATCAGCGCCGCCAGGATGCCGGCACCGATCACGGCGCTTGCCAGGTAGGGACGGACGCCCGCAATTGCCTGCGTGGTGTCGAGTTCGCTCTGGGCTTTCTCCAGCCTGCTGATGGCGATCATCACCGCCACCTTTTCACCACCCAGATTGACGATGGCGACCTTGTTGCGCTCGGCAATGGCGTGCAACTGTGGAAGCGCTTCGCCGACCGAACTTTCGAACTCGGCCAGGTCAGCAATTTCCTCGGTGGCCCGCTGATGCTCCCACACGCCGACGCCGGCAAGAAGTAAGGGGAACAGCACCAGCATGGCAAACAGCTTGAGTCGTTTCATCGGGAAAGAGGCACGGGCCTTCGAATGCGGGGGCTGCATGCTAGCAGCGCCACTTTCGCCGACGAACGGTATTTATCTGTGGTTACCTCTGACCGCCATGTGTCACACCCACGGGCGCATCAGGCGGCCGTGGCCTGCTGACACGCGGTGTTCATCTCGACGGCCAAGGCCGGATTCGTGGCCCGACTTGGCAAGGGTTCTGGCCGGTGCACCCCATAGCCTTGCGCGAAATCGACGCTCAACTTGCGCAGGGAATCGATCACCGAAGCAGATTCGGCGTACTCGCCCACCGTCTGCAAGCCCATGATGTGCCCGACGCGGTTGATGGTGTCGACCATCGCATGGTCGATCTGGTCGTGGGCGATATTGCGCACGAAGCTGCCATCGATCTTCAGGTAGTCGACCGGCAAGGTGCGCAAGTAGGCCAGCGAACTGGTGCCCACCCCGAAGTCGTCCAGCGCGAAGCTGAAGCCCAGCGCCTTGACCTCACGCATGAACTCGGTGGCCGCGCGCATGTTGTTGATGGCCGCGGTCTCGGTGATCTCGAAGCAGATTGCGCCGGGCGGCAAGCTGTGACGGCCGGCGCGCTCGCGAATGAAATCCAGAATGCCGTCAGAGGTCAGCGTGGTGCATGACACGTTGATGCAGCAGGTCAACGGCACCCCCATGATTTCGACCAGTTCGTGATAGCGGCTGAACACCGAGCCGATCACCCATTGGTCGATGGTCGGCATCAGCTTGTAGCGCTCGGCGGCAGGCAGGAAGCTGCCGGGCGGCACCAGGCTGCCGTCTTCGTCGATCAGGCGCAGCAGGATTTCGATATGGCGCCCGTGCGCGCTGTTGGCGCCCAGGGCCAGATAGGACTGGTAATACAAGACCAGCCGTTCTTCTTCCAGCGCGCGTTCCAGGCGGGCCGCCCAGTTCTTTTCGTTGCGCCGCTGGGCCACGTGGGCATCGGTGCTGTGATAGACGCAGACCCGATTGCGTCCTTGTTCCTTGGCGGAATAACAGGCGGTGTCTGCGCCGCTGAGCACGTCGCTGCGGCTGCCGCTGTCGGCGGCGATTGCGACCAGGCCGATGCTGGTGCCGACGGCAAAACTGCGGCCATCGCGCATGAAGCGATGTTCACGCACGGTCTTCAACAGCATGGCTGCCGTCAGGCGTCCTTGCTCGATCGAGCAGTCTTCCAGCAGCACGCCGAACTCGTCCCCACCCAGGCGCCCAAGCGTGTCGGACGCAGACAGCTTGTCCTGCAACAGGTCGGCCAGCTCTTTCAGCAAGGCGTCGCCCGCGGCGTGGCCGCAGGCGTCGTTGACGATCTTGAAGCGGTCCAGATCCAGATAGCACAGGACGCTGTCGCGTTCGGCGCCCAGTGCGCGCTGCAGGGCGGTGTCCACCCGGGCTTCGAATTCGCGGCGGTTGACCAGACCCGTCAAGGGATCATGTGTCGCTGCCCATGCAATGCGTTGGGACATGCGGCGTGGACCGGTCACGTCGCGGAACACCATGGCCCCACCGATGACCCAGCCCTCCGCATCGCGAATCGGCGCAGCCGAATCTTCAATGGCGAGCGAGGACCCATCGCGGCAGATCAGCGCGACGTCCTTGCCGCTGAATGCGCAATGCTGACCTTCGCGCAGCGCGCGGTTCACGAGGGTGGTCAGGGGCAGCATGGTGGCTTCGTCCACCAGCGGGCACACGTCACTCAGGTATCGGCCGCGTGCGTCATCCAGCGACCACTGCGTCAGACGTTCGGCGACCGGGTTCATGTAGTCGATGCGTTCTTCTGCGTCGGTGGTGATGACGGCATCGCCAATCGACTGCAAGGTGATGCGTGCGCGTTCCTGCTCGTCGCACATGGCGGCGGCAATGCGGCTGTTCTTGCGCATCAGCTGGCGCAGCATCAGGAATGCAGAGCCGCCGGCCAGCAAGCCGACCAGGCCCGCCAGGCCGGTTTCCACCAGCAATCCGAGGATGGAACTGCGTATCTCGATGCTGCCGACAACCGTATCGCCATCATGCAGCAGTTCAGTGCGTGCAATCGTCGGTGCGTCCAGCTCGCGATAGGAACTGGTGATGATCTTGCCCTGGGGCGACAGGATGGACGTGCGCTCGTCGGCTTGTTCGACGGGGGTGCGCACCAGCAATTCGCGCAGACGGGCTTCTTCGAATTGCCACAGCGTCGGCGAACGCGCAATCGCCTGCGTGACGATCTCGGCTTTCACGTCGGCCTTGATACTGAGCTTGGCCGCCTGCGCGCTGTAGCTGATGGCGAAGTAGCTCAGCGGCAGGCCGATCAGCGGTAGCGCCAGGACAAGCCACGCCAGCGCGTGTTGCAAGCGGCTGGCACTGCGCAAGGTCGAGGGGACGACGAGGGGATGCTGTCTGGCGCTCATGGTGCCAGGTGCGCGGTCCGCGTCAATATCGCGCGGCCGGATGGTGAACGGACAAAATCAACGAAGCCTTGCACGGCTGGCGACGGCGCTGAACCAAGAAGCATGTAGAAAGACTTGCCAAGCGGATAGCTGCCGTCGGCCAAGGCCGCGGCGCTCGGCACGACGCCGTTCAGCGTCAAGGCCTTGAGCTTGCGTTGTTCCGAGGCGATCAATGCCAGGCTGGATGGCCCCAGGGACCCAGGCACGCGTTCCAGGTTGTCTGCGGCTTCCGTATCGGTGACCGCGAAAAGCAGTCCTTTGCGTTGTTCGGCATGCAGTTCGGCCGCGCGCATCTCCGGTGACAGGCTGCGGACCATTTCGGAATCGTTGTCGCCCGTGGGGCGGATGACCAGCCGGATTTTGCTGCCGTCTGGCCAGTCCGTCTGCTTGCCGAGGTAGATATCGACCAGTTCGGCAGTGGTGATCGTTTGCGCCGGGTTGCCGATCGCGGTCGCAAAGACAAAGGGCGTCCGGGCATATTCGATCGACGCCCCGGCGCCGGACGCCTCGGCGTCGTTTAGCGGGCGCAAGGCCAGGGCAATGTCGATTGCGCCGGCCAACAGGGCCTTGATGCCGCCATTGGTGCCCAGGCTGGGCAATACGGTGATGCTGGAATCGGCGTGTTCGGCCGCATAGGCGTCAGCCAGCAGCCGCATGGTGCCCAGCGCGGCACCGGTACCACCGATCTTGATGGTCTCTGCGCCTGCGGCACAGACGACCGAGCTGGCAAGGAAAAGCGCCATCGCGCAAGCCAATGCGCGACGTAATCGGTGATTCCACATACAGATTTCTACACGTCCAACAACAGGTGAGGGCGGCCCGAGGGCCATTGCTTGCCGCTTGGACGGCTTATCGGGATACATCGGCTAACGGCAGAATTTCCGAAGACTTGACGGTTCGATGGGCGTGGCGGCTTGCCGTCCGTCGGATGGACTGATCGCAAAAGTCGGGACAAGCTCAGCGATATAATCCGGCACCCTCGCGCCTTCGTCTGTTTTTCCACCACTTGACCACGCATCGTGGACGCCGGCTTCATCGTCCGTCGAACCTGCCTGGCAACCCGGAACGCCTTTTGATCGATTCTGTCCTCGCTTCTTCGTCGGCTTCTTCACCCGCATCGCACGTCAGGCTTGACCAGGTCAGACTGCAACGCGGCATGACGACCGTATTCGATGGCTTGTCTTTGAGCCTGGATGAGCGTCGTATCGGGCTGATCGGCGACAACGGTGCGGGCAAAAGCAGCTTGTTCCGGCTGATCTGCGGCCTGGACACGGCAGATGCTGGCGCAGTGTCGGTGTGCGGGCATGACGTGCGGCAAGATCGGGCAACGCTGCCTGGCCTGGTCGGCCTGATGTTCCAGAACCCCGACGACCAGATCATCTTTCCGACGGTGGTGGAAGAACTGGCCTTCAGCCTGTCGCCACGCGGCGTTTCCCGCAAGGCAGCGCGGTTGCACGCGCGCAGCTTTCTGGCCGCACGCGGCCTGGAGGCATGGAGCGATCGCGCCGTCGAAGGTCTGAGCCAAGGGCAGCGCCAGCACGTATGCCTGCTGGCCTTGCTGATTGCCGCCCCGCGGGTATTGCTGCTGGACGAACCCTTTGCGAGCCTGGATTTGCCGGGGCAGGCGTTGCTGGCCGCCGACATCGATGCAAGCGATCAGCAGGTGCTGGTGTCCACCCACGTGCTGGCGCATGTGCGGCACTTCGAGCGTGTGGTGTGGCTGGATCGCGGACGGGTGAAGGGGGACGGGCCGGGCACCGAGGTATGTGCAGCGTACGAGGCCGATGTGGCCGGGCGGCCCAGGCGCGGGAATTCGGTGCTGGCAAAGGTGGTGGCGTGAAGGTGAGGGTGAGCCGGTGGCGGTGTGCAGGCCTGTCGGGCCGGTTGGCCTTGCGCAGTGCGACCGCGAGCGCGTCGCATGCGTAGTCTGTATAGCGAGCGCAAGACCTGGCTGCACGCGGTGCCGGCGTGGGTAAAGCTGCTGAGCATCGCCGTGCTGGGCACGGCATTTTTCATGGTCGACGCGCCCTGGTGGCTGGCAGCGGGAACCTTGCTGGTGGTCCTGGCCTTTGCCTCGCTGGGCCGCGCCACCCGGGCGGCACGGCGGCTGGTGATCTCGATCACCATCATCGGACTGATGATCGCGGGATTCCACGCGTGGATGGGTCAGCCCACGGTAGGCGTGGTCAGCGCGTTGCGCCTGGCATCTGCGTGTCTGCTTGGCGCAATGCTGACGCTTTCCACGCGTTTCGATGAACTGCTGCAGGTGTTCGAGACGCTGCTTTCTCCCCTGGAAAAACTCGGCATCAACACCAGTCGCCTGGCACTGAGCCTGGGGCTGATGCTGCGCTTCACCGAACACTTCTTCATGCAGTGGCGGCGATTGGACGACGCGCACCGCGCACGCACCGGGCGCCCCGGGGGCCTTAAACTATTGGCGCCCTTGACCATCCGCATGCTGCTGACGGCAAGACGGGTAGGGGATGCGCTGGCGGCCAGGCTGGGTCAGTAGGCTGCCTGGCAGCGGCACACGTTGTCAGAAGCAAGCCGCTCAGCGGCAAGCTGTCAGGCGCGGGCCTGCTGTGACACAGGCAAAGTAGCCGCCGCAAGTCCCAGACAAACGGGGTATCCAGCGTTTGCCGCGCAGGCAGTTAAGCTGTGCGCGCTTGGCGATTTGCCATTCCGAATCAAGATCGACACATCGACGATAGGTATTTCCATGACTTCTGCTGCATCGGGTTCCGCAGGATCTTCGCGCTCTTTGGCGTTGGTGGCGTTGTTCGCCGCGCTGCTGGCCGTGTTCGGCATGATCCCGAAGATCGACTTGCCGTTTGGCGTGCCCATCACCATCCAGACGCTGGGTGTCATGCTGGCGGGTTGCCTGCTGGGCCCCAAGCGCGCCTTCCTGTCGCTGGCCTTGTTCATGGTGGCACTGGCCTTCGGCCTTCCCTTGCTGTCGGGCGGCCGTGGCGGCCTGGCAGTGTTCGTGGCGCCGTCCAGCGGTTTTCTGATCGGCTGGCTGTTTGGTGCGGTCGCTGCGGGCGCGGTGATGTGGTCCTTGCCGGGTAACAGCCCGCGCGCCTTGGCCTTGCGCGCCTTGTTGGCCTCGTTTGTCGGCGGCATCGTCGTGGTCTATGCATTCGGCATTGCCGGCCTGGTGCTGCTGGCCAAGCTGTCGCCCTGGCAGGCCTTGGTGGCCTCGATGGCATTCGTGCCGGGTGACCTGGTGAAGTGCGTGCTGTGCGCAGGTCTGGTTCACACAGTGGCCCGTGGCGTGCCCGACTGGGGCTTTGGTGGCCGTCGCGCCGCGTGAGCGCTGCAGCCACCTTCCTGACAGTCGACGCACCGCTTGCGTTCTGGGCACGTGATCGGCCTCATGCCATCGCAATCGACGACGGCACCCGTCGCCTGAGCTTTGCGCAGCTGGCAGATGCGGTCGCTGCGCGCACCGCCGTGCTGAGCGCGCAGCATGCGCCAGCCACGGTATGGGTCGACGACACCCTTGATCTGCCCGGGCGGCTGGTGGACTTTCTGGGCATCATTGCCAGCGGCCGCAGTGCGGCGGTCGGCGATCCCGACTGGCCGCATGCCGTGCGCGAACAAGTGCTGGCCTCGATTCCCCAAGCCCCGGCAGACTTGCCGCCGCCCGGCCCCGAAACCGCGTTCTACGTGGGTTTCACGTCTGGCAGCACGGGCCTGCCCAAGGGCTTTCAACGCCATCACCGATCCTGGACCGAAAGCTTCCGCGTCTGTGTGAGCGAGTTCGGCCAGGGCGCGGCAACCCGGGTGCTGGCACCTGGCCGCAGTTCCCATTCGCTGTTCCTGTTCGGCATGTTGTTGGGCTTGTGGACGGGCGCGGGCGTGGTGGTGCAGGAACAATTCTCGGCAGGGCGCGCACTGGATTCGCTGGCGCAGGGCCACACACCGTGCCTGGTGGCGGTACCCAGCCAGCTGCTGGTGATGCTGGCGCTTGCCGCGCGCCGCAAGCTGGTACCGATGCCGTTGGTGCAGCAGATCATGATCAGCGGTGCACGCTGGATGCGTGGCCGCACACCTGAACTGCGCAAGCTGTTTCCCAATGCCCGCATCATCGAGTTCTACGGCGCGTCGGAAACCAGTTTCATCGCCTGGACCGACGCGGATGCCGACACGCCGCCGGAAGTGGTCGGCAGGCCATTTGGCAACGTCGAGCTGGATATCCGGGACGCGGCGGTGCCTGGCGGCCCGGGGCTGATCTTTGTGCGCAGCCCGATGCTGTTCATGGACTACGTAGGCGGCGATCGCGACGAAACAGCCGCCTTGCGCGATGGCGACTGGCTGTCGGTACGCGATGTCGGCTTCCTGGATGCCGCGGGCCGACTGTGCCTGATGGGTCGGCAGAAACGCATGATCGTCACGCAGGGCAAGAACCTGTTTCCTGAAGAAGTGGAGACCGCGTTGGCCGCGCACCCGGATGTGCTGGGCGCGTCGGTGCATGGCGTGGCCGACGCCTTGCGCGGCATGCAGGTGTTGGCAGTGCTGGACATCAAGCCAGGGGCGAGCCTGGATGCGGCTGCGCTGTCGGCCTGCTGCCGGACGCGGCTGGAAGCGTTCAAGACGCCACGGGCGTACTTTGTCTGCGTACCCTGGCCGCTGACGGCAAGCGGCAAGGCGGACCATTCGATGCTCGCAGGCCTGGTGGCGGCGCTGTCCCGAGGCCGCATCGAAAGCAAGTTGCCTGGTTGTACCAGCGGGCAGCCACTGAATGGCGAGCCGAGAAGCGATCTGCATACGCTTATCGCTGCCGACCCGGCAACGCTGCGCGCTGGCCATGTTTCCAACGCGGAGACGCCATGTCTGCTCCCGCTGCGCTGATCCTGGGCTGGGCGCGCAGCGCCGTGGCGCCGCATGGCGGGGCCTTCAAGACCCTCCACGCCCATGAGATCGCGGCACCGGTGATTGCCGGTTTGCTGGCACGCGCCGGCATCGATGGGTCGCTCGTCGATGCCGTGGTGGTCGGCAATGCGCTGGGCGCCGGCGGCAACCCCGCACGCATGCTGGCGCTGGCCGCCGGCCTGCCGGAACACTGCGCCGCCTATTCGATCGACACGCAGTGTTGCGCCGGCCTGGATGCGGTGACGATGGCGGCCGGCTTGCTGGCCAGCGGCAACGCCTCGGTGGTGATTGCGGGCGGCGTCGAGGCCTGGAGCAGGGCGCCAATCCGCCAGCATCGGCCGCTGCACGCTGGCGACCCGGCCGTGTCCTACGAGCGACCTGCCTTTGCCCCCGACCCCGCGCGTGATCCCGACATGTTGCTGGCTGCTGCACGGTATGCGGCGCTGCATGGCTACACACGTGTCGCGCAGGATGCGTACGCCATCCTCAGTCACGAGCGCGCCCTTGCGCGCGCCGACGCGATATCGGCGGAAATCGTGCCGGTGGCCGGTCTGGATCGGGATGCGTATCCGCGCCATATCAAGCTGGCGCGGGCGGCGCGCATGCCTGCAGTGGCGGTCTCTGATGCAGCGGTGCCCGTGGGTGGCGAGTCGATCGATCGAACGGCCAAGTCTCCAAGCGACTCACCAGAGGCATCGGGACATGCCTTGAACGCGCCTTCAATGACACGTGACCTCGCTGCCGACTGTTCATTGAGCGCCTTGTCGATAGCGCCCAGGGCAGACGGCGCCGCCTTTGTCGTGATGGCCAGCGCCGAGGCCTGTCAGCGCCTTGGCTTGCGGGCGCGTGCAAGCTTGCTGGCGTCGAGTTCCATCGGCGCTGCGCCAGAGACCCCCATGCTGGCCGCCATCGACGCCAGCCGCGCCGTGCTGGCGCGCGTTGGCATGTCGATCGACCAGATGGCCGGCATCGAGCTGCACGACGCCTTTGCCGTCCAGGCGCTCAGTTTCTGCGATGCCTTCGGTTTGACGCATGCGACCGTCAATCGCCGCGGCGGCGGCCTGGCACGCGGTCACCCCATCGGCGCGTCGGCTGCGATTGCGCTGGTGCGCTTGCTGGCGGATCTGGAACGGGACGCTGAACCCGGCGCACTCGGCTTGACGGCATCGGCCGGTGCGGGCGGCATTGGTGCAGCGGCGGTGGTGGCGCGCAGCTGAGCGCCATTCTCGGCGTCGCCATGCGCACGTGGCCGACGCTGCTATCGAATCGGGACACGCCGCGTTGCCCGCAGTGCCTGAAGGCGCCGTCCCATCCAGGCTGTCTGTTTGCTGCGAATATCCTGCGGTCGCCCGGCAGTATCAGCGAATCGTGGTGAAGTACTCGTCCAACGCGCAGCGCGTGGTGGTCGTCTGGTTCACGGGCGCATCGGGGTCGGGATAGCCCAGCGCCATGCCGCAGACGATGGACGACCGCTCATCCAACCCCAGTGTCTTGCGGATCAACGCAGGGTAGGAAGCCAGTGCCCCGATGGCGCAACATCCCAGCCCTTCGCGCTGCGCGGCCAGCATCAGGCCGTAGAGCGTCATGCCCAAGTCCATGTAGCCGCCCGCGCCGAAGTCGCGGTCGATGGTCACGACCAGCGCCACGGGTGCGTCGAAGAAATTGAAGTTGCGCGCAAATTGCTGATCGCGCCCGGCGCGGTCGTGGCGTTCCACGCCCAGCGCGCCGTATAAAGCCTGTGCTGCCGCCAGCTGCCTGCGCTTCAGATGCATGGGCATGGGGCGAGGGAAGTAGTCGTAGTCCTCGGTCTCGGCCTGACCTTGCTGCCAGGCACCGACCAAGGCGGATGACAAGCGCGCCCGCGCCTCGCCTTCCACGGCGATGAACTTGCCGGGCTGCAGGTTTGCGCCGCTGGGCGCGCAGCGCGCCGTGATCAGCAGGCGTTGCAAGGTGCCGTCTGGCAGTGGCGCGGCAAGAAAGCCGCGGGTGGACCGGCGCAAGCTTGCCAGGTCGTCCGCGAATATCCCGGTGGGGTCGCCGGGGGTGTAGGCCTCGATCTCGTGTTGAGACAGGGATGTGACGTCGAAGGGCAGGCAAGGGCGGAAGTTGGGCATGACGGGGCGTGCCGGTATCAGCGGCGCGGCGATCGATAACGCGACGGTCTTATTAGAACAGTCATCGACCTGGCCCCTGCTGATCTGCCTCAACTCCCCCCACGCCCGCCACCTTTGCTCAGGCCTTGGCCGGTGCGCGCGGGATATCCAGGCCACGCGCCACCGCCGGGCGGGCGACGAAGGCATCCAGCGTGCGCAACACGTTCGGGAAGTCTGCCAAGCCGACGATGTCGGCCGCTTCGTAGAAGCCGCCCAGCAGGCGAACCCAGGGGAAAATCGCGATGTCCGCAATGGTGTACTCGTCGCCCATCATCCAGGTGCGGTTGGCCAGGTGCTTGTCCAGCACGCCCAGCAGGCGGCGCGTCTCGGCCAGGTAGCGGTCGCGAGGGCGCTTGTCCTCGAAGTCCTTGCCGGCAAACTTGTGGAAGAAGCCCAGCTGGCCGAACATCGGGCCCACGCCGCCCATCTGGAACATCAGCCACTGCAGGGTTTCATAACGCAGCGCAGGGTCTTGCGGCAGGAGCTTGCCGGCTTTTTCTGCCAGGTAGATCAGGATGGCACCCGATTCGAACAAACCCAGCGGCTTGCCGCCCGGGCCGTTCGGATCAAGGATGGCCGGAATCTTGTTGTTCGGATTCAGTGACAGGAATTCCGACGACAACTGGTCGTTGGTATCGAAAGCAACACGGTGCGCCTCGTAGGGCAGGCCAAGCTCTTCCAGCAGAATCGACACTTTCACGCCGTTGGGCGTGGGCAGGGAATACAGCTGAATCCGCTCGGGGTGCTGCGCGGGCCACTTGCTGGTGATGGGGAAGGAAGACAAGTCGGTCATGTAAGGTTTCCGGCGGTGAAGGTTGAAGCAAGCGGATGTTGTCAGTCTGCGCCCGTGCCAGCGCGACCCGAACCCCAATCCTGTGCGATTTCCGCTGCCGTCTGCTCGCCCAGGTTCGGCGCCAGACGACGAATGCTGCCCGGTGTGCGCGAGAAGCTCACCGGGATGCCGATGGCGTTCAGCGGGCCTTCGGTAGGGTGTTCGTGCTGCTGCACGATGCCCACGTCTGCCAGGTGCGGGTCGGCCAGCACGGTGTCCAGGCTGAACACTTCCGAATGCGGAATGTCTGCCGTGGCCAGCAATTCCAGCCATTGCTCAGTGGGTTTGAGCGCCACCACGTCGGCCAGCATGCCGTACAAGGTATTGATGTGCTGGCTGCGCTGGCTGGGGTCCATGAAGCGCGGATCGTCCGCTACGTCGGGCCGGTCGGCAAGTGTGAAAAAGCGCTTCCACTGGGCGGTGGTGTAGGGCATCAGCGCGATGAACCCATCGGCGGTGCGGTACGGCCGGCGCCATTTCGACATCAGGCGCTGGTAGCCCATGGGGCCCTCGGAGGGCTGGAAGGTGCTGCCCGCCAGGTGTTCCAGCATGCCGAAAGACACCATGGTTTCGAACATCGGCACTTCGATGGACTGGCCTTTGCCCGAGCGCTCGCGCTCGAACAAGGCCATGGCCACCGAGTATGCCACCGTCAGGCCGGCCGTCTTGTCGGCCAGGATGGTGTTCACGTAGGCTGGTTCATTGGTCACCGGGTTGGTCTGCACCGAGGCCAGGCCGCTCATGGCCTGAATGATGTCATCGAAAGCCGGGCGGCCGGCATAACGGCCTTTTTCCGAGAAGCCGTAGGCGCCGCAATAGATCAGGCGCGGGTTCAAGGCCTGCAGCGTGTCGAAGTCCAGGCCCAGCTTCTTCATCGAGCGCGGGCGCACGTTGTAGACCAGCACGTCGGCGTCTGGGATCAGCGCCAGCAGGCTTTGCACGTCCTCGGGCTTTTTCAGGTCCAGAACGATGCTGCGCTTGTTGCGGTTGAAGTTGATGAAGGCAGCGCCCATGCCGGTGTGCTTGGCGGGGGCGGCGTAACGGAACACGTCGCCTTCGGGCGATTCCACCTTGACCACGTCGGCGCCCATGTCACCCATGATCTGCGTGGCGTAGGGGCCCATCGCAACCGAGGTCATGTCGATCACACGAATGCCGTGCAGCGGACCGGTCATGGCGCTTACTCCGAGGCGAGGGAAAGGGCGCGGACGGCGGCGTCTACCCCGCCAGGTCCGTACGGAATGCCGGCATAGGACAGGGCGGCTTCCAGGCCTGCCAGGCAACCGAGCACAGTGGGCGCATTGATGTCGCCCAGGTGACCGATGCGGAAGGCCTTGCCGCCCATCAGGCCCAGACCGCCCGCAATGCCGACCTGAAAGCGGTCGCGCGCCAGGGTGCGCAAGGCTTCGGCGTCGATGCCGACTGCCATGCGCACGGTGGTGACCGACACCGAGCGGGCCTCCGGCACCTTCACGAAGAAGTCCAGCGCACCGCCATCGCTCCAGCGCGAGACCGCTGCCTGCACGGCGGTGGCCAGGCGGCGATGGCGGGCAAGCACGTTGTCCAGGCCCTCGCGATGGATCAAGCCAAGCGAGGTTTCCAGGCCCATCAGCAGGGCTTGCGGCGGCGTGCCGCAGAACTTGCGATAGCTCAGCGGGCTGCGGCGACGTTCCCAGTCCCAGTAATAACGCGGCGTGGTGTTGCTACGCGCAACTGCCATGGCGCGGTCGTCGACGCCGACGACGGCCAGGCCCGAAGCAACCATGAGCGCTTTTTGCGATGCGCCGATCGCCACATTGACGCCCATCTCGCTCATGGAAAAGGGCGCTGCGCCCAGCGATGCCACGACATCGGCCACCAGCAGTGCCGGGTGGCCGGCTGCGTCGATGGCGGCGCGGAAGGCTTTCACATCATTGGTGACACCGCTGGCGGTGTCGGTGTGCACCAGGAAGACCGCCACGATCTCGTGCTTGTCGTCGGCGCGCAACGCGATTTCTACCTCTTTTGGGTCTGCCGGCATGCCTTCCTGCCACGTAGTGCGTGCCACTTTCAGGCCAAGCGCGTCAGCATGTTCGGCCCAGGCGTCCGAAAACGTGCCGCTGCCGACGATCAGCACGCACTGTCCCGGTGCAGCCAGGTTGGTCATGGTGGCTTCCCAGCCGCCGTGCCCGTTCGAATTGAACAGGAATACGTCCCCGCCTTCGAGCCCCAGGATCGGTCGCAAGCCGTTCTCACACGCAGCGATCAAGGCATCCACTCCCGGGTCGCCGAGTTCCATCGGCTGACGGCTCATGGCGTCGGTGACTTCCTTTGGAATCGGGGTCGGACCGGGGGAGTGGAGAAAGGAAATGCCGGAGCGGCGGGTGGGGGTAAACACAGTCCTGTCCTTTGCGGTGGGGGAGGCAAGCCGGCATGTGACCAGGCTTGCACGCGGAGTAGGCGTACGAGTGGCGCTGTCGCAGCCGTGCACTGCTGGCTGGTGGCGCCGGACCCTAGCATAAAGCTTGCTGAAAAAGTGCGTTATGCAATTCATGAGTAGCGTAATGCAATATTTGCACCGCCATGGTGCGCGCTTTGGAAAGCAGTTTGCCAGCGTGATAACCCCTATCGCCACGCCAGAAAGTGCTGCTATTATTTCGATATGCAATACGCAGTGATTGCAATGCAATACCTGAAGTGCGGCGAAGGAAGTGGGCTCAAGGCTGGCAGTCGCGGCTGCTCCACCTCATCGCCGTGCTGATTCCTCACCCATGCGGATCTTTATCGGTAGCCATGACATGACGCAGATGACCCCTCAGGAATACGACCAGCTGGACGGCCTCGCGCAGGCCGATCTGGTGAAAAAGGGCGAGATCTCGTCTGCAGAACTGCTGGCCTGCGCCATCGCGGCGGCAAAGAAAAACGCCGACCTGAACGCGCTCACCTTCGAGCAATACGACGAGTCGATGGAAATCGCCCGCAACTGGACGCAGCGTGGCGTGTTCGGCGGCATTCCCTTCCTGCTGAAAGACTCGGGCCTGCCGTCCACGCGATTCCCGTCCAGCATCGGCTCGCGCCTGCTGGAAGGCACGACCTATCCGATCAACGCCACCTTGACGAAACGCTTTGAGGAAGCCGGCCTGATCGCCTTTGCCCGCAGCACGGTGTCCGAGCTGTGCATGGGTCCGTCGACCGAGGCCATTCGCAACGGCGGCCCCACGCTGAACCCCTGGGACCGCACGCGCTCAGTCGGTGGTTCCAGCGGCGGGGCGGCAGCGGCCGTGGTGGCCGGCATTGTGCCGGTGGCGCATGGCAGCGACGGCGGTGGTTCGATTCGCCTGCCGGCGGCATCTTGCGGCGCCTACGGCTTGAAGCCGTCCCGTGGCCGCGTGCCGATGGGCCCGCTGCGCGGCGAAGGCTGGGGTGGCATGGCGGTCGAGGGTGTCTTGAGCCGCACGGTGCGCGACACCGCTGCCGCCATGGATGCCATCAGCGGTTTCGAGCCGGGTGCACCGTACAGCGCACCGCCGAAAGCCGGCAGCTACCTGGAATTGATCCAGCAGCCCACGCCGCAGCGCCTGCGCATCGGCGTGTGGCGTCATGCGTGGAATGACATCGAAATCGCGCCGGAATGCCTGGCCGGCATCGAATACGCCGTGCAGCTGTGCCGCGACATGGGTCACGAGATCGTCGAGGTGCCGCTGCCCGAGATCGACTACGACGGCTTCGTGCGTGCGCACGGCACAGCCTTGGCCAGCAACATCGTGATTGCGGTCGATGCGCGCCTGAAGTTGAAGGGCAGGGCGCTGGCCGACGACGACATCGAAGACGTGATCCGCGACGGCTACGAGGTCGGCAAGGGTCTGTCTGCCACGCAGTACATCGACTCGGTGCAGCGCTTCCATGCCATCGGCCGCCAGATCGACACCGCCATGCGCGATTGCGACATCGTGATCGCCACGTCCTTGACCCAGCTGCCCGTAAAGCTGGGCGAACTGGCCCTGACCGGTGGCTTCTGGGATTTCCGCAAGAAGGTGTCGCGCTACGCAACCTTCCTGGCGGTCATCAATGCGTCGGGCCAGCCTGCGGCGTCGCTGCCGCTCACGGCCACCCCGGACGGCGTGCCCGTCGGCACCCAGTTGATCGGTCGCTTCGGCCGCGAAGACCTGGTGCTGAGCCTGTCGGCGCAATTGGAAGCGGCTGCGCCCTGGTTTGCACGTCGTCCCGGCTGAACCGCCCCGAATTCCACCCCCAACACACCCCCAGCAGCAGCAAGTTTCCACGTACCCCAAAGGATCAGGCATGAAAAAGTCTCTGCTATTCATGGCCGCGGCAATGTGCGCGGCAGTCGTGATGCCGGCATCGAACGCGCTTGCCGACGTGAACATCAAAGTCGTGCAGCACGGACCGCTGCGCGTGCTGGACCCCATCTTCACCAGCGCCTACGTCACGCGCAACCACGGCTACATGGTCTTCGACACCTTGTTCGCCATGGATGCCGCTGGCAAACCTCAGCCGCAGATGGTCGACACCTGGACGGAATCGCCCGACAAGCTGACCTATACCTTCAAACTGCGCAGCGGCCTGAAGTTCCATGACGGCGCGCCCGTGACCTCGGACGACGTGATCGCGTCCCTGCAGCGCTGGGCGCAACGCGACGTGATGGGCACGCGCCTGATGGCTGTCACCGACAAGCTGACTGCGGTCGATGCCAACACCTTCACGCTGCAATTGAAGAAGCCCTACGGCCAGGTGCTCGACACCTTCGCCAAGCCCGGTTCGCCCGTGCCCTTCATCATGCCCAAGCGCCTGGCCGACACGCCGTCCTCGCAAGCCATCACCGAGATGATCGGCTCAGGCCCCTTCAAGTTCGTGCAGGGCGACTTCCAGCCGGGCGTGAAGGCCAGCTATGTAAAGTTCGCCGACTACGTGCCGCGCAAGGAACCGGCCAGCAACTTCGCTGGCGCCAAGGTGGTCAGGCTCGATCGGGTCGACGTGGTCAACATCGCCGATGGCCAGACCGCGGTGAACGCCTTGCGCAACGGCGAGATCGATTTCATCGAGAACGTCGCGCCGGACTTGCTTGAACAGTTCGAGGGCGTGAAGGGCGTCACCGTGGAGCCCAAGAGCAAGGAGTCGAACATGTACACCTTGCGCATGAACTGGCTGCAGCCGCCCTTCGACAACGTGAAGGTGCGCCGCGCCGCGATGGCGGCGCTGTACCAGCAGGACTACCTGGATGCGTCGGTCGGTGACCCCAAGCGCTACACCGTGTGCGGTGCCGTGCTCAGCTGCGCATCGCCCTACAAGTCGGAAACCGGCGCCACGCAGACCAAAGCGCCTGACCTGGCACGTGCCCGCCAGTTGCTGAAAGACAGCGGCTACAAGGGCGAGAAGGTGGTGGTGCTGCATTCCACCGACGTGCGGGTGTTGACCAACATCGCCCCCATCACCGCCCAGGCGCTGCGCTCCATCGGCATGAACGTCGACATGCAGGCCATGGACTTCACGACCTTGCTGGCACGTCGCACCAAGAAAGACCCGCTGGACAAGGGCGGTTGGAGCATCTTCCAGTCTTCGCTGACCACGCTTGACCTGACCAATCCGCTGGTCAATCCGAATCTGGACGCACGTGGCGAGGCCGGCTATCCGGGCTGGACCAAGGACGAGACCATGGAAGGCCTGAAGGACCAGTTTGCTGCCGAAACCGACGAGGCCAAGCGCATGCAGATCGCCGAGGCCATCCAGGCGCGCGCCGTCGACCAGGTGATGTACGTGCCGCTGGGCGAGGCCATTGAATACAAGGCGTATTCGGCGAAGGTCGGGAAGCTGGTCGATGCCCAGCTGCCGGTGTTCTGGTCGGCCAAGTGATTGTTGGCGTGATGGTTGTCTCAAGCGCTGACCCAAGTGCTGAACCAAGCGCTGACGCAACTGCCGGTGTCACTGCCGGCCTTCAGGAGACCGAACCGTGCTGAGCCTCATCATCCGGCGGCTGTTCGCCGCCATCCCCGTGGTGCTCATCGTCGCCACGGTGGTCTTCCTGTTGTTGCGCATGGCGCCGGGCGACCCCGCCCGGGTCATCGCGGGCGACATGGCCAGCGAAGAAACCATTGCGCAAATCCGCAGCAACCTGGCGTTGGACCAGCCGCTGATCAAGCAATACGCGCTGGCCATGGGCAAGATGCTGCGGGGCGACCTGGGCACCTCGATCATCTCGCAGCAGCCCGTCAGCAAGCTGATCTCGGCCCGGCTCGGCCCCACTGCGGCGCTGGCGTGCACGGCCATGTTGCTGACCATCCTGCTGGCCATCCCCATCGGCGTGCTGTCGGCATGGTGGCATCGGCGCTGGTTCGACCGGGTGGCCACTGCCTCCACCATCCTGGCCTTCTCGGTACCGGCCTTTGTGGTGGGCTATCTGCTGATTCTGGTGTTCTCGGTGCAGCTGAACTGGTTGCCGGTGCAGGGCTACACGCCGCTGGCCGACGGCGTGGGGCCCTTCCTGTATCGCCTGGTGCTGCCCAGCCTGACGCTGGCCACGGTGTTTGTGGCGCTGATCACGCGAATCACGCGGGCCAGCATGCTCGACATCCTGGGTGAAGACTTCGTGCGCACGGCACGCGCCAAGGGCGTGCCGGAAAAGTACGTGCTGTTTCGCCATGCCTTGCGCAATGCGGCAGCGCCCATCGTGACCGTCATCGGCGTGGCGATCACCACGCTGATCAGCGGTGTGGTGGTGACCGAGACGATCTTCAACATCCCGGGCGTAGGCAGCCTGATCGTCGACGCCGTGCTGGCGCGTGACTACCCGGTGGTGCAGGGCACGATCCTGTTCTTCTCGTTCATCTATGTCTTCGTCAATCTGGCCATCGACTTGATCTATGTGCTGCTCGATCCCCGTATCCGGTATTGACCAGGAGCCGTCATGAGCCAAGTTTCCAACACCGTTCCCGTTCCTGCCAAGGCGCCCGGCGGCGCGGCTTCCCCGTCTCGGTTGCGTGCCGCCGTGCGCGTGGTGCTGCACGACCGCATCATGCTGTTCTCGTTCCTGCTGCTGATCCTGCTGGTGGTGGTGTCGGTGTTCGCCCCCTGGATCGCCGTCCACGACCCGCTGCAGCTGTCGCCGCGCGTGCGCCTGCAAAGCTCATCGCCGACCTACTGGTTCGGCACCGATTCGCTGGGCCGCGACCTGTTTTCGCGCGTGCTGTACGGCGGTCGCCTGTCGATATCGCTGGCGCTGCTGGTGTGCGTGTCCTCGATCATCGGCGGCCTGATCGTCGGGATCGTGGCGGGGTACTTCCGCAAGCTGGATTCCGTGATCATGCGGGTGATGGACGGCATCATGGCCATCCCTGGCTTGCTGCTGGCGATCGCGATGGTGGCCCTGGGCGGCGCGCAGATTTCCACCATGGTGTTTGCGATCGCCGTGCCTGAAATTCCGCGCATTGCCCGCCTGGTGCGCAGCGTGGTGCTGTCGGTGCGCGAGGAACCCTTCGTGGAAGCGTCCTTCGGCATGGGTTCGTCGACCATCCGGGTACTGGGCTGGCACATCCTGCCCAGCACCATCAACCCGCTGGTGATCCAGGCGGCCTACGTGTGTGCGGCCGCCATCCTGACCGAAGCGGTGCTGGGTTTCCTGGGCGCGGGTTTCCCGCCGGAAGTGCCCAGCCTGGGCAGCATCATTGCCGAGGGCCGGCCGTTCTTCCAGCGCGCCCCCTGGATCATCCTGTTCCCGGGCGCCTTCCTGGCGCTGCTGATCCTGGCGATCAACCTGTTCGGCGACGCCTTGCGCGACCGTCTCGATCCGCGCCTGGCGCGCAAGACCAAGGGCTGAGCCATGTCTGCATCTTCCATGTCTGCATCTTCCGTGGCTGCTTCCTCCAAGACCACGCCCATTCTCGAAGTCCGCAACCTCCACGTGCGCTTGCCGGGCACCAGCGACCGGGTCTACGCCGCGCAAGACATCAGCGTCACGGTCGGCGCCAAGGAAATCGTCTGCATCGTCGGCGAATCGGGCTCCGGCAAATCAGTAACGGCCAGCGCCGTCATGGGCTTGCTGCCCAAGGACGTGCTGACGCTGGAACGCGGGCAGATTCTGCTGGAAGGCCGCGACATCACGCACCTGAGCCGCACGCAGCTGCGTGAACTGCGTGGCGACCGCATTGCGATGATTTTCCAGGAGCCGATGACCGCGCTCAACCCGCTGATGCGGGTGGGGGACCAGATTGCCGAGGTGTTCCAGTTCCACGATGCCTCGCTGGACAGCCGGCAAGTGCAGGCCAAGGTGCTGGCGCTGCTGGAAGACGTGCACCTGCCGTCGCCGCAGACCTTGCGCACGGCGTTTCCGCATCAGCTGTCAGGCGGCCAGCGCCAGCGCGTGATGATTGCGATGGCGCTGGCGATGAAACCCGCGCTGATCATTGCCGACGAACCCACCACCGCACTGGACGTGACGTCCCAGGCGCAGGTGCTGCGCTTGCTGGGCGAGCTGCGCGCCAAGCACGACAACGGCGTGCTGTTCATCACGCATGACTTCGACGTGGTGGCCGAGATCGCCGACCGGGTGATCGTGATGCAGCACGGCCGCATCGTGGAGGCCGGCACGGCGCGCGAGGTGCTGGACAACCCGCAGCAGGACTACACCAAGCAGTTGCTGGCCGCAGTGCCGCGCGGCGAATTCGGCGCCACCATCGAGACCTCGCACGACGAACCGGTGCTGTGGGTGCAAGACCTGGCGGTGCGCTACGAAACCGCGAGCTTTTTCAAGTCGCGTCGCCGTGTGGTGAATGCGCTGGATGGGGTGACGCTGACGCTGGGCAAGGGCGAGACCCTGGGCATCGTCGGCGAGTCGGGTTCGGGCAAGACCACGCTGGGCCGATGCCTGGCGCACATGGCCCAGCCCACCGCCGGCCGCATTCTGCTGGGCGATGTCGACGTGACCCATCTCAGCCGAGGTGGCTGGCGCGAACACTGCAAGCGTGTGCAGATGATTTTCCAGGACCCGTACCGCTCTTTCAATCCGCGCATGAGCATCCGTCATTCGCTGGCCGAAGGGCCCATGAACTACGGCGAGACCGCGGAACAGGTGCAGGCGCGCATGCTGGCCATGCTGACGCTGGTACGCATCGACCCCAGCGCGCTGGACCGCTATCCGCATGAGTTTTCGGGTGGCCAGCGCCAGCGTCTGTCGATTGCTCGCGCGCTGATGATGGAACCGGAAATCCTGATTGCCGACGAGGCGGTATCCGCGCTGGACGTATCGGTGCAGGCGCAGATATTGGACCTGCTGGAAGAGATTCGCGAACGCCTGAACCTCAGCATCGTATTCATCACCCACGACCTGCGTGTGGCCGCCCGTCTGTGTCACCGCATTGCCGTCATGCAGCGCGGCAAGGTGGTCGAGCTGGGCACCGCACGCCAGGTGTTCCAGCAGCCCACGGCCGACTACACCCGTCAACTGTTGGCCGCCATTCCTGGCCGGCACAACCACATCAGCGAACAGACGCTCGAAGCGTCGACCATGCCATGACCAAAGTCGCATTGATCAGCCAGTCTGCCAAGCTAGGCTATTTCGGCCCCTTGCTGCAAGCCCGTGTGCCGGGCCTGGAGGTTGTCGTCTGGCCAGAGCCGGGCTTCCAAGATGCGGACGTTGCCGTGTGCTGGAACGCGCCGGCCGGTGTCTACGCCGAGATGCCGGCGCTGAAGATGATCCACAGCATTGCCGCTGGCGTCGACAATGTCGTGGCCGGGCAGGACACGCGCGGCCTGCCGGTGTGCCGCGTGGTCGATCCCGGCCTGGTCAAGGGCATGATCGAGTACGTGCTGTGGGCGGTACTGACCTTCCACCGCAAGCTGGATATGGCGCTCGCCAATCAGCGCGAAGGCAAATGGGACCGCCCGCCGCAAGCCGCTTCTGATCAATGCCGCGTCGGCATCATGGGCGCAGGCAAGCTGGGCAGTGCGATCGCCCGCAAGCTGTGCGACATGGGCTATCAGGTCGGCGTCTGGTCACGCAGCCCGCGCGACATCGAGGGCGCAAAGACTTTTGCTGGTCCCGACCACCTCGATGCATTTCTGGCCCAGAGCGAGATCCTGATCTGCCTGCTGCCCTTGACCGAGGAGACGCGCGGCATTCTGTCGAAAGACACCTTCAACGCCTTGCCGCGTGGTGCCGCCATCGTCAACTGCGGCCGCGGCGAACACCTGGTGGTGCCCGACATGCTTGCGGCCCTGGCCAGCGGCCAACTGCGCGGCGCGGTGCTGGACGTCTTCGCCAAGGAACCGCTAGACGCAGACGACCCGCTGTGGCGCACGCCGGGCGTGATCATCACGCCGCACATGGCCAGCATGGCCTCGCAAAACGTGGTCGCCACGCAGATCGCAGACAACATCAACCGCCTCGCGGCGGGACAACCCCTTCACAACGAAGTGGACATGCAGCGCGGCTACTGAGCGCGCTGCAGGCCGTCCATCACCCATTCGTTTCCGGAGCCAAGCATGAGTTTTGAAGATCCCGCCGTCTCGATCCCGATTCCGCCGCGTGCCGCGCTCGATCCGCAGGTGGCCGAGTTCGTGCGCGCCATGGCCGAAGACAGCGCGGCCTTCGCCCCGCGCGAAACCCTGCCAATCGCCGAGGGCCGCATCAATGCGGAGAAGGTGCGCGCACGCTGGGCAGCGGGCGGCCCGGAGATGGCTGCGGCCGTCGAGCACCAGGTACCCACGCGTCATTCGGACGTGCGTATCCGTGCCTACTACCCGCAGACCCGCAAGTTGCCGGGCGTGTTCATCTACCTGCACGGCGGCGGCTTTGTGCTGGGCAGCATCGAGACGCACGACCGCATCATGCGCGAATACGCGCACCGCGCCGGCATCGTGGTGGTGGGCGTGCATTACACGCGTGCACCGGAAGCCAAGTTCCCGAGGCCGATGGAAGAGTGCCTGGACGTCACGCGTTGGGTGGCCGCAAACGCCGCCTTGCTGGACGTGGACGGCGAACAGCTGTTCATCGGCGGCGATTCGGCCGGCGCCAATTATTCGATGGGCGTGAGCCTGTCGCTGCGCGATGCGGGGGAACGCATCGTCAAAGGCATCGTGCTGAACTACGGCAGCGTCAGCAGCAACCTGTACCGCAACTCCGTCATCCAGTATGGCGGCGGCGCCTACGGCCTGTCGCTGGTCAGCATGATGTGGTTCCGCGCCATGCACATCACCACCGCGGCTGACATCACCGATCCGCGCGTGGACATCCTGCGCGCGAAGCTGCACGACTTGCCGCCCACCTGCATGGTGGTGGCCGAGTGCGACCCGGTGCACGACGACATGATGGACCTGGACCGCATGATGCGCGACGCCGGCAACCAGGTGCAGACCAAGGTGTATGCGGGGGCGGCGCACAGCTTCCTGGAAGCCGTGTCGATCTCCGACCTGGCGGTCGAAGCCTTCGAGGACACGGTGGCGTGGTTGCGCACGCAGTCGGCGGCGCTGTCGGACAAACCCTCTGCTTGCTCGGCAGCCTAGGCAGGAAACAACCATGTATCACCAAGCGGCTTACGCAGAAACCGATCTGAACGTGCTGCACGCCTGCATGCGCGAATGGAGCTTCGCCACTCTGGTCACCAGCGGGGCGCAAGGCATCCAGTCGACGCCTTTGCCCTTTTTGCTGGACAGTTCGGGTGGCGGCAATGGCGTCCTGACCACGCACCTGTCGCTCGCCAACCCCATCGTGGCAGACCTGCGCGCAGGCGCCCAGGTGCTGGTGATCTTCCAGGGCCCGCACGCCTTCATCTCACCAAGCTGGTATCAGGACCAGATGACCTTTCCGACGTGGAACTACACGCTGATCCATGCGCGTGGCGTGCCCGTGGTCAAAGAGAGTGAAGCCGACGTAATGGCAGTGTTGCGGCGGACCGTGGCGATCTATGACACGCCGCTCGGCGGGGTGTGGGATTTCGAGAAGATCCCGATGTCGCATACCGGTTCGCGACTGAGCCGGATCGCCGCCATCGAGATCCCGATCGACACGCTGGAAGGCAAGCTGAAGCTGAATCAGGACAAGTCGGTGGCTGACCGGCTGGGCGTCATCGCCCAACTGTCGCGCGGCGACGGTAACGCGCAAGGCGTGGCCGAGCTGATTCGCCGCCAGAAGGACATGGCCTGACGTGGTGCGGCCACGCCTGTCTGCGAAGGCCGAACTGCCGGCAGACCGGGCGGCCGGCAATGTGCTGCGGGCAAGCGCACCGCAAGGATGTTCCGTACCCGCAAACGCTGTACGGCGACTCGCCTTACGACAGACCGACCTTGCCGCTGAGTTCCTTCGCCGCGTTGACCACCAGCGGCGAGAAGCGCGTTTCGAACTCGTCGCGCGACCAGTCCGACAGGGACGCCGAAATGTGCACGGCGGCAATCGGCAATTGCTGATGATCGAGAATCGCGCAGGCCAGATTCACCTCGCCCAGCGCGCTTTCCTCGGACGACAGCGCATAGCCCTTGCGGCGAGCGGTCTCGATTTCGGCGCGGATCAGGTCGTGGTCGGTGAGGGTCTTGGGCGTGAAGGGCTTGGTGGTGGTCTCGGCCAGAATCTGGTCGACCTGATCGGCAGGCAGGTGCGACAGCACCGAGCGGCCGCCCGCGGTGTAGATGGTGGGCAGGCGACGGCCGATCAGGGTCATGGTGTAGGCCTGGCGCTTGGTCTGCCGGCGCAGCGCAAAGATGATGGTCAGCCCGTCGAACAGGCTGAGTTCCACACGCTCGGCAGATTCGCGCTGCAGCTCCACCATGATGGGCGTGGCGCGTTCCAGCAGCGGCACGCCGCGCAGATAGTCGAAGGCACGGTCCAGGGTCTTTTTGCCCATGACGTAGCCGCGTCCGTTGCTGCCGCGTTCCAGGTAGCCCATGGCCACCAGCGTGTGCGTCATGCGCTGCACCGTGCTGCGATCGACCTCACACGCTTCCGCCAGGTCGTTCAGGCTCATCGGCGAGGGCCGATCGGCAAAGCATTCCAGCAGGCGCAAGCCCTTGGCCAGGGACTGCACAAAAAGCGAATCGGTACGTTTCGACATGGTTCTTCAATGAAAAACGGCACCCAGCGTGCCCAACACGTGTGGCAGCATAGCCATGCCCACGTAACCACAAGTGCGATAAACACACCCACCGTCCAGCTACCCGCCGTAGAACAAGTGCGTATCGATTCTAGGTCATTGCCTGTCGATACACCAAACGATTCACATCCTTAGCGTTCTTATCGTCAAGAGGCTTCCGTGCATTCAGATTTCCCGCAGTCCCAGGTCGAGACCAAGACCCGGCAGGACTTGGCCCAGCTGTATCGCCTGATCGCGCATTTCCGCATGACCGACATCATCGACACGCACATCAGCGCGCGGGTGCCGGGCACCGAAGACCATTTCCTGATCAACCGCTATGGGGTGCTGTTCCATGAAATGCGTCCGCAAGACCTGGTGAAGATCGACACGGCGGGAAATCCCGTCGACCTCATCGATCCTGCCGATGCAGACAGCAGCCGGGTCAACGCGGCCGGTTTCACGATCCACTCCGCGCTGCACATGGCCCGCCACGACCTGGCGTGTGTGATCCACACGCACACGGCCGATGGCATGGCAGTGTCGACGCAGAAGCAGGGCCTGCTGCCGATCACGCAACATGCGCTGCGCTTCCACAATCGCCTGGGCTATCACGCTTACGAAGGCATTGCGCTGAATCTGGAAGAGCGCGAGCGCTTGGTCGCCGACATGGGCACGCACAACGCGATGATCCTGCGCAACCACGGCTTGCTGGCGGCCGGCCGCACGATCCCCGAAGCCTTCGTGAACATCTACTACCTGGAACGCGCATGCCAGGCGCAGATCAAGGCCACCAGCGGCGGCGCGGAACTGATCTTCCCGCCAGACGAGGTGCGCGAACTGACCGCGAAACAGTTCGAGCGCCCGACTGCGCTGCAGTACTGCGAGCGCGTATGGAATTCGGCGGTGCGCCTGCTTTGATTGCGGCGGTGCTTCTGCGGCGCAGGTAGCAGCAGCACTCGGAGGTGTGGCGCAAGCGACGATTTCATCGCGAGCGAATCCCGACCAGCGTCAGTTGCTCTTGCACTGGTCGAGCGGTTTCTACCAACGGCGGCGCCTGAACCAGCCACGGGTCGCTCGGTGCCTCGGCGGTGTCAAGAATCCGCAGTTTTGGTTCAGCTCCGAGTCAGCCTCTACAAGTCTTTTGTTTCGACCGTAAGCACATGTGCCCCTGGGCTGTCGGAGGTCCGGCAGAGTCGCCTGCGAGCTTCCCGGCACGTAGAATCATTTCCCCCGGACACGACCCAGGCACGGACCATGCACCGCGCCTGGTGGCTCGCTGCCATCGCCAATCACGCTCGACCGGTCTGCACATGTCTCACAGAGGTGTAGCTGCATTGCCGTCGACGCACAGTCATCTCGCTGGGAAGAACGCTTTTGGATTCGATCGGTATCACCCTGGCCATGTTTCTGGCGGTCATCGCCAGTGGCGTTTTCGTTCGCGCCTTGCCCATCGCCATCCCGCTGCCCTTGGTGCAGATTGCATTAGGCGCGGTGATCGCCGGCGTGTTCCACCGCGGGGTGAGCCTGGAGCCCGAGCTGTTCTTCCTGCTGTTCCTGCCACCGCTGCTGTTCCTGGACGGCTGGCGCATTCCGAAGGAAGGCTTGCTGCGCGATCGGTTCACCATCCTGGAACTTGCCCTGGGCCTGGTGATCTTCACCGTGGTGGGGCTGGGGTTCCTGATCCACTGGATGATTCCCGCCATGCCCTTGCCGGTGGCCTTCGCGCTGGCCGCCATCGTGTCACCCACCGACCCGGTGGCCGTGTCCGCCATCACCGCGCGGGTGCCCATCCCCAAGCGGGTGATGCACGTCCTGGAAGGCGAGTCCTTGCTGAACGACGCCACGGGTCTGGTGGCCTTCCGCTTTGCGGTGGCCGCAGCGGTGACCGGCAGCTTCTCGCTGGCTTCCGCCACGCTCTCCTTCCTGTGGGTGGCGTTTGCCGGCCTGGCGATCGGCGCCGTATTCACCTGGGTGGTGTCACGCGCAAAGGCGTGGATCAGCAAGCGTATTGGCGAAGAGCCCGGCTCAGAGATTCTGCTGAGTCTGTTGATCCCGTTCGGTGCCTATGGATTGGCCGAACACGTACACGCCTCCGGCATTCTGGCGGCGGTATCGGCAGGCGTCACCATGAGCCTGGTGGAGCTGTCGGGCCGTTCGCTTGCCACGACGCGTGTGCAGCGCACGGCCGTATGGAACACCGTGCAGTTCACCTTGAACGGCATCATGTTCGTGCTGCTGGGCGAGCAGTTCCCGGCTATCTTCCGCGGCGCCGTGCGGGTGGTGGAGGAGACCGGTCACGACAACCCCTGGTGGCTGCTGGCCTATGCGTTGGCGATCAACCTGGCCTTGGCGGTGCTGCGCTTTACCTGGGTTTGGGTGTCCTTGCGCATCAGCCAAGCCGTGGCTGCGCACACGGGCCGCGAAGCGCCCAAGGCCAGTCTGCGCCTGACCCTGGCGGTGTCGATCGCCGGTGTGCGCGGGGCCATCACGTTGGCCGGTGTGCTGACGCTGCCCTTGGTCCTGGCCGACGGAACGGAGTTCCCGGCGCGCGACCTGGCGATCTTTCTGGCCGCGACCGTGATTGTGGTGTCGTTGGTGGTGGCGAGCGTCGGCCTGCCGAAGCTGCTCAACGGCTTGCCTGTGCCCCCGGACACCGAGCACTACGAACAAGAACAGCGCGCCAACCGCGCCGCACGTGAAGCAGCCGCCCGCGCCATCGAGAAGCACCTGCACGAGATGGTGGCTGCCGACCCCGAGGGCGATCCGAAGCTGTATACCGATGCAGCCAGCCGCTTGATGGACAGCATGGCCCAGCAGTCGCGCGGCGGGCTGGAAAGCGACGTGCCGCCCGAGACCCTGAAGCGCCAAGTGGCCATCGAGCAGGCCATGCGCCTGGCGGCGCTGAACGCAGCCCGCAGCGAACTCTTTCGCATGGCCCGGCGTCGCCAGATTTCGGACGATGTCTGCCGCGAGGCCGTGCGGCGGATCGATCTGCAGGAAGCACGTGGGGCGCGAGCCTAGCTTGCGTCCGCGTCCGCGTCAGGGTCAGGGTCAGGGTCGGGCTCGGTCGCGCCAAGCCTTCTTCGTGCGATGGGCGGTATGGCCGCCACGCCGATCAGCCGCTGCCGGCGCATCAAGCAAGTGGCTGCCCTGGCTCACATCGCCGAAAACCGCATCCCGCCATCCACCGGCATGACCGCGCCGGTGATGTAGCGGGCCAGCGGCGATGCCAGGAAGGCCACGAGGTTGGCGATGTCTTCCGGCTCGCCGAAGTAGCCGATCGGGATCATCTTGGCGATGAAGGCCTGGCGGTTTTCTTCTGTGGGGTGCAGGCGGTTCAGGATCTGCTCGCTGTTGATGCGGCCGGGCGGAATGCAGTTCACCGTGACGCCGTCGGCAGCAACATCGCAGGCCAGGCCCTTGGCCCAGGTATGCAGCGCAGCCTTGGCAGCGGTAGCCGAGTTCAGCGAGCGCGGTTCCATCGAGCCGCTGATGTTCACCACACGGCCCCAGCGGCGTTCGCGCATGGCGGGCAACAAGGCCTGGGTCAGGCGGCGGGCAGACGTGAAGTTCAGCGCGAAGGCCTCGTCCCAATCCGTGTCGGGGGCGTCGGTCTTGATCGGACGCGAGCCGCCGGCGGCGTTCACCAGGATGTCGACCTGACCCAGCGCAGCCGTGGCTTCGGCCGCGATGCGCGCCACGTCAGTGGCGTCGGTGATGTCGCCCAGGATGCTGAGCGGGCGCGTGGCGCCTGCGGCTTCGATCTCGGCCGCGAGCTGTTCCAGCAATTCGCCGCGCCGTGCGGTGATGGCGACTTTCACGCCTTCTCGAGCGAGTGTCCGTGCAATGCCTGCGCCGATGCCCATGCTTGCGCCGGTCACCAGCGCCGTACGTCCTTGAAGCTGCAGATCCATGTTTCTCTCCTGTTTGATTGCCGTGTCTCGATAGGCGGCTAGTGTCATTCAGAAGCCGGGGGCACATAAACAGCGATAAAATTGAATCACCTGACAGCAGGAGTGTGGAATCAGCATCTCCTTGCTTCGCAAGGCTGCAGCGACGGCCAGCCGGCAGGTTTATTCGATTGAAGGGACGCAATACCCATGGACCTGCTTGGCAGCATGAACGTCTTCATCCAGATCGTCGATCGCGGCAGCCTGAGCGCTGCTGCAACGGCTAGCGGCATCTCGCCCACCATGGCGGGCAATCATCTGCGCGCGCTGGAACAGCGGCTGGGCATGAAGCTGCTCAATCGCACGACCCGGCGTCAGCAGCTGACTGCGTTCGGCCAGGACTATTACGCGCGCTGCCGCGAAATACTTCGCTTGATTGCCGATACGGAAAGCCAGGCGCAAGACCTGCAGGCCACGCCGTCGGGGCAGCTGCGGGTCACCGCACCGGTCACTTTCGGCACCGAGGCGCTGGTGCCGGCGCTGGCCGATTACCTGGCGCAGTACCCGGACATCCAGGTCGACTTGGTCTTGAGCGACCGCGTGACGCATTTGGTGGAGGAGGGCTTCGATGCGGCGATTCGTATTGGCGAATTGCCGGATTCCGGCCTGATCGCGCAGACGCTGGCGCCGTATCGGCTGCTGGTGTGTGCCGCGCCGGCCTATCTGGCCAGACGCGGCACGCCCATCAGCCCGGACGATCTGGGCGCGCATGAATGCCTGTCGTTCAGCCACACGGCGTTCGAGCAGTGGCGGATGCAGAACCATGAGTCTGGCGCGCGGGTGCCAGGGTCGGCGCGATTGCAGCTGAACAATGGTCAGGCGCTGCGCGTCGCCGCCTTGCACGGCCTGGGCATCATCCTGCAACCCGCCGCACTCCTGCAGGCGGACGTGGCCGCCGGGCGCCTGGTGCAGTTGTTCCCGTCCTACCCGTTGCCCACCCGGCAGATGAGTGTGGTCTATCTGCCGGATCGGTACCGGTCCGCGCGGCTGCGAAGCTTTGTGGACTTCGTGGTCGCGCGGTTTGGCGGTGTGTCAGCGTAGAGAAGCAAACTCAGCGCCGCAATTCCAGCACGTCGAAATTCGACTCGACCATGGGCGAGGGCAGCTCGAGACGCATGCGCTTGGCCGACAGCGGGATCAGATAGCCCACGTCGTTGCTCTCCTGGTTCTCGCCATAACGCGTCACCCGCTTGGTGTCCCCCAGCGACAGCGCGCCGACATAGGCAAGCTTCTTGTCATTGGTGTCGTAGAAGGTCCCGTTGGTGCGCTGCGAGCCGGTCAGCTTCTGCAAGGACAGGCCAGCGCCATCGTCGGTGATGCGGCACTTGAAGTCGTTGTACGCAATGATGGGCAGCTCAGGCTTTTGCGAAAGCTTGATGACCCGGCAGCGCCAATCGCCCGCCATTTTGGCAGGCTCGATCTTCTGCGCGTCGCCTGCCATCACACCATCCAGCATTTTCACGTCGGCGGCCGACCCATGGGCGCGAACGTATTCCAGCGTGATCCGCCGGACATCTTGATATTCGTCAAGTCGCTGTTTATCCACTTCGGAGAGCATCTTGGGAAAGCTGCCGTCGGCCATGGCGGGGGCGGCCGCAAACACACTGGCGCAGGCGGCAAGGCCAGCCAGCGCGAGGCGGAATCGGGAACGAGGCGTGGTGAGCGTAGGCATGGGCAAGATGAAAACTCCGGGGAACAAGGCATGCATGCTCGCACGGGAAATTATGACCGGATGCTTCAAGGCGCGTCGATATCGTACGGCCGAGTGTGGGGACACGGGGCCGGCAACGCGATATGCACCATCAGCTGACTTTCTTCAGCGCCTCGGCCTTGTGGATCGCCGTCTTGCCGCTCTTCGCACTCTTGACCCGGTACTGCGGGTCGTCCGGGGACGCTTTGGCCACATGCCCACCGGCCTTGGCCGTGCCGGTCACCTTGGCGGTGATCGTTCCTTCGGTCTCGCCCTGGGTGGTATTCCAACGCACCTTGTCACCGGTCGAAAGTTTGCTCATCTCGATCTCCTGAATGCGGGTGGAAAACCAGCCGCAAGCCGGATGCCCAGGCATCATTTCACGCGTTGTTTCTCCAGCTTTCGCGCCAGGGTGCGGCGGTGCATGCCAAGCCGCCGCGCGGTTTCCGAGATGTTGAACTCGGACGCCGCCAGGGTTTCGTGGATGCGCTCCCATTCAAGCGTCTTGATGGACGTCGTGCGTTCGGTCAGCGGTACTTCCACGTCGCCCGCCGCACGATCAAAAGCGGCTTCGATGTCGTCGGTGTTCGACGGCTTTGCCAGGTAATGGCACGCGCCCAACTTGATGGCTTCAACCGCTGTGGCGATGCTGGCAAAGCCCGTCAGCACGACGATCAGCATGTCGGGATTGTGGGCGTGCAAGGCTTGCACGCAGGCCAGGCCGGACGCCTCGCCCTTCAACTTCAGGTCGACCACGGCAAAACCGGGGCTGTGTTCTTCCAGCGCAGTCACGACCGATTCCAGGCTGCAGGCGTTGTGCACCTGGTAGCCGCGACGCTCGAACGAACGCGTCAGCGTCCGCGCAAATGCAGCATCGTCCTCGACGATAAGCAGGCTGCGTTCCGGGTGCTGCGGGGTAATGTCGTCAATCTCCATCCACATCCTCTTCGGTTTCGAGCGCGACCGCTGCCAGGGGCAGGGTCAGGGTGACGACGGCGCCGCCTTGTGGTCGGTTGCGGGCGGCGACACTGCCGCCCAAGGTACGGGCCACGTTGACCACCAGGAACAAGCCCAGCCCGCTGCCGGGTCGGCCCTTGCTCGACTGATAGGGCTTGCCCAGTCGATCCAGCATTTCCGGCGGAAAGCCCGGGCCGTCGTCGGTGACGTCGATGATCAGATCCTGGCCATCGCGCGTCGCGTCGATGCGCACCCACCGTGGCGAGGCTTCCAGCGCATTGTCGAGCACATTGCAGATCATCTGCTTGAGCGCGGAGTCGGACACGATGCGCATGTCCTGGCCAAAGCGGTTGTCGTAGACCAGCGTGTTGGCAGGCCGCGTAGTGCGCCATTCCACCACCAGATCGTCCAGGAAGTTGCGCACGGTGGTTTCCACCGGCGCTTCGCCGCGCGCTTCGCCCGCCGACAGCAAAATGCCGCTGACGATGGACTTGCAGCGCAAGACCTGCGCCTGCATTTCGTCCAGTTCCTGGCGCAGCTCGGGGTCGCTGGTGAAGGCCTTCATGTGACCCCAGTCACCCAGGATCACGGCCAGCGTGGCCAGCGGCGTACCAAGCTCGTGCGCCGCGCCGGATGCCAGCAGACCCATCCGCACAATATGCTCTTCTTCGGCCGCGCGCTGGCGCAGGTCGGCCAGACGGTTGTCGCGAGCCCTCAGGTTCTTGCTGATGCGCGTGATGAAGCTTACCAAGAGCGCGGCGTTCAGCAGGAAGCAGATCAGCATGCCCTGCAGGTAGGGACTGGCCAGCCCCTGGTCATGCGCCAGCGGCAAGGCCAGGGGCTTGCCAAAGCCTGCCAGGCCGGCAAAACATGCGGCCGTGATGCCGACCATGGTCCACGTCGTCCAGGATTCCAGCAGCACGGCCGCCAGAATGACCTGCAGCAGGTACAGGAACACGAAGGGGTTGCTGGCGCCGCCGCTCAGATATAGCTGGGTGGTCAGCATGGCCACGTCGATCAGCAAGGCCACGAAGATCTCGGCGTTGGTGATCTCGCGGCGAATGCGGATGCGCAGATGGCTGGTGATGTTGAAGGCCACCAGGCAGCCGAGCACGGCCAGCATGTATTCCAGCGGCAGGGCGATGCCGAAGCCGAAGTGCACCACGCTGATGGTGGCGACCTGGCCGAGCACGGCGATCCAGCGCAGCTGGATCAGGATCAGCATGTTCTTGCGGCCGGTCGCGTCGTCCTTGGTGCCGGGCGCGCTGACACCGGGCCCAGGCTTGAGGCCGGATGCCCGACCTGAAAGCGGGCTGGGGCTCAAGCCGGGTTTCAATCCGGCTGATACAGGGGGTGTGGTTGGTGGCGCCGACAAGGGCGCAGGTATCTGGGGCGGCATCTTCGCTTCTCCGTGGAAGCGAAGTGTATTCGCTTAGCGCTTCGCCCGTTCCCGACGCTCGTGGCGTGCCACGTACCAGGCAATGCCGGCCACCATCAGCGCCAGCAGATACCAGGTGATCGCATAGACCAGGTGATTGTTCTGGAAGCTGATCACCGTCAGGCCACCCACCGGCCAGACGGTCTCGGCCTGGCGCGATTCGACCACACGGGCCTCTGCCAGAAGCGGCTCGGCCGGCTTCTGTTGCGACAGCACCGGCGCTGCGTCGGCGTCGACGAAGTAGGGCGCAACCCGGCTCAGCCCGCGTGCGGCAGCAATCGCTTCCACATCTCGCGAATACCAGCGATCGGCGGCGGGGTCGTTGGTCTGCAGGAACCCGCCCTTGGGCTGCGTGACGCGCAGCAAGCCGGTGATCGTCGTCTGGCCAAGCGGGTCGTTCGCGGATCGCGTGGCCCGGTCACGCCGTTCCTGCGACACGAAGCCGCGGTTGACCAGCAAGGTGGTCCCATCCGCCAATTGCATCGGCGTCATGACCCAGAACCCACTGCCCAGATCGGACACTGCCTGTACCAGGGTCTCCCGATCGTGCAGGAAAGTGCCGGTTGCCTGTACCCGCCGATATTCGTCATCGGCAGCATTGATGCCAGCCCACTCGGACTGCGCTGGCAAAGCCACCGCAGGTGCGTGCGCGCGCTGGTCGACGCGTGCGATCAAGTCCAGCTTCCATCCCAGGCGCTTGACCTGCCAGGTGCCAAGCGCCGCGAAGCCGGCAAAGAGCAGGGCGGCGATCACGGCCAGCGTGACCAGCACAGCCTTGCTGCGCGGTCGGCGATTGCCGGCCTGAGAATCGTCTTGCGAGGCGGGGGAAGCTTGCATGTTGATGCTGCCTGAATGCGTGAAACGGGTGAAAGACGTGCTGTCGACAGCGTGTTCGGCAACGGGTGGCTTACCCGGTCGGGGAACACGCTGTCGACAAAGCGCCTGGCGAAAATGACTGCGGGTCGCTTGAGGCGACCCGCAGGTGTTGCTGCTGCCGGTAGCTTCCACCAGGGAAGGCTACCGACTGCCCGGGGCGCCAGGCGCTCAGGGCATGTTCTTCATGTCATGCATCATGCCGGGCATCATGTTCTGGTTCAGGTGGAACATGACCCAGATCGAACCCGCAAGCGTGATTGCCACGATGACCAGCGTGAAGATCAGGGCCAGCATGTTCCAGCCGCCTTCGGAACGTGCATTCATGTGCAGGAAGTAGACCATGTGGACCACGATCTGCACGGCAGCAAAGCCCATCAGGAACAAGGCGGTGGTGCTGGACTGCTCGAACACCTTGCCCATCACCAGCCAGAACGGAATCACCGTCAGGATCACGGCGAGCACGAAGCCCGTCATGTAACCCTTGAAGGTACTCGGCTCGTGGCCGTCGTCATGGTCGTGATCGTGATCATGACCATGGTCATCATGCCCGTGGTGACCGTGGTGACCGTTGGCAAGGGTATTGGTATGCGCGCTCACGGCAGCACTCCCATCAGGTAGACGAAGGTAAACACGCCGATCCAGACCACGTCCAAGAAGTGCCAGAACATCGACAGGCACATCATGCGGCGACGGTTCTCGGGGATGAAGCCATGCTTCTTCAACTGCACCATCAGCACGATCAGCCAGACGATACCGAAGGTCACGTGCAGACCGTGGGTTGCCACCAGCGCGAAGAACGCCGACAGGAACGCACTGCGCTGCGGGGTGGCGCCTTCGTGGATCAGATGAGCGAACTCATACAGCTCCAAGCCGATGAACGCCGCACCCAGCAGGCCGGTGATGCCCAGCCACAGCAAGGTGGCGTTCAGACGCTTGCGCTGCATTTCCAGCATCGCAAAGCCGAAGGTGATGGACGACAGCAGCAGCATCGACGTGTTGATTGCCACCAGCGACAAGTCGAACAGGTCGGCACCCGACGGGCCGGCTGCATAACTGCGCCCGACCACGCCGTAGACGGCGAAGAGGCAGGCGAAGATCAGGCAATCGCTCATCAGGTACAGCCAGAACCCCAGCAGGGTTCCGTTCTGCGGATGGTGTTCACCGGGGACGTAGAAACGCAGGTTGTCGGCTGCGTGCACGTCGTCGGCGGCGGGGTGGACGGATGTATTAGACATGGCTGGACATCAGGCGGGTGCGCTCTGCCTCGGTACGGACGACGTCTTCGACCGGAATGTAGTAATCGCGCTTGTAGTTGAAGGTGTGGTAGATCGTCGCGCCAAGCAAGGCCACGAAGCCAACCCCTGCAATCAGGTACATGTGCCAGATCAGTGCAAAGCCGATCAGCGTGCTCAGGCCAGCGATGATGATGCCCGCAGCCGTGTTCTTCGGCATGTGGATCGGCAGGAAACCTTCGGCCGGACGCAGATAGTTGCGTTGCTTCATCTGGTACCAGGCGTCGCCGTCATGCACTTCCGGGGTGAACGCGAAGTTGTAGTTCGGCGGGGGCGACGAGGTCGACCATTCCAGGGTACGGCCATTCCACGGGTCGCCAGTATGGTCGCGCAGTTCTTCGCGGCGACGATAGCTGACCACCAGCTGGATCAGGAAGCTGGCAATGCCCAGCGCGATCAGCACGGCGCCGAAGGCAGCGATCTGGAACCAGATCTGCAGCGACGGATCGACGAAGTGGTTCACGCGACGGGTAACGCCCATCAGGCCCAGCACATACAGCGGCATGAACGCGAAGTAGAAGCCGACGAACCAGAACCAGAACGAGCACTTGCCCCAGAACGGATCCAGCTTGTAGCCGAAGGCCTTCGGGAACCAGTAGGTGATACCGGCCATCATGCCGAACAGCACGCCGCCGATGATCACGTTGTGGAAGTGGGCGATCAGGAACAGGCTGTTGTGCAGCACGAAGTCAGCCGGGGGAACGGCCAGCAGCACGCCGGTCATGCCACCGATGGTGAAGGTGACCATGAAGCCCACCGTCCACAGCATCGGCACTTCGAAGCGGATGCGACCACGGTACATCGTGAACAACCAGTTGAAGATCTTGGCCCCGGTCGGGATCGAGATGATCATGGTTGTGATGCCGAAGAACGAGTTGACGCTGGCACCCGATCCCATGGTGAAGAAGTGATGCAGCCACACCAGGTAGGACAGCACGGTGATCACGATCGTGGCGTAGACCATCGAGGCGTAGCCGAACAGGCGCTTGCCGCTGAAGGTGGACACCACTTCCGAGAACACACCGAAGGCCGGCAGGATCAGGATGTAGACCTCGGGGTGACCCCAGATCCAGATCAGGTTCACGTACATCATGGCGTTGCCGCCGAAGTCGTTCGTGAAGAAGTTGAATCCGGCGTAACGGTCAAGCGACAGCAGGCCCAGCACGGCGGTCAGCACCGGGAATGCAGCGATGATCAGCACGTTGGTGCAAAGCGAGGTCCAGGTGAAGATCGGCATCTTCATCAGGCCCATGCCCGGGGCGCGCATCTTGACGATGGTGACCAGCAGGTTGATACCCGAGAGCAGTGTTCCTACCCCCGCTATCTGTAATGACCATATGTAGTAGTCCACCCCCACATCCGGACTGTGGATGATCCCCGACAGCGGCGGATAGGCCAGCCAGCCGGTCTTGGCGAACTCACCGACGAACAGCGAGGCCATGACCAGAATCGCGCCACCGGCGGTCATCCAGAAGCTGAAGTTGTTCAGGAAGGGGAAGGCCACGTCGCGGGCGCCGATCTGCAGCGGCACGACGAAGTTCATCAGCCCGGTCACCAGCGGCATTGCGACGAAGAAGATCATGATCACGCCGTGGGCGGTGAAGATCTGGTCGTAATGGTGTGGTGGCAGGAAACCGGCCGAGTCGCCGAAGGCGATGGCCTGCTGGGCGCGCATCATGATTGCATCGGAGAAGCCGCGAAGCAGCATAACGATGGCAAGGATGATGTACATGATGCCGATTTTCTTGTGGTCGATACTGGTCAACCAATCGGTCCACAGGTAGCCCCACACCTTGTAATAGGTGAGGGCGCCAAGCAGCGCCAGGCCGCCCAGCACCACCATGGCGAAGGTGCCGATCAGGATGGGCTCATGGAGCGGAATCGCTTCCCATGAGAGGCGGCCCAGTATTAGCTTGGTCAGGTCTAGTTGCTCAAACATCTTGGATATCGTGGCCAGTGGCGCGAGGTGAATGGTAAGTCGGGCGGCCGATCAAAGCGCCGGATCCGACGATGCAAACCCTGCGCCCAACAAATCTTGGGGGGTGCACAAGGCGCCGATGTACGTACGTGTGGTGGCATTTTCGAGTCCGAGACGATCGCGCGTGTCGGAGTTCAATTGCGCCAGGTTGTACACGCCGGGCATGCCGAGACCGCCTTGCGCGTCTACCTTCATCATGTCGTGCATGCACATGCGGTTGGCTTCGACGCAGCGGTTCACGATTGCGGTGAACAGTCCGTCTGCCACGCTGCCGTAACGGCGTACCGGCTCGCGTTCGCTGGGCTGTTCCAGTTGCAGGTAGGTCTCGCGGCTGAGCGTGTCCTTGCTGCCCTTGTTCTGCGCAACCCAGGTGTCGAAGTCGGCGTTGCTCAGGCCGTGGAACTTGAAGCGCATGCCCGAGAAACCGGCACCGCTGTAGTTGGCCGAGATGCCGTCATAGACGCCAGGCTTGTTGATAACCGCGTGCAAGGTGGTCTGCATGCCGGCCATCGCGTAGATCTGGCCAGCCAGCGCGGGGATGTAGAACGAATTCATCACCGAGGAGGCCGTCAACTTGAACTGGATGGGGCGGTCGACCGGCGCAGCCAGCTCGTTGACCGTGGCGATGCCTTGCTCCGGATACAGGAACAACCACTTCCAATCCATGGCAACGACTTCGACGACCAGCGGCTTGACCTCGGCAGCGACTTCGCGGCCAGGTCCGACACGGTCCAGCGGACGGTAGGGGTCCAACAAGTGGGTGCTGGTCCAGGTCATTGCGCCTAGCGCAATGATGATCAGCAGCGGAATCGACCAAATGACCAGCTCGAGCATCGTCGAGTGGTGCCATTCAGGGTCATAGACCGCTTCTTTGTTCGACGCACGGTAGCGCCAGGCAAACAGGAGTGTCAGTATGATCACCGGAACGATGACCAACAGCATGAGTCCTGTGGACCAGAGGATCAGATCGCGTTGCTGGGAAGCAATGTCTCCGGAAGGGGACATGGTTACCATATTGCAACCTGAGAGCAGTACAGCGGCGGGGAGCAGGAGCAGTCCGCGGGGGAGCTTGATGGAAGGCATCACCGGACAGGGAAAAAGGACTACGGGGAATAGGCCACAAATGTACGCCCTAAGGACTTTCCCTGGAATTGGACATTTTGTCCTATGGCGGGATTGACTTCCAGATGAGATGCTAGGGAGGTAGGTCCTAAAATCTCCGAAAACAACGAGCCAGCACGATGTCCAGTACGACTCAATCACACGAAGAACCTTCATCGCGCGAAATCGAGCGCGACGCCAGGCAGCTCACCGCCGACCACACCAAGGTCGCCCCGGGTGAAATTGCCATTGGCGTTGTCATCGGCCGCGCGTCCGAATACTTCGACTTCTTCGTCTTCGGTATTGCATGCGTGCTGGTGTTCCCGGCCGTGTTCTTCCCGTTCGAAGCACCGCTCGAAGGCACGCTGTACGCGTTCACGCTGTTTGCGCTTGCCTTTGTTGCACGGCCCTTCGGCACCGCCTTGTTCATGGCTATCCAGCGACGCTGGGGTCGTGGCACCAAGCTCACCATCGCGCTTTTCCTGCTGGGTACCGCCACGGTCGGCATGGCCTTCCTGCCTGGCTACGCCTCGCTGGGCAGCTGGTCCATCGTGCTGCTGGGCTTCTTCCGCGTCTTGCAAGGCATCGCCTTCGGCGGTTCCTGGGACGGTCTGCCGTCGCTGCTGGCACTGAACGCCCCCAAGGAACGTCGCGGCTGGTACGCCATGCTGGGACAACTGGGTGCACCGATTGGTTTCCTGGTCGCAAGCGCCCTGTTCCTGTTCCTGCATGTCTCGCTGTCCCAACAGGACTTCCTGGAATGGGGCTGGCGCTATCCGTTCTTCGTGGCCTTCGCCATCAACGTGGTGGCCTTGTTTGCCCGTCTGCGCCTGATCGTCACGCATGAGTACACTAAGTTGATGGAAGAGGGTGAGTTGAACCCGATCAGCGTGCGTGAACTGCTGAAGACCCAGGGTTACAACATCTTCATCGGCGCATTCGCCGCACTGGCCAGCTACGCGCTGTTCCACCTGGTCACGGTGTTCCCGCTGTCCTGGCTGGCGCTCCGTTCGTCGCAGGAAATCGGCAACGTGCTGATCGTGCAGATCGTCGGTGGCTTCATCGCCATCCTGGGCACCATCGCCTCGGGCTGGATCGCCGACCGCTTCGGCCGCCGCAACACCCTGGGCGTGCTGGCCGTGCTGATCGGCATCTTCAGTCTGTTCGCCCCGATGCTGCTGAACAGCGGTGAGGTTGGCCAGGACGCGTTCATTCTGATCGGCTTTGCGCTGCTGGGCGTGTCCTACGGCCAGGCGGCCGGTACCGTGACCTCGAACTTCGAGTCCCGCTTCCGTTACACGGGCGCGGCACTGACGTCGGACTTCGCCTGGTTGTTCGGCGCTGGTTTCGCCCCGCTGGTCGCGCTGGGTCTGTCGGCCAACTACGGTCTGGCTTACCTGAGCGCCTACTTGCTGTCGGGCGCTGCCTGCACCTTGCTGGCCCTGCGTATCAACCGTCGCCTGGAAACGCGCGAACTTTGAGCGCCGGCTGACGCGGCTCGGCGGTTGGTTCTGCCGAGCCGGGTTCTGCGAAGAACTGTTGTCATTCAAGAAAAACCCCTGCGCATCTAAGATGCGCAGGGGTTTTTTTATGTCGCCATCACTTCAGTACCGCACGCGCCGCTTGCGAGCGGCGCAAGCCTGCCGGTGGGCTGGCTAGTTCGAAGATCTGCGAAGGAAGATCAAGGATTCCTGAGCAGTTCTCGCATCACGACATCAAGTTCTTCGCGCTCTTTGTTGTCGATCTTGTAGGTAGACAGCAAGTCCGACAGCCATAACCCGTCTGCCGCCAGCCGAACGAGCAGGGCATTCGCAGACGGAGCTGGGTCGAGCGAGCGCTCATTTTCTGCCCGTTCGCTCCACCGCGCCGCGAGTCCGCGATCTATGACCGTGGCCACGACCATTGCCCGCCAACCTTCAGTGTCTTCATACGACGTGGCATTGAGCGACATGCGCGCGTAGCGCAGGGCCGGCGGCGCCGACGCATCTTCCCGCGCCAATGCATCGTTGAATTGATCCATGTAGAGGTCGAAAAGTGCAGCAAGCAGCTGTTCTTTCGTGCCGAAGTGGTGCTGCACAGCACCTTTGCTGACGCCGGCTGCACTGGCGATCGCCCCGATGGAAATGGGCTGCCCCGTACCCAACAAGACAGTGGCGGCTTGGAAAAGCCGCTTTCTGACCTGGTCAGGTTGTTTCGGGGGGCGTGGAGTCTGCGCGTTAGAAGTCATATCTGGATTCTACGATGCAAAAGCGTCGTACAATACGATCGTATCGTAAATGCTGTTTACGGGCGAAAGTCGACTGCAACGAATTTCCGGTGTTAGCACCCCCGCAGATTTTCTGCGAGCCATTCATCTATTCAAGACGTCATCATGACCAACAAATCCCGCACCATATTCGCCCTGTCTACAAACGAACCTCGACCATGAAAATCGGCGGTATTGACCTGAAGCGGAGCTGGCCCGCCCTGGCCGGCATTGGCGCGATCGTCGCCGTGTTGGCCGCATCGT
>Ga0308163_10000199_pt1 | contig 157790 bp, 160 predicted proteins | sample PhyTR1_FD_201037 | JGI IMG/M metagenome (GOLD analysis project Ga0308163, IMG submission 201037) | Phyllosphere microbial communities from UC Gill Tract Community Farm, Albany, California, United States - DLSLT.R1 | ecosystem: Host-associated > Plants > Phyllosphere > Unclassified | place...
AGATCAAGGCGTCCAAGGGCGTCAAGGTCTCCGCCGGCAGCAAGCTCAAGGCCGCCGTCAAGTAGTCCTCCTCACCACACGCCCAGCGGGGGCGCCGACTCCGGTCGGCGCCCCCGCTGTCGCGTTCGCGGCCGCGCGCAGGAGCGCCCGCGGCCGCCAGCCGCCCGTCAGGACGGGCGAGTTAGGCTGATCCCCTCATGCCCAGACTCCTCCGCGTCGCGGGGCCCGCCGCCCTCCTCGTCGTCGCGTTCCTCTCCCTGCTGGCCGCGCTCGCCATCGGCGGGGGAGCCGCGCCGCAGCTGCTCGAGGACGCCGGGCCCGTGGTCCGCTACGGTCTGCCCGCCGCGAAGATGATGGTCAACATCACGGCCGCGACGGCCATCGGCGCTCTCCTGCTCGCCGCGTTCGCCCTCTCGCGGAAGCGCCCGGAGTACGGCCGCGCGCTCGACATCGCCGCCGCGGGTGCCGCCCTCTGGACGGTCGCCTCCGCGATCACGGCCTTCTTCACCTTCCTCAGCGTCTCCGGCACGCCGTTCTCCTTCAGCTCGGAGTTCGGGTCGAGCCTCGGGCTGGTGCTCACGCAGATCTCCGTGGGCCAGGCGTGGCTCGCGACCACGCTGATCGCCGCGACCGTCACCGTGCTGTGCTTCGCGGTGCGGAACCACACCGCCATCGCCCTCGTCCTCGTGCTCGCGGTCGGCGGCCTCGTGCCCATGGCCCAGCAGGGCCACGCGGGCGGCACCGAGGGCCACGACGCCGCGGTCAACGCGCTCGGCCTCCACCTCGTCTTCGCCGCGGCCTGGCTCGGCGGCCTGCTCACCATGGTGCTGCTGCGCTCGAAGCTCGACGGCGACCGGCTGGTGCCGGTGCTGCGCCGCTACTCGGCGGTCGCGCTCGTGTGCTTCGTGGTCGTCGCGGCGTCCGGGTACGTGAGCGCGGAGATCCGCGTGGGCACGCTCGACCGGCTGCTCACGGCGTATGGGCTGCTCGTGCTGATCAAGGTGGCGGCGCTCCTGGCGCTCGGCCTGTTCGGCGCCGCGTACCGGCGGGTGCTCATCGGGCGGCTCGAGGAGCGCGGATCCGCCGCACGCGGCCCCTTCTGGTGGCTCGTGACCGCGGAGCTCGCGTTCATGGGCGTCGCGTCCGGCGTGGCCGCCGCGCTCGCCCGCACGGCGCCGCCCGTGACCCAGGTCGTCGTGACGCAGCTGCCGGATCCGACGCCCGCGCAGATCCTCACCGGAGAGCCCCTGCCGCCCGAGCTCACCCCCATGCGCTACCTCACGGAGTGGAACTTCGACCTGCTCTGGATCCTGCTGTGCGCCTTCGGGATCTTCTTCTACCTCGCCGGCGTGCACCGCCTCCGCAAGCGCGGCGACGCGTGGCCCCTGCACCGCTCGATCCTCTGGGTCGCGGGCATGATCGGCCTGTTCTACATCACCAACGGCGGCGTGAACGTCTACCAGAAGTACCTCTTCAGCTCGCACATGCTCGCGCACATGGTGCTCGCCATGGTCATCCCGCTGCTGCTCGTGCCGGGCGCCCCGGTCACGCTCGCGATGCGCGCCATCCGCAAGCGGCAGGACGGCAGCCGCGGCGGCCGCGAGTGGATCCTCCTGGCCGTGCACTCCCGGTTCGCGTCGTTCGTGGGGCACCCGATCGTGGCGGCCGTGCTCTTCGCCGGATCGCTCCTCGTCTTCTACTACTCGCCGCTGTTCAGCTGGGCCACGACCGACCACATCGGGCACCAGTGGATGATCGTGCACTTCCTCATCGTCGGGTACCTGTTCACGCAGAACCTCATCGGCGTGGATCCCATGCCGGTGCGCCTCGCCTACCCCATGCGCCTGCTGCTCCTGCTCGCGACCATGGCGTTCCACGCGTTCTTCGGCCTGACGCTCATGACGGGCACCGGCCTGCTCCTCGCCGACTGGTTCGGCGCGATGGGCCGCCCGTGGGGAGACACCGCGCTGGCCGACCAGCAGGCGGGCGGCGGCATCGCGTGGAGCATCGGCGAGATCCCGACGGTGATCCTCGCGATCGTCACGGCGATCATGTGGAGCAAGAGCGACACGCGCGACTCCGTGCGGTACGACCGCAAGGCCGACCGCGACGGCGACGCCGAGCTCGAGGCGTACAACCGCAACCTCGAGGCCCTGCAGGCGGCCGAGCGGCGCTAGCCGCGACGTGCGCGGCGCGCGGCGACGAGCACGGCGGCGCCGGTCATCAGCTCCCACGCGGTGACCGTGTAGACGGATCCGCGCTCCCAGACGCCGTCGATGCCGGATCCGCCGATGGTCTGGAGCAGGGCCAGCGCGACGAGGCCGACGACGCCGAGGGCGACGCTCGCGACGCGGAACGCGCGGGCGGCACCGGCGCGGCCCGCCCCGAGGCCAGCGACGACGGAGGCCGTGTTGCCGGCGATGATCGCCAGGCCCGCGCCGACCACGTGCATCCAGCCGATGCCGCTGGCATCGCTCGACGCGCTGCCGTGGATGAGGCCGACCACCGTGATGCCGACGGCGTGCACGATCGCGAGGGCGAGGAACGCCCGGCGCGGGCCCGCGCGGAGGGCGCGGGTCGCGATGACGGCGGCCACCAGGTAGAGCGCGCCCTGGAGGATGAAGCCCGCGTTCATCACCGCCGAGAGCGGGGAGTCGATGGCGCGGCCCTGGAAGGTGGCGACCTCGGGGACGCCGAGGTCGCTGATGTAGTTGGCGGAGTAGCTGTAACCGGGGAAGGCGGATGCGGCGATGGCCTCGGTGCCGACGTAGACGACGGCGGCGGCGATCCAGGCGATGCCGGCGGCCGCGGGGATCAGCGGGCGAGCCACGTCATGTCCCCCTCCGCGAGCACCGGGTAGAGGCAGGTGCCCTCCTCGGGGAACGTCGCGCTCGCGACGGTCAGCATGACGTGCGCGTCCCCGCCCTGGAGGAGGCTGATGCCCCAGGCGCGCGGGAAGCTCGTGGTGAGGCCCTCGCCCTGTCCGGGCTGGAAGGTCCCGAATGACGCGACCTCCGTGAACACGTCCGGGAGGCACCCTTCGATGGGCGTGAACGGTCCCGTGAGCAGCTGGGCCCCGATCGACTCGGGCACGTCGTCGAAGCCGGAGAGGCGCACCTCGAGGTCGCGCGCGCGTCCGGTGTCCATGACCGTGATGCGTCCGGCCTCGCGACCTCCCGTGAAGGGGCGGGTGATGATGCCGGAGGCGATCTCGACGGGGCCCGTCGCCGTCGGAGAGGACGTGGCCCCCTCGACGACCTGCGGAGCGGGCGGGTCCGTGGGCGTGGGGCGGGGTCCGGACCGCGTCGACGGCACGTCCTCGGAGGCCGGGGCCACCGGCGTCGCGGCGGTGCAGCCGCCGAGGGCGGACGTCATCAGCGCGAGCGCAGCCACGGCGAGGAGCGCAGGCGACGGGCGGGCGGGCGTCGGGCTCCTCCGGCGGTGCGTGGGCATGAGTCGATCATCGCCGAGGCCGGAGGTCGCCGCATCATCCTCCCGGATGCCATTGACACGGCAAAGCACTTTGCATTACAAAGTAGCGAGGGCGGGAGCCCGGCGGGCGAGGGTCGTCCGCGGAGAGGCGGAGATGGACACGACGATGCACCAGGACGCGGTCGACGACGACGGGCCCGCACCCGACCCGCGGACGATGCACGCGCTCATGGAGGACCAGCGGCAGGTCGCGGTCGACGCGCAGACCGCCTTCGTGTGGATCATGGAGGTGGTCTGGGGCGTCGCGTGGATCCTCGGCTACACGGCCCTGTGGCTCATCGACGGCTCCGACGTCGTGAGCCTGCCGCTCCCGGTGGCCGTCGGCATCTTCGCGGGGCTCATCGGCGTGGGCGTGGTCGTCAGCATCGTACTCGGGATCCGCGGCTCCGTGGGCATGGCGAGCACGGGCGAGGCGCGCTGGCAGGGCCGGGTCTACGGGATCAGCTGGTCGGTGGGCATGTTCTCCGTCTACGTGCTCGGCATCGGGCTCGCGCTCAACGACGCCCCGAGCCGGCTCCTCTCGATCTTCTACCCGTCGGGCTTCTCGTTCGTCGCCGGCATGATGCTGCTGTCGACCGCGGCGCTCTTCCACTCGCGCGCGTCGCTGCTGCTCGGCTCCATCCTCGTGGTCGCCGCGCTCGCCGCGCCCTTCGCGGGCTACCCCGGCAACTACCTGGTGATGGCCGTCGTCGGCGGGGGCGCGTACCTCGTCACGGGGATCGTCGCGGCGGTGCGCGCCGCCCGCGCCCGCCGATCGCTGCGAGCCCGCCTTGGCTGACCTCGATCCCGTGATCCACGCCCAGGCCCGGCTGCGGATCGTCGCGTCGCTCGCCACCCTGGAGGTGGGGGAGGCGCTGTCCTTCCCGCGGCTGCAGGAGATCCTCGACATGACGGCCGGCAACCTGTCGACGCACCTGCGGAAGCTCGAGGACCCGGGCTACGTCGAGGTGCGCAAGACGCACGAGGGCCGCCAGCCGGTGACGTACCTCGCGCTCACGACGACGGGCCGGCGGGCGTTCGAGGACTACCGCGCGGCCCTCCGCGACATGCTCGGAGCGGGCCGATGAGCGCCGCCGGGCGGGCGGCCCCCGCGTCGGAGCCGCTGGCCGAGCTCCGGGACGCGGGGAAGCGCTTCGGCGCGACGACTGCCCTCGACGGCGTCACCCTGGCGGTCGGCGCGGGCGAGACGGTCGGGCTGCTCGGGCCGAACGGCGCCGGCAAGTCCACGCTGCTGTCGCTCCTCCAGGGGCTGCGTGCCCCGACCTCCGGCGAGGTGCGGCTGTTCGGCGGCGATCCGGCGGACGCCCGCTCCCGCATCCGCCTGGGGTGCACGCCGCAGGAGACCGGCCTGCCCGCCACGCTGCGGGTGGGCGAGGTCGTGGACCTCGTGGGGGCGCACTTCCCGGATCCGGTCCCCACCGCCGAGCTCGCCCACCGCTTCGGCTTCGCCGACCTCCTGCGCCGCCAGACGGGCGGCCTCTCGGGCGGGCAGCGCCGCCGCGTGAGCGTCGCGCTCGCCTTCGTCGGCCGCCCGCGGCTGGTGCTGCTCGACGAGCCGACCACCGGCCTCGACGTGGATGCCCGGCACGCGCTCTGGGAGGCGCTGCGGCGGGAGCGGGCCGCGGGCACGACGCTCGTGGTCACCAGCCACCACCTCGAGGAGATCGAGGTCCTCGCGGAGCGGGTGGTCGTCGTCGACGGCGGCCGCGTCCTCGTCGATGACCTGCTGGAGCGCGTCCTCGCCCGGGTCGCGAGCAAGCGCGTGACGCTCGCGGTACCCGCCGGCACCCCCGTGGACGGCCTGGCCGGGGTGCTCCGCGCGGACCGCGTGGACGCGGATCACCCCGACGGCTGGGAAGCCCTCGCGCTCGCCGTGCACGACTCCGACGCCTTCGTGCGCGACCTCGTCGCGTCCCGGGTCCCGTTCCGCGACCTCGCGGTGCGCGGGGCCAGCCTCGAGGAGGCCTTCCTCGCCCTCACCGCAGAACGGACGGATGCCGCATGAGCACCGCGCGCCTCACCCTGGTCCACGCCCGCTACGAGCTCCTCGAGACGGTGCGGATCCCCATCGCCGTCATCGGGTCCCTGGTGTTCCCGGTGCTGTCGCTGCTGTTCTTCGTGGTGCCGCAGCGCGAGGTCGCCGGGGATCCGGTCTACGCCACGCAGGCCGTCATCAGCCTCAGCGTCTTCGGCGCCCTCGCGAACGGCCTGTTCGGCTTCGGGCTCGGCATCGCCGAGCGGCGCGAGAAGCCGTGGGAGCCGTACCTCCGCACCCTCCCCGCTCCCGCGGTGTCGCGGGTCGGGGGCCAGATCCTCGCGACGAGCGCGCTCTCGCTCGCCTCGGTCGTGCCCGTCGTGGTGGTGGGGGCGCTGCTGACGGAGGCGGAGGCGTCGTCCCTCCGGATCCTCGCCGGTCTCGCCGCGCTCGCCCTCGTGTCGGTGCCGTTCATGCTGCTGGGCATGGCGGTCGGCTACTCGCTGCCCTCGAAGGGCGCCGTGGCGGTGGTGCAGGTGCTGATGTTCGGGCTGGCGTTCGGCGGCGGGCTGTTCCTGCCGCCGCAGCTGTTCCCGGGTTGGCTCGACGCCGTCTCGCACGCCCTGCCGTCGCGCGCGGCCCGGGACCTCGTGGTGGTGGCCGTGCAGGGCGGTCCGCTCGACGCCTCGGCGGTGATCGCCTGGGCCGCGTGGACCGCGGGCGCCCTCGCGCTGGTGCTCCTGCTGCACCGCCGCGACGAGGGCGCCCGCTACCGCTGAGGCGCCGACCGGTGACGCCGCGGATGCGGATCAGGACGTGGCGGTCTCCAGGAGCGGCACCAGCTGGTCGAGCGCGTAGCCCGTGGAGAGCGTGGTGCCGAGGGAGTACGCGGACGACAGGTCGCCGTCGATGACGACCGAGTGCCCGGCCTGCACCGCGGGGATCGCCTGCCACAGCGGGTCGTCGGTGATGACGGACTTGTCGATGAAGATCGGGAACGCGACGACGACGTCGGCGTCGAGCAGGTCGAGCTGCTCCGAGGAGACGTCGACCGAGAATCCGCTGGCGTTGGCGGGCAGCCCGGCGATGGTCGGGCTCTGCGCGAAGCCGAGCTCCTCGAGGAACGCGACGCGCTCGCTGCCCTCGACGTAGGCGCCCCAGCCCTCGCTGGTCTTGGTGGCGGCCGTGACCGTCTTGCCCTTCCAGTCCGGATGCGCGGCGGCGACGTCGTCGAAGCGCCGGTCGACCGCCTCGAGGAGGGCGTCGCCCTGGTCCTCGCGGCCGAGGGCCTCGGCGATCATGTCGACCTGGTCGTCCATGCCGGTGAGGTAGCTGTCGGCGCCCTGGGGCACGCCGATGGTGGGCGCGATCTGCGAGAGGCGGTCGTAGCGGGCCTGGTCGCCCGAGCTCTTGGTGTCGAGGATGAGGTCGGGCTGGAGCGCCGCGATGGCCTCGTAGGAGGGCTCGAGCGTCTCGATGATCTGCGGCTTCTGCGTGTAGAGGCCCTGCGCCCACGGGCCGACGCCGTCGGCGTCCGCGCCGAAGCCGAGCCAGTCGGATGCGCCCACGGGCTGCACGCCGAGCGCGAGCGCGGTCTCCGCGTCGCCCCAGCCGAGGGCGACCACGCGCTTCGGCTCGCGGGGCACGGTGACCTCGCCGAACTTCGTCTCGACGGTGGCGGGGAAGGCGCCGGTCGCGGATCCGGAGGCGGGCGGGGCGGACGCGGCCGGGTCGGAGGGGTTCGAGCACCCGGTCAGGGCGAGCGACGCGACGATGAGCGCGACGAGGGCGGAGCCGGTGGTGGGGAACCTCATGGTGCGGGGCCTCTCGGGGTAGATGACGGGCCGGTGCGGATCCCATCAGGCAAGGGGAGCCTAACCTAAGGGCGGGGGTAGGCTGTCCGGGCCATGTCGCTCCGGGTCCTCGCGCGCGCCTCCGCCCCCGATGCCCCGACGGGCCGGGCGCGGAGCGGCCTCTCGCGCTCGGCGGGCCTCCTGCTCGCGCTCGGCGTGCTCGTGCTGGCCTCGCTCGCGAGCATCGCCGTCGGGTCGCGCGACATCCCGCTCGGCGCCGTCGTGGACGCGCTCGCCGGCCGGCCCCGCGACCCGGCCGAGCTCGTCGTGATCACCGGCCTCCGCATCCCGCGCACCCTCGTCGGCCTCGCCGCCGGGCTCGCGCTCGGGGTGGCGGGGGCGCTCATCCAGGCCGTCACCCGCAACCCGCTCGCGGATCCGGGCATCCTCGGCGTCACCGCCGGCTCCGCCTTCGCGGTCGCCATCGCGACGGGCGTCCTCGGCGTGACCGCCGTGAGCGGTTACCTCTGGTTCGCCTTCGGCGGGGCGCTCGTCGCGGCCGTCATCGTGTACGTCGTGGGATCCGCGGGGCGCGGCGGCGGGGATCCGGTGCGCCTGACGCTGGCCGGCGTCGCCCTCGGCGCGGTGCTCGCGGGGATCACCTCGGGCCTCCTGCTCGCGGATCCGCGGGGCTTCAGCGCCATGCGCGCGTGGGAGTCGGGCTCCCTGCAGGACCGCGGCTGGGACGCCTTCGGGCCGGTCGTCCCGTTCCTCGCGGTCGGCGTGCTGCTCGCCGCCCTCATCGCCCGCAGCCTCGACGCGGTCGCGCTCGGCGACGACCTCGCGCGCTCCCTCGGGGCGAACGTGGTCGTGGTGCGGACGGTCGCGGTCGTCGCCGTGACGCTGCTCGCGGGCGGGGCGACCGCGATGGCCGGCCCGATCGCGTTCGTCGGGCTGATGATCCCGCACATCGCGCGCTGGATCGTCGGGCCCGACCAGCGCTGGATCCTCGCGTACACGGTGGTGCTCGCGCCCGTGCTGCTGCTCGCCGCCGACATCGTGGGACGCATCGTGCTGCGGCCGGGGGAGCTGCCCGCCGGGATCGTGACCGCGGTGCTCGGCGCGCCCGTGCTGATCCTCCTCGTCCGCCGGCAGAGGGCGTCCCGGCCGTGAGCGCGCCCGCCCGCGCCGGCCGCCGACCGGTCGCGACCCGACCCGGCGCCCGCCCCGCCGGCACGATCCGCCTGCCCGTCGTCGGCACCCGGCTCCGGCGGCGTGAGGCGCTCGTGGGCGCGGCGCTCGCCGTCGTGATCCTCGCGGTCGCGCTCGTGGCGCTCGGCACCGGCGACTACCCGCTGACGGTCCCCGAGGTGATCCGCGCGCTCGCCCTGCCCGACGGCTCGTTCGCGAGCACCATCGTCACCGGATGGCGCCTGCCGCGCGTGCTCGCGGCGATCGCGTTCGGCGCCGCGCTCGGGGTGGCGGGCGCCGTGTTCCAGTCCCTCACGCGGAACCCGCTCGGTTCCCCCGACATCATCGGCTTCTCGACCGGCTCCTACACGGGCGCGCTCCTCGTCACGACGCTGGCCGGCGCGACGTTCCTGCCCACCGCGGTCGGCGCGCTCGCGGGAGGCCTCGGCACGGCGCTCGTCGTCTACCTGCTCGCGTACCGTGGCGGCGTGCAGGGCTTCCGGCTGATCATCACGGGCATCGCGGTCACGGCCGTGCTGCACGGGGTGAACACGTTCCTGCTGCTGAAGGCGGGCACCGAGGTGGCGATGGCCGCGTCGATCTGGGGCGCCGGATCCCTCGCGCTCGTCGGCTGGGACCGCGCGCTCCCCGCGTTCGTCGCCCTCCTCGTGCTCGCGCCGGCGATCCTGCTCCTCTCCGCGCCGCTGCGGCAGCTCGAGCTCGGCGACGACGCGGCCAGGGCCCACGGCGTGCGCGCCGAGCCGACGCGCCTGGCGCTCCTGATCCTCGGGGTCGCCCTCACCGCGATCGTGACCGCCGCGGCGGGGCCGATCGCGTTCGTCGCGCTCGCGGCCCCGCAGATCGCCCGCCGCCTCACGCGCAGCGCCGGCCTGCCGCTCGTCCCGGCGGCGCTCACGGGCGGACTCCTGCTGCTCGCCGCCGACTCCGTCGCCCAGCACGCGCTGCCCGGGACGGTGCCCGTCGGCATCGTCACGGTCGTGGTCGGCGGCGTCTACCTCATCGCGCTCCTGATCCGCGAGGCGGCCCGACGTGCCTGACGCGCCCCGCGCCGCCCCCGAACCCGATCCCCTGGGAGGTCCCGTCGTGGACGACATCGCATCCACCCATCTGCCCGCCGCCGCGCCCGAGCCCGCCGCAGCGTCTGCGCCCGCCGCAGCTCCCGCCCGCCTCCGCGCCGAGGGCGTCACGCTCGCCTACGACCGCCGGGTGATCTCCGAGGCGCTCGACGTCGACGTGCCCGACGGCTCCTTCACGGTCATCGTCGGCCCGAACGCGTGCGGCAAGTCCACCCTGCTCCGCGCCCTGTCGCGCCTGCTCGCGCCCACCGCCGGCAGCGTGCTCCTCGACGACCGGCCGCTCGCGTCGTACCGGGCGAAGGAGGCCGCGCGGATCATCGGCCTCCTCCCGCAGAGCGCCATCGCGCCCGACGGCATCACGGTCGCCGACCTCGTGGCGCGCGGCCGCTTCCCGCACCAGAACCTCATCCGCCAGTGGACGTCGACCGACGAGGACGCCGTGCAGCGGGCGATGGCGGACACCGGCGTCGCCGACCTCGCGGACCGCCACGTCGACGAGCTCTCGGGCGGCCAGCGCCAGCGGGTGTGGGTCGCGATGGCGCTCGCGCAGCAGACCCCGGTGCTGCTCCTCGACGAGCCGACGACGTTCCTCGACATCGCCCACCAGATCGAGCTGCTCGACCTGCTCGCCGACCTGCATCGCGGCGGCAGCACGATCGTCGCCGTGCTCCACGACCTGAACCACGCCGCGCGCTACGCCGACCACCTCATCGTAATGGGGGAGGGCCGCGTCGTCGCGTCCGGCGCCCCGCGCGACATCGTCACCGCGGAGCTCGTGGAGGAGGTCTTCGGGCTGCCCTGCCTCGTGATCGACGACCCCGTCTCGCACACGCCGCTCATCGTGCCGCGCGGGGGCCGCTGGGCCTGAGCCCGGACCGGCGTCGGAGGCCGGGGCCGCGGGTCAGGCGGCGGCCGGCGGCGTCGCGATCGACACCATCCAGTCGATCCCGAAGCGGTCGGTGCACATGCCGAACCGCTCGCCCCACGGCGCGACCTCGAGCGGCAGCACGATCGTGCCGTCGGCCGTCAGCGCGTCCCACCAGCCGCCGAGCACGGCCGCGTCGTCGCCCGAGAGGGAGAGCGTGATGGCGGATCCGCTCGGCACCCCCATCGCCGCCGGGGTGTCCGAGGCCATCAGCACGAAGCCCGCGCCCGAGTCCAGCCGCCCGTGCATGACCTTGTCGGCCTCCGCCGGATCCGGGCTCATGCCCTGCTCGCCGAAGGTCGTCGTCGTGAGCTCGCCGCCGAACACGCCCTGGTAGAAGCGCAGCGCATCCGCCGCTTGGTCGCGGAAGGACAGGTACGGGGTCATGATCGCGGACATGGGGCGCTCCTCGGGTGACGGGTCCCGCGGTCGCACGGACCCTGATGGGTCCCGATCCTGGCCCGGCCGGATCCCGCCCGCACCGTCACGCCGCGAGAGGGAGGCCGTGGGCGGACAGGCCTAGAGGCCCTGGATCCGCACGCCCGACGTCTCGTCGAGCGTCACGCGCCAGCTCACGCTGAACGGCACGTCCTCGTCGAGGTCCTTCACGCTGCCGTCGTACAGCGAGCGGACGGGCACCTGGATGTGCGCGGTCCCGACCGTGGACGGCACGACCCAGTCGAGGTCGGCCGGGTCGTCGCTCGCCGGGCGCAGCGTGATCTCGGGCATCGAGGCCATCGTCCACACCGGCGGGGCCGTGATCCGGTCGCGGATCGACTTCCCGAACGGGCACCCGGACGGGAACAGCACGGCCTGCGTGGTGCACGCGGTGAGGTACGACTCCACCTCGCCCTGCACGGAGTCGATCAGCTCCTGCGTGGGCTCGGCGTCGACGCGAGCGGGCACGACGCTGCCGGGATCCGTGACGGCCACGTCGGCCTCCTCGGCCTCGAGGAAGGACGACGCGTGGTCGAGCGCCAGGGTGCTGGGCGCGAGCACGAGGTACGTGGATCCGGCGCCCGCGGCCGCCTCGCCGCCCGCCGTCGCGGAGACGGCCAGCCCGTTCGCGGTGAAGGTGGCCGCGTGCCGCAGCTCGAGGTCGACGGCGGCGACCGGGCTCGTCGCGAACTCCCAGCGGTCGAAGAGGCCGAGCGCGGCGGGCGTCTGGCGCACGCGGAAGGCGGTGGATCCGGGTCCGGACGGCAGCGTGTACGAGTACGTGACCACGCGCTCGCCCTCGGCGCCGTCGGGCGCCGCCTCGTCGGAGACGAGCTCCACGTCGTCGAGGCCGGGCAGGGCGCGGTCGTCGAGGAGCGCGCGGCTGCCGTCGTCGGGCAGCACGACGCCGGGGGTCGCGAGCGCGTCCCGGCTGTCCTCCCGGGCGAGCGCGGAGAGGTAGGAGCGCACGAAGCCGTGGGCGCTGAAGGCGGTGCTGTTGACGACCGCGACGGTGGCCGCGAACGCGCCGAGGAGCAGGGCCGCGAGCACCGACCAGAGGATGACGGCCCGACGCAGCCCGCCGCGCGCGTCGACGGCGGGGCTCGGCATGCGGATCATCCTACGGGCGGGGGATCCGCGACCGGCCGGGGCGGGCCCGGGGTAGATTCGAGTGCGCATCCGCGCCGCGCCGCCGCCCCCGATGCGCGGCGCATCCACCCCGAACCGCCAGGAGTCCGCGTGAGCACGGTCCCCCTCTCCCCGGAGCAGGCCGCCGTCTTCCAGGCCATCGAGGGCACGCGCGACCACATCTTCGTCACGGGCCGTGCCGGCACCGGCAAGTCGACCCTCCTCACGCACCTGTCGTGGAACACCGAGAAGCAGATCGTCATCTGCGCGCCCACGGGCGTCGCGGCGCTGAACGTGGGCGGCCAGACCATCCACTCGCTGTTCAAGCTGCCCATCGGCGTCATCGCCGACGAGGAGATCGAGCAGACCGGCGAGCTGCGGAAGCTCCTCAACACCATCGACACGCTCGTCATCGACGAGGTCTCCATGGTCAACGCGGATCTCGTCGACGCCATCGACCGCAGCCTCCGCCAGGCGCGCCACAAGAAGGACGTGCCGTTCGGCGGCGTGCAGGTCGTGCTGTTCGGGGATCCCTACCAGCTGGCCCCCGTGCCGGGCGACGGCGACGAGCGCGCCTACTTCGCCGACCGCTACCGCTCCATGTGGTTCTTCGACGCGAAGGTGTGGGAGGAGGCGCAGCTGCGGATCTACGAGCTCACCGAGATCCACCGGCAGCACGAGGAGGCGTTCAAGGAGATGCTGAACGCCGTGCGCCACGGGCGGGTCACGGCCGAGATCGCGGGCGTGCTCAACGCGGCGGGCGCGCGGCCCGCGCCCACCGACGGCGCCATCACGCTCGCCACCCGCAACGACACCGTCAACCGGATCAACGCGGAGGCCCTCAAGCGCCTGCCCGGCCGCTCGCTCACCGCCACCGCCGACGTCACGGGCGACTTCGGCGGCCGCACCTACCCGGCCGACGAGAAGCTCGACCTCAAGATCGGCGCGCAGGTGATGTTCCTCCGCAACGACGTCGACCAGCGCTGGGTGAACGGATCCGTCGGGGTCGTCACGCGCATCGACACGAACGTGTACGTCGAGCTCGACGGCGTCGTGCACGAGGTCGAGCCGGTCACGTGGGAGAAGCACAAGTACTCGTACTCGCCCACCACGAAGCAGCTGCGGCGCGACGTGGTGGCCGACTTCACGCAGTTCCCGCTGCGGCTGGCGTGGGCGGTCACCATCCACAAGTCGCAGGGGAAGACCTACGACCGGGCGATCGTCGACCTCGGTGCGCGCGTGTTCAGCCCGGGGCAGACGTACGTGGCCCTCAGCCGGATCACCGACATCGGCGGGCTGTACCTGACCCGGCCGCTGCGCCCGGGCGACATCATCGTCGACGAGAACGTGCGGCGGTTCATGAGCGAGGCGACCCGGATCCGCGTGACGCCGCAGGTTGCGCCGACCGCGTAGGAGCGTCGCCGGACCCGCGGGTGCGGATGCGGGGCGCGGGGTGCGCGGGGGCGTCCCGCTCGCGCGGCCGGGGCTCAGTGACCCGAGTGCTCGCCCTGGATGCCCGTGAGGTCGATCGAGCCGTGCTGCCCGTGCGGCACGGCGAACTCGCCCGCGTGGGTGAGCGACAGGGCGGGCGTCACGAGGCCGGCGACGACGAACGCGCCGACGAGCACGCCCACGAGGTAGCGGCGGCCGGTGGCCTCGGACTCCGGCTCGGCGGGAGCGGTCGCGGCGGATGCCGGCGGGTCGGCGGCCGCGGCGGGCGATGCCGCCGGGCGCGAGGCGCCCGATCCGACGAGCGCGATGTCGGCGGGGAGCCGCGCCTCGACCGCGGTGCAGGTGGCCTCGGCCTCCGACTCCGCGCGGGAGCGCAGGTGGCGGCCGACGATCGCGGCGATCGCGAGGTCGAGCAGGGTCGCGGCGAGCATGGGGATCGCGGGGATGCCGCTGGTGATGCCCGGGGCCGCGAGGACCACGGCCGCCGAGACGAGCAGCGCCCAGCCGGCGACCGGCACGAGCGCGCCGACCACGGCCCACGCGGGTGCGGGGAGGCGGTCGGAGCGGAGGACCGCGACGGCCCAGGCCAGCTCGGCGGCGGCGATGACGAGGAGGGCCACCATGGACGCCGGCGAGGATCCCGCGCCGACGGCCAGGTGGATGAGCGCGGCGCCCAGGGCGGCGAGGGCCAGCCAGTGGCGGATGAGCAATGACACGTGCTGGTCCCTTCGTCGTCCCGGGCGCCGCGGTGGTGCGGTGCTGCGTGCTGCGTGCTGTGGTGCTTCGTGCTGTGGTGCTGACGTGCGGTGATGCGTGACGCGCCCGGTGCCGCGGCGCGACGGTGGTGCTGTGGTGCGGAGCTGCCTAGGCGGCGCGGGCGGCGCGGTTGCGCACGCCCTTCTCGGCGCCGAGGCCCACGATCAGCAGCACGACGGCGCTGCCGAGGTGCAGGAAGTGGTCCGCGGTGTTGAGCGCGAGCACGTTGAAGTCGGTGTTCACGAGGAAGAAGCCGACGATGCCGAGCGCGAGGTACGCGAATCCGATGGTGGAGTTCACGGCCTTGGCCGACGCGACGCTGGAGAGGCCGCCGATGAGGAGGGCCGCGCCGATGAGGAGGTGGGCCACGTTGTGGAACGGGTTCACCATGAAGATCCCGAGCAGCAGGCCGCCGTCGGACGAGAAGAAGCCCCCGCTGTTCGGCGGGAACAGGAAGCCGAGAAGGCCGACGAGGACGTAGACGGCACCGAAGGCGGTGCCGAGCAGGCGGTTCGGGGACGAGGTCATGATGGTGCCTCCACTGGTAGGGAAGAGCCGGGGCTTTCCCAGGCTCCATACATTCGTACCGCGTAGTCGACCGGATTGGTGCGAACGCGCTACTGGATCAGGACGCGTTTCCCAGGTGCTCCGCCAGGAAGGCCTCGGTGCGGCGGTACGCGAGGGCCGCGGCGTCCGGATCGAGACGGTGGCGGAGGCTCGCGTTGGGGAACGCCGGGGTGGTGCCCGCGTAGGTGTGCGAGGTGACCGGGGTGCCGTGCTCGCGGAGCCGGCCGATGAAGGCCTCGGGCCGTTGGTCGTCGATCCACTCGTCGTGCTCGGCGAGGTGCAGCAGCACCGCGCACGGGATGACGCCGTGCTCCTCCGGGCCGAGGCTCGCGCAGTAGGCGACCACGGCGTCCGCGCCGCCGTCCTGCGCCTCGAGGAGCGCCAGCCAGCCGCCGGGCGCGAAGCCGACGAGGCCGACGCGCTCGGATCCGCGGGCGCGCGCCGAGTCGATCCCGTCGCGGATGGTGCCGAGCGCGTAGCCCACGTCGAGCTCCGCGGCGAGGCCGGCGGCGAGCGGGTCGTCGAGGGTGGCGCGGCCGTCGTAGAGGTCCGGCACGAGCACGTGGAAGCCCGCGCGGGCCAGGGCGAGCGCGTACTGGTCGAGCCAGGGCAGGCGGCCGTGGTCGTCGTGGACGAGCACGACGACGGGGCTGCCCGGCTCGCCGAACTCGAGGGTGCTGCCCGGATGCGGCAGGTCGACGATCTCGGGCATGTGGAGAACCTACCGGCGAGCCGTCGGGCGCCGCGCCGGGGGAGGAGGATCGGGGCATGGGATACCGTCACCGCCGCGCCGCCGCCACGACCGCCCTCGTCCTCGCCGCCGGGCTCGCCGGCTGCTCGACCCCGCCCCGCACGCACGAGGACGCGGCATCGCCGAGCGCCGACGCCGCCGCTCCCGTCGAGGCCGGATCCGCGGGCTGGAACCGCGCCGACCTCGCGTTCGCGGAGGACATGGGCGACCAGGCGGCGCGGTCCGTGGCGCTCGCCGAGGCCGCCCTGCAGGCCACCGACCTGCCGCCGGGGGCCGAGGAGCTGGCCGTGCAGATCCGCGACCAGCAGGGTCCGCAGGCCCAGGACCTCGGGCGGTTCGCCGAGGAGTGGGCCGCCGAGGAGGGCGCGTCCGGCTCGAACGGCACCCGGGACCGCGAGGAGGCCGGCGGCGTCGCGGGCGCCGAGGCGGGTGCCGCGGGTGGGTCCGGCAGCGGATCCGGCAGCGCGGCGGACTCCGAGGAGGCGGGCGCCGCCGCGTCCGACGCGCAGCTCCGGGCCGTGCGGTCCGCGACCGGCGCGGACGCCGGCCGCCTCTTCCTGCAGGGCATGATCGCCCAGCACGAGGCGTCGATCGCCCTCGCCGACGGGGAGGCGCAGCTCGGCACGTCGACCGAGGCGATCGGGATCGCGGGGGCCATGCGCGCGTCGCAGGAGGAGCAGCTCACGAAGATGCGGGCGCTGCTGGCCTCGTACGGCGGCTGATCGACGGAGCACGAGCGAGGGCCCGACGCGGATCGCGTCGGGCCCTCGCTGTCGTCTACGTGGCGGGAGCGGCGGCCGGTCAGCCCGCCGGGCGGAGGAACGCGGCGGCCGCGGCGGCGAGGTGCCCCGGGTCGTCGGCGCCGCACAGCTCGCGGGCGGAGTGCATCGACAGCAGGGGGATGCCGACGTCGACCGTGCGGATCCCGAGCCGCGTGGCCGTGATCGGGCCGATGGTGGAGCCGCAGGGCACCGCGTTGCTGGAGACGAACTCCTGGTACGGCACGCCCGCGCGCTCGCAGGCGAGCGCCCACTCGCGGGCGCCGACGCCGTCGGTCGCGTAGCGCTGGTTCGCGTTGATCTTCAGCAGCGGGCCGCCGTTCGGCACCGGCCGGTTCGCCGGGTCGTGGCGGTCGGGGTAGTTGGGGTGCACGGCGTGGCCGGCGTCGGCCGACAGGCACCAGGAGGAGGCGAACGCGCGGCGGCGCTCCTCCGCGGAGGCGCCGAGGCCGGCGGAGATCCGGCCGAGGACGTCCTCGAGGATGGGGCCGGCGGCGCCCGAGGTCGTGGCGGATCCGACCTCCTCGTGGTCGAAGGCGGCGAGCACCGCGATGGGCGCGTCCGGGGCGTCGTCCGCGGTGGCCGCGAGCTCGAGCAGGGCGGCGAGGCCCGCGTGCACGGAGCTGAGGTTGTCCATGCGGCCGGCGGCGAAGAGCTCGCCGTCGAGGCCGAGGGATCCGGGCGCCTGCGTGTCCGCGACGCCCACGTCGTAGCCCAGGACGTCGTCGGCCGCGAGCCCCACGAGGCCGGCGAGGTGGCCGAGCACGTCGGCGTCGGCGGGGGAGCCCGTGCCGAGGATCGGCGACATGTGGCGCTGCGGATCCAGCCGGAGGCCCTCGGTGTTGACGCCGCGGTCGAGGTGCACCGCGAGCTGCGGGAAGCGCAGCAGCGGGCCGGTGCGCACGAGGCGGCGGGCGCCGTCGCGCGTGATCAGGCGGCCGGCGAGCTCGAGGTCGCGGTCGAGCCAGGAGTTGAGGAGCGGCCCGCCGTAGACCTCGACGCCGGCCTGCACCCAGCCGTCGGATCCGATCGTGGGCTTCGGCTTCAGCTTGAAGCCGGGGGAGTCGGTGTGGGCGCCGAGCACGCGGACGGGCGTGGTGGCGTGCGCGCCGGCGGGCTGGATCCACGCGAGGAGCGCGCCGTCGCGGACGACGTACCGCTTGCCGGGGCCGGTCGGCCACGCGTCGCGCTCGTCGAGCCCGGTGAACCCGGCGGCGTCGAGCCGGCGGGCGGCCTCCGCTGCCGCGTGGAAGGAGGAGGGGGAGGCCTGGATGTAGCGGCCGAGGTCGGCGAGGTGCGCGCGGCGGTCCGCGGGCATCAGTAGCCGCTCGATCCGAGGGCGCCGTTCTCGGGCGTCTGCACCGGGCCCGCGAGCACGACCGCGCTGCCCGAGACGCCGAGGCGCGTGGCGCCGGCCTCGATCATCTGCACGGCCGTCTCGTACGTGCGGATCCCGCCGGACGCCTTGACGCCCGCCTTGCCGTCGACCGTGCGGCTCATCAGCGCGACCGCGTGCACGGTGGCGCCGCCGGTGGGGTGGAAGCCCGTGGAGGTCTTGACGAAGTCGGCGCCCGCGGCGACGGCCGCCCGGCAGACGGCGACGATCTGGTCGTCGTCGAGCGCGGCGGACTCGATGATGACCTTGAGCACGGCCGGCGCGGGCACGGCCGCGCGCACCGCGCGTATGTCGGCCTCGACGTCGTCGAAGCGGCCCTCGCGGGCGGCGCCCACGTCGATCACCATGTCGACCTCGTCGGCGCCCTGGCGGAGGGAGAGCGCGGCCTCGGCGGCCTTGACCTCGCTGTGGTGCTTCCCGCTCGGGAAGCCGCAGACCACGGCGACCTTGAGCTCGGATCCCGCGGGCAGCTCGAGCGGCAGCATCGACGGGGAGACGCACACGGAGTAGGTGCCGAGCTCCACGGCCTCGGCCACGAGCGCGGCGACCTCGTCGCGCGTGGCCTCGGGCTTCAGGAGCGTGTGGTCGATGATGCGGGCGATCGCGGCGGTGTCGGCCGGGGGCGTGGACGGGCTGGTGCTCATGCGGGTTTCCTCACGTCGTGCGGGACCTCGATCCTACGGCGGGGGGCCGAGGCGGCCCGGCCGAACGGGGGGCCGCCGCCGCGTCAACGCGCCGGTAGCGTGCGACGGGTGATGTCCGACGGCACGACCACCGCGCTCCTGTACACGGCCCTCGCGGCGGTCATCCTCAGCGCCGTGCTGCTGTGCGTGGGCGGGTTCCGCAGCGCGCGCGAGCGCGGCATGGGGCGCGCCCAGCTCTTCACGAGGCCCGCCCTGCCCTGGACGCTCGCCTCCATCGGCGCGGGAGCCGTCAGCATCCTCTGCTGCCTCCCGATCCTGATCGTCTAGCGGCGGGCCGTCCGCGCAGGGCGACTCAGGAGTAGTCGGCGCCCGGGATGCCCGCGGGACGGTAGACGTAGCCGTCCGCCTCCGCGTCGAGCTCCCACACGACCTCCTCCTCGCTGAGCGAGGTGGCGCGGACGAAGCTCTTCACGGGCTCGCCGTTGATGAGCTCGACCTCGGTCTCCTCCGTGCCCTCGGGTCCGACCAGCTGTGCGGTGTACGTGGAATCAGTCATGACCCGACCCTACGACCGTCCGCGCCGGGCGACCGGGCCGGCCGGATCCGCACAGCCGGTGCGCAGGACGGCGGCTCCGGGCCCGCCTCCGATGCGCCATCCGTCGCGTCCTCCCCAGGCATCGCCCAATACCACACGCGGATCACCCTCCCGGACGAGGTCTCACGCGGCGGAAGGGCTGGCATAGTGGGTTGGCACGGCCGAAGCTCAGCGCCGCACTCTGGCCCCCTCTCACGTCGGCGCGGGGCACGAGAGCTCACGAGGGGGACAACGGGATCGATCATGGGCACCTTCAAGTACGACTCGACGCTCACGGCGGAGTTCGACGACCGCCTGCTCGCTCATCTCCAGCTCGTCATCGGCGCGAAGCTGCGCCGCGGGGAGAACTTCTACTTCTCCTGGCGCGACGACGTGGAGATCGGGGACGGGCGCACCACCATCTGGATGCACAACTCGCTGCCCCTGGTCTTCAAGTACCACGGCAGCCGGGTGCCGCCCATCAACCGCAAGTGGGTGGACGCGCTGATGACCACGGCGAACAGCCCGGGCGGCCTCCTCATCATGCGCGAGCCCCCGGAGGACGAGCCGCGGGACGACCTGCGCTAGCGACGGCCGTCGCGCACGGCTCCCCTCCTGTGCGCGAATAGCCCGGCGCGCGCCCCGATGTCAAGCCCCGTACGCGCATTGGGGGCGATCCGTCGCGCCTGGCATCGTGGAGCCGGGTCACGCGGGCGCGTCGCCCGGGAGAGGGACGCATGCAGGAGACGGACGCCGGCGACATGGGCGATCCGGTCCAGGCGTCCGCGAGCGAGGCGCTCCCCGACCGCACGCGCGGACCGGTCAGGAGCCCCACCGAGCAGGCGCGCTTCGTCGCGGGGTACTTCGGCTGGTCGCTCACCGGCGACAGCATCCGCGACGCCGACGACGCGGTCGCCCTCTACATCGAGGATCTGGCGGCCGCCCTGGGCGAGCTCGGCTGGATCGCGCCCGACGGCATCCGCTGGGACCGCCTGCCGTTCGGCGAGGACGACGCGGCCGACGCCCTCCGCGCCGTGCAGCGCGCCCGCGGCTGGGACGTCTGAGCCGTTCGCCATCCCGTGCATCCGCCGGGAGCCACGTCAACCCCCTGGGCATTTCCCCACCCGCGGAGCACACTCTCTTGCACGAGGCCTGACGGGCTCGGGCGCTTGAGGGTTGTCGAGAGTCCTCCTATGCAGTCCGGACCGTCGATCCTGGCCTCCGGATCCGCCCCGGAGCGGTCGTGTCGTGGACGACCGACGACCGGGGCGGATCGCTGCGCGCCGCGCCCGGCCGTCGCTCCTGCCTGGGCGCCGCCTGCCGGACCCTTGGCGCTCGGCCGCGGAGGGCGTTGTGTGGACGAGCGCGCGTCCCACGAGGACCGCGCCCGAGAACGAAGGAGCACGATGAAGGCACTCACCTGGCAGGGCATCCACGACGTCGAGGTCACGGACGTCGCCGACCCCGTGATCGAGCAGGACACCGACGCGGTGATCCGCATCACGTCGACCGCGATCTGCGGATCCGACCTCCACCTCTACGAGGTCTTCGGCCCGTTCCTCGACAAGGGCGACGTGCTCGGCCACGAGAACATGGGCGTCGTCGAGCAGGTCGGCAGCGCCGTCACGAAGCTCGAGGTCGGCGACCGCGTCGTCGTCCCGTTCGTCATCGCGTGCCACGACTGCTTCATGTGCGACCGCGGCCTCTTCACGCAGTGCGAGACCACGCAGGTGAAGGAGCAGGGCAGCGGCGCGGCGCTCTACGGCTTCAGCGAGATGTACGGATCCGTCCCCGGCGGCCAGGCCGAGCGCCTCCGCATGCCGCTCGCCGACGTGAACGCGATCGTCGTGAACAGCGAGCTGCCCGACGAGCGCTACCTCTTCCTCAGCGACATCCTCCCCACCGCCTGGCAGGGCGTGCAGTACGCCAATGTGCCCGAGGGCGGCACGCTCGGCGTCATGGGCCTCGGCCCGGTCGGCCAGTTCGCGGCCCGCATCGGCAAGCACCTCGGCTACCGCGTGATCGCGGTGGACCCCGTGCCCGAGCGCCGCGCCATGGCCGAGCGCCACGGCGTCGAGACCCTCGACCTCACCGACGACGTGGCCGACAGGCTGCGCGAGATGGTCGACGGCCGCGGGCCCGACGCCATGGTCGAGGCCGTCGGCATGGAGGCGCACGGCAGCCCCGTCGCCTCGTTCGCCGAGAAGGCCGCGGGCCTCCTGCCCGACGGCATCGCGAAGAAGGTCATGGACGTCGCGAGCGTCGACCGCCTCGCGGCCCTGCACACGGCGTTCGACGCGGTCCGCCGCGGCGGCACCGTCTCCATCTCGGGCGTCTACGGCGGCGAGGCCGACCCGCTGCCCATGAAGTCGCTCTTCGACAAGCAGATCGCGATCCGCATGGGCCAGTGCAACGTGCAGTACTGGATCGAGGACCTGCTGCCCCTCGTCGAGGACCCGTCCGACCCGCTCGGCGTCATGGACCTCGTCACGCACTCCGTGCCGCTCAGCGAGGCCGCGCACATGTACGAGATCTTCCAGAAGAAGGAGGACGGCTGCATCAAGGTGGTGCTCAAGCCGTAGCCTCCGGCTCCGACGACGACGGCCGCGTCCCCTCGGGGGCGCGGCCGTCGTCGTCCATTCAACTATCTACCAGGCGCGGAAAAGCGATTTCTTTGGTTTCGCGTGCGAGGGCGCTGATGTCTGGATAGATCGATGGGCGCGAGTAGCCAAATGTACGCTCTAGATACGCGCGAATAGGCGCCTTGGCTGCTGCGGTAATTCGAAACGGAAAAGTCGGTGCCAAGTTTTGCTTGTTGGATTGTGGTTTGCGCCGCGGGCTAGCTGTCCTCATGAACATAGAGCCGGCGGCGAGAAGATCAGCGCGTTTGAAGTATCGGTTTTCCCCTCCGCCTGCCTTGAAGTAGGGGGCGGTGAGTGCTGATGTAATCGGCACACCATCGATTACAAATGCGGCATTCTGCGCAGCGATTCTGGGATCATAGGCAGGGGGAACCCAGAGGCGCCTCCGTGAGCCCGTACCCCAATCCATAGCTTGCCGCTCCTGTACTGATGTGCGTTCGTGCCACAGAGGTAGGTGCGAGCCCCACGTCGAGTCGAGTTCAATCCTCGACGTAGGTACCTTTATGCCTTCGTCGGTAGGAACTGGCTCGGTTGCGAGTGCGACCAGCCGTGAATCATCTTCATCCGTGTCCGAGTTTGCTTCAGTTGCGAACCACGCGGCGATGTAGGGGTTAAAGGTCACGTCGAGCAGTCGCGTTACGCCGCCTGCATGTTGAATGCGGGCAAAGGTTTCAAGTGCCGACAGGCCATCGAAGCGCCACTGCTGTCTTGCGGTACTCAATATGACGGCTTCCGCCGCGATCATTTGGTCCTCGGTCGGAAACGGCTGATCGCCTTCTGGGCCATCCTCGGGCCTGTCGACACCATTCTGTAAACTTAAAGTTCGAAAAAGTGAACTATGAAGCCCCCACGTAACACTTTGCTGCCCACGCCATACAACGGTCAAATCTGGCGCCTTATTTACTAGTGTCGAAATTGCATTATTCAGGTCAGTAACGGATTCTATTACATACTCATGCTTGGAAAAATAGTCCGAAGTCTGCGTCATGTAGTCCGAATAGGGGCTCCGGACTGGCTCGGGTGTCGAATAAAGCCGCGGATCTGATATCTGGCGAAGTGCAGGAACGAGCCATTTGTTAATGGAATTAGTTATGGATGCCTGCATGCCTGAGGCGGCTAGGACTGCTTCTCGAAGCCCTTTAAGTTGTAAAGGAGAAGGCATAGAGGCCTGAACCGCTTCCCGGATGGGCTCGGTGATCGCTGAGAGGTCAACCTCCTGCACAAGGGCTGCAGCAAAGGTGGCGCCCGCTTCTTGGCCTGAAACGCCGCTGCCGGATTCGTTGACCGGGTTGAAGAGTTTGACCTTCGAACTCTTTGGGCCTTCTGGTTCGCCGGCGGTTGAGCCATTTACTGCTGTAGCGCTGTCTCGCCAATCGGTCATAGAACTAGAAGCTAGCAGTCAAAGAATGGCAAGAGAAGCCCGTGGTGTGCTTGCTGCCAACTGCGTTGAATCGAGCGCGAAGACCTCCTGCGGCAGGGGGCGCGGCTGTGAGGTCAGCGCGCGCGGATGTCCGCGAGGATCCGGTCCATCAGCTCCGCGAGGGCCACCGACTCCGCGTGCGGCATCTCCGCGCACTCGACGCGGCCGGCGCGGATCGCCTCCTGCGCCGCGCGGAGCATGGGCACGTAGCCGCGGCCCTCGATCGCGTGCTCCTGCCGCTCCGGATCCCCGTCGACGGGCACGACCGCGAGGCCGCGAGAGGCGAGGAACAGCGGATCCACCTCGATGCGGCCGGCCGTGCCGCTGACTGTCGCGCCCGTGGGCAGGGCGGCGACGAGGGAGCAGGCGAGCGTGGCCTGGCGGCCGTCGGGCCAGCCGAGCAGGATCGCGACCTCGGTGTCGACGCCGCCGTCGATCACCGTGCCGACCGCGGCCACCGAGGAGGGCGCGCCGAACAGGCCGTGCGCGAAGGCGAGCGGGTACACGCCCATGTCGAGCAGCGTGCCGCCGCCGACCTCCGGGTCCCAGAGCCGGCCCGCGCCCTCCTCCGTGACGAAGCCGAAGGCGACGGAGATGGCGCGCGGATCCCCGATGCGGCCGTCCCCGATCGCCCGGCGGACGGCGAGGTAGCCGGGGGAGAACGCCATCCACAGCGCCTCGAGGAACAGGAGGCCCCGTTCGCGCGCGAGATCGACGAGCGCGCGGGTGTCGGCCGCCGTGGTGGTGGCGGGCTTCTCGCAGACGACGTGCTTCCCGGCGCGGAGCGCGGCCTCGGCCTGCGCGCGGTGGAGGGTGTGCGGGGTGGCGACGTAGACGGCGTCCACCTCGGGGTCGGCGAGGAGCGCGTCGAGGGTGTCGTGGATCCGGGCGATGCCGCAGGCCGCGGCCAGCTCCTCGGCGCTCGCGCGCGTGCGGGAGTGCACGGCGACGACCTCGATCCCCGGCACGAGCAGCATGTCGGGCACGACCGAGCGGGCGATGCCGGCGGCGCCGACGACGGCCCAGCGGGTCGGTCGATCGGCGCCGGCTCCTCCGGTCGGGGACGCGGGGGAGGGCGGCATCGTCGTCGACATGACACGACCCTAATTCGTGAGAGCGCTTCCACGGAAGCGCCCGAGAGGGTTGACACTGCGAATGAGGGCCGCATATGGTCGGCCGAACGGCGTGAGAGCGCTCTTACAGCGAGAGCACCGACGCTCGACAGGCACAAGGGAGTGACCTTTGACGAACACAGCACGGACGCGCGCGGCCGCCGGCATCGCCGGAGCCGCGGTGCTCGCCCTCCTCGCCACCGGATGCACCTCCGGCGGCGCGGGAGGCCAGGACGGCGGCGACATCACGCTCACCGTCACCACCTTCAACAAGATGGGCTTCGACGAGCTCTACGCCCAGTACGAGGAGTCGCACCCGGGCGTCACCATCAAGGCGACCAACATCGACACGGGCGGCAACGCGCTCATCGACTGGCAGACCAAGCAGGCGTCCGGAGCGGGGCTGCCCGACGTGCAGGCCGTCGAGGAGGGCTGGCTCAGCAAGGTGATGCAGGTCTCCGACTCGTTCACCGACCTCCGCGACCACGGCATCGAGGACGTGAAGGACCGGTGGGTCCCGTGGAAGTACGACCAGGCCACGGATCCCGAGGGCCGCGTCATCGGCTACGGCACCGACATCGGGCCGGAGGGCCTCTGCTACAACTCGACGCTCTTCGCCGAGGCGGGCCTCCCCACCGACCGCACCGAGGTGCAGGCCCTGTTCGGCGGCGAGGACGCCACCTGGGACCGCTACTTCGAGGTCGGGAAGCAGTACAAGGCCGCGACGGGGAAGTCCTGGTACGACCAGTCCGGCTTCATCTGGAACACCATGGTCAACCAGCAGCCCGAGGGCTACTACACGAAGGACGGCGAGCTCAACGTCGAGGGCAACGCCGACCTCGAGGCGTTGTGGCAGAAGGTCGCCGACGGCGCCGAGGCCGGCCTCTCCGACGCGCAGACCGCGTGGGACTGGGGCGGCGGCAAGGCGTTCACCGACGGCTCGTTCGCGACCTTCGTCTGCCCCGGGTGGATGCTCGGCACGCTGAAGGGCAACGCCGAGTCCGCGGGCGGCGACGCCACGACCGGCTGGGACTTCGCGGACGTGTTCCCCGGCGGATCCGCCAACTGGGGCGGCTCCTTCCTGACCGTCCCGGCCAGCTCCGAGCACCCCGCCGAGGCGGCCGAGCTCGCCGCGTGGCTCACCGAGCCCGCGCAGCAGACCGCGGCGTTCCAGTCGGCCGGAACCTTCCCGAGCACCGTCGAGGCCCAGGCCTCCGAGGGCGTGACCGGACCGAGCGAGCTCACCGCGTTCTTCAACGACGCGCCGCTCGGCACCATGCTCAGCGCGCGCGCCCAGGGCGTCGAGGCGCAGTACAAGGGGCCGGACGACTCGGTCATCCAGGAGCAGGTGTTCGGGCCGTCCATCCAGGCGCTCGACGCGGGCAAGTCCGACGGCCAGGAGTCGTGGGACGACGCGATCACCCTGCTCGGCCAGCTGGTCGACCAGTAGGAGCCGGGCGGTCGGGGGACCGCCCACCTGAAGGGGTGCGGGCGCACGGGCGCCCGCACCCCGACCCACACGCGCGAGAGAAGGACCGATGACGACCACCCTGCGCCCGCCGGCGCCGCCCCGACCCCGCGCGCTCCCGCGGCGGGAGCCCGAACCGCCGAGCTGGCGCCAGCGGCTCGCCACGTGGGACTTCCGCTTCTCGCCGTACCTCTACGTCGCGCCGTTCTTCGTGCTGTTCGGGCTGGTCGGCCTGTTCCCGCTCGTCTACACGTTCGTCGTGTCGCTCAACGACTGGAACCTGCTCACGGGGGCCGGCGACTGGATCGGGTTCGAGAACTACGCGGTCGAGCTCGCGGATCCGCTGTTCTGGAACTCCGTCTACAACACGTTCAGCATCTTCCTGCTGTCGACGGTGCCGCAGCTGGTCGTCGCGGCCGCCATCGCGGCGATCCTCGACCAGAACCTGCGGGCGAAGACGTTCTGGCGGATGAGCGTGATCCTCCCGTACATCGTCACGCCCGTCGCGGTCGCGATCATCTTCAGCAGCATGTTCGGCGAGCGGTACGGGCTCGTGAACAACCTGCTCACCGAGATCGGGCTCGACCCGGTCATGTGGAAGACGGAGACGCTGCCCTCGCACCTCGCCATCGCGACGATGGTGAACTGGCGGTGGACCGGGTACAACGCGCTCATCCTCCTCGCCGCGATGCAGGCGGTGCCGCGCGACGTGCACGAGTCCGCCGCGCTCGACGGCGCCGGATCCGTCCGGCGGTTCTTCTCCATCACCGTGCCGAGCATCCGCCCGACGCTCGTGTTCGTGATCATCACGGCCACCATCGGCGGCCTGCAGATCTTCACCGAGCCCAAGCTGTTCAACGCCGCGAGCTCGACGCCGGGCGGACCGCAGCGGCAGTACCAGACGACCGTGCTCTACCTCTGGGACCTCGCGTTCAACCGGCAGGACTTCGGCAAGGCCAGCGCGGTCGCCTGGATCCTGTTCCTCCTCATCGTGCTCATCGGGCTGCTGAACTTCTGGCTGTCGCGGCGGATCGCGGGGGTGGAGGCGCGCGGATCCGCACGTCGCACCCGCCGCGCCATCGCCCGGTTCCGCGCGCAGCCCGCCGCCCCCGCGCCCGGCGCCACCAGCGCGCCGCAGGCCCCCGCCACCGTCCTTCCCGAGGAGCGCGAGTCATGACCGCCACCGCCACCCGTCCCGCCCGCTCTGCCGGCACGGTCTCCGGACGCCCGCCCGCCGACCGCGACCGCGGCCCCCGGCGCCGACCGCGCGGCGGCACCGGGATCGACCGCCGCCCCGGCTTCCTCGCCTACGGCCTGATCCTCGCGGTGTTCGTCGGGGGCGCGTACCCGCTGTGGTGGTCGGTCGTGATGGGCTCGAGCGACAAGTCCGCGCTCACCGACACCTGGCCCTCGCTGCTGCCGGGCGGCCGGTTCTGGATCAACGTGTCCGAGGTCGTCGGCACCGTGCCGTTCTGGCTCGCGCTGATGAACAGCGTGATCGTGTCGACCGTGATCAGCGTCTCGGTCATCACGTTCTCCACCCTCGCCGGGTACGCGTTCGCGAAGCTCCGGTTCCGCGGCCGCGAGGGGCTCATGGTCTTCGTGATCGCGACGCTCGCCGTGCCGACGCAGCTCGGCATCATCCCGCTGTTCATGATGATGAAGCAGCTCGGCTGGACGGGCACGCTCGGCGCCGTCGTGGTGCCCACCCTCGTGACCGCCTTCGGCGTGTTCTTCATGCGGCAGTACCTGGTCGACGTGATCCCGACCGAGCTCATCGAGGCGGCGCGCATGGACGGCGCCTCCATGATCAGCACGTTCTGGCACGTGGGCGTGCCCGCGGCGCGGCCGGCCATGGCGATCCTCGGGCTGTTCACCTTCATGACGGCGTGGACCGACTACCTGTGGCCGCTGCTCGTCGTGCCGCAGAACCCCACGCTGCAGGTGGCGCTCAGCCAGCTGCAGTCGGCGCGGTACGTCGACTACTCGATCGTGCTGGCCGGGGCCGTGCTCGCGACGCTGCCGCTGCTGGCGCTGTTCGTGCTCGCCGGGCGGCAGCTGATATCCGGGATCATGGCCGGCGCGGTGAAGGGGTAGGGCGGCCGTACACTCGACCTGATCCACGCCGCGCCGGACCGAAGCACCTGGAGGGGACCGTGGCCGCCAACGCCGAGCAGCATTCGCCCACCCTCGAGATGGTCGGCGCGCTCGCCGGGGTCAGCCGGGCCACGGTGTCGCGGGTGGTGAACGGATCCGGCAAGGTCGCCCCCGAGGTCGTCGCCGCCGTCAACGCGGCCATCGCCCAGCTCAACTACGTGCCCAACCGGGCGGCGCGGTCGCTCGCCGGGCACCGCACGAACGCGCTCGCGCTCGTGATGCCGGAGCAGACGGCGCGGGTGTTCGCGGATCCGTTCTTCGCGTCGCTCATCCAGGGGGCCATGACGCACCTCGCGGCCACGGAGTACACGCTCACGCTCCTGATCTCCTCGCCGGCCCAGGCCGAGAAGACCCGGCGGTTCCTCCTCGGCGGCAACGTCGACGGGGTGCTCGTCGTCTCGCACCACTCCGGCGACGCGACCTTCAGCGGGCTCCGCGACCGGCTGCCCGTCGTGTTCGCGGGCCGGCCGCTCCGGCAGGACGACCGCGAGGCGCCCACGGTCGACGTCGACAACGTGGGGGCCGCGCGCGCGGCCACCGAGCACCTCATCGCCCGCGGACGCACGCGGATCGGCTCGGTGGCCGGACGGCAGGACATGCCCGCGGGGATCGACCGGCTGCGCGGGTTCCGGGAGGCGATGACGGCGGCGGGGCTCGATCCGACGCTCGTCGCGGTGGGCGACTTCTCGCCCGCGTCCGGCGCCGACGCGATGCGCACGCTGCTCGCGCGCGGCGAGCCGATCGACGGCGTGTTCGCGGCGAGCGACCAGATGGCGGCGGGCGTGTACGCGGAGCTGCGCGAGCACGGCCTGCGCGTGCCCGACGACGTGGCGGTCGTGGGCTTCGACGACGACTACTTCGCGAAGTCCGCCGTGCCGCCGCTCACCACCGTGCGTCAGCCCAACCAGGAGTTCGGGCAGAAGATGGCCGAGGTGCTGGTGCGGCTGGTGGCCGGCGAGGACGTGGATCCGGTGACGCTCATGCCCACGACGCTGGTGGTGCGGCAGAGCAGCTGAGGGGCCTACCGCCCGCTGAGCAGCGCGAGCATCTCGTCGTGCCGGCCGTCGCGCTCGGCGAAGCGGAGGCCGTGCACGTCCTGCACGAGGATCTCCTCGTCCTCCGGCCGCGCCTGCAGGATGCCCATCACCTCGTCGAGGAAGTCCTCGAGCGGCATGGCGTCGTCCGCATCCGCCTGCCCGGGCATGAGCGCGGTCTGCACCTTGGGCGGCACCAGCTCCACGACCTCCACCGAGGATCCGGACAGCTGCGCCCGGAGGCTCTGCGTGTACGAGTGCACGGCCGCCTTCGTGGCGCTGTAGGTGGGGGTGAGCGGGAGCGGCACGAACGCGAGGCCGGAGGAGACCGTCATGAGCGTGGCCTCGTCGCTCGCGAGGAGGCCGGGCAGGAACGCGTCGACGGTGCGGATCGTGCCGAGGAGGTTCGTGGTGACGATGGCCTCCGCGGTGGCCTGGTGCGCGGGATCGCGGAGGTCCTCCGGCTGCATGATGCCGGCCATCGTGATGACGACGTCGAGGTCGGGGTGGCTCCGCGCGAGCACGTCGCGGGCCGCGGTGATGGAGGCGGGGTCGGCCACGTCGAGCACGACCGACGCCATGCCCGGGTGCCGCGCGGTGATCTCGTCGAGCAGCTCCGCCCGCCGCCCCGCGACGACCACGCGGTTGCCCGCGGCGTGGAGGCGCTCGGCGAGCCCGAGGCCGATGCCCGAGGTGCTGCCGGTGACGAGGACGGTGCGTCCGGTGATCTTCATGGTGCTCCTTCGCGGCGCGGTCGCCGCCGACGGGATCGGGAGGGGTGCAGGTGCGTGGATCGAGTGTGGCCCGTCGCGAGGGCGCGCGGGGCGGGCGCGCGGGGCGGGCGCGGAGGATCCAGCGGGCGTTCACGTGGGGAGGGGCGGCGAGTGGGTCGGCGCGGCGACCGGCACGGCCGCGGGGACGGTGCGAAGCCACCCGAAGCGGGGGCAGATGCCGCGGGTCGGCGCCGCTAGCGTCACGGGGTGAGCACCCCACCCGGCACGCCGCGCAGCGACCTCGACGGCCCCACGGGGGCCGCCTCTCGCGCGGCCGTCCCCCGCGCCCGCCGCCTCGCGCCCGACCTCGACTGGAGCGCCGCGCACGTCCGGCGCCGCGTCGCGATCGTCGTCGGCGTCGTCCTCGCGGCCGCCGTCCTCGCCGCCGTCGCGCTCCTCCCGCTGCGGGACCTCCTCGACGGCGGGGCCGCGGAGATCGCCTCCCTGGCCGTGCAGGCCGGGTGCCTCGCGGGGGCGATCGCGTGCATCGTCGTGTCCGTCCAGCTGCAGGTCGCCATGGTGCCGCTCGTCCAGGGCGTCAGCGGGGCGGACCGGAAGCGGATCAGCCGGCGGATGCTCGGCGGGCCCGGCCCCCTCGATCCCGACGCCGAGTGGCGCGCGGCCCGCATGGCGGCATTCGCGCGCGTGTCGCACCCGTTCGGGCTGGGCGTGATCGGCATGCTGGGGCTCGCCGCGCTCCTCTCCGTCGTCCGGCTCGCGCTCGACGGCGCGCTCTTCGGCGTCGTCGCGACGGTCGTGCTCGTCGTGTGCATCCCGTTCGTGGCGTGGGAGCAGCGGCGGCGGATCCGGTACGCCGAGGCCTCGCGCGACCTGGCGTGGTCGCCCGGTCCGCGACCGGAGGCGGGGCTCGCGCCGGACGCGCTCGCCGGATGATCCCCAGCGCCGCACCCCATCGCGCCCCGAGCGGGGGAGTGGGCGCACGATCCGCGCGTCGATAGCGTCGACCGGTGAGCACCCGAGTCGCCGATCCCGCATCCGCCCCCACGGCGCAGCCGGCCCCCGGAGGTCGTCGCGGGCTCGCCCTGCTCCTCGCGCTCCTGACCGCCGGCACGGCCGTGCTCCTCGGCGCGGGGTTCTGGATCTCCGTCTCGGGTGACGCCGACGACGACGCCTTCGTGCTCATCGCCGTCCACACGACGGCGGGCGTCCTCGCGCTCAGCCTCGCGCTGTCCCTCGGCCAGCTCGAGGTGCACCGTCCGGCGGGCCCGGCGGACGCGCCGAGGCCCCGCTGGGTCGCGCTCCGCGTCTGGGCCGCCATCACCGGCGCGTTCGCCGTGGTCGCCACGGTCGGCGCGCTGATCACGGGCGTGCCCGCGTGGATCGCCGTCGCCCTCCTCGCGGGGCTCGTCGGCATGGCGGGCGCGAGCTGGCTGATCGGGCGCCGCACGCGCGTCGGCGCGGAGGCGCGGGAGGCGCGGGAGGCGGGCGCGCGGGTGTCCGGCGCGGCGACGGATCCGCTCCCCGGCGTCGACTGGACGCGCGCGGTGATCCGCCGCAAGATCCTCACCATCGTCTCGGTCGGCCTGCTCGGCGCGGTCGCGGGCACCGTCGTGGTGCTCCTGTTCCTCGACGAGCTCGACGGCGGCTTCGCCAGGGTGTGGCCGGCCATCGTGCAGCTCGGCGCCGCGGCCGCCGCGATCACGACCACGGTGGTCGCCTCCCCGCTGAACGCGGCGGTGGCGTCGATCGTGCGCGACCTGAGCGCCGCCGACCGCAAGCGCGTGGGGCGTCGCGCAGCGGGCAAGGGCGAGCCGCTGCCGCCGCGGCTCGAGCACCGGGCGGCGCGCCTCGCCGCCGTCTCGCGCGTCTCGCAGCGGTTCCAGCTGACGTCGTCGTCGCTCATCGTGGTCGTGTCGGTCGTCACCCTGCTGCAGCTCCACCTGGGCGAGTTCGCCGGGGGGTTCCGGATCGTCGCGATCGTCCTCGGCGTCGGCTTCCTCGCGTTCCTCCCCTACGTGGTCATCGACGACCGCCGCCGCAGCCGCTACGCCGCGTCCACGCGCGAGCTGGCGCGGTCGGTCCGGCCGTCGGAGACGGATACGGTCAGCGCATGAGCCTGCGCGGAACGGACACCGGATCCACGCCGACCGAGGCCGAGGGGGCGCACGGCGGCGGGCTCGGCGGGCGGATCGCGCTGCTGGTCGTCCTGGTCGCGCTGATCCTCGGACTCGCCACGCTCTACGGCTTCGGGCTGTACCAGGCGGCGGTCGTCGCCGACGCGGATGCGGTCGCCGTGCTCCCGCAGGTCACCGCCGGCCTCCTCGCGCTGGCCTTCGCGCCCGCGCTCGGCCTGCTGGAGCTGCAGTCGTGGCGCGATCTCGCGCCCGCCGGCGGGACGCGCCCGCGGCCGGTGCGGGTGATCGTGTGGGTCGGGATCACGGCGCTCGTCGTGGTCGTGCACGCCGTCGCGTCGCTGATCGGCGGCGTCTCCCCGCTCGTCGTGCTGGGCTTCGTCGTGGCCGCCGTCGCGACCGCCGCCACCAGCTGGATCCTCGTGCTGCGCGCCCAGGCCGCCGCCGCCCGCCGGCTCGGCGCGCGCCTCGCCGACGACCGCCCGACCCTCTCGATCGACCTCGACTGGACCGCCGACACGGCCCGGCGCAAGTGGCGCCTCGTCGGCCTGGTGTTCGTGATCGCGCTCGTCGTCACCGTCGGCGGCACGCTCCTCCTCGGCCGTATCGAGCCGCAGGACGCGGCCACGAGCATCGCGCTGGTGCTGCAGTTCTCGCTCCTCGCGCCGGCGATCACGTGCCTGCTCGTGTCCGTCGGCGCCCAGCTCTCCAGCGGCTCCATCACGAGCGGGTTGACGACGGAGGACCGCAAGGCCGTCGTGCGGCGCACCGCGGGTACGGGCGCCCCTCTCGCCCCGGAGCTCGAGTGGCGGGCGGCGCGTCTCGCCGTTCACAGCAGCGCCCTCCAGCCGTTCCAGCTGGCGCAGTCGGGCCTGCTGATGGTCGGGATCTTCGTGCCCACGCTCATCCGCGGCGCCTTCGACGGGTTCCTGCTGGTGCTCTGGGTCGTGATCTTCGCGGCGTTCGTCGTGGTGCTGCCCTCCGGCATCGCGCGGCTCCGGCGCGTGCGGCGGTTCGCCGAGACCGTGGGCGAGCTCGCGCGGGCCGAGGCGCCGGTGGGCGCGGCGCCGGGGCGCGAGGATGTCGGCGGATCCTCCGCGCACGCGTCCGCTCCCGGCACGCCCCGCACGACCTCCGACTGACCCGCGCGCCGATCCCATGTCGGCGGCCCCCGCTACCGTCGAGCCATGCCCGAGGGTGACTCCGTCTTCGTCCTCGCCGCGCGCCTCCGCGCGCAGGTCGGCGGGGCGCTCGTCGCCGACGGGGAGCTGCGGTCCGGCGCGCGGGCGGGTGCGCGGCTCGGCGGGCGGCGCATCACCGGGTTCGACACCCACGGCAAGCACCTGCTCATGCGGCTCGACGACGCGACCACCCTCCACACGCACCTGCGCATGCAGGGCTCGTGGACGGTCACGGGGCCGGGCAAGCGGGTGCCCGCGCGGATCCAGCACCAGGTGCGCGTGCGCCTCCGCCTCGACGACGGCCGCACCCTCTGGGGCATCGACCTGCCGGTGGTCGAGCTGATCCCCACCCGCGACGAGCGCGCGGTCGTCGGCCACCTCGGGCCCGACCCGCTGCGCGACGACTGGGATCCGACGCTCGCCGTCTCCCGCCTCGCCGCCCGGCCCGACGACACCATCCGCGCCGCCCTCCTCGACCAGCGCCCGATGTCCGGCCTCGGCAACCTCTGGGTGAACGAGGTCGGCTTCCTGCGCGGCGTGCATCCGGCCACCCGGGTCCGCGACGTGGACCTCCCACCCCTCGTCGACCTCGCCGCCCGCTCGCTGCGGCACTCGGCGACGGTGCCGGCGGCCTACCAGATCACCACGGGCGATCCCCGCCGCGGCCGCACGCACTGGGTGGTCGGCCGCGCGGGCCGGCCGTGCCTGCGCTGCGGCACGACGGTGATCGGCGTGGACGACCCGGGGAGCACGAGCGAGCGCGGGCGGCGGGCGTGGTGGTGCACGCGGTGCCAGCCGGTGGTGCGGGCCGCCTGAACGCGGCGGCCCGCACCACCCGGGCTCCGGAGGGACGTGCCTCCGTGTCGCGCGGCGTCAGCCGCGCTCGCGGCCGACCGCGGTCACCGCGTCGCCGATGGAGGTGCCGGGGTGGCTCTCGCGGTAGGCGCGCACCTCCTGCGGGTCGACGTCAGCCGCCGGCCTGGCCGGCACCCGCCCGAGCACGGCCCGGCCGGTGAGGAACGCGACGGCCAGGGCCACCACGATGAGGAGCATCCCGAGGATGCGATCGACCGTGAAGAATGTCACGACCGCGAGGAGGGTCAGGAGGATCGGCGCGAGGGCCCGGAACCAGCGGCTCATGAGAAGCACTGCTCCTTGATCTGGGTGACGCCGATGAGCTCACCCGCGAGGGCGGCCGCGGCACCACCGAGGGCCTGCACCTTCTCGTAGGAGAAGCTCGCGCCCCACATGATCTTGGCGGCCTCCGTGACGCCGCCGAGCGACTTGATCAGGGCCTTGATCTTGAGGATCTTCGCGGCGGGGAACGCCGTGGACGCGATGACGGTCGCGATCGCCGCGCCGCAGCCGAGGACGCTGGCCTGCGTGCTCACCATGCCCTCCGGTGCGGTGTTCGCGGGAGCGTTCGCGGCCAGCCACTGCTGCGTGGCGGCGTCGCCCTGGTGGAGGACGTCGTCGGGGATCTGCTCCACGAGCGCGAGGCCCTGCTCGAAGTCCCTCAGCTGGGCCTCCGACGGCGCGCTCTGGCCGGTCGATGCGGGGGGAGTCGATGAGGTGGCAGCCACGGCGGGACTCGCCCCGCCGAATGCGACGGCCACTCCCACAGCACCGCTGAGCAGGAGGGCGGACATCTGATTCTTGCGCTTCATCTTCCTGGGTCCTCTCGGATCGGAGTCGGACGGTCGAGCTGATCAGCGGTCAATACGCTACCGACCGGACGGCTCCCTCTCCACAGGCTCTGACGGCATACCCAGCGAAGGGCGGATCGCCGTGATATACGCCCAGGCTCCCCGGCCGCCCACCGACGGCATGGCGACGCGTCACGCCAGCGACGCCACCCCGAACACCGCCGCCGCGATCGCGAAGCCCATCAGGCCGATCGTCGTCTCCATCACGGTCCAGGTCTTGAGGGTCGTCTTCACGTCCATCTCGAAGAAGCGGCCGACGAGCCAGAAGCCGGAGTCGTTCACGTGGCTCGCGACCACGGATCCGCCCGCCACCGCGACGACGAGCGCCGCCACCTGGAACGCGTTGAAGTCGCCCGCGAGGATCGCCGGGGAGATGAGCCCGGCGGCCGTGGTGAGCGCGACGGTCGCCGATCCTTGCGCGACGCGGAGGATCGCCGCGATGAGGAACCCGGCCAGGATGATCGGGATGCCGAGGTCGCCGAGCACGTCGGCGAGGGCGTCGCCGATGCCGCTGGTGCGGAGGACGCCGCCGAACATGCCGCCGGCGCCGGTGATGAGGATCACGGAGCAGACCGGGCCGAGCGCCGACTCGAGGGTCTTCTCGAGCGCGGTCTTGTCGATCCCGCGCCGCCGCCCGAGCACGAACGCGGCGACGAGCAGGGAGATGAGGAGCGCGACGGGCGTCTCGCCGAGCGTGCGGAGCACCTGGTACCAGGTCTGGTCGCTCGTGCCCTCGGGCAGGATCCCGCCGGTCGAGGCGGCGTTGAGCCCGGTGTTGAGGAAGATGAGGATCAGCGGAAGCAGCAGCACGGCGAGCACGGTGCCGAACTTCGGCGGGTTCGACTCTGCGTGCTCGTCGGCCTGGCCGAGGATCGACGGGATCGGCAGCACGTACTTCTTGCCGACCCAGAGACCGAAGAGGTACGCGGTGACGTACCAGGTGGGGATCGCCGCGATGAGGCCCACGATGATCACGATGCCGACGTTCGCGCCGAAGAACTCGCTGGCCGCGACGGGGCCGGGGTGCGGCGGCACGAAGATGTGCATGACCGAGAAGGCGCCGGCCGCGGGCAGTCCGTAGCGGAGCACGCCGCCGCCGAGGCGCCGGGCCACCGAGAAGACGATCGGCAGCATCACGACGAGGCCGGCGTCGAAGAAGATCGGGAACCCGAACAGCAGCGACGCGACCCCGAGCGCGAAGGGGGCGCGCTTCTCGCCGAAGAGGCGGATCAGGGTGTCGGCCAGCGTCTTCGCGCCGCCGCTGGTCTCGACCAGGCGGCCGAGCATCGCGCCGAGGCCCACGAGCAGCGCGACCGTGCCGAGCGTGGAGCCGAAGCTGCCGACGAGCACGGTCACGATCTGCGAGGTCGGGATCCCGGTGGCGAACGCGGTGACGAGGCTCACGAGGATCAGCGCGACGAACGCGTGGATGCGCAGCGCGATGATCAGGACCAGCAGCACGGCTATGGCGCCCGCGGCGATCAGGAGGAGCGGCCCCGCGGTGAGGGTCTGCGTCCAGTCTTTGATGGTCATGTTCTCTCCGTTGATGAACCGTGCAGGGGGTCGTGGGGTGGGTGCGCGGCGGCGCTAGCTCGCGACGAGGCCGAGCTCGTCGACGATGCGGGTCGTGACCTCGTCGGGCGTGCCGGTGTTCTCGAGCGTCAGGCCGCGCTCGCCGTCGTCGAGCGGCTCGAGCGTGCTGATCTGCGACGGCAGCAGCGAGGCCGGCATGAAGTGGCCGCTGCGCGTCTTCATGCGCTCGAGGATGAGCTCGGTGTCGCCGGAGAGGTGCACGAAGCGCACGTCGCCCTCCGCGCCGTCGAGCAGGTCGCGGTAGCTGCGCTTGAGGGCCGAGCAGGTGACGACGGTGCTGCGGCCGGCGCGGGCCTCGCCGCCCATCCAGTCGCGCATGGCCTTGAGCCACGGCCAGCGGTCGTCGTCCGTGAGGGGCGTGCCGGCCGACATCTTCGCGATGTTCGCCTCGGGGTGGAACTCGTCCGCCTCCGCGAAGGTCCAGCCGAGCCGTTCGGCGAGGGCGGTGGCGATCGTGGTCTTGCCGGATCCGGAGATCCCCATCACCACGACGTGGCGGGGCTGTGCGGCCATGCTGACTCCTTCGTCGACGCGGGCGGTGCCGTGTCGTCGGCCGCCGTCCGGCCAAAGGTAACACCATTGCGAGGCGCGCCGACGACCACCCCGGGGACGGCGACCTATGCTCATCGAGGCGGCCGGCCGGCCGACGCGCACCCGGAGAGGTCCATGACGACGCGGTCAGTCCCACCTTCGGCACCCGCCGGTGCGGTCCCCGCCGCCACGGTGCTGGCCACGCGGATCATCGAGGAGCTCGGCCGCGACATCGTCGACGGCCGGCTCGCCGAGGGCACCCGCCTCACCATCGAGGACCTCCAGCAGCGCTTCGGCGTCTCCCGCACGGTGGTGCGCGACTGCGTGCGCGTGCTCGAGGCGATGGCGCTGATCGTGCCGAAGCGCCGCGTGGGCCTCGTGGTGCAGGGCCCGGGCCGCTGGAACGTCTACGACCCGCGCATCATCCGCTGGCGCCTCACCGGCCCCGGCCGCTCGGACCAGTTCCGCTCCCTCACCCAGCTGCGCCGCGCGGTCGAGCCGGTGGCGGCGTCACTGGCCGCGCGCAACGCGACGGCCGCTCAGCGCACGCGCATCGCCGAGCTCGCGGTGGATCTCCGCCGCCTCGGCGAGGCCGGCGCCCTCGTCGACTTCCTCGCCGCCGACATCGAGTTCCACCACCTGATCCTCGAGGCCAGCGGCAACGACATGTTCTGCGCCCTCCGCGAGGTGATCACGGAGGTCCTCAGCGGTCGCACGCACCAGGGTCTGATGCCGCGGACGCCGCGGCCGCATGCGCTCGACACCCATGAGCAGGTGGCGCATGCGATCCGGGATGGGGATGACGCGACGGCGGAGGCGGGGATGGCGTCGTTGTTGGCGGAGGTGAGCAGCGCGGTCGGCTAAGCAGAGAAACAGTCGCGGCACTTTTTGCCTCAGGATCTACGGATTGTAGGACTGGAGGCTTGGTGCGACAATGCATAAGACGTCTGGCTCACTAGCGGCATGGACGAGGACTACGACATGCGCCGGGCGGTGAGCGGGGAACAAGTCAGCAGCGGCTTCAGCTCACGCGCAGCCCTGTAAAGTCTTGCTTCGCCGCGTCATGCGAAAGGGCCCACGTGCAGTACGACCTCTACGACTACCAAGAGACCGCCAAGGCAGTGATAGTCCGGGCCCTCGCATCCATGGACCGCGCCTACCAAGACGATCCGAACGAACTCGGTGCAGTGGTCCTCGCCGCGCCGACGGGAGCTGGCAAAACCGTCGTCGCGACGGCTGTCATCGAAGCCGCGCTCGACGGCGATGCAACTACCCCGCCGATCGAGGACGCCACTTTCCTCTGGGTGACTGATGACCTGTCGCTGAACAACCAGACGCTCCACAAGATGGTGGCGGCCTCATCCGCCCTCTCGGTCAACCGCCTGCGCACCATCGAGACGGAGTTCGACCAGGAGCTCTTCGATGCCGGCCGGGTCTACTTCCTCAACATTCAGAAGCTCAACGTAACCGGGCACCTCTCCAAGAGCGGAACCAACTCGCGCACCTGGTCCCTCTGGGAGACGATCGCGAACACCATCCGAGAACGCCCCGGCGGGTTCGTAGTCGTCATCGACGAAGCGCATCGAGGGATGGGGACAGCTCGATCCACAAGAGACACCATCGTGTCCCAGATCATCGGGGGCGGAACGACGGACCGTCCGGCTGTCCCCGTCGTTCTTGGCATCTCAGCAACCCCAAAGCGGTTCCGCGAGCAGATGGACGACCGGAACCGCACAGTCCGTTCGCACACCATTCCGATCGAGGACGTGCGCGGCTCGGGTCTTCTCAAAGACCAGATCATCCTCGGCCACACCGGCGGTGTTGAAGCAGCCGAGACGACGCTGCTCCGATACGCCGTTCAGAAGATCCGGGACTATGAAGCCCGGTGGATCAGCTACAGCCAGTCCACCAACGAGCCGCAGGTTAACCCGGTTCTCGTTGTCCAAGTTGAGGACAAACCCACGCCACGCATGCTCGGGGAGTACGTCAACACCATTTTCGACGAGTGGCCAGGCTTACAGCCGAACAACATCGTGCACGTCTTCGGCACGCACAGCACGGCGGAAGCCGGCGAACATCGGATTCGCTGGTGCCCGCCCGAAGACATCCAAGAACGCCAGGACGTTCGTGTTGTCCTGTGCCTCACCGCGATCACGACGGGCTGGGACTGCCCACGAGCCGAAGTGCTGGTAAGCATGCGCGTCGCCAAGCAACAGGACCTCATTACCCAGATCATGGGCCGGATGGTCCGCACTCCGCTCGCTCGACGTATCGAGTCCGACGTCACCCTCAACGCAGTGCACTGCATCCTGCCGAAGTTCGACGCGAAAGCCGTCGACGCGATCGCTGGTGCATTCGAGCTGGGGGACGACGGGATCGCCGCCGGCGCCGAGGTCATCACCGACGAAGTGCCCCTGCTCCGCAATCCACAGTTCGCCCCCGTCACGCCGACTGAGTCAACAACCACGAACGACGACAGCCTCGCTGCCGAGGAGCGTGCAGAGGTCGAAGGATGGCTGACAACACCGACCGAATGCTCGCCCAACGCCGGCCACGTCGACACCCCCAGCCCCACCGCGGTACGCCTTGGTCAGCCTGTTCCTCCACCAGACCAAGTCGACCTCTGGGACGCTTCGAGGACGGACCTCACACAGCCACTCGAGCCCGTCGAAGCTCGCGTCAGCTCCGACGTCTTCGGCGTGCTTGAAGCCCTCCCCACCTACACGATCCCCGGTCGTACGCCCGGAAGCGCCGTCTCACGGGTGTTCCGCCTCGCGGCCCTTCTGGCGTTCCGCTACGACACCGAACCTCTTGAGCCCGCAGCACGACGCCTAGCTCTCAACACGCTGCTCGGCGAGATCGACCTGTTCCGCTCCGAACTTGACGCTCGCGGCCTGCTCGCCGAACGACTGGCCAACGTGGCCAACACCCGCTTCTACGAGCGCGTGGTCACGTACGGCTCGCCAACCCTGTTCCCCGAGACGGAAGAATCGACACTCGTCCTCGACGACCGTGGCATCCGTACCCTCATGGCCCGTGCTCGGCGTGCACTGCCCGAAGGCCTCATCGATGAGTACGTAGCGCTTCACTCGCCCGACGACGACGCCGTCACCGACACGATGATCCTGGCCATTGCTCTCGCGCAGGACCCTGAGCTGCCGCCCCGCGTCGAAGGTCGCGCAGCTGAGCTGGTGTCGACTTGGCTGCAGCGCTACCACTCCGCCATCACGCGTCTCCCCGAAACCGCGCGAGAAGAATTCGACCGGGTACGACGCCAGTCAAGCTCCCCGGAACTCACCACCTTCACGATCCCGCCGCGAGCAAGTGGAGACCGGCGCGGGTCCGCGTATCAACGCCACGTCCTCTCTGACGAAGCAGGCAACTACCGAGTCGACCTACGCTCGTTAGAGCAGCATGTCCTCGAAACAGAACTCGACCATGGCGCCGTTGCCTGGTACCGCAACCCATCGAACCGGCCGAAGAACGCTCTCGTCATTCCGTGGCAAAAGTGGGACGGCTGGCACGGCCTCTACGTTGACTTCGTCTTCGTGCACGTGTCCGCCGGGGTGTTGCGACCCTCCATCGTGGACCCGCACGGCGCGTTCATGACCGACGCCGTTGGCAAGCTCAAAGGGCTGGCAGAGTACGTCGAGCAGCACCCCGCAGTGTTCCACCGAGTGCAGATGGTCGATCACCTCAACGGCCGCTACCGGATGCTCGACCTCCTGGACGAGGACGTCCGAGCCGCGATCCTCGCCTACAAGGGTAAGGACACAGACGACGCCGGTGAGCTGTACGCCCACCACGGACACGATTACTAGGGGGCTCGGTCGTGGCGCACATCGACAATCTGGTTGCCGCAATACCAGACGAAGACCTACGCAAGGCCCTTCAAAAAGCGGTCCGGAAGCTAACGGGTGGCAGGCAGTTCGGTCTGGTCTTCAACGAGCACGCCCCAGAGTCTGTCCTGCTCTACAAACAACAGAGCGTCCGCCGGGGCTCGAAGGTCAAGGTCATGCAAGAAGGCACCGCCGACCGCACTGACACAGACGACAGTGGTGTCTGGATCGTCACGGGCCTAGTCGACGACACCGCCTCGCTGGCTCACAAGGCAGACCGCACAGTGACCCGCGAGGAGCCGCGTGATCGCTGCGTCGTCGTTCGCGAGTTCGGGGACCCCGTGTACCCGGGGCTGCGTTCAACCGACCGAGTCGTTCGTGACCCGGATCGGCCCTTCCACACAGTGATCAACAGTGAGAACTTCCACGCGCTTCAAGCGCTGCTGTACCCGTACGCCGGTCAAGTCGACGCCATCTACATCGATCCGCCTTACAACTCCGGTGCACGTGATTGGAAGTACAACAACGACTATGTTGACGACGGGGACCGCCACTCTAAGTGGCTGGCCATGATGGATAAGCGGCTCCGCGCCGCGAAACAGCTCCTCAACCCCAAGGAATCCGTCCTCATCCTCGCGATCGACGAGAACGAGGTTCACCGAATCGCACTGCTGCTCGAACAAATCTTCACCGACAGCAAGGTGCAGATGGTCACCGTGCTCATTAACCCTGCCGGTGCCTCGATCGTCGACCAGTTCTCGCGTGTGGACGAGCAACTTCTGTTCGTTCACATCGGAGCCGCGAAACCGGTTCGAACGGAGACCGATCCGATGCCCGGGCTGTCTTCCTTCGTTGACGCCAGTGGCACCGCGAAGCCTTTTGCCTGGGAAGGGTTCCAACGCCGAGGCGGGAACTCGCGTAGGCAAGACACCAAGGCGAAGTTCTTCCCCATCTGGATTCACGAGGAAACAGGCCAAATCGCAGGCTGCGGCGACCATCTTCCGCTAGGGGTGGACCGAGACGACGCGCCACCGCCCCCGGCCGGCTGCGTCGCACAGTGGCCCATCAAGCGCGATGGTTCCGAAGCATGTTGGCAGCTCTCAGCGCCAACCTTCCGGAAATACCTCGATGAGGGCCGTATCAAGATCGGCACTCGGAACAATAACACCGGCCGATGGGGGTTCTCCTTCCTCACGAGCGGACACATGGCAGCCATCGACCGAGGCGAGCTTGTCGTTAAGGGCCGCGACAGAAATCGCGCCCTGATCGTCAGTAACGCCGAAGGCCGTACTCGCACGCAGGTCGGTAAGACCATGTGGACGAACGGCACCTACTCGGCCACCGAGCACGGGTCCACCCTGCTCAAGAAGTTCCTGCCTCGGCGCTCGTTCCCATACCCGAAGTCGCTCTACGCAGTGGAAGACGCACTCCGGTACTACCTCCTCGACAAGCCCGACGCGCTGGTCCTCGACTTCTTCGCTGGGTCAGGCACGACCGCTCACGCAGTGATGCGTCTGAACCGTCAGACCAACGCCCGACGCCGATCCATCTCCGTGACGAACAACGAGGTTTCGGAGAGCGAAGCAGCTGGGCTTCGTTCAAAGGGCGTCTACCCAGGAGCTGAGAAGTGGGAGACGCTCGGCATCTGCGAGTACATCACGAAGCCCCGACTCAAGGCAGCGGTCACCGGCGTCACGTATGAAGGAAAACCAGTTGTCGGCGACTACCGCTTCGTTGACCCCTTCCCCATGGCCGAAGGTTTCGAGGAGAACATTGAGTTCTTCGAACTGACGTACGAGGATCCAAATCTGGTTTCGCTCGGACGGAAGTTCAGCGCGATCGCCCCACTGCTGTGGATGGTGGCCGGCGCCCGGGGGGCGCGCATTGATGCGATTGACCCCGATGGATGGTCGGTTCCCGATGATGCGCATTACGGCGTGCTCTTCGAACCCGCGCAGTGGTCAGACTTCGTGGAGGCGGTCAATCGCCGCGCAACAACCGACCTGCCGCTATCTCACGCGTTCGTGGTCACTGATTCCGGCGCTGAGTATCGCCAGATCGTCAGCAAACTTCCGACCGGTGTGAAGACACAACAGCTCTACCTTGACTATCTGCGGAACTTCGAGATCAACACAAGGCTGCCCGCGTAGGGCACTCGTCGCCCTCTGAAGCGACTTCTCTCCTTCGTTGTCAGTTGCGACAACATCACAGTGCGGGGCGACAAGCCTCGCTTCTGGTGAAAGCAGGGGAGCAATGTCCCTTCGGTTCATCACTTTCCCCATGCGAAACGGCCAGTTCACATGGCGCCTCCACACGTCGAAGAACGAGCTGCTGGCCCGGGTCAGTGTTGGGTTCGATACCTTCGCGGCCGGTCGACGTGCCGCTGCCGCCTTGAAGGCGCGGTCCCGGGGCGTTGTTTTCGAGATCTACCTCAGCGACAGCGGCGAGTGGTGCTGGCGAGCGTGGCAATCGAACGCCATCGTCGCTCGCTCGTACGAGGCGCTAGCGTCACACGCGACGGCGGATCGCTTATGCGTGAAGGTGTGGGAGAACGGGGCCATTGCAGACGGCGCATCTTGGGTAAGAAACGACAATTATTTACGACGGTTTGGAGCGAGTGACGGGAATCGAACCCGCGCTATCAGCTTGGGAAGCTGAAGTTCTACCATTGAACTACACTCGCGCGACCGGCCAGGGGCCGGGTCGAGACCACAGCCTAGCAAGAGTCCGGCCGGGCGCCACCCCGCGCCGGTAGGCTCCTGCCGTGCTCCTCTCCGACCGTGACATCACCGCCGAGCTCGACGCCGGACGAGTGGCCCTCGATCCGTACGACCCCGGGATGCTGCAGCCCGCGAGCATCGACGTGCGCATCGACCGCTTCTTCCGGCTGTTCGACAACCACAAGTACCCCTACATCGACCCCGCCGAGGACCAGCCCGAGCTCACGCGCCTCATCGAGTCGAAGCCGGGGGAGCCGTTCATCCTGCACCCGGGCGAGTTCGTCCTGGGGTCCACGTTCGAGCTGGTCACGCTGCCCGACGACGTCGCCGCGCGCCTCGAGGGCAAGAGCTCGCTCGGCCGCCTCGGCCTCCTCACGCACTCCACCGCCGGCTTCATCGACCCCGGGTTCTCTGGCCACGTCACGCTCGAGCTGTCGAACGTCGCGACGCTGCCCATCAAGCTCTGGCCCGGGATGAAGATCGGCCAGCTCTGCTTCTTCCGCCTGTCGTCGCCCGCCGAGAAGCCCTACGGATCCGGCGAGTACGCCTCCCGCTACCAGGGCCAGCGCGGCCCCACCGCCTCCCGCTCGCACCTCAACTTCGTTCGCACCGACGTGACCGTGACCGACGCGGGGCAGTCGGGGGAGTAGGCCGCTCCTGTCGGCTCAGGTCGGGTCGGTGAACGCGACCGGCTTGCCGGCCGCTCAGGCGTACGCGATCTCGCGACGCGTGGACTCGCCGACGGAGCCGCCCGGGTTCACGACCAGCACCCGATCCGCGAGGTCGATCTTCCGCAGGTGCAGGGCGTCGAGCACGGCCTTCTGATCGTCGTCGACTGACCCGTCCGCTTCGGCCGGTGCGACGACGATCACCCCCGCCAGGGCCAGGTCGCGCGCCGCCTCCCGCATCTCCGCGAGGAATCGCATGGAGCCGCAGATGCACACGATCTCGGGTCGGTCGGGCCTGGCGGCGCTTTCGGCGAGCCCCCGTTGCAGCGTCGCGTGCAGCGACCAAAACTGCGACGCGGGCAGGGGCACACCGTCAGCCACGGCCTCCAGGTAGGTGAGGTGCGTGATCCAGCCGATGCGGTAGGACTCCGCCAGTTCCGCGAGCTCGGAGTGCACCAGCTCGAGCACGGTGCGGTCCTCGGACGCACGCAGGGTGATCGCCACGTGCGACCCGGGTTCGTCCGGGAAGTCCCACGTCATCGTCAGCCGATTGGGCGGGGCTGCCTCGATCACGGCGCTGCGGGATCTGACGCCCTCGCCGTGGTCGACGACGAGCGTCCCACCGGGACGGACGTCGTACTCCACGACGTCGCCGAGCCACCGGGCGATCGCCTCGGGCTCCGTGAGCGCCGCCCAGACCGCCGCGACGGGATGCGCGAACGACCAGGCGATCCACGCGCTTTCCGGATGGGGCGAGACGGCGACGAGGGGCATGCGCTCAGTGTCGTGGCATGCGGGCGGACCGTCCAGCTGGTCGCCGTGGTCGTCGCTCCCACCGTGGAGAACCCGCCGACCCCACCTCGGCCGCGTGCCATCCTCAGCCACCGGTTCCGATTCCCCTCGTCGTGACACCGCCAGGGGCGCCCCTCCGCACGACGCACCACGCACGACAGCCACGCACCACGCACCAGCCAGCGATCCACCTGGGGCGCTTCGTCCGCACGCCGCCGGGCCGACATCCGTCGCCCGGCCTCGTCCCACGAAGGAGAAGGCCATGTCGTCACGCCCACGCAGCAGCAGAGGCAGCAGGAGGGGGTGGCTGGCCGCGCTCGTCGTCGGCACCGTCCTCGCCACCGGATCCGTCGCGGTCTCCCATTCCGCCAACGCGGAGGAGGCCGAAGCCGCGACCGTCTACCCGTACACGCTGAAGTCGAGCAAGATCCGCGCGGGCTTCGCCGCCGACGGCTCGCTCCAGTCGCTCAAGATCCCGGGCGACATCCACGACACCGAGTACCTCATGAACCCCACGACCGCACCCGAGCAGGCCGCGGATCCGGATGCGGGGAACCGCCAGTGGCTCGGCAACCTGATGTTCTCCTACGCCACGGGCGACGGCGCGATCACGAAGGACGGCGTCGGATCCACCGCCTGGAAGACGGCCTGGACCACGCGCTCCAGCGACGCCCGCACGGTGACGGCCACGCCCACGAGCGTCACGGTCACCTACGCCGGCTCGAAGGACCCGCGCGGCATCTCCGGCTTCACCGTGCGGGAGACGTACTCGATCGCGGCCGACGGCTCGCTCACCTGGAAGCAGGACGTCACCAACTCGGGCAGCCAGCGCCTCGTCATCGGCGACTGGGGCGTCCCGATCCCCGGCAACGAGCTGTGGAAGGGCGGCGACCGGATCTACGAGCGCCGCGTCCTCACCCACTCCTACGTGGGGAGGAACGGCTCCTACGTCACGCTCGAGCGACCCAGCGGTCAGGGCCCGTTCCTCGCGCTGACCCCGGACACCGCCGCCGGATCCGGCTTCGAGTACCAGGACCGCTGGCGCACCCAGGAGGTGGGCGACACCCCGTGGGCGTGGAACGAGGACAAGGAGGGCTCGATGGTGAAGGGCCTCAACGTCTACTACGCGCACTCCATGGCGATCCAGAAGACGAACCGCGGCTACCTCGGCTCCACCAGCCTCGCGATAGCGCCCGGCGCGACGACGAGCTACACGTACCACCTCGGATCCGTCGCCGACGATCACGCGCTGAAGCAGTCGATGTACGACCAGGGCCTGCTCGACACCTCCGTGGTGCCCGGGTACATCGTGCCCGTCGACCGCAAGGCCGAGATGGCGTTCCGCGTGAAGGGCACCATCACCTCGGTGACGGCGCACAACCGGAACGACCTGCACGGCGCCCGCCCCACGGATCCGACGGTCTCGTTCTCGCGCAGCAACGGCGACTACCGCATCTACGACATGGCGTTCGACCGCACGCAGCTCGGCGCGGACGACGTCACGGTGGCGTACACCGACCAGACGGGAGCCGCCCGCACCTCGGTGCTCCAGTTCTCGGTGATCGACGACATCGGGCACCTGCTCGACATGCACGCGCAGTTCATGGTGGACAAGACGCAGTGGACGCCGAAGGACGGCATCGCCGCCTCCGACATCCGGAACTACACGTTCGACGACTGGATGATGGACGCGAAGGACGGCAGCGTCCCCACCGCGGCGGATCCGGCCGAGGGCCGCCGGAACGTCTACGACGGGTACTGGGGCCTCGGCGACGACTGGGGATATCCGCACGCGGAGTTCCTCGCGGAGAAGCTGGTCGCCCGGCCCGACGCGCACCAGATCCAGGCGCTCGACCAGTACCTGCAGAAGGCGATCTGGGAGCACCTGATGGGCAACACATCGGCCACGGCGACGCCGAGCTTCGTGATCCACGACTTCTTCGAGCAGGGCAAGCCCGGCAGCCAGAACGACACCCCCATCTACCGCGGCTACGCGTATCCGCACATCTACAACACGTTCCTCTCGATGTACGAGGTCGCGAAGAAGAACCCCTCCGCCATCGCGTACCAGCACCCCGCGGCGTGGTACCTCCAGGCGGCGTACGGCGTATTCAAGGAGCTGTACGACAACAAGGACGTGTTCTACAACTACGAGACCGGGCTCATGGGCGAGCAGTCGACGCCCCGGCTCATCGACGACCTGCGGGCCGAGGGCATGACCGCCCAGGCCGACGACATCGTGAAGAAGATGGCGACGAAGTACGCGAACGTCTCCGCGGCGAAGTACCCGTACGGATCCGAGTACACCTACGACAACACGGGCGAGGAGGCCGTGTACATGCTCGCGCGCACCAACGTCGACACGGACCGCACGAAGGCGCTGCGGATCATGCGCGACATCGTGTCGAAGACCGAGGCCGACCGCGGCCGGATGCCCGTCTGGTACTGGAACTCCGTGCCCACCACCATCACGGGCGAGAACACCTGGCAGTTCCAGTACACGGCGGCGCTCGCCGGCTACACGATGGACGACTACATCAACCACACGGCGGCCCTCGAGACCGGCCAGCAGGCCATCTCCCCGGCCCGCCGCGCGGAGCTGCAGCGGCTGAACTACGCCGGCAAGGTGGCGGAGCTCGCGACGGTGAACGCGGGGCAGATCAGCTCCGCCCCCGAGAACATCGGCGCCTCCGCCTGGACGTACCAGTCCGAGCGCGGCAACCTCGGCACCACCGGGGTGGGCGGCGGATCCGACGTGCAGCTCCTCAACGGCTGGCGCGGCATGACCGGCGAGAGCGACCTCGGCCTCTGGGGTGCGCTGCAGACCCTGAGCGCCGACGTGGTGACCGACGACCCGATCTTCGGCACGGTCGCGTACGGCGCCGACGTCTCGTCCGCCGGCGGAGCGCAGACCGTCGTCCCGCAGGACGGCCTGCAGCGACGCCTGCACCTCGTCACGCAGCAGCTCTCGGTGGAGCTGCACGACGACGCGTACGCCAGCGCCACGGTGAGCTCGGACAGCGCCGACGTGCGCCTCGCGATGCTGAACCGCGGCGGCGCCGCCCACTCCGGCGTGGCCGAGGTCAGCGGCCTCGCGTCGGGCACCTACGCGGTGGTCGTCGGCGGGGTCACGCAGCGCACCGTCACGGTGACGCGGCCGACGGCGGCGACGGATCCGATCGCGCAGCCCGCGCGCATCGCGTACGACGCGCCGGCCGGCGCCACGTTCGACGTGCACGTCGTGCGCACCGGGAGCTGAGCCCGGCGGGGATCCGGCGCGCTGATCGGCTACGCGCCCGGATCCCCCACCGCCGGCCCCGAGTGGTGGTGGTCGAACACCACGCTCGTGCGGGTCGACGCCACGGCCGGGTGCGCCGACAGGTGCTTCAGGACGAAGTCGCGGAGGTGGTCGCTGTCGCGGACGGCGATGTGGAGGATGAAGTCCTCGGATCCACCCAGGAAGAAGAGCTGCACCACGTCGGCCAGCTCGCGCATCTCGGACGCGAAGGCGGCCATCTCGTGGCGGGCGCCCGCGCGGATCGCGATGCTGATGAGCGCCTGCAGGCCCACGCCCACCGCATCCGCGTCGATCGTGGCGGTGAAGCCCGTGATCACGCCGCGCTCCACGAGGCCGCGCACCCGGGTCACGCACGTCGACGGCGCGATGCCCGCCTGCTCGGCGAGGCGGCTGTTCGGGGTGCGCGCGTCCGCCCGCAGCAGGGCGACGAGCTTGCGGTCGACCGCGTCGAGGGGCTCGGGCGCCCGCAGTTCCTTCGTCGGCATCGCCCGACCACCTCTCCGTACCGCAGGATCGCGCCGGAATGGGCGCGTGCGTCGCCGATCCTACGGAGTTCACCAGCCCGAAACGCACGATGGCCATATTGGGACTCGCCCTCCCGCATCGCCGCCGCCGGCCGCACCTCGCGGGGAGACGAGACGGAGCACGCGCATGAAGGTCGGGATCCCCACCGAGATCAAGAACAACGAGAACCGGGTCGCCGCCACGCCCGCGGGCGTGCACGAGCTCGTGCGCCGCGGCCACGAGGTGCTCGTGCAGGAGGGCGCGGGGCTCGGATCCAGCATCACCGACGCCGACTACGTCGAGGCGGGCGCGACCATCGTCGCCACGGCCGACGAGGTGTGGGGCCAGGCGGATCTGCTGCTCAAGGTCAAGGAGCCCATCGCCGAGGAGTACCCGCGCATGCGCGCCGGCCAGACCCTCTTCACCTACCTGCACCTCGCGGCGTCGCGGCCGTGCACGGACGCGCTCGTCGCCTCCGGCACCACGGCCATCGCCTACGAGACGGTGCAGCTCCCGAACCGCCAGCTGCCGCTCCTCCAGCCGATGAGCGAGGTCGCCGGCCGGCTCTCCACCCAGGTCGGCGCGTACCACCTGATGCGCGCGGCCGGCGGGCGCGGGATCCTCCTCGGCGGCGTGCCCGGCACCCCGAAGGCGCGCGTCGTCGTGATCGGCGGCGGCGTCGCGGGCGAGCACGCCGCGGCGAACGCGCTCGGCATGGGCGCCGACGTCACGATCATCGACCTCTCCATCCCGCGCCTCCGCGAGCTCGAGAACCGCTTCGGCGGGCAGGTGCAGACGCGCGTCTCGTCCGCCTACGAGATCGCGGCGCAGCTGCGCGACGCGGATCTGGTGATCGGCTCCGTCCTCATCCCCGGCGCGCAGGCGCCGAAGCTCGTGACCGACGCGATGGTCGCGACGATGAAGAAGGGATCCGTGCTCGTCGACATCGCCATCGACCAGGGCGGCTGCTTCGAGGGATCCCGCCCCACCACGCACGACGATCCGACCTTCGCGGTGCACGACAGCGTCTACTACTGCGTCGCGAACATGCCGGGCGCGGTGCCCGAGACCTCGACGCGGGCGCTCACGAACGCGACGCTGCCGTACGTGATCGCCCTCGCGGAGAAGGGGTGGAAGCGGGCCCTCGCGGAGGATCCGGCGCTCGCCCTCGGCCTCAACGTGCACGACGGGCACGTCACGAACTCGCACGTGGCGGCGGCGCTCGAGATGCCGCTCACGCCGGTCGCGGACGTGCTCGCCGCCTGACGCCCGCCCGGCCGTCGCGGGATCGTGACCCCGCGACGGCCGGATCCGCCCGCATCCCTGGCAGGGTCGATGCATGACCTTCAGCTACGCGCCCGAACCCGACACCAGCGCACCCCGCGAGCGCAAGACGTTCAACGGCGTCGGCCTCGCCGCGCTCATCGTGGGCGTGCTGTCGCTCATCGGCTCCGTGATCCCGATCCTCAACTACGTGTCGGGCTTCCTCGCGGCCGTCGGCATCGTGCTCGGGATCATCGGCCTGATCCTCAAGGACCGGCCCAAGGGCATGGCGCTCGGGGGCCTCATCGCGAGCGTCGTCGCGCTGATCCTCTCGATCGTGCTCGCCATCGTCTACACGGCCGGCATCGTCACGGCCATCACGGGCGCGGTGCGGGAGTCCGAGGCGCGGTCGTCGGCGGAGGCGGCCGACGAGCCGCGCGTCACGTACCAGGTGGAGGGCTCGGGCGGCACGGTCACCGCGGGCGTCCTCTGGACCACCTCCGTCGGCGGCACCGCGGGATCCGAGCAGGCGTCAGACCAGCCGCTCCCGTTCAGCCGCGAGGTCGTCATCCCGGACACCACCGACTTCGACATGGCGGCGTTCTCCGTGAGCGCGGTCGCGAGCGTCGACCCGGCGGTCTCGGCGGACGGCGACATCACCTGCCGGATCCTCGTGGGCGACCACATCGTCACCGAGCAGCGGGCCGAGGGGGACGGCGCCACGGTCACCTGCACCGCCACCGCGGAGGACCTGCGGGACCTCGCGGACTGATCCGCTGAAAGGCCGCGCAGCGACGCGGCCGCGCAGCCACGCGGCCGCGCATGACGTCGGGCCCGGCGCGCATCGCGCCGGGCCCGCTCGCGCAGGGGGGAGATCCCCGAACCCGCCCTCGTCGTCCGACCGGCACGTGGTGGTGAGCTGTTCCCGTGCACCGTTCCCGGTGCGAGGTGCGGGGCTGACGTGTGCTCGGCTCTCGCCGGGTGCGCTGCCCTCCGCGCCACAGGGGATCAGGTTGCCCGCTGATCCGCCGGGGTGTGCCCGCTCCGGACGACTACCGACTCGCCCCTACGCCTCTCTCCCGTCGACCTCGTCGACCAGCTCCACCTCCCAGTTCGCGCGCTGGATCCGCGCGTCCAGCTCCCGCAGCTCCTTCGCCGCGTCGTCGGCCCGGTCGCGCACCTCGCGGATCGGCAGCGCGGCGATCAGCCGCAGCTCGCTCCGCAGCTGGCGCTGCGCGTACACGCCCGCGGCGACGCGTCCGGAGGCGGCGTCGGCCGCGGCCGTGAGGATCCCGTGCCGCGTCCGCAGCGCGTCCCGCCGGGCGAGCGCGGAGGTGAGCGGCGTGCCGTCGTCGAGGCGGGCGGCCGTGTTCGTGAGGTTGATCCGCGTCACGAGCCCCGCGAGCCGGTCGACCGTCTCGATGGCCTCCGCGAGCAGCGCGGCCGCGTCCTCCGCGGGATCCTCGCCCTCCTGGTACCGGGCGCTCGCCTGGATCCTGCTCCGCAGCGACTCGATGCGCCTCTGCAGGTCGGACCGTTCCATCAGCGCCTCGGCGAGTCTCATGCGTCCACCGTCTCACGGTGCCGCCCGCCGCGGTGCGACGGCCACCAGAACCGGTCGCCCAGGATGAACACCAGCGCCGGCACGAGGAGGGTCCGCACGACGAGGGTGTCGAGCAGCACGCCGATGCAGACGATGACGCCGATCTGCGTGAGCGCCACCACCGGCAGCACGCCGAGCACCGCGAAGACCGCGGCGAGCAGGATGCCCGCGCTCGTGATCACGCCGCCGGTGGATGCCAGCGCCCGCACCATGCCCTCGCGCGTGCCGTGCAGTCGCCGCTCCTCGCGCGCCCGGGTCACGAGGAAGATGTTGTAGTCGACGCCCAGCGCCACCAGGAAGAGGAACGCGAACAGCACCACGTTCGCGTCGAACGCGGGAAAGCCGAGCACCTGCTGGAAGAGCACGTTCGCGGCGCCGAGGCTCGCGAAGAAGGTCGCCAGCACGCTCGCGATGAGGAGCACCGGCGCCACCAGCGACCGCAGGAGCAGGCCGAGGATCACGAACACGATGGCCAGGATGATCGGGATGATCAGCCCCTGGTCCCGCTCGGACGAGGCGGCGGTGTCGGCGGCGGTCGCGTCGCTGCCGCCCACGAGGGTCGTGGACTGCTCGCCCGGCGCGGCGGCGTAGGCGTCGCGGAGGTCCTGCACCGCGGCGAAGGCCGCGGCGCTCTCAGGCTCGGCGTCGAGCTGGACGTCGATGCGGGTGCGGCCCTCCGCCGACTCCCCCGCCCGGGCGCTCGCGACGCCGGGGACGGACTCGGCCGTGGCGACCGCGTCGGCGGCCACCGCATCGGGCGCCAGCACCACGGTTTGCGCGGTGAGCCCCGCGGAGAAGGAGGCGTCGACGACCTGCTGGGCCGCGACCGACTCGGGGTCGCCGAGCAGCTGGTCGGTCTGCGAGAGGCCCACGCGCGCGCCGACGAGGCCGAGGGCGAGCACGCCGACCCCGGCGAGGGCGACCACGGCCACGACCGCGGGGCGACGCTGGACCCCGAGGCCGAGCCGGCGCCAGACCCCCGGCTTCCCGCCGTGGTCGGCGTCGGTGCCGACGCGCGGCACGAAGGGCCAGAAGAGGCCGCGCCCGCAGACCACGAGCGCGGCGGGCAGCACGAGCAGGGCCGCGGCGATGGCGATCAGCACGCCGATCGCGCACGCGAAGCCGAGCGCGCGGTTGCCGGAGAGCTCGGCGAGCAGCAGCGTGATGAGGCTGAGCGCGACCGTGCCGCCGCTCGCCGCGATGGCGGGCCCCGCGCTCGTGACCGCCGTGAGCATCGCCGCGTGGCGGTCCTCCTGGCGCGTCAGCTCCTCCCGGTAGCGCGCCACGAGCAGCAGTGCGTAGTTCGTGCCGGCGCCGAAGACCAGCACCGAGAGGATCCCGCCGATCGAGGCGTCGATGGTGATGCCGAGCGGATCTGCGAGGGCCGTCACGACCACGCGCGCCAGGCCGTCGGCGGCGCCGACCACGACGAGCGGGACGATCCAGAGCACGGGGCTCCGGTACGTGACGATGAGCAGCACCGCGACCACCAGCACCGTCACGAGCAGGAGGCGGAAGTCGGCGCCCGCGAACGCGTTCGAGATGTCGGCCTGGAAGCCGACCGGGCCGGTGAGCTGAGCGACCAGCCCGTCCGGGAGGCCGTCCGATGCCGTGGTGCGGAGGGTCGCGGCGGTCCCGGCGACGTCGTCGGCGACCGCGGACGCGTCGAGCGGCACGGCGACGAGCGCCGCGCGGCCGTCGTCGCTGGCCTGCGGCACGACGGCCCGCGGGGCGATCGATTCGGCGGCCAGGGCCTCGGCGCGCTGCGCGATCGCTGTGGTGTCGGCATCCGTGAGGGCGGCGCCGTCCCGGCTGAAGACGAGGATCCCCACGGTCGTGTCGGCGCTCGGGAACCGCTCGAGCAGCTCGCTCACCTGCTTCGCCTGGCTCGAGTCCGGCAGGCCGGAGGGCGGGAAGGCGTCGGCCTCGCCCTTCGGCAGGAAGGCGAACAGGGCGGCGACGGCGGCGGCCGCGATGACGAGCGCCATCCAGGCGGTGCGGCGGGCGCTGACGAAGCGGGCGATGGATCTCACGGGTCCTCCAGGGGTGCGGTGATCGTCAGCCTACTGATGATCAAGCGGCTTAGCTACCTGCGGCGTACGATGCCCGCATGCCCCGACGCCGTCCCCGCCCACATGCGGACGCGCCCGCCGCTCTGGCGGCGGCCGCCGCGGCCCTGCCCGCCCCCGGCGCGGGCGTCCCCGCGGACGCGGGCGCGGCCGGCGAGCTCGGCCGGATCCTCCGCGACGTGCTGGGCCTCGCCGCCGGGTTCGAGCGCCGGCTCGGCGGCGTCCTGGAGGTCAACCCCACCGACATGAAGGCGATGGAGCACCTCATCCAGGAGGGGTCGCTGTCGCCCACGGAGCTGGCCGGACGTCTCGGGGTCTCCACCGCGGCCGCGACGCTCGTGGTCGACCGGCTCGTCGAGGTCGGCCACGTCGACCGCCGACCGCACCCGCACGACCGCCGCCGCGTCGTCGTCGTCCCGCGGCCGGCCTCCGTCGGCCAGGCCATGGCGGAGCTGATGCCCATGATCGGCGGGGTCGCGCGCGCGGCCGACGCCCTGACCGACGCGGAGCGCGCCGCCGTGACGCGGTTCCTCGGCGAGGTGCGCGAGGTCTACCGGGAGGCGGCCGCGGGTCCCGCCGGTCCCGCCGCGTCCGCATCCGCCGCGGATCCGTCCGCCGCGCGCTGAGCCCGCCCGCGTCCACCGCGCGCGCATCGGGCGCTCGGGCGCCGTCCACCGTGTTCGGGGATGATGGAGCCGCATCAACCACCATCACGACGAGCACGCAGGCCCGGGCCCGCGGAAGAGGAGGACCATGACCGGCACCGAGCGGGACACGACCACGCCGACGCGGGGGCTCGTCCTCGGCGGCGGAGGCGTCGCCGGCATCGCGTGGGAGACGGGCCTCCTGTCCGGCCTCATCGCGGCGGGCGTCGACCTGGGCGCGGCCGACGCGGTCGTCGGCACGTCGGCGGGATCCGTCGTCGCGATCAACCTGCGGGCGGGCGCCATCGACGCCGCCTACGACGAGCACTTCGTCGACATCGCCGGCATGGCCGAGCCCATGGGCAGCCGCGACCTCTCCCGCACCATCGAGGTCATCGGCGAGGGCGTCGTGAGCACCGCCGGCGAGATCCCCACGCGCCAGAAGATCGGCGAGTTCGCGCTCGAGGAGTACGACCCCGAGGTGGACGACGCCGCGAGCGTCGAGCGCATCGGCCAGCTGCTGCCGATCCGCGACTGGCCCGAGCAGGACCTCCGCATCACCGCGGTCGACGCCGGCACCGGCCGCTTCACCGTCTTCGACAAGGACTCCGGCGCCGACCTCGTGCGCGCATCCGCCGCGAGCTGCGCCGTGCCCGGCGTCTTCCCGCCCGTCACCATCGACGGCCGCCCCTACATGGACGGCGGCATGCGCTCCGGCACGAACGCCGACGTCGTCGCCGAGCACGAGCGGATCCTCGTCATCGCGTGCGGCCCCGAGGCGCCCGCCTCCGGCATGGGCCCGACGCTCTCGACCGTCGTGCAGCAGCTGCGCGGCCGGGCCGAGGTGCTCGTGATCCAGGCCGACGAGGAGAGCACGCGCGCCTTCGGCGAGAACTCGCTCCTGCTCTCGACCCGCAAGGCCTCCGCGGAGGCGGGCCGCCGCCAGGCCGAGCGCGTCGCCGACGAGGTCCGCGCGTTCTGGGGGTGATCCCCCCCCCGCGTCCGTCGACGGGCGCATGACGAGGGGCCCGGCCGCGCATCGCGGCCGGGCCCCTCAGCCTTCCGGCGTGAGCGGGCGGTGTCCCACGGCGACCAGCCGATCGCCGGACGGCCGATGCGCCGCCGTGGCGATCGCGACGTCGACCAGGCCCGCTGCGCCGAGCGCGTCCGCGAGCTCCGATCGCGTCCACGGACGCATCGCGAAGTCGTACGGCTCGGCCTCGGTCGGCGCCCCGGGCGTGAGGATCTCGTGCAGCTCGGTCACGCGCACCAGCGGATCCGCCCAGGTCGTGCTGCTGCGGAACCGGACCGTGCGTCCGTCCGGCAGCGCGCCCTCCGACGTGGTCGTGCCGCCCGCGCGATCGCGGGTGGCATCGCGTTCGCGCACGTCGAGCACCAGCACGCCGCCGGGCGCCTCGTGGGCGGCGAGCCGCTCGACGGCCGCGCAGCGCTCGGCATCCGCGAGCATGTCGTTCAGCACGCCCCGGCAGGCGACGACGTCGAACCGGCGGCCCAGGTCCATCGTGCAGATGTCCGCGAGGTGCGCGCGCAGGCCGGGGTTGCGGGTGCGCGCCACCGCGAGGATGTCCGGCGACGCGTCCGCCAGCTCGACCTCGAAGCCCACCCGGGCCAGCGCCTCGGCGTGGCGGCCGGTGCCGCATCCCGCGTCCAGCAGGGAGCCGCTCGCGCGATGCGCGCGGATCTCGTCGATCCAGCCCTCCACGGGCGTGCTCACGATCGCGTCGTAGGCATCGACCCGCGACGCGTAGAAGGGACGGACCCGGGTCATGCGCGCCGGTTCGGATTCCACGTGCGGAGGCTACGGGTGACGACCGCCGGGTCGTCGGCGCGGCACACAGCGCCCGGCCCCGAAATGGTGGAGGCGCGGTACTCGGCTCCACGACGGTGCCCTACTCCGCAGAGGTCGGGACATCTGGACCGCGTGCTGACGCAACGGGCTCGGGGGCACCTTCTGGATGCAGCTTGACGGTCACGGTCTACATCACCTATCGCACGAAATCCCGAAGCAGCGTGTACAACGAGTCGACGACGTACTGTCCAGGGGCGAAGACGTACATGGAGCTGACCATAGTGAAGGAGGACACCATCTTCGGAACGACGAGGACCGTTGCGGACAAGTCCTTCCTGGGAGGCGGCGAATTCAGCGCGGAGGTTCCGTACTTCTGCCCCACAGGCAACATCAGCGGATTCCAGGGTCGCACTTGCTCTGAGATCACCATAGGTGGTCAGGAGTACAAGGCGAGTGCATACGACGGCACCGAGGGCGGCGGCTTCTACGGTTACAACTGCGGATAGCTGTTCTTCTCCAGGCGGGGGCGGGCGAGCACCGCAGCAGGATCAGGCTCCGCCCCCGCCTCTCTTCGTGATCTCCAGGACGCCATCAAGAAGCCGTGATGGGGCTCCCTCTTCTCGCCAGTGGCAGAACTTGATGACGTCCCATCGATCACCATTCGGGATGTCCAGCGTGGGATATCCGTTGCCGTCGAGCAGCCAACTGCATCTCGGTGCTCGCGATATGACTGTCTCGCCCAGGTAGACAGCCATGTCCTTGAGCAGTTCGGGCGCTTGCGCCGGCGGCAGCGACGCGAGTCGCACATCGAGGGACTCGACGCTCTCATCGCCCATGTCCAGGTCGATGCCCTCTTCTCGCGCGAAGGCATCCAACGCGGACCACTCGTTCAGGTGGCCGACTCGACGATCGGGGACGGGGGCTGCTGCGGAGTACGAGGAGACGCGGAAGGGGAGCAGCTTCGGCTTGATGAACATCTCCGTCATACGCGCAACCTAGTCATCGCTGTCCGCTCGTCTCGACGGGATGCACAGCATGCAGCAGACCTCAGGCGGCGGGCACTGCCTCCGCGTCCGCGACCCCCGCGTGCGCCGGGTGCTCCGGGTACAGCAGCGGCAGCTGCAGAGTCAGCCACGGGCTGAAGGCCCACGGCGTGTGGGCGACCGCGGGGATCAGCTCCTCCGGATCCGCCCACCGGAACTCGCCGACCTCCTCGGGTCGCGGATCCACCGGCGTGGCCGCCACGGCGCGGAACACCGGGCAGATCTCGTTCTCCACGATGCCCGCGGCGTCGGTCGCGCGGTAGCGGAAGTCGGGCAGCACGAGCTCGACCGACGCGAGGGTCAGCCCCAGCTCCTGCTCGGCGCGACGGTGCACGGCCTCGAGCATGTCCTCGCCCGGCGCGGGGTGGCCGCAGAACGAGTTCGTCCAGACGCCCGGCCACGTGAGCTTGCCGATGGCGCGGCGCGTGACGAGGATCCGCCCTCGCTCGTCGAACACGTGGCACGAGAACGCCAGGTGCAGCGCGGTGTCGCGGGTGTGGACGGTCGCCTTCGGCGCCGTCCCGATGGTCTCGCCGTCGTCGTCCAAGAGGACGACGAGCTCGGTGTGCTGTGACATGCGCTCCCTGCTTTCCGTTACCGCCTCGATGTTAGGTTTCATCCGTGGACGCCACCAACCTCGCTGCCGTCTCCACATCGAGGCAGGCCCATGTGAACGGCGTCCTGGACGCGTTCTTCGCGAGGTCCCTCGTGCGGGCCGAGGTCATGGGCTCCGAGTACGTGAAGCTGTGGCGCACGCTCGAGTCGAACACGGCCGGCGGCAAGCGCTTCCGTCCGCGCATGGTCATGGCCGCGTACGACGGCCTCGGCGGCCAGGACGTGCAGGCCGCGGCCCACGTCGGCGCCGCGTTCGAGATGCTCCACACGGCCCTCATCGTCCACGACGACGTGATCGACCGCGACTTCACGAGGCGCGGCGGCCCCAACGTCTCCGGCGCCTACCGCGACATCGCCACCACGCAGGGCCTGCCCCAGCCGCTCGCCGAGCACCGTGGCATGTCGGCCGCCGTCATCGCGGGGGATCTGGCGCTCGTCAACGCGTACCGCCTCATCGACGCGAGCGGCGTGCGCGACCTCACCCGGTCGCACCTGCTCGAGATCCTCGACGACGCCGTGTTCGCGTCGGCCGCCGGCGAGCTCATCGACGTGGAGTTCTCGCTCACGGCGGACGTGCCGAGCGTGGACGAGATCCTCCGCATGGAGCGCCTGAAGACGGCCGTCTACTCGTTCGAGGCGCCGCTGCAGGCGGGCGCCGTGCTCGCGGGCGCGCGCCCCGAGGTGGTCGCGGCGCTCGGCGACTTCGGTCGCGACATCGGCATCGCCTACCAGGTGGTCGACGACGTGCTCGGCGTCTTCGGCGACGAGCAGGAGACCGGCAAGACCAACCTCGGCGACCTCCGCGAGGGCAAGCGCACCGTGCTCATCGCGCACGCCGTCCGCTCCTCGGAGTGGGGCGAGATCAGCTCGCTCGTCGGCAAGGACGACCTCTCCCGCGGCGAGGCGGCCCTCGTGCGCTCGGTGCTGGAGAGCTCGGGCGCCCGCGCGTACGCCGAGGGCGTCGCGCGCGACCTCGCGGTCGCCGCCGTCGCGCGCCTCGACGACCCCGTGGTGCCGGAGGCCCTCCGCCGGGAGCTCGCGCCCGTCGCGGAGTCCGTGCTCGGGCGCATCCGATGACCCGGCGCGTGCCCGGCCGCCGGCCCGCCGCCCCCGAGGCGCCCACCGGCCTCGAGAAGTACGACCAGGTCGCGCAGGACACCGCCTCGGTCGTGATCCGCCGCTACTCCACCTCCTTCGGCCTCGCCTCGCGCCTGCTCGGCGCGGACGTGCGCCAGCACATCGAGAACGTCTACGCGCTCGTGCGCATCGCCGACGAGATCGTCGACGGCGCCGCGGCCGGCGCCGGGGTGGATCCCGCGCACGTGGAGGACCTGCTCGACGCCCTCGAGCAGGAGACCGAGGACGCGATGCTGCGCGGCTACAGCACCAACCTCGTCGTGCACGCGTTCGCGATCACGGCCCGCCGCGCCGGCTTCGGCGCCGAGCTCACCGCGCCGTTCTTCGCGTCGATGCGGATGGACCTGCGGCGCATGGAGCACACGCCCGCGTCCTTCACCGAGTACGTGTACGGATCCGCCGAGGTCGTCGGCCTCATGTGCCTCCGCGCGTTCCTGGTGGGCCACGCCACCACGCGGCCCGAGCGGATCCGCTTCGAGGAGGGAGCCAAGCGCCTGGGCGCCGCGTTCCAGAAGGTCAACTTCCTGCGCGACCTCGCCGCCGACCACGACGCGCTCGGCCGCAGCTACTTCCCCGGCGTCGACGTGGCGACCTTCTCGGAGGCCGACAAGGAGCGCATCCTCGACGACATCGACCACGACCTGCGCATGTCCGGCGCCGTGATCCCCGACCTCCCGGCCTCCAGCCGCCGCGCCGTCGCGCTCGCGCAGGGCCTGTTCGCCGAGCTCGCCGTGCGGCTCCGCGACACCCCGGCGGCCGAGCTGGCGCGCACGCGCGTGCGGGTGCCGGATCCGGTCAAGGCCCGCATCGCGCTCGCCGCCGCCACGGGGGCCGAGCCCTCCGGCGTCGACGGCCGCCTCGTGCGCCGCTCGCGCGCCCCCCGCGTGCACGGCGCGCGCTCCACGTCCGCGTCCCGCGCCGAGACCGACGACCACGACCCCGCCCCGTCCGACCCCGAGCAGCAGGAGAGCGCCATGACCGCACCCACCGCCATCGTGATCGGCGGCGGGATCGCCGGTCTCGCCTCCGCCGCGCTCCTCGCCCGCGACGGCTACCGCGTCACCCTCGTGGAGGGCCGCGACGAGGTCGGCGGCCGCGCCGGCTCCTGGGAGAAGGACGGCTTCCGCTTCGACCTCGGCCCCAGCTGGTACCTCATGCCCGAGGTGTTCGACCACTTCTTCCGGCTGATGGGCACGAGCGCCGCCGACGAGCTCGACCTGGTGCGCCTGCCCGGCTACCGCGTGCTCTTCGAGGGCGACCCCGACCCCATCGACATCCGCGACTCGCGCGAGGCCAACCTCGACCTGTTCGAGAGCGTCGAGCCCGGATCCCGCCCCGCGATGGCCCGCTACCTCGACTCCGCGAAGGACGTCTACGAGGTCGCCAAGAAGCGCTTCCTCTACACGACCTTCGCCGACTACCGGCCGCTGCTCAAGCGCGACGTCGTGACCCGCACGGGCACGCTCGGGAAGCTCCTGCTCACGCCGCTGGAGACGCACGTGGCGCGCTACGTGAAGGACCGGCGCCTCCGCCAGATCCTCGGCTACCCGGCCGTGTTCCTCGGCTCCTCGCCGAAGCTCGCGCCGAGCATGTACCACCTGATGAGCCACCTCGACCTCGAGGACGGCGTGCTCTACCCGCAGGGCGGCCTCATCACCGTGATCGACGCGATCGAGCGGGTCGCCCGGGCCGAGGGCGTCGAGATCCGTACGGGCGCGCCCGTCTCGCGCATCCTCACCGAGCCGACGAAGGCCGGGAAGGCGCGGGCGCGCGGCGTGCAGATCACCACCGACGCCGGCACCGAGACGCTCGACGCCGACGTGGTCGTCTCCACCGCCGACCTGCACCACACCGAGACCGAGCTCATCCCCGAGGCGTTCCGCACCTACCCGCAGGCGTACTGGGACAAGGCCACCGCCGGCCCCGGCGCCGTGCTCGTCTACCTCGGCGTGCGCGGCGAGCTGCCCGAGCTGCACCACCACACGCTGCTGTTCACGGAGGACTGGGACGAGAACTTCTCCCGCATCTTCCCGCCGAAGGGCGGCACGACCTCGGTGCCCGATCCCGCGAGCATCTACGTCTGCAAGCCCAGCGCCACCGACGCGTCGGTCGCTCCCGCGGGCCACGAGAACGTCTTCATCCTCGTCCCGATCCCCGCCGACCCGGACATCGGCCGCGGCGGGATCGACGGCGCCGGCGACGCGCGCGTGGAGGAGATCGCCGACCGCGCCATCCGGCAGATCAGCGACTGGGCCGGCATCCCCGACCTCGCCGAGCGCATCGTGCTCCGCCGCACCTCGGGCCCCGGCGACTTCGCCGCCGACCTCCACTCGTGGAAGGGCACCATCCTCGGGCCCGCGCACACGCTCACGCAGTCGGCCATGTTCCGCGCCGGCAACACGAGCAAGAAGGTCGAGGGGCTGCACTACGCTGGCGGATCCACCATCCCCGGCATCGGCCTGCCGATGTGCCTCATCAGCGCGGAGATCCTCGTGAAGCGCCTCCGCGGCGACACGTCGACCGGCCCCGGCGCCGAGCCGCTCGTGCGCACGGTCGGCCGCCCGGTCGTCTGATGGGCCTCGTCTACCTCGTGCTGCTGATCATCTCGATCGGCTGCATGATGCTCCTCGACCGTCGATGGCGCCTGTTCTTCTGGCGCGACCGCACCGCCGCGGCCGGCACCCTGCTCATCGGCGTCGCCTTCTTCCTGCTCTGGGACATCGCGGGCATCTCGCAGGGCATCTTCTTCCGCGGCGAGACGCCGTTCATGACGGGGATCCTCGTCGGCCCCGAGCTGCCGCTCGAGGAGGTCTTCTTCCTCACGCTGCTCTGCTACCTCACGATGAACCTCGTCAACGGGTTCAGCCGCCTCGCCGACCACCACGTCGCCCGGGCCCGGGAGCGCGCGAACCGATGAGCTACCTCCTGCTCGACCTGCTGTTCCTCGCGCCCGTGGCGGTCGTCGGCTTCCTGTTCCGCCGCCTGCTGCTGCGCGAGGCCAACGCGGTGCCGTACGGATCCAGCCGCTTCGACTACCCCGAGTACTACTGGTACCGGCGGATGCCCATCGTGATCCTGCTCGTGATGACGCTCCTCTTCGACAACATCATGATCAAGGTGGGCCTCGTCGGCTACGACCCCGACAAGCTCGTGGGCCTGGTGCTCGGCTACGCGCCCATCGAGGACTTCGCGTACGCGATCGCCGCGCTCGTGCTGCTGCCGGCCGTCTGGTACCTGCTGCGCCGCCGCCGTCGCGTGTCCGGCATCGAAGCCCATGAGTGACGTGCGGGCCCGGCCCGGTGCCGCCCGGGTGCTCCGCACCATCGCGCTCTCCTCCCGTCCGCTCTCCTGGGTGAACACGGCGTTCCCGTTCGCGGCCGCCTACCTCACGGTCACGCGCGAGCTCGACCTCACGGCGATCCTCGGCACCCTCTACTTCCTCATCCCGTACAACCTCGCGATGTACGGCATCAACGACGTCTTCGACTACGAGTCCGACATGCGCAACCCTCGGAAGGGCGGGGTGGAGGGCGCCGTGCTGGCGCGCGCGATGCACCGGCCGGTGCTGATCGCGGTGCTCGTCACGAACGTGCCGTTCCTCGCGTACCTCGTGGCGGTGGGGTCCGCGGCGAGCACCGCCGTGCTCGCCGTCAGCGTCTTCGCGGTGATCGCCTACTCGCTGAAGGGCCTCCGCTTCAAGGAGCGGCCGATCCTCGACTCGCTCACCTCGAGCACGCACTTCACCTCTCCCGCGGTCTACGGGATCGTGCTCGCGGGTGGCGTGTTCACGCCCGCGCTGTGGGCGATCCTCGCCGCCTTCTTCCTGTGGGGCGTCGCCTCGCACGCGTTCGGCGCGGTGCAGGACATCGGGGCCGACCGCGAGGGCGGCATCTCCTCCATCGCGACCGTGCTCGGCGGGGCGGTCACCGTGCGGATCGCCGTGCTCGCCTACGCCGCGGCCGGCGTCGCGATGCTCGTCACGGGCTACCCGGGGATCATCGCGGCCGTGCTCGTGATCCCGTACATCCTCAGCACGGCGCCGTTCTGGTCGATCCGCGACGAGGACGCCGGGGCCGCGAACCGCGGCTGGCGCCGCTTCCTCGGCCTCAACTTCCTGTCCGGCTTCGTGGTGACGATGCTGCTCATCCTGTACTGGCTCGCCACGCCCTGATCCGCGGCGGGCGCGCGACGGCCCGCGCCCGCGCTCAGTAGTGCGTGGGCATCATCCCCGTCGCGAGCTCGCGGCGACGGCGGGCGTGCTCGCCCGCGAAGGAGAGCAGCTCCATGTCGTGCTCGCGCATCCAGTCGACGGCCGCCTCCAGCGTGACCGCGGTGGAGACCCACACGCGGCGGCCGGACGCGTCGACCGCGTCCGCGTAGACCTCGAAGACGGGTTGCGCGCCGGCGGCGCGCACCGTGGGCACGACGTAGCCGAGCACGGGCTGCGACGCGACCTGCACGCGCCAGGCGCCCTGGTGGAAGCGGGCGTGCGGGTGGTGGATGAGGGGCTCGGGCTCGCGGGTCATCTGGGCTCCAGGGGGTGGGACGGGGGCGCGAGCACCCGGCCGTGCTCGTGGACGACGATAGGCTCGGCCTCCGACACGGGGGCGTCGGCGCATGATGGACACCACGCCCCGCCATCCCCAGGAGCCCATGTCCCCGCCGATCCGCCTCCTCCACCAGGCCGTCCGTCCCTTCGTGGCGGCCGGCCTGCGCGGCGGCATCCCCACGCCCCTGACGGCCACCGTCCCCACGGACGCGCCCGTCGGCGTGGTGCCGGGGCCCGACCCCGACCGGATCCTCGCGCTCGGCGGCATCGGCGGATCCGGCGTGGGCCTCCGCTCGCACGCGGAGGGCGTCGCCGCGCGGTCGGCGCGGGCGCTCGCGGAGCTCACCGGACGCGGCGTCGAGTGGCGCACCGTGCCGCTCGCCGACCAGCACCTCACGGCCACACAGGAGGCCGTGGGGCAGGTCACCGAGCTCCACCGCTACGACGTCGTGCTCGTGATGCCCGGGGTCGCCGACGCGCTGGAGCTCGCCCGCATCACGCCATGGGTCCACCGCCTGGAGGACCTGCTCGACCACCTCGTCGAGCAGACCGCCGACAACTCGATCGTGCTCGTCTCCGACGTGCCGCAGGTGTCGCAGTACGTGGAGGCCGGCGCGTTCGTGCGCGGCCTCTTCCGTGACCACGCCGCCTACCTGTCCCAGCGCAAGGCCGAGGTGTGCGCCCGCTTCCCGCAGGTCGTCTCGGTGAAGCTGCCGGATGCGGGCCCGGTCGACTTCGAGGGCGGCGAGTTCCGCTACTCCTCCATGTACCGCCGCTGGGGCGAGCACGTGGCCGGCGTCATCGCCGACCTGCAGTCGGCGCGCGGCGGGATCTAGCGCCCGCGTCGTCCGCCCCTCGGCGGGGGAGTGCGCCCACCGCCCTTGCCGCCCGCGCCGCCGGATCCGCCCTTCGGCGTCGGCTTCCCGCCGCCCTTCGCGCCCGCGGCGCCCGGCTTCCCGGCGGCCTTGCGCGCGGTCTTCTTCGCGGCCGTCGGCTTCCGGCGGTCGCGCTCGTCGTCGTCGCGCGCCGACCGCGAGCTCGCCGCGGTGCGTCCGCGGACGATGCCCACGAGCTCCTCGATGTCGGGGGAGGCGTCGCCCTCGCGCCAGGCCACGGCGATCCGCGTCTCGGGCAGGTCGTGCACGGGCACCGCCACCACGTCCTTGCGCGCGTGCAGGCGGCCGAGCGCGTGCGGCACGACCACGAAGCCCACGCCCGCGGCGACCAGCTCGACGGCCGCGGCGACGTCCTCGGGCATCGGCACGGGATCCGCGCCCGCCGTGCGCCCCGGCCAGCCCGGCACTTGCGCGGCCGGCTGGAGGAGCAGGTCGTCCGCCAGGTCGCCGACCTCGATCGCGTCCGCGGTCGCGTGCGCGTGCTCCTTCGGCAGTATCGCGACCTGCACCTCGCCGTAGAGCGGCACGATCGTGAGGCCGCGGCCGTCGACGGGGAGGCGGAGGAACGCGACGTCGACGGATCCGTCGACGAGGCCCGGCGCCGCGTCCGGCTCGGCGAGCGGCACGACCCGCAGCGGCACGTCGGCGACGCGCTCGTCCCAGGCGCGGGTCCACTTGGCGATGGTGACGCCGGGCACGATCGCCACGACGAGCCCGCGCGGCGGGGCGGCTGCCTCTTCGGCGAGGCGCGCGTCCTCGGCGGCGATGGCGGCGCGCGCCTCGACGATGCGCGCCTCGCCGTCCGGGCTCAGGCGCGTCGGTCCGTCGTCGCGCACGAACAGCTCGACGCCCCAGAGCGCCTCGAGGTCGAGGATCGAGCGGCTCACGGCGATGCGCGAGACGTTGAGGGCCTTGGCGGCGCGGGCGAAGTGCAGCTCGTCGGCCACGGCGGCGAAGCGCCGGAGGGCGGTCGGGTCGGCGTCCACGGATGTCCCCTCGATGGCCCGCGCGGTGGTGGCGCGTGAGCGGCGGCGGGTCCGATCCAGGCTAGTGCAGGGCGCGCGGGGCCCCGACGGTACCCTGGGCACATGACGAGCCCCGGATCCAGCCAGACGATGAAGGCCGCGACCGCGGCGAAGAAGCTGGGCGTGCACCTCCCGGCGACCCCCGTGGAGTTCCAGGAGTCGACCCCGTCCCGCGCGGAGCTCGCCGAGATGACCGCGAACCCGCCCGAGTGGCTCGCCACGCTGCTCCGCGACGGCCCGCACCCGCGCCAGGTCATCGCCGGCAAGCTCGGCGTCTCCATCGCCGGCCTCGCCCGCGGCGGCGTGACGGAGGCGCTCACCACCGCCCAGATCAAGGAGCTCCTCCAGGCGCCGCCGCAGTGGCTGGTGCAGGAGCGCGCGACGCAGGCCGAGGTGCGCGAGGAGCAGATCCGCGTGAAGAACCGCGACGCCGGCCGCGCCGCCATGGCCGCCGAGCGCGAGCGCCAGGAGGGCGCGGGCGACTCGCGTCGCTGAGCGGATGGCCCGGGGAACCCCGCGGCGGGATCCCGCGCCCGCGTGAGACGCTTGCTCGCGTGACCAGTCCGAACGCCACGTCCCGACGCGACCACGCCGACGACGCCGCGGAGCCGGATCCCGCGGGCGCGCCGCCCGCGGTCATCACCGGATCCCGTGTCCCCGGCACGATCGGCGTCGTCATCGTCGCCGCGCTCGTCACCGCCGTCTACGTGCTGTACTCCGCGCTCCAGTGGCGCCGCTTCACCGTGAAGTCGTGGGACACCGGCATCTTCACCCAGCTCGCGCAGGACTACGCGCGCCTCCAGATGCCGCTCGTCTCCATCAAGGGCGACGGCTTCAACCTCCTGGGCGACCACTTCCACCCGATCCTCGTGCTGCTCGGGCCCGTCTACGCGATCTGGCCGCACGCCTTCGCGCTCCTCGTGGTGCAGGCCGTGCTCATCGGGATCTCGGTGGTCGGCATCGGGCGGCTCGCCGGTCGCGTGACGGGGCGCAGGGGCGCCATCACGGTCGCCGCCGCCTACGGGCTGAGCTGGGGGATCCAGGGCGCGGTCGCGTTCCAGTTCCACGAGATCGCGTTCGCGCTGCCGCTGCTGGCCTTCGCGCTCGACGCGGTGATCGCCCGCCGCGCGCTCGCGGCCGCCGCATGGGCCGTGCCGCTCGTCTTCGTGAAGGAGGACCTGGGGCTCACCGTCGCGGTGCTCGGCGCGATCCTCGCGCTCACGCTGGACCGCCGCGTCGGCATCGCGCTGGCCGGCTGGGGCGTGGCGTGGTTCGTGCTCGCGACCACGGTGATCCTGCCCGCGTTCAACCGCGAGGCCCGCTGGGACTACGCGTCGAAGCTCGACGCCGGCGGCGCGCTCGCGGATCCGTTCGGCACGATCGCGGGGCTGTTCGCGGCGCCGAAGCTCGAGACCGTCGCGTTCCTCGTGCTCGCGGGCGCGCTGATCGCCGTGCGCTCGCCGCTGCTCCTCCTCGTGGTGCCGACGCTGGCCTGGCGGTTCCTGGCGCCCACCGAGGCGTACTGGGCGCCCGGCTACCACTACGACGCGGTGCTCATGCCCATCGTGTTCGCGGCGGCGATCGACGGGGTCGTCCGCGCCCGGGGCGGCGGCCAGCGCTGGTTCGCGAAGGCGTCGCGCGCGACCGTGCCCCTGCTCGCCGTGGCCGCGATCCTGCTGTTCCTCCGCTCGCCCCTGATGGAGCTCGGCAAGCCCACCGCCTGGCAGCCGTCGCCGCGCGCCGCCCAGGCGCAGGCCGCGCTCGACCAGGTGCCGGCCGGCGCGACCGTGCTCAGCGACATCGGCCTCATGTCGTACCTCGTCGACGACCACGAGGTCTACTGGCTCGGCAACCCGGGCAACCCGGCGCCGCAGTACGTCGTCATCGACACGCTCGGCGGCGGCCTCGGCGCCGGCGCGCTCTCGGCGGACCAGTACGGCGCGGCCACGCTGCCGGGCTCGGTCTACCAGGTCATCTACTCCGAGGCCGGGTACCAGGTGGCGGAGCGGGTGTCCTAGCCGCATCCCGGATCCGACCCACCCGGTCCCGTCGCGGCTCCCGGCCCGGCGTACCCGCACGCACGCGAGGAGGCCGGGCGCTCCCCCGAGCCGCCCGGCCTCCTCGTGCACGCCCCTCGCGGAGCGGTCGCGCCCCACCCGGCGGAGCGGTCGCGCCCCTCGCGGAGCGCCCGCCCGATCAGATCGGGATCGCCGCCGTCAGCACGCCCACCGCGAGCATCAGGAGCGAGACCAGCACCGCGCGCCACAGCACCTTGCGGTGGTGGTCGCCGAGGTTCACGTCGGCCAGCGACACGAGCAGCAGGATCGCCGGCACGAGCGGGCTCTGCAGGTGCACGGGCTGCCCGGTGATGGACGCGCGCGCCATCTCCACGGGGTCGATGCCGTAGTTCGCCGCGCTCTCCGCGAGCACCGGGAGCATGCCGTAGTAGAAGGCGTCGTTGCTCATGAAGAAGGTCATCGGGATGCTGAGCACGCCCGTGATGACCGCGAGGCCCGGGCCGAGCGCGTCCGGGATGATCGTGACGAGCCACGCCGACATCGCCGACACCATGCCCGTGCCGTTCAGCACGCCGATGAGGACGCCCGCCGCGAGCACCATCGACACCACGCCGACCACGCTGGGCGCGTGCGCCGCGATGCGCTCGCCCTGGTCCTTCAGCACGCGGAAGTTGACGATGAGCGCCACCGCGGCGCCGACCATGAAGACGTAGGCGAGGGGCAGCTGGTCCATGATCAGCAGCGCGAGCACCACGAGCGTGAGCCCCAGGTTGAACCAGATGAGGCGCGGGCGCAGCGTGTCGCGGTCGGGGTCGAGCATCGTCGTCCCGAGCGTGGAGACGGCGGCCGTCTCAGCCCGGACGAGCGAGGGGGCCATCGTGATGAGGCCGCCGCGCGGGGTCGCGGGGGCACCGCGACCGGCGCGCCACCAGCCGGATCCGCCGCGGGATCCGCCGGCACCCGCACCGGAGCCGCCGGCCGCGTCGAGCCCGCCCTCGGCCCGTGCCTCGCCGAGCGCGGCCAGGCGGCTGCGCTCGCGGAGGCCCATGGTCCAGGCGAAGATCATGACGAGCGCGAGGCCCACGAGGAGCGACGGGATCATCGGCACGAAGATGTCGGTCGGCGAGACCTTGAGCGCCGCGGCCGCGCGGACGGTCGGGCCGCCCCACGGGACGATGTTGAGCGTGCCGTTCGCGAGGCCGGCCGTGCAGGTGAGGACCACCGGGCTCATCCCGAGCTTGCGGTAGATGGGCAGCATGGCCGCCGTGGTGACGATGAAGGTGGTGGATCCGTCGCCGTCGAGGGAGACCGCCGCCGCGAGGATGGCCGTGCCGAGGACGATCTTCGCCGGGTCGCCGCCCGCGACGCGGAGGATGAGGCGCACCAGCGGGTCGAACAGGCCGACGTCGATCATGATGCCGAAGTAGATGATGGCGAACATCAGCAGCGCGGCCGTGGGGGCCAGGTCGCCGAGCGCCTCGATCACCATGTCGCCGATGCCGAGCCCGGCGCCCGCGAAGAGCCCGAAGATCGTCGGCACGAGGATGAGGGCGACCATGGGCGTCAGCCGCTTGGTCATGATGAGCGCCATGAAGGTGAGGACCATGGCGAAGCCCAGGAATACCAGCACGTGTGACTCCTTCGTCGGTGGGCGGATGCCCGGCTGAACACCACACGCTAAGTCGGCGTCCGCGTCCCGTCGCGCTTGTGCCGCTTGATCGCGATAGTGCACGTAAACGAGGTTCTGCGCATTATTCTCAGTGGGTGGGGATGGCGACGGGGCGACGACGGGCGGGGCTCGACTTCGCGCGGCGGACGCTCGTCCTCCAGCTGCTCGTCGTGCTCGTGGTGGTGGGCATCGCGACCGTCGCCTACGGCCTGCTGAGCTCGTCGGAGAACCGCGAGGAGGCGCAGGCCACGGCGCTCGCCATCGCGCGGACGGCCGCCGAGGATCCGGCGCTCCGGGCCGCGGTGACGGCCGAGACCGCGGATCCCGCGACGGCCACCGCCACCGACCTCGCCGACGGCCCGGTGCAGCGCACGGCCGAGGCGGTGCGGGAGCGGACGGGCGCGCTGTTCGTCGTGGTCACCGACGACCGCGGCCTGCGGCTCGCGCACCCCGATCCGGCCGAGCTCGGGCAGCTCGTGAGCACGGATCCGGGCGTCGCGCTCGCGGGACGCGAGGAGGTCACGTGGGCCACCGGCACGCTCGGCGAGTCCGCGCGGGCGAAGGTGCCGGTGCGGGCGCTCGCGGACGCGGGTGCCGGTGCCGCGGGTGCCTCCGCGTCCGCGTCCGACGACGACGCCCGCGTCGTCGGCGAGGTCAGCGTCGGCTTCGCGGCGGCCACCGTGCGCGACTCCATCGGCGTCGACGTCGCGGCCATCGCGGTGGTCGCCCTGCTCGCGCTCGGCGTCGGGGCGGTGGCCAGCGGGATCCTCTCGCGGCGCCTCGCGCGCCTCACCCTCGGCCTCCAGCCGTCCGAGCTCGCGGGCCTCGTGCAGGACCAGGCGGCCGTGCTCTCCGGCGTCGGCGAGGGCGTGCTCGGCTTCGGCCCCGACGGCCGCGTCACCGTCTGCAACCCGCGCGCCGCGGCGCTGCTCGGCCTCGTGGATCCGGTCGGCCGCACCCTCGAGGACCTCGGCGTCGCGCCGGTGCTGCGGGACGCGGTCGCGGCGGCGCGGGACGGCGCGGGATCCGCGTCCGGGTCGGCCGCCCCGGCCGCGGCGTCCGCCGCCGGATCCGCGTCGCTGCGCGCCGTGGTCGACGACCGGCTCCTCTTCGTCGACGTGGCCCGCGTCGCCCGCGACGGCCGCGACCTCGGCACCGTGATGGTGCTGCGCGACGAGACCGACGTCGAGGCGATGAGCCGCCGCCTCACCGCCGTCACCGCGATGTCCACGGCGCTCCGCGTGCAGCGGCACGAGTTCGCGAACCGCCTCCACGTCGTGCGCGGCCTCGTCGCGACCGGCCGGGTCGACGAGGCCGACAGCTACCTCGCGGGCGTGCTCGAGCAGGGGCCCGTGGCGTTCCCGACGGTCGACGCGGGGCTCGTCGACGAGCCGTACCTGCAGGCGTTCCTCGGCGCGAAGGCGATGGAGGCGGAGGAGCGGGGCGTCACGCTGCGGGTCGGACCCGGCACGCTCGTCCGCGGGTACCTGGTGCGGCCCGAGGAGGTCACGACCGTCCTCGGCAACCTCGTCGACAACGCGGTGCACGCGGCCGTGCGCGGATCCCGGGCCGACCGGTGGGTGGAGGTGGAGGCGCTCGACGACGGCGCCGACCTGCACCTCGCGGTCGCGGACTCGGGCGACGGGCTCGGATCGGCGGACGCCGCGGGCATCTTCCGACGCCGGCCCGACGACGTGGACGGGGCCGCGGGGGCGCTCGCCGCGGGCGGGGGCGCGGATCCCGCGCACGGCCTCGGCTTCGGGCTGCCGCTCGTGCGCGACATCGCCCGGCGCGACGGCGGCGACGTGTGGGTCGCGGACCCGGGCGGGCCACCGCCCGATGCGGAGGCCGGCGCCGTGTTCTGCGCGCGGCTCGCGGGCGTGGTGGAGCCGCAGGATGCGGACGCGGACGCGCCGGTCGAGGAGCCGCCGGTCGCAGACGCGCCCGCGCACCCTGACCCGGCCGCCGCCGAGCCGCCGGACGCGGATCCGCCCGCCTCCGACGACGACCCCGACCGCCCCGACACCCCCGACCCCGACGGAGCACGCGCATGACCGACGACCTCACCGTCCTCATCGTCGACGACGACTTCCGCATCGCCCGCCTGCACGAGGGCATCGTGGAGCAGGCGCCCGGCTTCCGCGCCGTCGGCACCGCGGGCAGCGTGCGAGCGGCGCTCGCCGTGCTCGACACGTCCCGCCCCGACCTCGTGTTGCTGGACGCGTACCTCCCCGACGGCAGCGGCATCGACCTGGTGCGGCGCATCGAGCCCGACGTGATCCTCGTCACGGCCGCCGACGACCCCGCCACCGTCCGCCGCGCTCTCCGCGGCGGCGCGGTCTCCTACCTCGTGAAGCCGTTCGCGCCCGAGCTGCTCACCGCGCGCCTCGCGGCCTACGCGGCCTTCCGCGCCGGGCTCGCGAGCGACCGGCCGCTCGACCAGGCCGGCATCGACCGCGCCATCCACGCGCTGCGGCCCGGCCGGGTCTCGGCGCGCGAGCGGCCGGCGACCGAGCAGGCCGTGCTCGACGCCCTGTCCGGATCCGACCAGGAGCTCAGCGCCCCCGAGATCGCCGAGCGGGTGGGCGTCTCCCGCGCCACCGCGCAGCGCTACCTCGGCGCCCTCGCCCGCGACCGCGTGGTCGACGTGCAGCTCAACTACGGATCCACCGGTCGCCCGGAGCACCGCTACCGGATCCTGCGGCCGCGCGGCTGACGCGGCGGCGGCGCCGACGGATCAGGGGCAGACGTACATGTACGGTTTGAGGCCCGCGCCCTCGATCTCGACGAGCGTGCGCGCGAGGATCTCGAGGGTGTCCTCCACCTCGTACGAGGCCCAGTCGCCCACATGTGGGCAGACGCCCTGCCAGCGCTCCGCGAGCTCGTCGCGTCGCGCGGGCACGGCGTCGCGCAGCAGGCCGGCGAGCCCCGAGCTGAGCGGCGCCACGAAGAAGGCGAAGTCGTCCGTCTCCGCGACGGTCTCCTGGGTGTACGTCGGGAGCTCCGAGCCAGCGACTCCGCGGATCAGCCCCTCGAGCTCCCAGACGTCGTCCGGCATCAGGTAGCAGTCGTAGCCCTCCGGCTCCCGGTCGAGGTCGAGGACGGCCGCGGCCGCCTCGTCGTCTGCAGCACCGAACACGATCGACGTCATCCCCATGCGGTCATCCTCTCCTGGCGACCGGCCGTCGTGCGGCGGGCGGACGCATCCGTGGAGAAGACCCGAGGATCGGCATTCCACGACCACCGGCGGCGGCACCTGACGAGCGCCTCGCTGGTGGATCCGCGCACCTCGCCGCCGGACGCGCGCCTGGGATCCGGCGCATGACCACCCCCGCCCCGCCTCCCCGCGCCCTGGCCGCCGGCATCGGCTCGGGCCTCCTCCTCATGGCGTTGTTCACGATGTGGTGGGCCAGCGACACCTTCACCGGCTGGCCTACGGCGGTGGCGGCGAGCGTCACGGCGGTGTGCGGTCTCGGCGCGATCGTCTTCGTCGCGCACGGCGTCCGCCTCCTCCTCTCGGGTCGTCGTATGCGGACCGCGGCGGCGGCGCCGACCGGGTCCGACCGCGCGCGGAAGTCGGAGGGCGTCCTGTTCGGCGTGGAGGGCGTCCTCATCGCCATCGCCGTCGTCGTGCTCGGCCCCACCGGCCTCCAGCGCTTCCTCGTGCCGACGATCGCCGTCATCGTGGGCCTGCACTTCTACCCGATGGCGCGCGTGTTCCGTCGCCGGATCGACCTCGGCATCGCGACCTGGACCACGCTCGTCGGCACCGCCGGCGTCGTCGCGGTCCTCGTGGACGGCGCGGCATGGCCGCTCGTCTGGTCGTGGGTGGGAGCAGGGGCGGCGATCGCCACGATGGCCTACGGCGTCTACATGACCCGCGCCGCCCGGCCGCTCCTCCGCGCCACCGCCGACGCCGACTGAACGGGCCCTCCTCGCCCGACCGCGCCGGGCTCCGTGCGTTGGACGGATGCCCGACGCCGGAACCCAGGTCATCCGCCACTACCCGGCGATGCCGGGGTTGGCGTACGTCGAGGCCCCGGAGATCGAGCTGGACGACGGCCCGCCCGCTGACCCGGGAGCGCGCACGGTCCGCCAGGCGCGGAGCCGATCAGCTCGCCTCGCGGAGCCGGGTGACGCGGGACCGGATCCGGTCGTCGAGATCCTCGAACTCGTCGAGCACGTCCGTGACGGCGTAGACGCGATCGCGCTTGCGCTCCGTGACCTCGGCGATGATCCGGGACTCCTGGAGCTGCTCGATCGCCCGGTACGCCGACCGGTCCCCGAGCCCGGCGTGCGCGGCCAGCTGCTCGACGGTGAACACCGGCAGGCTGACGAGCATGTCGAGCACCTGGTCCGTCGCGCTCCCGGCACGTATCCCGACCTCGCGCCGCCACGCGTCGGCGTACATGATGAACGACCGGGCTGTCCCCCGGGCCTCCCGTGCGGCGACCTCGACGCACAACGCCACGTCGGTGATGATCGCCTCGGCGTCGCCGCCCCGGTAGGCGGTGAGCAGCCCGAAGTAGTGGTCGGTGTCCGCCGCCAGCGCCGACGCGACCGGCAGCACCGTGGTCGGTGTCATGCCCCGCCGTCGGAGGACCGCTCCGATGAGCGCACGGCCGATGCGCCCGTTCCCGTCGGTGAACGGGTGGATGCTCTCGAACTGCGCGTGCACGATGGCGGCCTGGGTGGTCGGATCCACGTCGTCCCGGTTCGCGAACGACAGCAGGTCGGCGAGGAGCTCCTGCACGAGCTCCGGCGGCGGCGGCACGTAGAGCGCCCCGCGCGGGGTGTGCTGCGATCCGCCGATCCAGTTCTGCACGTCACGGAGCCGGCCGGCATGCTCGCGCTCCCCGGGCTCGTCCCGCATCAGCAGCTCGTGCGCACGGAGGATCGCGTCGAGCTCGATCACCGTCGTGGACGCGTCGATCAGAGCGGTTATGGCGCGGCCGGCGGACACCATCGACATGGCGGACGGGTTCTCCCTCAGCCCGCCGAGCGCGCGGGCGAACGCGGTCGTGCTCGCGTCGACCTGCTCGATGCGCGAGGACGCGACGGACTCCATCCGGATGAGGAAGCCCGCGAGCGGCTGCAGGAGGTCGCCGGCGACCCTCTCGAGCTCCTCCGTCTCGTACCGGGCGCGCAGCAGGTCCCGTGGAGGGGTCGCCGGGACGACCGCGTCGCGGAGTCGAGGCGGGATCGAGACGACCACCTCCGAGAAGACGCGATCCTCTCGCGATCCGCGTCGTCCTGTGCTCTGCCACGGGACCGTGCGGTGCTCGTGCTGAGGCCACCCGGACATCGTCTCGCTCCCGTCACCACGACGCGGGAAATTGACACTTATCGCGTATAAGTGACACTAGCAGTCGACGTAGTGACAGCGGAGCCGGGATCCGACGACGCTCAGCTCCCGACGGCCACCGGCAGCGGCACCTCGTCGGCGGCGAGCTCCTCGCTCGTGGATCCGAGCACCTCGCGGACGGCCTCGCGGATGATCGCGAGCCCCTCCTCGACCTGCTCGTCGGTGATGGTGAGCGCGGGCAGCACCTTCATGACCGTGCCGCCGGCACCGCTGGTCTCCATGAGCATGCCGCGCTCGAACGCCGCCCGGCAGACCGCGCCCGCGAGCTCGCCCGAGGGGAACTCGATGCCGCGCGCGAGGCCGCGGCCGCGCACCTTGAGCGTCATCTCGGGCGCGGCGGAGGCGGCGATCTCGGTGAAGACCTCATGGATCCGCTCGCCCTTGCGCAGCGTGGACGCCTCCAGCTCGCCGTCGGCCCAGTACAGGCGGATGGCCTCGGCGCCGGTGAGGAACGCGGGCGCGATGCCGCGGAACGTGCCGTTGTGCTCGCCCGGCTTCCACTGGTCGAGCTCGGGCTTGAGGAGCGTGAGCGCCATGGGCAGGCCGTAGCCGCCGATGGACTTGGAGAGCGTGACGATGTCGGGGACGATGCCCGACTCCTCGAAGCTGAAGAACCCGCCCGTGCGGCCGCAGCCCATCTGCACGTCGTCGACGATGAGCACGATGCCGTGGCGCGTGGTCACCTCGCGCAGCTTCCGCAGCCACTCAGGCGTAGCCACGTTGATGCCGCCCTCGCCCTGCACGGTCTCGACGATGACGCCGGCGGGCGTGTCGACGCCCGAGCCCGAGTCGTCGAGCAGCTTCTCGAAGTACGCGAGGGTGTCGGTCTCGCCGCCGAGGTAGCCGTCGAACGGCACCGCGATCGCGTGGTGCAGCGGGTGGCCCGCGCCGCCGCGCTTGAGCGCGTTGCCGGTGACGGAGAGCGCGCCCTCGGTCATGCCGTGGAACGAGTTGGTGAAGTGGACGATGGTGGTGCGGCCGGTGACCTTGCGCGCGAGCTTCATGGCGGCCTCGACCGCGTTCGCGCCGCCCGGGCCGGGGAACATGATGCGGTAGTCGAGCCCGCGCGGCTGCAGGATCACGTCCTGGAACGTCTGCAGGAAGTCGCGGCGGGCCTCCGTGAACATGTCGAGGGAGTGCGTGACGCCGTCGCGGAGGATGTAGTCGACGAGCTTCTGCTTGAGGGCCGGGTTGTTGTGCCCGTAGTTGAGCGCGCCGGCTCCCGCGAAGAAGTCGAGGTAGCGGTCGCCGTCGGCCGTGAACATCTCGCTGCCCACCGCGCGGTCGAACACGACCGGCCAGCCGCGGCTGTAGCTCCGGACCTCGGACTCCATCTGCTCGAAGATCGTCATGCCGTGTCGCTCCTTGATGCTCATCGGCGACCTGCGTGGATCGCCGCACGTCGGGCGGGGCTCGTGGCTCCGGGCGACGGGGAATTCGCTGCGATGCGCAGCCCCTCCATCGTCGCACCTCCTCCCGACATCGCAGGAATCCACGGCGTGAGGATCTCGATAGGGTCGCGACATGGCCGCTTCCGGGGACGTCGATCCGCTCCGGGCCCCGGGGACCGCGCTGCTCGACGTCGCCGGCCGACGGGTGCGGCACCGCGTGACCGGCACCGGGGATCCGCTCCTCCTCCTGCACGGCATCGGTCGCAGCCTCGAGGACTGGGACGAGCAGCACGCCCGGCTGTCCGGCGGGCACGCGCTGCACAGCCTCGACCTGCCGGGCTTCGGCTGGTCGGATCCGGTGCCGGGCGCCACCACGCTCGACGCGCTGGCCGACGCCCTGCCCGCGTACCTCGACGCCGCGGGCGTGCGCGGACCCGTGACCGTGGTCGGCAACTCGCTCGGCGGCGCGGTCGCGATGACGCTCGCGGTGCGGCACCCGGATCGCGTGCGCGCGCTCGTGCTCGCGGACAGCGCGGGCTTCGGGCGGCAGGTCACCGTGGGGCTCCGGCTGCTCGCCTTCGACCCGCTCGCGACCCTGCTGATGCGGCCCACTCCCGGCAACTCGCGGCGCTCGACCCGCACGATCTTCCACGACCCGGCGCTCACCACGGATGCCCGCGTGCGGCACGCGCAGGAGCTCTCGGCCCGGCCGACGCACGCGGCCACGATGCTCGGCATCGCGCGCGACCTCGGCACGGTCCGCGGGGTGAGCTCACGCTGGCGGCGCCCGCTGGTCGAGAGGGTGCGGCTGTCGGGACTCCCGGTGCTCGCGGTGTGGGGCGACCGCGACCGGATCCTCCCGCCCGCGCACCTGGCGGCCGTCGCGCGCGAGCTGCCGGACGCGCGCACGCGCCTCATCCCCGACTGCGGCCACATGCCCCAGATCGAGCGACCGGATCTGTTCGCCGCCCTGGTGGAGGACTTCCTCGCGTCGCTGCCCGCGGATCCGGCGGGGTGGCACGAGCCCGAGGGCTAGGAGCGGTCGGCGTCGTCGTCGGTCGCGTCCCCGTCGTCCGCATCCGGCGCCGTCGCGCTCGCCGCGGCAGCAGCCGCCGCCGCCGCATGGCGCCCCGCGGCGGACAGCACCTGGTCGTGGCGCGCGGCGAGGGCCTCGAGGCCGTCGTGCGCGGCGACGCGGACGGAGGTGTCCGGATCCGTGAGCGCGCGGCGGATGACGTCCTCGTCGGCGGGGCCGCCGACGGCGCCGAGCGCGCGGAGGGCGGCGCCGCGGACGCGGGCGTTCTCGTCGGTGACGAGCACGGTCAGCGCGCGCACGAGCGGCAGCTGCCGGGTCGCGACGACCTTCGCGCACGCCTCGCGCACGCGCCAGGCGCGGTTCGTGAGGTTCTTCTCGACGACCTTCGCGGCCTCGGGGGTCCAGGCGTAGAGGAGCGCGCGGGCGCCCCAGGCCTCGGGCCAGTACAGGGGAGGGGCGCCGTTGAGGATCCCGCGCGCGTGGCGTCCGCCGACCAGCAGCAGGAAGTCGTCGCCCTCGTACAGGCCGTCGAGCAGGCCCATCGCCCGCAGGGCGACCTCCCGCTCGCTCGTGCGCGACACCGCGTCGCTCATGCGCGTCGCGAGGGAGTCCTCGCGACGGCGGGGGTCATCTCCGTCAGCCATGCGGACAACCGTATCGGCTGCGGCGCGCCCGGCCCGCCGCCGGTCGCGGACCCGGAGCCGGGATCAGCCCGCCTGCGTGTTGAAGAGAAGCCCCAGCAGGTAGGTGGCCCCGGCCGCGCCGAAGCCGATGAGCAGCTGGCGGCCCGCGCGGCGCAGCGGCGGGCCGCCGGAGAGGAGGCCGGTGACCGCGCCCGTGATCGACAGCGCGATCGCGACGAGCACGCACGCGAGGACGAGCGCCGCGATGCCCTGGAGGCCGAACAGGTACGGGAGCACCGGAATCACGGCGCCGGACGCGAAGAAGCAGAAGCTCGACAGGGCCGCGCCCCACGCGGTGCCCACGCTCTCGTGCTCGTCGTCGGAGGCCGCGACGCCCGCGATGCTCACGGGGATCGGCCGGGTCTCTGCCGCGAGGTCGCGCAGCACCTCGTCGGCGTGCGTCAGCGCATCCTCCTCCGTCATGCCGCGGGCGCGGTAGACGAGGGCGAGCTCGTTGGCGTCGACGTCGAGGTGGGGGAGGGCGTCGCGCGTGCCCGGATCCGGGGCCGACGCCTCGAGCAGCTCCCGCTGGGAGCGCACCGACACGAACTCGCCCGCGCCCATCGAGAGCGCGCCGGCGAGGAGGCCCGCGAGGCCGGTGGCGAGGATCACCGCGTTCGGCACGCCCGTGGCCGTGATGCCGAGGACGAGCGCGAGGTTGCTCACGAGGCCGTCGTTCGCGCCGAACACGGCCGCGCGGAACGTGCCCGAGAGGCGCATCCGGCCGCGGGTGGCGAGGCCGCGCACGACCTCCTCGTGCACGCGCTCGTCGGCGGCCATCGCGTCCGTGGCGTCGGCGTCGTCCGCGTACGGCGAGCGGCTCTCGGCGCGCTGCGCGAGGGCGAGCACGAAGACGGATCCGAAGCGGCGGGCGAGGAGGCCCAGCACGCGGGTGCGGATGTCGCCGCGGACGGGCTTGCCGACGCGGTCGCCGAGCAGCTCGATCCAGTGGTCGGCGTGGCGGCCCTCGGCCTCGGCGAGGGCGAGCAGGATCTCGCGCTCCTCGCCCGTGCGGCGGCCCGCGAGGTCGCGGTAGACGGCGGCCTCGGCGCGCTCGTCGGCGAGGTACTGCCGCCAGCGGCGAACCTGGGCGGGCGTCGGATCCGGCGTGCGGGCAGGCGGCATGGCGGTCATGGGTCCTCCGGTCGGGCGACGACCGCGACCCGGGGGTCTCCGGCCGACGCGACGGCGCGCGACGCGCCTGTCGTTCGTCTGGCCGAAGGTCTCGTCCGCCCGCCGCGCGCGTGGTCGGTGGCGGGTGATGCACCGGGCCCGGGGGCCAGCATGTCGACGCATCGCCGTCCGGCCCGGGGGCCGGGGGGACTACTCCCCTTCGAGAGGAGACCCTAGCGCACGGGTCGGCGGGCCCCCGGGAGGGCGCGGGCGGGCGGCCCCGCGGCGGCGCGGGCGGGCGGCGCGAACGACGCGGCGGACGGCGGACGGCGGACGGCGGCGGGATCAGCGGACGGGCAGCAGCACGATCAGCAGCGGCAGCGCGGGCAGCGCGCACGCGACCGCGCAGAGCGTCCGGAGCGCGACCCGGTGCGCGCCGCGGGTGTGGCGCATGCGGTCCGCGCGGAGGCCGGAGAGGCCGCCGCCCGGATCCAGCTTCGTGAGGGCGGAGGCGACCGTGGCCGGGCCGGTCGCGCGCGCCGCGTGGTCGTCGGCGATGAACTCGATCGCGATGGTCGTGGAGAGCGCGAGGCGTTGGCTCGCGGGCAGCGCCGGGAGGATCGCGCGCGACACCTGGGCGAGGCGCACGGCCAGCGCGTGCCGCTGCTCCAGGTGCGCGGTCTCGTGCTCGATGACCGCGGCGAGCTCGTCGTCGTCGAGGCGGGCGCGCGCCTCGGTGGTGAGGAGGATCACGCCGGTGGCGGGGGAGAGCGCGGCGAGCGGCACGTCGGACTCGACGATCCGCGCGTCCCGTCCGGCCACCCGGTACGGCCGCGACGCGAGCAGCAGCGTCGCGACCTCGCCGGCTCGCTGCCGGGCGTCGCGCACCACCCGGCCGCCCTCCTCCACGATGCGGAACAGCAGGATCCCGAGCACGCCCGCCGCGGCGTACGCGAGCGGCACGACGACCTCGGCGCGCTCGGCACCCGCGCCCGCCTGCATCGCCATGCCCTGGTGGATGAGGAGGCCGAGCCCGGATCCGAGGCTCAGCACGGCCGTGGCGAGGAACCCGTGCCAGGCGGCGAGCATGGCCACGGGCCGCTGGGCGACGAGCGGCAGCCGGCCGAGGAGCAGCGGCGCCAGCAGCGTGACGGAGACGTAGCACTCGAGCAGCAGGATCGCGCGGACCGTGTCGCTCACTGGTCGCGCTCCGATCGGGGGGACGGGTGCCGGTGATGCGGACCGCCCGCCGGTGGCGCGATGCCCCGTCAGATGGTCTCGGGCAGCGCCTTCGCATTGTCGATGACCTGGCTGAGCACGGTCTTCAGGCCCTCGAGCTGCTCCTCCGTCATGGAGAGGCGGTCGCGGATGCGCTGCGGGATGGCGACGGCCTTCTCACGGAGCTCGCGGCCCTGGTCGGTGAGGCCGATCTCGAGCACGCGCTCGTCCGTGGCCCGGCGCACGCGCCACACGTGGCCCATGGCCTCCAGCCGCTTGAGCAGCGGGGAGAGCGTGGCGCTGTCGAGCTGGAGCTCGTGGCTCAGGTCCTTCACCGAACGCGGTCCGCTCGCCCAGAGGGCGAGGAGCACGAGGTACTGGGGGTGGGTGAGCCCCAGCGGATCGAGGATGGGTCGGTAGAGGGCGGTGACGCTGCGCGCGGCGACGACGAGCGCGTAGCTGACCTGCCTGTCGAGCGCGAGCGGGTCCTGCAGGTCCTGCGGTGTTGACATGGTTCCTCCGCCGGTCATTCTGTCACTCCGTGTTGCTAACTCCCGGGCGAACGGGGGTCAGCGGCCGGATCTGTGGAAAGGCTCCTGCTTGTGAGGGATTCGGAGCGGGTGCCTCAGGCGGCGGGCCGCGCGGTCGCGGGGACCAGGATCGCCTCGAGCTCGGCGGCCGTGTCGACCACCGCGATGGTGCCCGCGGCCTCGGCCGGGCTGCCGTATCCCCAGCCCACCATCACCGTCGGGATGCCGTGGGAGGCCGCGCCGAGGACGTCGTGCTCGCGGTCGCCGACCATCAAGACGTTCCCCAGGTCGACGCCCGCGCCGCGGAGCCGGAGGAGCGCCTCCTCGATCACGTCGGCCTTCGCGGAGCGCACCTCGTCCTCGCTGGCGCCGCACACCTCGGTGAAGAGGTCGGCGAGCCCGTAGTGGTCGAGCACGCGGCGGGCCTGCGACTCGGGCTTGCTCGTGGCGAGCGAGAGCGGGATGCCGGCCGCGTGGATCGCCCGGAGCACCTCGGGCACGCCCGGGTAGACCGAGCTGTCGAAGACGCCGCCGCCCGCGTAGCCCTCGCGGTAGTGGGCGAGCGCGCGCTGCTGCGCGGCGTCGTCCATGCCGGCGAGGTCGCGGAAGGAGTCGAGGATCGGCGGGCCCACGTACTCGAGGAGCTGCGCCGGGCCGGGCACGGGCAGCCCCATGAAGACGAGCGTCTTCGCGAGCTGGGCCGTGATCCCGGGCGCCGAGTCGGTGATGGTGCCGTCGAGGTCGAAGAGGACGCAGCTCCAGGGGGCGGAGGCGGAGCCGGTCGAGGTGTCGGGTGCGGACGTGTCGGGTGCGGTCACCCGCCCACCCTACGAGCCTCCCGCGGATGCCCGCCGGGAGCCTCCCCTCACTGCTGCGTGAGGCCGTGCGGCGAGCGGCGGATCAGAAGAGGCGGGAGTGCCCGTCGTCCATCCCGCGCATGGCGTCGTAGTCGAGGAGGAGGCAGCGGATCCCGCGGTCCTCGGCGAGCGTCCGGGCCTGGGGCTTGATCTCCTGCGCGGCGTAGACGCCCGTGACCGGCGCGAGGTGCGGATCCCGGTTCATCAGCTCGAGGTAGCGCGTGAGCTGCTCGACGCCGTCGATGTCGCCGCGGCGCTTGAGCTCGACCGCGACGGACTTGCCCGTGGCGTCGCGCGCGAGGATGTCGACCGGCCCGATGGCGGTCATGTACTCGCGGCGCACGAGCTCGTGGCCGTCGCCCAGCAGGTGGATCTGCTCCGCCAGCAGCTTCTGCAGGTGCGCCTCCACGCCGTCCTTCACGAGGCCCGGGTCGACGCCGAGGTCGTGCGCGGAGTCGTGCAGCACCTCGTGGATCGAGACGACGAGCATGTCGGCCGTCTTCGGCTGCACGACGCGCCAGATCTCGCGGACGCCCGCGAGCGCCTGGTCGTCGTCGGGCTCGACCTCGACGATGGAGCAGGGCGGGCTCATCCAGTTCAGCGGCTTGTAGGAGCCGCCGTCCGAGTGGACGAGGAGGCTCCCGTCGGCCTTGACCATGAGGAGGCGGGTGGCGAGGGGGAGATGCGCGCTGAGGCGGCCGGCGTAGTCGACGGAGCAGCGGGCGATGACGAGACGCACCCGGCGAGCCTAGCCGGGCGTCGGAGGGGTGCGCGTCGCGGCGGTGCCGGCGGGGTGCGACCAGGCGTCGAGCGCTGCGCGGATGGCCTCGGAGCGGTTCAGTCCCTCGCGCTGCGCGCGTGCCATGACGGCCTCGAGCTCCGCTTCCGTGAGGCGAACGGGGATGACCTTCGCGGCCGACTCCCCCCGGGGAGCGCGGCCCCAGCGGGCGCGGAGCGGGCCGACCTCGTATCCCGCCTCCGCCTCGTCGACCCACGCGTCGACCTGGGACTCGTCGACTTCCCTGCCGTTGATGATGCGCGCCATGCGCTCATCGTAATACGGAAGCCCTCATCGGGCCATGGTCGGAGCGGCGGATCCGCGCGCGGCACGGCGGCGGCCCTGCGCGAGGAGCACGCCGAGGAGCACGAGCGCGGCGCCGGCGGGCTCGTTCCAGTGCAGGGTCTCGCCGAGCACCAGGATCCCGAGCGCGACGCCGACCACGGGCGTGATGTAGGTGACGGTCGAGGTGGCCGTGGGGCCCCAGGCGAGCAGCACGTTCATGTTCCAGAGGTACGCGAGGCCCGTGCCGACCACGCCGAGCGCCAGGAGGCTGAGGACGACGGGGAGGTCGAGGGCCACGGGTCCGGTCGCGAGGAACGGGGTGGCGACGAGCATCGCGGCGGCGCCCATGCCGATCTGCATGAACGCCGTCACGACGCCGGGGATGCCGCGGTGCGTGAGGAACCGGCGCAGGTAGCCGAACGTGATCCCGTAGCAGAGGGCCGCGCCGAGGCACGCGAGCTGGCCCGCGAGCTCGAGGAGCGGCTGGCCGGACGCGGCGGCCTCCGCGCTCGGGGCGAGGCGCCACGGGCCGATGATCACGACGACGCCCGCGATGCCGAGCGCGATGCCCGCGAGCTGCCGCCGCCCCAGCCTCTCGACGCGGAAGACGAGGGTGGCGAGGAGGGCGGTCATGATCGGCGTGGTCGCGTTGTAGATGCTCGCGACGCCCGAGGTGACGTGCTGCTCGGCCCAGGCGAACAGCGAGTACGGGATGGCGGATCCGACGACGCCGACGACCGCGAAGTGCAGCCAGACGACGCGCTCGCGCGGGAGCGGCAGGCGGCGCCACGCGACGATGAGGCCGAGCGCGATCGCGCCGAGCACGAGCCGCGTCCACGAGACCTGGCCGAAGGACACGCCCCCGAGCGCGACCTTCATGAAGAGGAAGCTCGCGCCCCAGACGGTGCCCATGGCGGCGAACTGGAGGGCGATGCGGCGGCCGCCGGGGAGCGCGAGCGGCGGGGCGGGGGTGGCGGATGCGGAGGGCGTCGGGGCGCCGCGGGGTGTCACCTCGTCAGCGTATCGGCGGGGTGCGACGGCGGCGGATCCGCGGGTCAGCCGCGGAGGATCCGCGCGACCACCGCGTCCAGCGGCTCGGCCGCGCCGATGCGCTGCTCCGCGACGAAGGGCAGCGGATCCCAGCCGCGGTACCACTCGCGCATCACCTCGGTGCTGAACTCGGCGGAGCGCGGGCGCGACGCGTGCCGGCGGGCCGTCTCCTCGAAGGGGAGGTCGAAGGCGTGGAAGCGGGCGTCGTCGGCGTCGTCCGCGATGCGCCGCAGGGCGTCCGCGTAGTGCGAGGCGCGCAGGATGCCCTCGACGACCACGTGGTGCCCGGCCGCGAGGCAGTGGAGGGCGGCGGCCTCGAGGAGAGCGACGTGCTCCGTAGCGTCGGTGATCCCGCCGGACCCCTCGTACTCGCGGTACACGACGCGGCGGAAGTGGTCCTGTCCGAGGACGGCCGTCGGCCAGCCGAGCTCGCGCTGGAGGGCGGCGGCGAGCGTGGACTTCCCGGATCCGGAGCTGCCGCGGATCACGATGAGCATGCCGGGAGCCTACGGACGGGCCGTCCGTCGGCGCCGGCGTCGTCCCCGGATCCGGCCCGGATCGGCGGTCAGGCGCCGGCGGGCGGGTAGTCGCCGCGGCCCGGGATCACCTGGCGGATGCCGCCGCGCGGGGCCGGGGCGTCGCCGTGGAAGCGCGGGATCAGGTGCACGTGCAGGTGGAACACGGTCTGGCCGCCGGCCGCGCCCACGTTGATGCCGACGTTCCAGCCGTCCGGGTGCAGCTCCGCCTCGAGGCCGTCCTTGACCTCGGTGAGGAGCGCCATGATCGCGATCTGCTCCTCCGGCGTCGCCTCGAACCAGGTCGCGACCTCGCGGCGCGGGATGACGAGGCTGTGGCCGGGCGCGACGGGGTTGGCGTCGCGGATCGCGAAGGCCAGCTCGTTGGCGGCGACGTGCTCGTGCGGGGGCATGGCGCTGAAGGGACTCGGCATCCGGTCATCCTGCCCGGGCGAGGAGCCAGCGCTCGGCGGCGGGCCAGGCGATGGCGAGATCCGCGTTCAGCTCCTCGTGGTCGAGGCCCGCGTGCATGTCCCACGCGACCCCGCGGCGGTCGAGGCCCGCGGCCAGCTCGGCGTGCGGGATCACCATCTCGACCGCGTCCGCGTCGTGGTCGCCCCAGAAGCAGTAGAGCGGGGCGGGGGCGTCGTCGACGAGCGCGTCCGGGGCGAGGCGGGCGAGCTCGCGGTAGAAGGCCGCCCCCGCGCGGAGGTCGAACCGCTCGTTCGCGGCGCGCCAGGACGGCTCGTCATTCTGCATCCGCGCCATCTGCCCGTCGACGTCGCGGGACGTCACGCCGTAGTCGCCCAGCAGGGGGAAGCCGCCGGAGACGACCGCCGTGACGGCCGCGTGCTCGCGCAGCTCCCGCGCGAGCCACGGCCCGAACGCGCCGGTGAAGGAGTAGCCGAAGACCGCGAAGCGCGCGTGCCCGAGGTGCCGCAGGACGGCGAGCATGTCGTCGGCCCAGGCGCGGGGGACGTAGGGCGCGCCCGTGCGGTCGCTCGCGCCGAAGTCGCGCGGCGAGGCGACCACGACGGTGAAGCTGCGCGCCATGCGCTCCTCGAACGCCGGATCCCATGAGTAGTTGCACTCGGGGGCGAGCAGGACGGGACCGGCGCCGCTCGTCCGGTAGGAGATGCGCGCGCCGTCGACCTCGAGGGATGCCACGAGGCCACCGTAGGCGCCGCGGCGTTCACGCGCCGTCGGGAGCACGTGCTTCCATGGCCGGATGCGCCTGCACATCGACGAGACCGGCTCCGGGCCCCGCGCGGCCGTCCTGCTCCACGGGCTGATGGGATCCGCGGAGAGCTGGTGGCGGATCGCGCCCCTCCTCGCCGCGCGCGGGTACCGGGTGCTCGCCGTCGACCTGCCCGGCCACGGGCTCTCCGACCGGGATCCGGCGCTGACGGTCCCGCGGGCGGCCGCCGCGGTGACGCGCGCCGTCGCGGACGCGGGCGTGGAGGGGCCGGCGCTCGCCATGGGGCACTCGTTCGGCGGGATCGTGCTCGGGGAGGCGTTCCCCGAGCGGCGCCCCGAGGTGGTCGTCTACGTGGACGCGCCGCTCGCGCCCGGAGGCGGCGGCGGCGACCCGGCCGAGATCGAGGCCGCCTACGAACGCGACCGCCGGGGCCGGACGGCGGAGGCGCTGCGGATCTCGCGGCCGGAGTACTCCGAGCGCGACCGCGAGGCGGAGGGCCGCGCCGCCGCGCGCTTCGATCCCGCCACGGCCGCGGCGCTCGCCGCGGTCCCCTCGTACACGTGGGCGCCGGAGCCCGGATCCATCGTCGTGCGCGCCGACCCGAGCCGCTTCGTGAGCGCGGAGGAGGCCGCGCGCCTTGTCGCGGCGGGCGTCGACGTGCGGAGCATCCCGGGCGCCGCGCACTCGGTCTGGTACAGCCACTTCGACGCGTTCACCGCGGCGCTGCCGGAGGCGTTCGGCTGATCCCGGTCCCGGTCCCGGGGCCGCGCGGTCCCGCGGTCCCGCGGACGCGGCCCTCACCCGCGCCCGCCGCGTGGGAGGCTCGGGCGATGACGACGACGCCGGCCCCCGTGCTCGCCACGGCGCGGTTCGCGCTCGAGCCGCTGGTGGTCGCGCACGCACGGGAGATGGTCGAGGTGCTGGCGGATCCGGCGCTCTACCGCTTCACCGGGGGCGAGCCGCCGTCGCCCGCCGCGCTCGAGGTGCGCTTCGCGCGGCAGGCGGCGGGGCGCTCGCCGGACGGATCCGCGCGCTGGCTCGTGTGGATCCTGCGCGAGCGCGCGTCGGGCCGCGCGGCCGGGTTCGTGCAGGCGACCATGACCGGCGAGGGGCCGACGCGCGCGGCGGAGGTCGCGTGGCTCGTGGGGACGGCGGCGCAGGGATCCGGCGCGGCCGCCGAGTGCGCTACGGCGATGCTCGCGTGGCTGCGGGAGGACGGCGTCGGGGTCGTGCGGGCGCACATCCACCCGGATCATGCGGCGAGCGAGGCCGTCGCCCGGCGGCTCGGGCTCGCGCCGACGGACGCGCGCGTCGATGGCGAGGTGCGCTGGGAGCGTGCGCTGGGCTAGTGGACGGCCAGCTCCACCGCGAGCACCGCGACGCCGAGCACCGCGACGCCCGCGAGCACGAGGAGCTTCACGCCGAGGCCCACGCGGAGGCGGCGGACGGCGATCAGCGTCACGAGCACCAGCGTCGCCACGAGCGCCACCGAGATGATCCGCAGGGCCGCCGGGAGGTCGAGCGCGCCGAGCGCGGACAGGCCGAGGATCGCCATCGGCACGGGCAGCACCCCGAGCGAGCTGCCGCAGACGTAGAGGATGTGCGCGACGTCGCGCCGGTCCGGCATCTCGCCGTCGCGCACCATCTGCGCGATGAACTCGGCGACCGAGACCGCGAGCAGCGTGCCGCCGACCGTGAGCAGGAGGGTGAGCGCGGCACCGCCGACGGTCGCGTGATCCGCGTCGCGCCCGATCGCGATGGTGACCGCGAGCGCGGTGAACGTGACGTAGATCCGCTCCTTGAGCGCCTCGGAGCGCTGCTCGGCGTCGGGGACGCGGCGGCCACGGGAGTCGCGGGCGGGCGCTTGGCGGGGATCGTCGGTCACGGCATCAGGCTAGGCGCGCCGGCGCGTGACCGCCGATACCGTCGGAGCATGCCCGACCTCGATCCCCGCATCGTCGCGCTCTACGACGGCGACAACCCCGACGGCCCCGACCACGACTTCGACCGTTCGCTCGCCGCGGAGGTCGGCGCCCGGTCGATCGTCGACCTCGGCTGCGGCACGGGCATGCTCACGGTCTCGCTGGCGACCGCCGGGCGCCGGGTCGTGGGGGTGGATCCGTCGGCCGCCATGCTCGACGCCGCCCGCGCCCGGCGTGGCGGCGACGCCGTCGAGTGGGTGCTCGGCGACAGCCGCGCGATCCCGGCCGGCCCGTACGACCTGGCGCTGATGACGGGCAACGTCGTGCAGCACATCGACGACCCGGCGTGGATCCGCACCCTCGCCGACCTCCGCCGCGCCCTGCGCACGGGCGGCACGCTCACCTTCGAGAGCCGGAACCCGGCGGACCGCGCGTGGGAGTCGTGGGCGGGTCCCGCGACGACGCGCGACACCGCGCACGGCCCGCTCGAGGAGTGGATGGAGGTCGAGGAGACGGGGCCGGGCATCGTGCGGGTCGTCTTCCACAGCCGCTTCGTCGCCACCGGTGAGCTGGTCTCCGAGGTCCAGCCCTTCGCGTTCCGCGACCGCGCGACGCTCACGGCCCAGCTCGACGACGCCGGATTCGACGTGGACGCGGTGCACGGCGACTTCGCGCGCGGCCCGCTCACGGAGTCGTCGCGCGTGATGGTGTTCGTGGCGCGGGCGCGCTGATCGGATCCGATCCCCGATCGCCCGCGTGGGAGCCTCGGACCATGAGCGATGCGACCGCGCCCGTCTCCCCGCCCGACCTCCCGGCGGCCGCGCGGATGTGGGCGGCGTACGCGGAGGCGCACCCGCAGGCGGTCGCGGCCGGGCCCGAGCACACGGTCGAGCGCTTCGGGGACCACGCCCGGCTGGCCGACGAGCTGCTCGGGATCGTGCTGTCGGGCCGCAAGCGCGCGACCGCCGAGCTCGTCGCCGACTTCCTCGCGCGCGGCGACGAGGTGCCGCGCATCGGATCCCACTGGATCGCCTGCGACAGCACCGGGGCGCCGCGCATCGTGATCCGCAGCACCGAGCTCCGCGTCGGCCCGTTCACGAGCGCCGACGCCGCCTTCGCGCACGACGAGGGCGAGGACGACCTCTCGCTCGAGAGCTGGCGCACCCAGCACCGGATCTACTGGGAGCGCGTCAGCGCGGCCCGCGGGGCCGCGTGGTCGGAGGACGACGAGATCGTGTTCGAGCGCTTCGCCGTGGTGTGGCCGCCGGAGCACGCGGAGCCGCGGTGATGCGAGTCGGCGTCGCGGCGACGCCGCGGGTGCGCTGAGACGCGCCGCGCCGCCCTGGCCGCGCCCGCTCCGACGGCGCAGGATGGAGCGATGGCTGACACCGACACCCCCACGACCACCTTCCCCGACGGCCGCAGCGCGGTCGCCCTCGCCCAGGGCACCTGGAACATGGGCGACGAGCCCGCCGCCCGCGCGACCGAGCTCGACGCCCTGCGCGCCGGCATCGACGCGGGCCTCACCGCGATCGACACCGCCGAGATGTACGGGAGCGGGCGATCCGAGGAGCTCGTCGGCGAGGCCATCGCCGGCCGCCGCGACGAGGTCTTCCTCATCAGCAAGGTCCTCCCGTCGAACGCGTCCCGCCGCGGCACGGGCGAGGCGGCCCGCCGCAGCCTCGCCCGCCTCGGCACCGACCGGCTCGACCTCTACCTGCTGCACTGGCGCGGATCCCACCCGCTCGCCGCAATGCAGGAGCTCGTGGAGGAGGGGTTGATCCGCGCGTGGGGCGTCAGCAACCTCGACGCCGACGACCTCGACGAGCTGGCCGCGATCCCCGGCGGCGACGCCGCGCAGACCGACCAGGTGCTCTACAACCTCGCCCAGCGCGGACCCGAGCACGACGTGATCCCGTGGGCGGCCTCCCGCCGCATGCCCGTCATGGCGTACTCGCCGCTCGACCAGGGTCGACTCGCGACGGATCCGACGCTCGCCGCCCTCGCCGAGCCCCTCGGCGTGAGCGCGGGCCAGCTCGCGCTCGCCTGGGTCCTCCGCCAGGCGCCGCACGTCTTCGCGACCGCGAAGGCCGCGACCGTCGCGCACGTCGCCGAGAACCGCGCGGCGCTCGACCTCGAGATCCCCGACGAGACGCTCGCGGAGCTCGACCGGGCGTTCCCGGCACCCGCGGGCGCGGGTCCGCTCGCGATGTACTGAGGCGCGCGGCTCGGATCAGGCCCGCGCCACCCCCGTCACGATCCACCGGTCGCCGCGCGCGCGGAGGCCCAGCGTGAGCGCCCGCGCGCCGATGTAGACGAGGCCGAAGGCCGCCCACAGCGCGAGGAGGGCGGGGGTGCCGGCGACGCGGCCGGTCTCGGTGAGCCAGGCCACGAGGATCAGGGCGGGCGCGTAGATCGCGAGGTTCACGAGGCCCGCGAGGGCCAGGTACCGTGCGTCGCCCGCGCCGATGAGCACGCCGTCGAGCACGAACACGTAGCCCGCGACGGGCAGGCCGACGGCGAGCACGAGGGTCACGGCGGTCAGCATGCGGTGGATGTCCGCGTCGCCCGTGAAGACCGGCCCGAGCAGCGGCGAGAGCGCCGCGAGGACGAGGCCGAGGATCGCGCCGAGGCCGACGCCCCACTGCACGAGCCGGCGCGAGACGGCGTGGACGCGCGGCACGTCATCGGCGCCGAGGCCGTGGCCGACGAGCGCCTGGCCCGCGATGGCGAGCGCGTCGAGCACGAACGCGACGGTCGAGAAGAGGGTGAGCGCGATCTGCAGCGTCGCGAGACCGGTGACCCCGAGCCCGGCGCCCACCGCGACCGTCGCGAGGATCGCCGCCCGCAGCGACGCCGTGCGCACGAGCAGCCAGCCGCCGGACGCCGCCGAGCGCGCGACCCCGCGGATCCCGGGGCGCAGCGTCGTGCCGGTCGCGCGGGCGGCGCGCACGGCGATGAGGACGAACACCGAGGCCATGCCCCACTGCGCGATGACGGTGCCCCACGCGGATCCGGCGATGCCGAACCCGAGCCCGTAGATGAGGAACGCGTTGAGGGCCGCGTTCGCCGCGAAGCCGGAGACGGCGACGACGAGCGGCGTGCGCGTGTCCTGGAGGCCGCGGAGGAGGCCGGTCGCCGCGATGACGAGGAGCATCGCGGGCATCCCGGCGAGCGAGATGCCGAGGTAGGTGCGGGCGGCGTCGACCACGGCGGCGGTGGCTGCCGGATCCGTGTCGGCGCCGCCGGTGTCCGCGAGGGCGCGCACGAGCGGATCCGCCACGAGGAGCCCCACGACCAGCACCACCGCGCCGAGCGCGAGCGCCAGCCACAGGCCGTCGATGCCCGCCCGGATCGCGCCCGCCCGGTCGCCCGCGCCGAGCCGCCGCGCGACCGTGGGCGTCGTCGCGTAGGCGAGGAACACGAGCAGGCCGACGATCGTCTGCAGGATCACGCTGGCGATGCCGAGGCCCGCGAGGGGCGCGCTGCCGAGGTGGCCGACGAGCGCCGTGTCGGTGAGGAGGAACAGCGGCTCGGCCACGAGCGCGCCGAGCGCGGGCACGGCCAGCGCGAGGATCTCGCGGTCGAGCGGGCGGCGGATCCGCGGACCGCGCCCGGCCGGCCCGCCCTCGGCGGCGGACCCGGAACCGGCGGACCCGCGCCCGTCCTCGGCCGGCCCGCCCGCGGACGCGCCCGTCAGCGGACCGCGTGCGCGAGGCGCTGCACGACGCCCGCGGTCGCGGCCGTGAAGGCGCGCGCGACGACGGGGTCGAGCGACGCGAGCGAGATCGGCCCGCGCTCCGCGATGTGCGCGTCGTACGGCACCGTGAAGATCTGGGCCGGACGGGCGTCCTCGAGGATGCGGTCGATGCGCGCGACGACCGCCGGGTCCTCCGGGCGTCCGTCGTGCAGGCGGATGATGACGGCGTTGTCGGCGAGCATGGCCGCGTGGCCGCCGAGCTCGCGCAGGAAGTCGAGCAGCGCGACGGCCTCGAGCACCGCGTCGCCCGCGTTGAGCACGGGGACGACGAGCACGTCGGTGACCTCGATCGCGCCGCGGAAGGCGGAGGACGACGGCTGGTTGCCGGAGTCCATCACGCGCATCGCGTAGTACTCGTCGATGAGGCGGGAGACGCCGATCACGTCGTCGCCCGTGAGCTCGCGGCGCGGCCCGACGGACGCGACCACGGAGGCGAAGCTCGTCTGCGGCGCCGTGTAGCCGGCGAGCTGGCCGGCGCTGTGGATCTCGTCGCGGTCGCGCACGAGCTCGCCGAGACCGCGGGTCGGCTGGCCCTCGGCGCGGTAGCCGAGCGCGCCCGGGTCGTCGGTGACCTCGACCACGGCGACGGATCCGCCGCGGATGGAGCCGAGCACCCCGCCGAGGATGAGGGAGGTGGGCGTCTTGCCCACGCCGCCCTTGCGGTTCGCGACCAGCACGCTGACCGCGCGCGACCACGTGGCCTGCCGGATGACGCGCTCGTCGCCCTCGCGTCGGGCGACCTCCGCGTTCGCGGCGGCCTCCTCGGCGCCGGGGCCGATCTTGAAGACGCCGCCCGTGACGGTGTTCATGAAGCCGCGGAAGCCGGTGCGGGCGACCGCGGGGCCGCGCGGCGGGCGCTGGCCGGTCTGCTCGGGGAAGAGGGTGAGGCTGCTCGTGGCGGCGTCGGCGCGCGGGGTGCGCATGACGTAGCGCTGCGGATCCGCGTCGGGGAACGCCGTGAGGTCGCTCCCGGGGCGCGCGGCGTCGGCGGGCTCCTCGGTGTCGGCGGGCGCCGGCGGGAGGGAGGAGACGGGGTGCGGCTCGGGGGCGGACGCCGGGGCGGCGGATGCGGCGGATCCGCCGGTCGCGGCGGATGCGGCGGTCGCGGCGCGCTCGGGCATCGCGGGGGCGAGGGGGACGTGGGGCGCGTCGGCGGGGGCGTCGGCCGCGGATCCGGCCGCGGATCCGGCCTCGGCATCGGTCTCGGCGGACGGACGCAGCGGCATGCGGAAGGGGTGCGCGCTCACCACGGGGGGCGCGGGGACCTCCCACGCGGATCCGGCGACGGGTGCGACGACCGCGTCGAAGGGGGAGGGGGCGGCGTCGGCCGAGGCGACGGCGGGCGCGGGGCGGGCGGTGGCGTCGTCGTCGGCGTCCTCCGCGGCGTCGATCTCGGGATCGTCGTCGACGAACAGCTCGTCGAAGGCGTGCGTGCCGACGATCTCGACGCCGTCGGTGTCCACCGCGGCGTCTGCGGGGGCGTCGTCGTCGGCCGCGCCGCGCGCGAGATCGTCGATGCCGTCGGACTCGTCGTCGGCCGCCTGGCCGTGCCCGGACTCGGGGGACCGGCCCTCCGTCGCGACGGTCGAGGCCGAGGCGGCCGCCGCCTCCGTGCCGGGTCGCACGCGGTCGGGGCCGAACAGCCCGCCCTCGGAGGTGCGCGGGACGGCGGGGAACGGATCCACCCAGCGGAGCGCGTCGCCGGAGCTGCCGGATCCCCGGTTCTGCTCCATCTCCTGCTGGCGGCGGCGCAGCTCGCGCCGGCTCAGGATGGGGGGCTCGGAAGCACCCGCGTCGCGTGCGGCGCCGTCTCGGGGGCCCGGATCCTGCGTGTCGTCGGTCATGTGGCTCGCCTTCGTCGTCCCCGCCTGCGCGGATGAGGCTACCAGGGGAGCCCATCGCGCCCGGAATCGCGGGGGAGCGACCCCCGGTCCCTCGCACGGGGCACAGACCGCGCCTCGGTAGTCGTACCCGCGGATCCCCCGCACCACTGGGGAACGGGGCGGGCGCTACCGGTTGCCGCCTCCCGCCCTCGGACGCGGCCGATCGCTGACCTACCTTCACGATGTCGCCCGAATCGAGGCGGCGCAGGGGGCAGGACGATCCGCGAGACGGATGCGGTGGCCCGCACTATCAGGGGGATCACCTTCATGGCACTTCACGCAGAGCGTCCGCGCATGTCGCGTCGCACCAAGACCATGGCGTTCCTGTCCGGGGGCCTCGTCCTCGGCATCGGCGTCACCGCGACCCTCGCGGCCTGGACCGACTCCGAGTGGGTCTTCGGCGGCAACGGGAACGGCTCCGGTCCGGGCCTCGGCACCGCGAGGTTCGAGGTCGAGCAGAACGTCTCCTCGCCGTACGACGCCACCGCCTTCGCGCAGAGCGAGACCAACCCCGGTCGGGACCTCACCTTCTCGCCCGGCGCCCTCGCGCTCTCCCCCGGCACCACGGTCTACGCGCCCGTCGCGCTCCGCTCCGTCGCGGGATCCGTCGCCGGCACGCTCCTCCTGCAGGACTCCGAGCCCGCGGCCGGCGCGGCGAACGCGGCGATCGACGCGGACAACCTCCTCCTCAACGCGCTCACCCTGCGGGTCGCGACGTCGGCCACCTCGGCGACCTGCGACGCGACGTCCTTCGCGACGGCGGCCAACGTCATCGCGACCGGCCCCCTCGCCACCGCCGAGCCGACCGCGCTGCAGACGCAGGCGATCGCGGCGAACGCCGGATCCGTGCAGTACTACTGCTTCGAGATCACGCTGCCGACGACCCCGACGCTGCCGGTCGGCACGTCGGTCGACGTGCTCCAGGGCCGCGCGGTCACGCCGGCGTGGGAGTTCGTCGGCACCTCCGTCACGCCGACCGTCTAAGCGGATCGGACCCGTGCCATGACCGCCCAGGGCGCCGCGACGGCGACACGGAGGGGTGACCGCGACGCGCTCGCGGCCGCCCGCCGTGACGCCGTCGCGGCCGCCCGCGCGCGGTCACGGCCGAGGCGCACCGTCGGGATCGTCGTGCGGGACGTCGTCATCACCCTGCTGGGCCTCGCCGGCGTCGTCGTCATCGCGTGGACCGTGCTGTCGCGGCTGATCGGGCTCTCGCTCGTGGTGCTGCTGACCGGGTCCATGGCGCCGACGCTGCCCACCGGATCCGTCACGGTGATGCACGACGCCGTGCCCGCCGCCGACCTCGCGGTGGGCGACGTCATCAAGGTGCAGCGGCCGGGGTACGACCTGCCGGTCACGCACCGCATCGTCTCGATCGGCGCCGTCACGGGCGAGGTCGAGCAGCCGACCGCGGGGGTGGATCCGCAGGATCCGTCCGCCCGCCAGGTCGTCCTCCAGGGCGACGCGAACGAGAGCGTCGATCCGTCGCCGTACGTCATCTCCTCCGCGGACCGCGTGGTCTTCGGGGTCCCGTACCTCGGGTACGCGAACCGGATCCTGCACATGCCGCTCGTGCTCGCCGGGATCATCGGGGCGCTGCTGCTCCTCTTCATCGGCACGTCGATGCCGTCGGGCCGGAGCCACGGGCGACGCGTCGCCGGGGCGGATGCGGTGGATGCGACGGGGGAGGAGCCGCACGTCGTCCCCGCGGTGGGATCCGCGCCCGCGCGCGCCCGCCGCACCGCGCTCATGCACGCGGCGGCTCCCGTGCCGACGGATGGCTCTGCTGGTGCTGCTGGTGCCGGTGCTGCCGCTGCTGCTGCTGCGGCCGGATCCGCGACCGCCGACTCCGCGTCCACGGCGCCCGGACCCCTGACCCGACGGGAGGCGCGCGCCGCCGCGTCGGCCGGCCGGGCACGGTCGCGCCGATCCGCCCAGGCGACCCGCGCCGGCCAGACGGCTCGCGAGGCGAAGGCGGCCCACACGAGCCGCTCCTCTCGCGACGCGCGTCCGGAGCGCGCCGCCGCGCACTCCGCTCGGGCGGCGGACGCCCCGCGGCCGTCCCGACGGGAGAGTCCGTCACGGGCCGCCGAGTCCCCGCGGACCGCCGACGCCCCTCCGGCCACGCGCTCCGCCCGCGGTGCCGACCAGGCGCGCCCGACCGGCGCGCCGCGTGCCGCGCACTCCGCGCGGTCGGCCGACGCCCCGCGCGCATCCCGCGCCGCCGAGACCCGTCCGACGCGCCGCTCCTCCTTCGTGCCGCTGTCCGCCGGTGCGGGGGCGGAGGAGGCGCCGGCCATCGCGCCCGTGCCCGCCGCCTCGGCCGCGCCGGCCGTTCCCGCTCCCGCTGCGTCGGCTCCCGCGGCCGCCCCCGCGCCCCTCCCCGCCGACGCCCTGCGTCCGCGGGACCGCACCCACCGCGCGTCCGGCCGCCGTGCGCGCTGACGCGGTGCGGGTCCCGTTCCGCGGGATGCTGGCCGCCTCCGCCGTGCTCGCCCTCGTCGGCGGGCTGTCGCTGATCGGCGCCCGCGCGACGGCCGCCGTCGTCGGCGCATCCGACACCGGCATGCCGGGGATGCTCACGCTCTCCTCCGGCTGGAGCGCGGCCTTCCTCGACGTGGCGCCGGGCGAGCCCGCCCACTGGATCATCCAGGCCGAGATCGCGGACGCCGAATGGGCGACGCTCGCCGTCGAGATCCGCTCGGGCGGCGAGCTCGCCGACCTCGACCGCGGCGTGCTCCTCCAGGTCGACCGCTGCGACGACGCGTGGGTCGCGGCCGCGACCGCCCCCGCCCGCACCGCGCCGACGTGCGCGAGCGGCTCCGTCCCCGTCCTCGCGCCCACGGCGCTCCGCGAGTTCCGCGGATCCACCGAGCGCATGGACCTGCCCGACATCACGGCTGCCGCGGGCGAGCACCTGCTGCTCACCGCGTCCGTGGATCCCGCCGACAGCGGCGACGAGCGGATCATGGGCCGCTCCGGCACGGTCGCGGTCGGCCTGCACGCGCAGAGCGGCGACCCCGCCGAGGCGCCGGTGTCGGTGTCCGTCGTCGGACCGCCGGCGGGCGGCACCGGGGGCTTCGCGGGGATCCTCCCGCGCACGGGCAACGCGCTCGACGTGCTGTCCCTCGCCCTCGTGGCGGTCGGCGCGCTCGGCCTGGGCCTCTTGGTGCGCGGCGGCGCGGGCCGGCGGCGGGCCGACGAGCGGCGCGTGGATCCCGCGCGCGGCGAGGTCGGCGCGTGACCGCCGGGCGCCGGGTCCGCGTCGCCGGTCGTCGCCGCGCGCCGCGCACCCCGTTCCTCCGCCGCCTCCTCGGGAGCGGTCCCGGCGGCCTCCGGCGTCCCGCGCTCGTCGCCGCGGCGGTGGCCGTCGCGCTCGTCGCGGGGGCCGTCACGCCGTCGATCGTCCCGTCCGAGGCCGCCTGGCGCGACTCCGAGTGGATGAAGGCCAGGCTCGCGACCGAGAACCTCACGTGCGGCACGAGCACCGGCTTCACGACCACGGCGTCCTCCCGCTTCCTCCGCGGCAGCCTCGTCGGCACGAACCTCGACCAGATCGCGGGCCTCGTCGGCGTCTCCGCCGTCGACGACGCGCGCCCCGGATCCCAGCCCACTCCGGCGAACGCGCCGAGCCCGGCCACGGGCGTCTACGTCAACCCCCTCGCCGTCCAGGCGCTCGGATCCACCGCCGTGCTCGACCTGACGGGCCTGTCCGCGGGCCTCCCCGCCGGATCCGCGGGTGCGCTCAACCAGTACGTCAAGGTCACGGAGACGGGCACCTCCGCCGCCGCGAGCGGCCTCGTCTCGAACTCGGGCGGCGTGGGCGTCACCGCGTCCACCACCCCCTCGACCCTGCCCGGCCGCGCGACGATCGACCTCGACCGGGTGCTCGCGAGCGTCAACACGGGCACCGGCACCTCCGCCCTCACCACCACGCGGCTCGCGCTCGGCGCCGTCGCGTCCAGCTCGGTGCTCGACTGGTGCAGCGGGCGCCGGAGCGCGGTGTGGGGGAGCGGATCCGTGACGGGCTCGACCCGCCAGTACGGCATCGCGGGCCTCGAGCTCACGGCCGTCAGCCCGGCGGTGCGGGGCATCACCGGCACGGTGACGACCGCCACGGGCGCCGGCGTGACCGCGGCGGCGGCCGCGCTCACCAGCGGGACGTCGACCACGACGCCCACGGGCCCCGTCGCGGCCGCCATCCGCAGCACGATCCTCGGCCTCCTCGGCTCGCTCGGCCTGACGGACCTCAAGGGCACCGTCTCCGTGAGCGGGCTCGACAAGGTCGCCACCGAGGTGGCGCCGCTCCTGACCTCCCCGCTCGTCTCCAGCGACAGGACGGTGTCCGTCGACCTCGCGAGCGGCACCGTCTCCGTCGACCTCGCTCGACTGCTAGGCGGCCCCGGCGGCCTCAACTCGCTGCCCCCGAACTCCGAGATCGTCCTCGACGCGAACCTGCTCAACAAGGTCGCGGCGCAGGTCGGGACGCTCATCACGGAGCGGAACGCGCTGATCACCTCGACGATGACCAGGGCGCTCCAGACCGCGACGGTCAAGGTGGACGTGAGCGCGAACGTCACGGCCAACGTGCTGGGCGTGGTCACGAACGTGCTCGGTCTCCGGATCCAGTTCGACGGGACGCTGCAGCAGCTCACGGACGCCTCGAAGCCGTTCACCATCGGGACCACCTTGCTCAGCTCGACCCTCGTCGGCGGGCTCGTCTCCCCGTTGACCAACGGACTCCTCAGCGCGCTGCCCGGTGCCGTGTCGGCGGCCGTCGTCAGCTCCACGAACGGCCTCGGCGCGACGGTCACGGCCCTCGGCACGAACCTCGCCGCCGTCTCCGCGGGTGCCGTCACGGGCGTCGGATCCGTCGTCAACGCCCTGCCCCGCGTGCTCTCGCTGCGGGTCAACGTGCAGCCGGACCAGGCCGGGGCGCCCACCGGATCCACCTACCTCCCCGCCATCGGCCGGAACACGAGCGCGGAGTACACGGTCACGGCGCTGCGGCTCGGCCTCCGGGCGGCGGGCGCCGTGACGGGGACACCGTTCTCGGTCACCGAGCTCGCCACCTCCACGGCCGGGCGCAACGCGTACCGGACCCCCTGATCCGGTTCGGTTAGGGTTCCCTTCGTGAACCCCCCGTCCGCCGGTGCAGACCGAGCTCCCGCCGCGGACGAGCGCGAGGCCGCCGTGTCCGCCGTCGCCTCCGAGCTCACCGGCCTCCTGATGTCCATCCGCTCCCTCCGCGTCGAGGAGGCGGCCCTGTTCCATCCCGGCCTCCAGCCCGGCGCCTTCGCGGTCGCGCGGTGGCTGCGCACGGACGGACCGGCGTCCGCGGGCGCCGTCGCGGCCGGTCTCCTCATGGACAAGAGCTCCGTCAGCCGGCACCTCCGGGTGCTGCGCGAGGAGGGCTACGTGCAGGACGAGCCGGATCCCGAGGACCGCCGCTCCACCATCCTCAGCCTCACGCCGCGCGCCGAGGAGCGCCTGGCGGAGGTGCGCGCCAGCACCCGCGGTCGCCTGCAGAACCGGCTGCACGCGTGGGACACCGACGACGTCGAGCGCCTCGCCGCGGCCCTGCACCGCTTCAACCAGTCGCCCCGCGACCGGCCCGCCGACGCCTGATCCGGAACGCCGCGCGTGACCGGTGCACGCTGCGGCGGATGCGCCCGGATCACCCCGCCTGGTGCACCGCGTAGCTCGCCACGAACCCGAGCACCGTCACGAGCCCGGTGAGAGCCTGCGCCTTGCGGAAGGCCTCGGGGATCATCGTGTCGCAGATCATGGCGAGGATCGCGCCGGCCGCGAACGCCATCACGACCGACTGCCCGCTCTCCGGCAGGCCGCCGAGCAGCGCGTAGCCGCCGAGGGAGGAGAGCGCGCAGACGACGGCGATGGAGGTCCAGAGCCCGAACACGTACCGCGCGCTCCGGCCGCTCTGCTTGAGGTCGGCCGTGCTCGACATCCCCTCGGGGAAGTTCGAGATCACGACCGCCACCAGCACGCCGATGCTCAGCGCCCCGCCGCCCGTGAGGCTGAGGCCCTGCACCGCGGTCTCGGGCACGCCGTCGAGGAGGGCGCCGAGCGCGATCCCCACCCCGGTGCCGCCCCCGCCACCCGACTTCCCGTGGTGCTTCCGCCGGAATCCGCCGTGCTCGAGGATCTGGTCGAGCACCACGTACACGACCGCGCCCGCGACGAAGCCGCCGAGCGTGGGGATCACGCCGCCGCTCGCCGCCGCCTCGTCGACCAGGTCGAACGACAGCGCCGAGATGAGCACGCCCGCGCCGAACGCCATCACGAGCGCGACGACCTCGCGCGGCACCTTCACGAACCACGCGACGAGGGATCCGACGATGAGCGACAGCCCGGACAGCAGGCCGGCGAGCCCGGCCAGGAGGAGAGGCGACATGGGTTCGAGGATGCTCCTCGCACGGGGTCGCCGTCACATCGGGCGGCTTCGCGGCATCACCGCCCCGCCGACACCCCCGCGTCGCGCAGCGCCAGGTCGGCGAGCTGCCGCACCACGCGCGGGTCGCCCGCACGCCAGGCGGCGACCGGATCCGGGTGGGCCTTCAGCAGCGTGGCCGGCTTCCGCGACGAGAGCGCCCGCAGCGCGAGCAGCTCGGTGCCGCCGGGCGTCGCGGCGAGCGAACGGGCGGCCGCCGCGCGCCGCACGAACGAGATCCGGCGCAGCAGCCAGTGCCGCACGATGAACGCGATCGGCACGAGCGCCACGAGCAGCCCCAGCACGAGCGCGATCGTGCCGACGAGCGACTGCTGGTCGCGCCCGGCCTGCACGAGGCCGGATCCGATCCCGCTCGCGTCCTCGAACGGCCCGCGCGCGGCGTCGCCCACGAGCGGCAGGCGGCCGAGCGCGGCGGCGGCGTCGGTCATGGATCCGCTCAGCCGCGCGCCCGAGTCCTCCATGCTGCGGCCGAGGTCGCCGAGCGGGCGGATGAGGGCGGCCACCGCGATCCCCACCAGCACCGACACGACGATGCCCGCGAGCGCCGCGGTGTCGGCCGCGATCTGCCGGGCGCGGACGAGGGGGAGCGCGGAGTAGAGCTGCATGCGTCCAGCCTGGCCCGCGGGCGGTCCGGGATGCGCCGGGTCGCGCGGCTCAGGCCGAGGACGCGTCGAGCGCGTCCAAGGCCCGCAGCGCCTCCCGCGCCCGCTCGAGGCGCGCGTCCTCCGGCTCGTCCCACCAGCGCGGGCCGCGCTCGCCGAGGCCGTGCTTCGCGAGGCCGACCCGCTCGCGGGCCTTCGCGACCGCATCGTGGTCGCCGCGACGCTTCGCCGCGCCCACGCCCGACCGGCCGCGCCCGAGGTGCGACGTCAACGCCTCCACGACGTCCGCCGGCAGCGACGGATCCGTGCGCGGCCACCGCCGTCCGCCCACGACCAGCCAGCGCTCGTCCTCGGTCGATCCGTCGCCGGATCCGCGTCCCGCGCCGTCGGGATCCGCGCGCTCGCTCATCCCCCGACGCTAGCCCCGACGGATCCCGACGACCGCTCGGCCCTCTGAACGCACGCGCTGCCAGGAGGCTGTCGTCGGCGCTGTGCAGCCGTGTCCGGGCCCACCCCGGTCGTCGGCGGAGCAGTGACGACGACGTGTCGATCTGCTACTTTCCCGATGCGCGTCGCAATAGCGGCTCGAAGTGAGCTCGGCAGCCTTCCGGACGGTCGGTGAGCCGGGCTTCGCGCTGTGATGCGTCGGAACGTCTGCCGCCTCAAGCACCTGCGCCCTACCCCCGACCGATCGCGACGCCCGCCCCCGCACGCACGAGGGCCGGGGCGCACGCACGCCCCGGCCCTCCGATCGGCCCCCGATCAGCTCAGCGGGTCACCCGCGAGCGGCTCTCCCCGGATCAGCCGCGGAACACCTGGATCACCGACGGGCGCGGCCCGCGCCAGGCGCCCTTCGGCGGGGTGACGCCGGCGGGCACGTAGTCGGGGAAGAACGAGTGCTGCTCGGCGAAGGAGCCGTCCTCGCCCGGGTGCTGAACCGCGACGAACACCATGCCCTCGGTGTCGTGCACGACCGGGCCGCAGGTCTCCGCCTCGGTGGGCACGGAGAGGAACTGCTGCACGTGGCCGCGCTCGGCGCCCTCGACCGGGACCTTGAACAGGCCGTCGTTGAGGCCGATGGTGCTCGGGGCGCCGTCGGTGGAGATCCAGAGGTTGCCCTCGGAGTCGAACGCGACGTTGTCCGGGCAGCTGATGGGCGAGACCTTGTCCTTCGGGAAGCCCGCGAAGTAGGTGGACTCGTTCTTCGCCGGGTCGCCCGCGACGAGGAGCAGGTTCCAGGTGAAGGTGGTGGAGCGGGCGTCGCCGCCGTCCTCGGTGATCTCCACGATGTGGCCGTCGCGGTTGGTCGTCCGGGGGTTCATCTCCGTGGCGCCCTCCTTGCCGGCCTTGCCGCGGTCGGTGTTGTTGGTGCAGGCGACGTAGATCTTGCCGGTCTTCGGGCTCGGCTGGACGTCCTCGCAGCGGTCCATCTTCGTGGCGCCGGCCGCGTCGGCGACGAGGCGCGTGTGCACGAGCGCCTCCTCGGTCGTGAAGCCGGGCACCTGGCAGACGCCGTCGATCACGAGCGGGATCCACTGGCCGATGCCGTCGAACGAGCCATCGGAGGGGAGCTGGCCGGTGCCCGTGATCTCCGCGACGGGCGAGTCGCCCGTGAAGCGCGCCACGTACAGCGCGCCGCGCGTGAGCAGCTGCTTGTTGCGCTTGCGGTCCTGGCGCGTGGTGCCGGTGACCATCGTGTCGTGCGAGACGAACTTGTAGAGGTAGTCGAAGCGCTCGTCGTCGCCCATGTACGCGGCGACGTGGCCGCTCTTCCCGAGGATCACGTTCGCGCCCTCGTGCTTGAAGCGGCCGAGCGCGGTGTGCTTCACGGGCGCCTCGCCGGGCTCGAACGGGTCGACCTCGACGATCCAGCCGAAGCGGTTCGGCTCGTTCTCGTAGCCGGCCGTGCGGGCGTCGAAGCGCGGGTCGATGGCCTCCCAGCCGCGGGTCGTCGCCTTGTCGGCGAGGCCGTAGCGCTTGTCCGCCGCGCTCGTGCCCGCGGTGCGGAAGTAGCCGTTGAAGTTCTCCTCGCCGGAGAGGACGGTGCCCCACGGGGTGGTGCCGCCGGAGCAGTTGCCGAGGGTGCCGAGGATGCGCGTGCCCTTCGGGTCGTCCTTGGTGCGCAGCGACGCGGATCCGGCGGCCGGTCCCGACACGGAGAAGGGCGTGTCCGCGGTGATGCGGCGGTTGCGGTGGTGGCCGATCGTGTAGGTCCAGGGCTGGCCGACGGTCTTGCGGCGGAGCGCGACGACGGACATGCCGTGCGACGCCTTCCCGATGCGGCGCTGCTCGGCGAGCTCGGCGTCGTCGGCCACGGGCGGGAACATGATGTTCTCGTTCGTGTACTCGTGGTTGGCGACGAGGAGCGCCTCCTTGTTCCGCGAGTTGACGGGGATGATGTCGAGGTAGTCGTTGTTGTAGCCGAACTGGCGCGACGCGAGCTTCGCGGTCTGGTTGTCGGCGTCGAAGTCGTCGGCGTAGCTGAAGAGCGGGTCGCCCCAGCGGATGATCGGCTGCCAGCGGTATCCGGTCGGCACGGTGAACTGGTCGACGGCGGCGTCGACGGGCGTGATCGCCTGGAACGGCAGGTTCGACGCGGCCTGCGCGGCGGCGGCCTCGGCGCCGGGGGCGGCGGCGTTCTGCGCGACGAGGATCGCGAGGGCACCGGCGCCCGCGCCGCCGAGCAGCGTGCGGCGCGAGAGGGCGCGGCCCGCGATGTCGCGGAAGTAGGAGTTGTCGGTCACGTTCGGGACGGGCTTCGTGCACGCGTCGTCGCACTTGAGGTGGCAGGTGACGGTGCTGCGCTTGCCGCGGGCGTGGGGGTCGCGCGACAGGATCGGCAGCAGCCGGTGGTGGGTCTCACGGGTGAGGGTCATGTGGGGTCTCCATCGATCACGGGCGTCTGCTCCGGGTACCGGCGGACGCATCACACTCGCAAGGTATTGACGCTCCCGAGCGCGCCCCCCACCGGGCGGTGGACGCCGGGTGAACCCCGGGTGACCGGATCGTGCGGGCGTACCGTCGAGGGTGCGACGCGGCGAAGCGTCGCTCGAGACGAGGAGGATCCCCATGGCCAGGTTCGACACGAAGACCGCGCTCGTGACAGGCGGCGGCAGCGGCATCGGCGCCGCGATCTCGCGCGCGCTCGCCGAGGAGGGCGCGTCGGTCGTCATCACCGACATCCAGCTGGAGGCGGCCGAGCGCGTCGTCGCCGAGATCGAGGCGGCGGGCGGCACGGCCACCGCGTTCCGCCAGGACACGGCGAAGGCGGCGGACTCCGAGGCCGCCGTCGCGCACGCGGTCGCCACCTACGGCGCCCTGCATCTCGCGGTCAACAACGCCGGCGTCGGCGCGCCGCCGGCCGACATCGGCGACTACGAGATCTCCGCGTGGGACCGCACGCGCGCCATCGACCTCGACGGCGTCTTCTACGGCCTCCGCTACCAGCTCCCCGCGATGGTGGAGGCGGGCGGCGGCGCGGTCGTCAACATGAGCTCGGTGCTCGGATCCGTCGGCTTCGCCCAGAACGCGGCCTACGTCGCGAGCAAGCACGCCCTCGTCGGCCTCACCAAGGTCGCGGCGCTCGAGTACACCGCGCGCGGCGTGCGCACCAACGCGGTCGGCCCCGGCTTCATCGACACCCCGCTCGTGCGCTCGTCCCTGTCGCCGGAGGCCCTCGCCCACCTCGAGGGCCAGCACGCGACCGGCCGCCTCGGCACCGACAAGGAGGTCGCGGCGCTCGTGCTGTTCCTGCTCAGCGACGACGCGTCCTTCATCTCCGGCAGCTACCACCTGGTGGACGGCGGCTACTCGGCGCGGTGATCCGCGCGTAGGGTGCCGCCGTGACCTCCCGATCCCGCCTCCGCGTCCTGCTCGTCGCGGCCGTGGTCGCGGTGGTCGCGGGTGTCGTCGTCGTGGCGGTCGGGCTCGCCCAGCCCGCGTCGTCGCAGTGGTTCGCGTACGCGCCCCTCTCGGGCGAGACCGTGCGGTTCACGGGCGCCCACCTGCTCTCGAACACGACGCTCGTGGGCGCCGGCGTGCTGGTCGCGGGGCTCGTCGCGCTGGCGTTCGCGCTGGGCGTGCGGGCCGGTCGCCGCGGTCGCGACTGACGCGCGGGATCCGGATGCGCCGCGGCCGCCCGGCGCGTCGAGACGCCGGGCGGCCGCGGGATCGGGTGGCGCCCGTCAGGCGGACGCGGGCGCAGACGCGGGCACGGGCGCGAGGAACGTCAGCTGCGATCCGTCCTCCACGATCAGCGGCCCGAGCGCCGCGTTGAACGCGGCTCCGTACGACGCCCCGATGTGCGCCTGGAACGCGGCCTCGTCCCGGTAGACCTCGTGCACGACGAACCGCGCCGGATCCTCCACCCGCCGGTACGGCTCGAACACGACGTTGCCGGGTTCGGCGCGCACGAGCTCCGCGAGGTCGGCGATCATCCGCGCGACCTCCTCCTCATGGCCCGGCAGCGCCGTGAACTCCGCGTACAGGACCGTGGCGGTCATGCCGTGGCCGCACCCGTCATGATCGCGACCGCGTCGGTCATCGAGTGCGACTGCGGCGTGATGGTCGCCGCCTTCTTCCCGAGGCGCTGGATGTGGATCCGGTCGGCCACCTCGAACACCTGCGGCATGTTGTGGCTGATGAGGATCACCGGGATGCCCCGGTCGCGCAGGTTCCGCACCAGCTCCAGCACCTGGTTCGACTCGCGCACGCCGAGCGCCGCGGTGGGCTCGTCGAGAACCACGACCTTCGACCCGAACGCGGCGGCGCGCGCCACCGCGACCGCCTGACGCTGCCCGCCGGACAGGTTCTCGACCGGCACGGTCACGTCCTGCAGCGTCGAGATGCCGAGCTCGGTCAGCTCCGCCTTGGCCTCGCGGCGCATGCCGGCCGTGTCGAGCATGCGGAACACGGATCCGAGGATGCCCTTCTTCCGCTTCTCCCGCCCGAGGTAGAGGTTCGAGGCCACGTCGAGCGCGGGTGAGACGGCGAGGTTCTGGTACACCGTCTCGATCCCGGCGGCGCGCGCGTCCTGCGGGCGCTTGAAGGAGACCGGCTTCCCGTCGAGGAACAGCTCGCCCTCGTCGGGCGTCTCCGCCCCCGTGAGGCACTTGATGAGCGTCGACTTGCCGGCGCCGTTGTCTCCGATGATCGCGAGCACCTCGCCGGGGAAGAGCTCGAGGCTCACCCCGTCGAGGCCGACGACGCGGCCGAAGGTCTTCACGAGCCGCTTCGCCTCGAGGACGGGCGTGCGGGCCGGCGCCGGGGCGCTCCCCGCGGGGTCGGTGAGGGTCACTTGCGCACCTTTCGGATCCACTGGTCGACGGAGACCGCGACGATGATGAGGACGCCCACCGCGAGCGTCTGGTAGAGCACGTCCAGCCCGGCGAGCGAGAGGCCGTTGCGGAACACGCCCACGATGAGCGCGCCGAGGAGCGTGCCCCACACGGTGCCGCGGCCGCCGAAGAGGCTCGTGCCGCCGATCACGACCGCGGTGATGGAGTCGAGGTTGAGGTCGGCGCCCGCGTTCGGGCTGGCCGCGTTGCTGCGGCCGATCTGGATCCACGCGCCGACCGCGAGGATCGCCCCCGCGGCGAGGTACACGCTCATGAGCACCCGGTTGACGCTGATGCCGGCGAGGCGCGCGGCCTCCTTGTCGTCGCCGACCGCGTACACGTGCCGGCCCCAGGCCGTCTTGCCGAGGATGAAGGCCACGACGATGTAGAGCACGAGCATCAGCACCACGCCGAAGCTGATCTTCACCCCGGCCAGGTCGAACGTGCGCCCCGTCCAGGAGAGCGCCTTCGGCAGGTCCACGCCGCGGACGGTCGCGCCGTTGGAGTAGAGGAGCGTGAGCGCCACGAAGATGTTGAGCGTCCCGAGGGTCACGATGAACGGGGGGAGCCGCAGCCGCGTGACCAGCAGGCCGTTGAACGCGCCGGCCGCGAGGCCCACGATGAGGCCGGCGGCCAGCGCGGCGGGCGCCGGCAGGCCGTTCTGGCTGGCGGTCTGCGCGATGACCATCGACGTGAGCACCATGACCGCGCCGACCGAGAGGTCGATGCCCGCGGTCAGGATGATGAGCGTCTGCGCCACCGCGAGCGTGCCGACCACGGCCACCTGCTGCGTGACGAGCGACAGGTTCGCCGGATCGAGGAAGCGGTCGTTGAGCAGGCCGAACACGACGACCGCGAGCACGAGCACGACGGCCGGGCTGACGGCGGGGTAGCGGTGCAGCACCCCGCGGATCCGGTCGAGGGGCGTGCGCCGGTCGAGGAACTCGTTCGCGAGGTCGAGGGCGGAGGTGGGCGGGTTCGGATCCGCGGTCTTCTGGCTCACGGTCACTCGCCCCAGCACTTGGTCGCGGCGTCGTCGGCGGTGATGCTGTCGAGGCCGTCGACGGGGGTGTCGGTGACGAGCGCGGATCCGGTGTCGAAGAAGTCGAGGCCGGCGCTCGTGGCGGGCTTGGTGCCGTCCTTCGCGAGCTGCGCGATGGCCTCGACGCCGAGCTGGGCCATCTTCACCGGGTACTGCTGGGCCGTGGCGCCGATCACGCCCTCCTTCACGTTCTTCACGCCCGCGCAACCGCCGTCGACCGAGACGAGGACGACGTCCTTCTCCTTGCCTGCCGCCTGGAGCGCCTGGTACGCGCCGAACGCGGCGGGCTCGTTGATCGTGTAGACGACGTTGATGCCCGGGTCCTTCGAGAGCAGCGTCTCCATGGCCGTGCGGCCGCCGTCCTCGGCGCCCTGCGTGGCCTCGTTGCCGACGATCTCGTAGGAGCCGCCGCTGTAGTCGCCGGACTTCGCCTCGTCGCCGTTCTTGGTCTTGTCCGCGACGTCGATGCCCATGCCGGTGAGGAAGCCCTGGTCCCGGTTGTAGTCGACCGAGACGGCCTTGTCGTCGTAGAGGTCGAGGAGGGCGATGGTCGCCTTCTTCCCGTCGAGCTGCGACGCGGCCCACTTGCCGATGGACTCGCCCGCGGCGAAGTTGTCGGTGGCGAACGTGATGTCGACGGAGTCGGCCGGGTCGGGCGCCGTGTCGAGCGCGATGACGAAGAGGCCCGCGTCGCGCGCCTTCTGGATCGCGTCGACGACCGAGGGGCCGTTGGGGGTGATGAGGATGCCCTTGTCGCCCTTCGAGATGGCGTTCTCGATGGCCTGGATCTGGGTGTCCTCGTCGCCGTCCTCCTTGCCGGCCGCGAGCGTGAGGCTGATGCCGTCCTTCGCCGCGGCGTCCTTCGCGCCGTCCTGCATCGCGACGAAGAACGGGTTGGTGGTCGTCTTCACGATGAGGGAGACGCCCACGTCGCCGTCGCCGGAACCGCCGGAGGAGCTCGAGCTGGAGCAGCCGGTGAGGCCGGCGGCGGCGATGAGGGCCGCGGAGCCGAGGGCGATGGTGCGCACGAGGCGCGGGGATCGGTTCGTCATTGAGGGATCCTGTCCTTCTTGTGGGAGCGAGCTCCCGACAACGTTGTCAGGTAGAGGTCTATCGGGTGGGAGCGGGTATGGTCAACCCATTGCGCAGAGAGCGAGACCCTTTCGTGACACCGTTGTCATCCACGCCCGGTTCCCCGTCGGAACCGCCGTCCGGCGCGCGCCGGCCCACGATGAAGCACGTGGCGCGGCTCGCGGGCGTGGGCATCAAGACGGTGTCGCGCGTGGTCAACGGCGAGGCCAACGTCTCGGCGGAGATGACCGCGCGGGTGCGGGCGGCGGTCGAGCAGCTGCAGTACCAGCCCGATCTGCACGCCGGCAACCTGCGTCGCGCCGACCGCCGCACCAGCACGCTCGGCCTCCTCGTGGGCAGCGTCGCGAACCCGTTCTCGGGCGCGCTGCACCGCGCCGTGGAGGACGTGGCGAAGGAGCGCCGCGTCGCCGTCTTCGCCTCGAGCCTCGACGACGACGCCGACCGGGAGCGCTCCGCGGTCGACGCGTTCCTCGCGCGCCGGGTCGACGGGCTGATCCTCACCACCATCGCCCCGAGCCAGGCCTACCTCGGCGTCGCGGCGTCCCGCGGCACGCCGCTCGTGTTCGTCGACCGCGTGCCCGCGGGGCTGGAGGCCGACGCGGTCATCGTCGACAACGCCGCGGGCGTCTCCCGGGCCGTCGCGCACCTCGCCGACCAGGGGCACCGGCGCATCGCGTTCCTCGGCGACCGGCCGGAGATCTTCACGGCGCGCGAGCGCGAGCGCGGCTTCGTCGAGGAGATGCGGCGGCGGGGGATCCCCGTGGCGCCCGAGCTCGTGCTCGAGGGCGCGACCGACGAGGGCGTGGCGGAGGGGCTGGCCGAGCGCCTGCTCGCGCTGCCCGAGCCGCCGACCGCCATCGTGAGCGGCCAGAACCTCATCACCATCGGCGTCATCTCGGCGCTCCGCCGCCACGCCGCCCAGCGCCGCGTCGCGCTCGTCGGCTTCGACGACCTGCCGATGGCCACGCTGCTGGAGCCCGCCGTCACCGTCGTCGCGCAGGATCCGTCGCGCATCGGCCACGCCGCCGCCGAGCGGGTCTTCGCCCGGCTCGACGGCGACGAGGGCCCCGCGCAGACCGTCGTCGTCCCCACCACGCTCATCGTCCGAGGCTCCGGAGAGGTCCCCCGCCATGCATGACCAGCCCATCGTCGTCGTCGGCGACGCCCTCATCGACCTGCTCCGCGAGGACGGGGAGGAGACCGCCTTCGTCGGCGGCGCCGCCCTCAACGTCGCGGTCGGGCTCGCGATCCTCGGCCATCGCGTGCAGCTCATCGCGATGGTCGGCGATGACGCGCACGGCGACCGGATCCGCGCCGAGCTCGACGCGCACGGGGTCGAGCTGATCGCCACCGTCGGCCCGCACGGCACCTCCGTCGCCGTGAGCGAGCGCGAGGACGGCGAGCCGCGCTACGCGTTCAACGAGGCCGCCTGGAACCGGCGCGTGCGCATCGGCGAGGCCGAGCGGGCGGCGCTCGACGCGGCGTCGCTCGTGGTCGTCAGCTGCTTCCCGTACGACGACCACGCGCAGGCGGACGAGCTGCTGGCGGCCGTGCGGGATCCGCGCGAGCGCCTGCTGGTGGACCCGAACCCGCGCGCCGGCATGCTCCACGACGCCGCCCGCTTCCGCGCCGGTTTCGCGCGCGCGGCCGCCCAGGCGCTGCTCGTGAAGGTCGGCGACGACGACACCGCGCTGCTCGAGCTGGGCACACTGGCCGACGCGCGCGCCGCCCTGCACGCGACCGGCAGCCGCCTGGTGCTCGCGACCGAGGGCGCGCGTGGCGCGACCGTGCAGCTCGAGGACGGCGAGGTGGTGACGGCGGCGATCGCGGCGGATCCGCGTCCCATCGTCGACACCATGGGCGCCGGCGACGCGTGCCTCGCGGCGGCGGGCGACGCCATCGCGCGCCGGGGTGCGCCGCGCACGCCCGCGGAGGGCGAGGCGATGCTGCGCACGTGCATGGCGATCGCCGCGGCCACGTGCCGCGAGCCGGGCGCGCTGCTGCGGATGCCGACGGTCTGAGGCGGGCACCGGGCGCAGCGTACCGCTGCGTGGGGCACCGTCATCCGGCTCCGGCGAGCGGCGTAGCGTCGACGCGAACGAATCGATCGAACCGCCGGGCGGACATCCCCGGCGGCGGTGCTCGAGCAGGTCAGCGCGGTCCTCCGAGACGCGTCTGCCGGCGACACCGTCCCTCGGCGGGCGCCTGACGACCGCGGGCCCTGCGCCGCGCACCGATGGAGCAGACGAGGAGATCCACCATGGACGACGCACGCACCCTGATCATCGGCGGGACCGGGACGGTCGGCTCGGCCGTCATCACCGAGGCGCTCCGTCGCGGGATGACCGGGCTGCGGGTCCTCAGCCGCGACGCGCGGAGGTTCGCGGACCTCCCCGACGGCGTCGAGGGCGTGGTCGGCGATCTGGGCGACCCCTACGGCGCGATGCCGGCGTTCGACGGCGTCGAGCAGGTGTTCCTGGCTCTGACGGGGACGCCCACCGAGCTATACGAGACGACCGTCGCGGTGGACCACGCGGTAGCCGCGGGGGCGAAGCGGATCGTCTACCTATCCGTCCAGGACCTCGGCCGGGCGCCGCAGGTGCCGCACAACTCGGCGAAGATCGGGGTGGAGTCCCTCCTCGAGCACAGCGGCGTCGAGACCTGCTTCCTCCGGGTCAACAACTTCTTCCAGAACGACGTCTGGTACCTCGACGCGATCCGCGCCGGCGTGTACCCGCAGCCCCTCGGCGGGACGGGCGTCTCCCGGGTCGACGTGCGCGACATCGCCGAGGTCGCGGTGAGCGCCCTGACCCCGGGATCGGGTGTCGACGGCCCGATCGACGTGGTCGGCCCGACCGCGTGGACCGGGGAGGCGACGGCCGTGGTCCTGGCCGAGGCCCTCGGGACGACCGTGACGTACGGGGGAGACGACCTGGTGGCGTGGCGCGAGTCGTCCCTCGCCACCATGCCCTCCTGGCTCGTGTTCGACTACGAGCGCATGTACTCCGGCTTCCAGCGGGACGGCCTCATCGGGAGCCCCGAGGCCGTCGCCCGTCTCACCGCCGTCCTCGGGCACGCGCCCCGCGCCTACGAGGACTACGTGCGCGAGGTGCTGGTGCCCGCCGCGTAGGGCGGTGCCGGCCGGATCCGCCGGCCGGATCCGCCGTCGGCTCAGCGGGCGAGCGCGAGGGCGAGCGCCGCGATGCCGGCGCACGCGGTGAGGCCCGCGACCAGCGCGGGCAGCGCGCCGCCGGGGAGCGCGGTGGTGCCGGGGCCGGCGGAGCCCGAGGTGAGGATCCGGTGCACGCGGCGGTAGCGCAGGTGCGCGGCCCCGAGCACGCCGAGCGCGGCGATCACGCCGGCCGCGGCGACCGCGAGGCCGCCCGGACCGAGGAGCTGCGGGAGCACGCGGAGGCCGAGCAGGGATCCGACGACGAGCGCGAGGGCCGTGCGCCGCCACGCGAGGGCCGTGCGCTCGGGCTGGAGGCCGGGGTCGAAGGGGCGCTCGGCCGGATCCGGCGCGCTCACGCGGTCAGCACGCCCAGCAGCACGAGCACGCCCGCGGCGACGACCGCGATCCCGAGGGGCAGCGACAGCGCGGCCGACGGCAGCGGGCGGTCGCGGCGGAGGGCGCGCTCGGTGCGCATCCAGCCGATCCAGGCCTGCGCGGGCGCGGCGATCCCGGCGCCGATCAGCACGAGCGAGGCCGCGAGCCGGAATCCCGGCTGGAGGCCGAGCCCCAGCGCCTCGAGCGCGACGCCGCCGGCGAGGAGGGCGAGCGAGGTGCGGATCCAGGCGAGGAACGTGCGCTCGTTGGCGAGGCTGAACCGCACGTCGGGCTCGGCGCCCTCGCGGTAGACGCTCCGCGGGAAGCGGCGGTCGGGCGCGGTCATGCGGCGGGATGGGGCAGGCGCGGCACCGCGTCGGTCGGGGGCATGCGCCCATTCTCGCCGGATGCGGCGCGGGCGGCGTCGACGGATGCCCGGTGCCGCCGCTCGATGGCCTGGCCCGCGTACGACGCCGCGACGATGAGCGCCGCGCCGCCCGCGCCGACCGGCCCGATCGCCTCGCCCGCGATCACCACGCCCACCAGCAGCGCCCACACCGGCTCGGTGCCCATGAGGATGCTCGCGCGCGACGCCGACGTCCGCCGCACCGCCCAGAGCTGCACCGCGAACGCGAACAGCGAGCACAGCACCCCGAGGAAGAGCACGCTCGCCCAACCACGGGCGTCGAGCGCGGCGGCCGCCGCAGGCAGGTCGGGCCCCGCCAGCGCGGAGAAGAGGGCCGCGCACACGAGCATCTGCACGAGGACGACGCCGAGGGATCCCTCGCGGCGCCCGCGCGTGAGGTGCCCGCTCGCGGTGACGTGCACGGCGCGCACGACGGCCGCGGCGATCACCAGCCCGTCGCCCGGCGTGGGTGCGCGCAGCCCGCCTTCGGAGACGAGCAGGGCGACGCCGACGACGGCCGCGACCGCCGCGACGAAGTACGACCGCGGCAGCCACGACCGCGACGCGGCGCCCTCGAGCACGGGCGTCATCACGAGCGCCAGGCTGATCAGGAGGCCCGCGTTGGTCGCGCTCGTCAGGTGCACGCCCCACGTCTCGAGGCCGATGACCGCGGCCTGCGAGCAGCCGAGCGCCGCCGCGATGAGGAGGCCGCGACCCCGGGGCAGCCGCTCGCGCCGGGCGAGGCAGACGAGGGCGGTCGCGGCCGCCGCCACGAGGAAGCGCAGCGCGACGGCCGACGGCACGCCGGTCTGGGCCGCGAGGTCCTTGGCCGCCAGGAAGCTCGCGCCCCAGACCGCCGCGACGGCCAGGAGCAGCAGGTCGACGACCGGTGCGGGGCGGGTGCGGGAGGCCATGCCCCCACTGTCGGGCAGCAGACGCGGAAGATCGACGGGCATCGTCTTCATCGAAGCGTTAGCCGTCGCTCATGCGTTAGACAAGGCTCATGGATCCCGCCCGCCTCCGCCTGCTCCGCGAGCTCGGCGACCGGGGCAGCGTCGCGGCCGTCGCGGCGGCGACGCACGTGAGCGCATCGGCCGTCTCGCAGCAGCTCGCGGCGCTGCAGGCCGGCGTCGCCGTGCCGCTGACCGTCAAGCGCGGGCGGCGCCTGGTGCTCACCGAGGCGGGGGAGGCGCTCGCCGCGGCGTCGACGCGCGTGGACGAGGCGCTCGCCGCGGCACGCGACGCGGTCGGGGCGTTCCTCGACCACGACAGCCGGCCGGTCCGGGTGTCCGCGTTCCACAGCGCCGGGCTCGCGCTCTTCGGGCCGCTGCTCGCGGAGCTGGCGGGTGCAGGTGCGGGTGCGGAGGGATCCGGCACGAGCGTCGCGCTCGCCGACGCCGATGTGGCGCAGGGCGACTTCGCGGGCCTCACCGCGGATCACGACCTCGTCGTCGCGCACCGCCTGCCGCACGACCCGCCGTGGCCGACCACCCGGCTCGTGGTCGTGCCGCTCCTCGTGGAGCCGCTCGACGTGGCGCTGCACGCCGGGCACCCGCTCGCGTCGTCGGCGGCGATCACGCCGGAGATGCTCCGCGACGAGCGCTGGATCTCCACCCACGCCGGCTTCCCGCTCGCGGGCGTGCTCGACCACCTCGGCGCGCTGATCGGGCAGGCGCCCCGCATCGTCCACCGCGTCAACGAGTTCTCGGTGGCGGCGCAGATCGTGCGGACCGGCGACGCGATCGCCGTGATGCCCCGCACGACCGGCGCCCCGCTCGCGGTCGACGGGATGGTGCTCCGGCCGGTCGTGGGCGCGCGGCTCGTGCGCCACGTCGACGTGCTCGCCCGCCCGGACGCGCTCGCGCAGGCGCCCGTCCGCGTGGTGCTGGCGGCGCTGCGGCGGGTGGCGGATGCGGCGGCCGACGCGGCGGAGCGGGCTGCCGCGGGCTGAGGCGGCCCGCCCGTCGCCGTCGTCAGCCCCCGATCCCCTCCAGCTCCGCGAGCGCCTCCTCCGGCAGCCGGATCCGCGCCCCCGCCACGTTCTCCCGCAGGTGCTCCACCGACGACGTGCCCGCGATGACCAGCACGTTCGGCGACCGCTGCAGGAGCCAGGCGAGCGCGACGGGCAGCGGGGCCGAGCCGAGCGAGGAGGCCACGCGCGCCAGCGTCTCCGACTGCAGCGGCGAGAACCCGCCGAGCGGGAAGTACGGCACGTAGGCGATGCCGTCGGCGGCCAGCTCGTCGATGAGCGCGTCGTCGTCGCGGCGGGCCAGGTTGTAGTGGTTCTGCACGCTCACGATCGGCGCGATCCCGCGGGCCTCGGCCACCTGCGCGGGCGTCACGTTGCTCACGCCGAGGTGCCGGATCAGCCCCTCCCGCTGCAGCTCGGCGAGGGCCGTGAACGGCTCCTCGATGGATCCGTAGGTCGGGCTGTCGAAGGCGCCGACGCGGAGGTTCACGACGTCGAGCACGTCGAGCGTCAGGTGCGTGAGGTTGTCGTAGACGGCCTGGCGGAGCTCGGCCGCGGAGAGCGCCTGCGGCCAGCGGCCCTTCGCGTCGCGCAGGGATCCGACCTTCGTGACGATGTGCAGGCGCTCCGGGTACGGGAACAGCGCCTCCTCGATGAGCGCGTTCGTGTGCCCGGGCCCGTAGAAGTCGGCCGTGTCGATGTGCGTGATCCCGAGCGCGACGGCCTCGCGCAGCACGGCCCGGGCGGCGTCCGGATCCGCGGGCGGCCCGAACACGCGCGGCCCCGCGAGCTGCATGGCGCCGTAGCCGAAGCGCGTGACGGTGAGGTCGTGGGCGAGGGGGAAGAGCCCTCCGGGCAGGTCGGTGGACATGGCGATCCTCTCGGGTGGCGCGGCGGGCGGCGTGCGCCCACTCTCCCGCGGCGACCGCGCGCGCGACGGCACTCGCAGGAGCCCGTGAGCGGATCCGCCCGCCCGCGCCCTAGGAGGAGGCGACCGCCCCCGGCGCCGCCTGCGCCGGCGGGTGCGCGCGCCGGGTCGCCAGCACGCGCGAGAACACGAGCACGAGGAGGCCGGCGGCCGGGATGAAGATCAGGCCGAGGCGGAGCGACGAGGCGTCCGCGATGGCGCCCACGATCGGCGGCGAGACGAGGAAGCCGAGCCGCAGCAGCCAGCCGACGATCGTGAGACCGGTGCCGGGCCGGAAGCCGGGCAGCTCGTCGGCGGCCTGCATCGCGGCGGGGATCAGGGTCGCGACGCCGAAGCCGGCGACGCCGAACCCGGCGATCGTGCCGACGACGCCCGGGAACGCGAGCGCACCGCCCATGCCCGCGAGCACGAGCACGCCGCCGAGGCGGGCGACGGCGCGCTGGCCGAAGCGGTCGACCATGCGGTCGCCGAGCATCCGGCCGATGAACTGCATGCCCTGCAGCGAGATGAAGCCGAGGCCCGCGACGAACGCGCTCGCGCCGAGGTCGCGGGAGAGGTAGATGGCCGACCACGTGCTGCCGGCGTCCTCGACGATGGCGCCGCCGGACGCGATGATCACGAGCGCGAGCAGCACGCCGTACTTCGCGACGAGGCCGAGCGCGCGCGGGGAGGCGCCGCGCGCGACGCCGCCCTCGGGATCCGCGGCGGGCGCGTGCGCGTGCGCCGCGCCGCCCTCGCCGGGCTCCGGCTCGGGCCCCGTGAGCAGCCACATCAGGGAGAGCACGGCCAGCGCGCTGAACACCACGGCCGAGATCGACAGGTGGAGGAGCAGCGGCAGCCCGATCTGCGCGGCGGCCGCGCCCATCAGACCGCCGGCGACCGCGCCGATGGACCAGACCGCGTGGAAGGAGTTGATGATCGAGCGCCCGTACAGCCGCTGCACCCGCAGCGCGTGCGAGTTCTGCGCGACGTCGGTGATCGAGTCCATGGCGCCCGCGAGGAACAGCGCCATCGCGAGCACGAGCCAGCCGGGCGCGAGGCCGGCCAGCAGGATCCCGACGGAGGCCACCACGGTCGCGGCGACCGCCACGCGCGCCGACCGGTACCGGCGGATGAGCACGCCCGCGGCGAGCCCGGCGATGAGCGCGCCGAGCGGGGAGGCGGCGACCGCGGCGCCGAACTCGACGTTGGTCAGCCCGAGCTCCGCCTTGATCGACGGGTAGCGCGGCAGCAGGTTCGCGAAGATCGCGCCGTTGGTGAAGAAGAGGATGCCGACCGCGACGCGCGCGCGGCGGACGTCGCGGGTCGGGGCGGGCGTGCGCGACAGCGTCGGCGCGGACGGGGAGGGCATCGTCGGTCTCTTCCTGGCCGGGTGGCGCGGGCGGCGGTGGCGCCGTGGCGCGGGCGGGGCGGCGCCGAATCCCCCGGCTGCCGGATCCAGCCTAGGGTCGGCGGGACGCCAGGGGCGACGTGTCCTCGGTGACGTCCATCACGAGGTCCATCAGCGGCACGAGCCGGGCGCTCACCTCGTGGCCGAGCTCCGTCAGCCGGTAGTCGACGCGCGGCGGGATGGTGGGCTGCGCCTCGCGGAGGACGAGCCCGTCGTCGGCGAGCGTGCGCAGCGTGGAGGCGAGCATCTTCTCGCTGATGCCCTCGACCTCGCGGCGCAGCTCGCCCCAGCGGCGCGAGCGCTCGCCGAGCGCGAGGAGGACGAGCACGCCCCACTTGCTCGTGATGTGGTCGAGCAGGGTGCGCGACGGGCAGTTCGCGGGGTAGCGGCCCTCGGTCACGCCGGGTCGGTCGCGGGTCACCCGGAAGCTCATCTGCGTCACATCCCACAACTTACCAGAAGGTGGGTACCTCCCTGTGGGAAGGTACTCGGCGACGGAGTCGTTGACCCCGACGTACCGCTCGTCCCCCACTCGAAAGGCACCCCATGACCATCGTCGTCACCGCCGCCACCGGCCGCCTCGGATCGCGCATCGTCGCCTCCCTCCTCGCCCGCGGCGCCGCCGCCTCCGACGTGCTCGCCACCGCGCGCCGCCCCGAGGCCCTCGCCGACCTCGCCGCCAAGGGCGTGCGCACCGCGCGCCTCGAGTACACCGACGCTGACAGCGTCGCCGCCGCGATCCAGCCCGGCGACACCCTCGTGCTCGTCTCGGGCAGCGAGGTCGGCCAGCGCGTGCCGCAGCACACCACGGTGATCGAGGCGGCGAAGACCGCGGGCGTCGGCCGGATCCTCTACACGAGCGTCCTCCGCGCGAGCACCACCGAGCTCTTCATCGCGGGCGAGCACAAGGCCACCGAGGAGGTGCTCGCCGCGTCCGGCGTGCCCGTCACGCTGCTCCGCAACGGCTGGTACACGGAGAACTACGCGGGCACGGTCGACTCCGTGAAGCAGTCCGGCGGCCTCCTCACGAGCGCCGGCGACGGCCGGGTCGCGAGCGCCACCATCGCCGACTTCGCCGAGGCCACCGCGGTCGCGGCCCTCGACGACTCGCTCGCCGGGCAGACGCTCGAGCTCGCGGGCGACGAGCGCTGGACGCAGGACGACCTCGCCGAGGCGATCTCCGGCATCCTCGGCCAGCCCGTCCCCGTCTCGCAGGTCTCCTCCGACGAGCACGCGAAGATCCTCGGCGGCGCCGGCCTCGACGAGGGCACGATCGGCTTCGTCGTCGGCCTCGACGCGGCCACGGCCGCCGGCCAGCTGGACGACGAGACGGGCGACCTGGCGCGCCTCCTCGGCCGTCCCACCACCTCGCTCGCCGACGGCCTCCGCCAGGCGGTCGCGGGCGCCTGACCCGCCCGGATCCGCACCCGACGCGGATCCGCACGGCTCCGCACGGCGCCGCACGCGACGACGGCCCGTCCCCTCCGCGGGGCGGGCCGTCGTCGCGTGCGCGCTCAGCCGAGCGCGGCGCGCATCGACCTGATCGCGTCCGGACCCACCCGGCAGCAGCCGCCGACGAGGGTCGCGCCGGCGTCGATCCAGGCGCGCGCGTCGGGCACGCCCGGGTCGCCGCGCCAGCCGCGCGCGACCGCGTCCCAGCGCTCGCCGGAGTTCGGGTAGACCACGACCGGCCGGTCGGTGACGCTCCGGGCCGCGGCGATCGCGGCCGCCACCTCCTCCGGGTGCGCGCAGTTGATCCCCACGGCCACGACCTCGTCGGCCTCCTCGGCGAGCCGGAACCCCTCGGCCATGGGCTCGCCCGACCGCAGCCGGCCGCCCTGGACCGTGAACGCGAGCCAGGCGGACGCGCCCGAGCCGCGCGCGAGATCCACCAGCGCGCGGCCCTCGTCGAGGCTCGGGATCGTCTCGCAGGCGAGGAGGTCGGCGCCCGCGTCGGCGAGCACGGCGAACCGCGGCGCGTGCCAGCGGCGGAGACCCGCGCGGTCGAGCCCGGTGGATCCCGCGTACTCCGAGCCGTCGCCGAGCGTCGCGCCGAGCGGGCCGACGGACGCGGCGATCCAGCGCTCGCGCCGCGCGGCGGGCGGATCCTCCCGCGCCACCTCGTCGCGGGCCTCCGCCGCGAGCCGCACGCTCGCGCGCAGCAGCTCCTCGGTGTCGGCGTGCGACAGCCCGCGCGCCGCGAACGCCTCGAACCCCACCTGGTACGACGCCGTGATCGCGACATCCGCGCCGGCCCGGAAGTACTCGGCGTGCGCCGCGCGGATCGCCTCCGGCTCGTCGGCGAGCACGCGCGCGCTCCACAGCGGATCCGACAGGTCGTGCCCGCGTGCCTCCAGCAGCGTGCCGAGGCCGCCGTCGAGCAGGAGCGGGCGGTGGGGGAGCTGCATGCGCACATCCTGCCGGAGCGGCCGGCCGGATCCGAGCCCGCGTCGCCGTGCGTCACAGCCGCCCGCGCCGGGTACCGTGGACCCGACGGTGGGAGTCCCGATGAAGGATGACGACGACGTCGACCTGGTGATCGACGCATGAAGGATGACGACGTCGACCTGGTGATCGACGCGTGGGGCGCCGCCCTGCCCGACGTGGACTTCGCGCCGCTCGACGTGGTGTCGCGGCTCCGGCGCCTGCTGCCGCAGATGCAGCGGATCCGCGAGGGCGCCTTCGCCGCCGAGGGCCTCACGACGAGCGAGTTCGAGTTCCTCTCGATCCTCCGCCAGCAGGGCGATGCGGGCCTCACGCGCGCCGCGCTCGCCGAGCGGCTCGGCACCGACACGGGCAGCCTCGTGCACCGGGTCAACCGGCTGACCGCGCGCTCCTTCATCACGCGCGAGGAGGATCCGTCGGGCGGCCGCAGCCGGCTCGTCGTGCTCACCCCGTTCGGCATCGAGCGCGTCGACCGGGCGATGCGCCGCCTCGTCGCCGACGAGGACGAGGTGCTCGCCGACCTCAGCCGGGAGCAGATCGCGACCCTCATCGACAGCCTCCGGGTGATCGCGCGCACGACGGAGCGGGTGCGGGCGCGCCGCTCCTCCTGATCTCCGTCCCGGCCTTGGGCGCGTCGCCCCGGCCGGAGCACGATGGACGGATGGCCGACACCGATCGCATCCCGCCCGCCGTGCTCTTCGACATCGACGAGACCCTGATCCACACGGGCGGCTCCGGCGCCCGCAGCTGGGCGATGGCGTTCCGCGACCTGCACGACGTGGAGGCCGACATCGGCGAGCACTCGTCGGCGGGGGAGACGGATCCGCAGGTCGGCACCGCGACGTTCCGCGGCGTCATGGGCCGGGATCCGCAGCCCGCCGAGCTCGCCCGCCTCTACGCCTCCTACCTCCGCCACCTCGCCGACGACATCCGCGTCTCCGAGGGCTACCGCGTGCTCGACGGCGCCGAGGCGCTGCTCGACCGGCTGGCTGACGCGGGCGTCGTGCTCGGCGTCGTCTCGGGCGCGATGGAGGGCGCGGCCCGCACGAAGATGGAGCCCGCCCGGCTCGGCCGGTTCTTCGTGTTCGGCGCGTACGGATCCGACTCGCCCGACCGCGTCGACGTCGTGCGCCGCGCCATCGCGACCGCCGGCACGCTCCGCGGCGCCGAGCCCCGGCGCGACGAGGTGCTCGTGGTCGGCGACACCCCGAACGACATCACCTCCGCGCACGACGCGGGCGCGACCGCGGTGGGCGTCGCGAGCGGGCACTACTCGGCCGACGAGCTGCGCGACGCGGGCGCGGATCTCGTGCTCGAGTCCCTGGAGGACCCGGCGCTGGAGCGGCTGCTCGGGCTCTGATCCCTAGCCCGCCGACGCGGCTGACGCTGCGTCCGCCTCCGCGCGCGTGAGCGCCTCGAGCGCCGCGCACGCCTCCACGCGCGTGGCGTCGACGTGGCGCCGCACCAGATCCGCCGCCCGGGCCCCCTCGCGCCGCTCGACGAGGGCGACGAGCTCGCGGTGGTCGGCGAGCGAGTCGGGCCGGCGGGCGGCGGCCGTCGGCAGGTAGTGGAAGCGCACGCGCTTCGACATCGACTCGACGACGGACGCGAGCGTGCTGTTGTGCGAGGCCCGCGCGAGGGCCACATGGAAGTCGTGGTTGAGGCGGGCGAGGTCGGCCGGATCGTCGGTGCGCTCCTGCAGGCGCAGCACGCGCTCGAGCTCGCGGAGGTCGTCGGCCGTGCGGCGCCCGGCGGCGAGCTCCGCGGCCTGCGGCTCGACGAGCGCGCGCGCCTCGAACAGGTCCACCAGCTCGGAGAGCACGCGCGGCCGCACCGACATGCCCTCGTGGGCGCGGTGCACGACCCAGCCGTCGGCCTCCAGCGCGCGCAGCGCCTCGCGCACGGGGATGTGGCTCGTGCCCGTGCGGCGGGCGATGTCGTCGGCCTTGACGCGGGAACCGGGGGCGAGCGCCCCGCCGAGGATCTCCTCCTCGAGCAGCACCCGCACGCGCTCCGCGGCGCCGACGCGGGTGGGGACCGGGGTGGGAGCGGGCATGCGCTCGATTATAGGATCCGCCGTCACAGCGCCACCCAGACGTGTTTCACATCCCGGAAACACAGGCGAAACGCGCGTGTGCGGCCGGGCTGTTCCTATAGGACGCAGCCGGATCCCCCGCCGGCGCCACCCGATCCCTGGAGAACCCATGTCGCTCCCCGCCGCCCCGCCGGTCGCGCGCCCCGCCGACGGCACCGCCCCGGATCCCGCCGACCGCCCCGTCTTCTCGGAGTACGAGTCGGAGCCCGTGCCCCCGCACGCGCGTCGCCGCACCTCGTCGGTCGCGGCCGTCTGGCTGGGCTTCCCCATGATCCTCACCTGCGCCGTGTTCGGCGGCCTCGTCGTGCACTCGCTCGGGTTCTGGGCGGGCATGGGCGCCATCGCGGTCGGCACGCTCGTGCTCATGGTCTACGTCGGCGCGCTGAGCTACCTCGCCGGGCGCAGCGGCGAGAGCTTCGCGCTCATGGCGATGCGCACGTTCGGCGCGAAGGGCTACGTCGTCCCGGCGGCGTTCCTCGCCACGGTGGTCATCGGCTGGTTCGCGTTCCAGACCGGGCTCACCGGATCCACGCTCCACGGCTCCCTCGGCTGGGACCAGACGACGACCACGCTCGTCGCCGGCATCCTGTTCGTCGCGGTGACGCTGCTCGGCATCCGCGCGCTCTCCTGGATCGGCGTGATCGCCGCGCCCCTCTACCTCGTTCTCGGGGCGGTCGCCATCGTGATCGTCGCGACCCGGCCCGGCGCGGAGCTCGAGTCGGCGCCCGCCGGCGGGGCGGGCGCGCTGAGCTTCGGCGCGGCCGTCACGCTCGTCGTCGCGCTGTTCGCCGACTCCGGCACCATGACCGCCGACTTCACGCGCTGGGCGCGCTCGGGCCGGCAGGCCGTGCTCGCGTCGCTCGCGGCGTTCCCGTTCGGCAACGCGATCGCGCTCGTGGTCGGCGGCCTCATCGTCGCCCTCGGCGGCGCGACCGACCCGGGCACCGCGGGCGGCGACTTCCTCGGGATCCTCGTGGCGCAGGGCGGCGCGCTCGTGCCGCTGGCCGTGCTCTTCGTGGTCGTGAACCTCGGATCCGTGTGCGCCCACTGCCTCTACAACGGCGCGGTCGGCTGGAGCCAGCTCACCGGCATGCGGATGCGCCGCACGACCCTCGTGCTCGGCGCGGTCGGCGTGGTGCTCGCGGTCGCGGGCATCTGGACCTACTTCGAGGTGTGGCTGAACCTGCTCGGGGTGATCGTGCCCCCCATCGGCGCCGTGCTGATCGTCGACCAGCTGCTGCTCGCGCCGCGTCGGGCGGCCGCGGCCGCGTCCGGCGTCGCGGGCGGCCCGTGGCGCGCGCCCGCGTTCGTCGCCTGGATCGTGGGCGCCGGTGCCGCGCTCGCGGCCCACGCCTACGCCGACTTCCTCTCCACGGCGGTCGTCGGCCTGGTCGTCGCCGCGGTCGCCCTCGTCGCCGCCGACGCGCTGGGACGCGTGCGCGCCCCGCTCGGCGCGGCCGTCGACGCGGGGGAGGCGCGCTCGTGAGCGCCGCGCCCACCCTCGCGCCGGTCGCCGGCACCACGTCCGTCGCCGCGGATCCGTACGCCTGGCCCTACGACGGCGCCGTCGACGTCGCCCGCACCGCCGTGGTCTGCATCGACTGGCAGGTCGACTTCTGCGGCGTCGGCGGCTACGTCGACCGCATGGGCTACGACCTCGCCCTCACCCGCGCCGGCCTCGCGCCCACCGCGCGGCTGCTGGAGCGCGTGCGCGCGCTCGGCATGACCGTGATCCACACCCGAGAGGGCCACCGGCCCGACCTCTCCGACCTCCCGGCGAACAAGCGCTGGCGCTCGGAGCGCGCGGGCGCCGAGATCGGCAGCGTCGGCCCGTGCGGGCGGATCCTCGTGCGCGGCGAACCCGGCTGGGAGATCGTCCCCGAGGTGGCCCCGCTCCCCGGCGAGCCCGTGATCGACAAGCCCGGCAAGGGCGCGTTCTACGCCACCGACCTCGACCTGGTGCTGCGGGCGCGCGGCATCGACCGGCTGATCCTCACGGGCATCACCACCGACGTCTGCGTCTCCACGACCATGCGCGAGGCCAACGACCGCGGCTACGAGTGCCTGGTGCTCTCCGATTGCACGGGCGCCACGGATCCGGCGAACCACGACGCGGCGCTGCGGATGGTGACGATGCAGGGCGGCGTGTTCGGCGCCGTCGCGTCGTCCGACGACGTGCTCGCGGCGCTCGCCGGGGCGGAGGTCCCCGCGTGAGCGGCGACGCGAGCGCGACCGGCACCACCACGGCGACCAGCGCGACCGGCGCCACCACCGCGCTGCCGCCCGTCGGATCCGCGTCCGTCGTCGACCGCGTCGCGGCCGCCTACGCGCGCATCGCCGAGGTCGACCGGCCCGAGGTGTGGATCACGCTGCTCGACCGCCAGGACGCCCTCGCCCGCGCCGCCGAGCTCGACGCGCGCATCGACCGGGCGCCGGCGGGATCGCTGCCGCTCGCGGGCTGGCTCGTGGCCGTGAAGGACAACATCGACGTGGGCGGGATGCCCACGACCGCCGCGTGCCCGTCCGCCGCCACCGCGCCCGAGGTCGACGCGCCCGCCGTCGCCCGGCTCCGCGAGGCCGGCGCGCTCGTGCTCGGCAAGACCAACCTCGACCAGTTCGCCACCGGCCTCGTCGGCACGCGCAGCCCCTACGGCGCCGTGCGGCACGCGACGCGTCCCGACCGCATCTCCGGCGGATCCAGCTCCGGCTCGGCCGTCGCCGTCGCGCTCGGCCTCGTCGACGTGGCCCTCGGAACGGACACGGCCGGATCCGGGCGCGTGCCCGCGGCCCTGCACGGCCTCGTCGGGATCAAGCCCACGCTCGGCCTCGTGCCGTCCACGGGCGTCGTCCCCGCCTGCCGCTCGTACGACACCGTCAGCGTGCTCGCCGCCGACCTCGCGACCGCGCAGCGCGCGCTCGCGGTCCTGGTCGGGCCCGACGCCGCGGATCCCGCGAGCCGCGCCTGGCCGTCCACCACCCGGCTCGCGCCGCGCGGCATCCCCGTCGTCGGCGTGCCCGCGGAGCACGACCTCGCACCCCTCTCGCCCGCCTCCCGCGCGGCGTTCCGGCAGGCGGTCGAGCGGATGCGCGACTCGGGGGCCGTCGTCGAGACCGTCGAGCTCGGCCCGTTCCTCCGCGCCGCGCTCCTCCTCTACGAGGGCGCGCTCGTGGCCGAGCGCTGCGAGGCGGCGGGGCCGTCGGTGCTCGCGGACGCGCCCGACCTCGATCCGACCGTCGCCGGCATCGTGCGCGCCGCGCTCGGGATCCCCGCGCACCGGCTCGTGGAGGACCGCGCGCTCCTCGAGCGCCTGCGCGTCGCGGCGTGCGCCGTGTTCGACATCCCGGGCGCCGCCCGCCGCGGCATCGACGCGCTCCTGCTGCCGACCACCACCGAGCACCCCACGCTCGCCGAGGTCGCCGCCGAGCCGGTCGCCGTGAACGCGCGCCTCGGCACGTACACGAACTTCGTGAACCTGTTCGACCTGTGCGCGCTCGCCGTGCCCGCGGGCGAGGCGGACGGATCCCCGTTCGGCGTGAGCCTCATCGCGCCCGCCTTCGCCGACCAGGTCGTGCTCGACCTCGCCGGCCGCATCACGGGCGACCCGGCACGCCCTGCGCTCCTGCCGACCGACGCGGTCGACGTGGTCGTGTTCGGCGCCCACCTCGGCGGCCAGCCGCTGCACCGCCAGCTCAGCGAGCTGGGCGCGCGCTTCTCCCGCGACGTCCGCACGAGCGCGGCGTACCGCATGGCGCACCTCCCGGGCGAGCCCGCGCGCCCCGGCGTGACCCCGGCGCCCGACGGCGACGGCGTCCCGCTCGCGGGCGAGGCGTGGACCCTCACGCGCGCCGGGCTCGCGGCGTTCCTCTCCGGCATGGTGCGGCCCATGGCCCTCGGCCCGGTGGGGCTCGAGGACGGCACGCAGGCGATCGGGTTCCTCTGCACCGACACGGCGGGCGCGCCGGACATCAGCGCGCACGGCGGGTGGCTGCGGTACCTGGCGTCCCGCGGTCAGGCGGTCCCGGCCTCCTGATCCGCGGGCCCGGCCCACGGGCTGAGCTCGTGCGCAGCGGCAGCGGCAGCGGCACCGGCCCCGGCCCCGGCGGGCGTCGGCGCGGCCGGCGCGCCCGGCAGACCGTGCGGGCGCGTCGCCCCCGTGCCGCGGCCCGAGCGCCCGGCACGGGTCGCGCGTCCCGCCCGGACCCGCGCGGGTCCGTCGGTCGCCGTGCCGCGCAGCCGCGCGAGCTGCATGACCGCGACGCCGAGGAGCGCGATCTCGCCGAGGTCGCGCACCGTGGCCACCCCGACCAGCACCGGCACCGCGTCGAGCAGCATCGAGTAGGCGTACGGGTAGATCAGCTGCGTGAGCGCGGCCACGACGAGGCCGAGGCGCGCGGCGAGGGCCGTCCCGGACGAGTGGCGGTCGTGCACGAGCATCACGATGATCGGCACGGCGAACCACGAGACGTACTGCGGCGATCCGACCTTGTTCGTGACGATGAGGGCCGCGACGAGCGCGAGCGACAGGGGCCCCATGAGGGCGGCGGGAGAGGCGCCGCGGTGGTGCGCGCGGATCCCGAGCAGCGTCACGATGAGCACGGCGCCCACCATGATCGGCGTGAGCAGGTCGGCGACGGCGACGACCCCGGGGCCGGCCACCTGGAACGTGATGATCCGCTCGTCGAGGTAGACCCGGTACCGGTCGTCGCCCGCCACGATGCGCCACAGCTGGTAGAGCGCCGCGGTCGACTCGACCTGCAGGCCGCGGCCGGTCTGCTGGCCCACGAAGCCCAGCACGTTCGCGCCGCTGCCGAGGGCGAGGGATCCGGCGACGACCACGGCCGTGGTGACGGACGCGGCGACGAGGACCCGGGCGCGCGCGATCCCGCGGCGGGCGATCACGGCGGTGAGCACGAGCGCGGCCGGCCACACCTTCACCCAGGCGCCGATCGTGAGGAGCGCCGACGCGAGGGCGGGCCGGGTCGCGAGCACGAGCAGCCCCGCGAGCGCGAGGGGCACAGTGACGGCGTCGATCCGGCCGAGCGAGATGGGCCCGAGCGCCACGAGGAAGCCGAGCCACCACGCGGCGGGCGCCATGCCGCGACCGCGGCGGATGCGGAGGAGCAGCGCGAATGCGGCGGCGTCGAGCAGCGTGATCAGCGCGAGCCACACCGTGCCGAAGAAGACGGTGCCGCCGAGCAGCGAGATGAGCATGGGCACGGCGGAGAGGATCGGGTACACCCACGGCACGTCGATGCCGACCCAGCCGCGTCCTGCCATGCCGTCCTGCATCCAGGTGCGGTAGATGCCCGTCACGTCGCCGAGCGCGGAGGTGGGGCCGATGAGGTTCAGCGTGATGAGCCAGAGGTGGCAGAGCGCGAAGGCCCACCACGGGTGCGCCATGACGCGGCGCGCCAGCCGGTGGGCGGCGGGCGCGGCGGGGCCCTCGTCCGCGTTCACCGGGCGGCGCCCTCTCGGCGTGCAGGCGGGTGCATGTCGGGTGGCTCTCCTGCGGTCGGGACGGACGGGGACGCGGCCCGCGGCGGCCGGAGCCCTGCTCGCGGACGCGCGGACGCCCGGTCGGCGGGCGGCGCACCCGCGATGCTAGGACACGCGGGCGTCGCGGAGCCGTGAGCGGATGCGCCGCCCGCGCCTCAGGCGGTGCCGCGCAGCCGCGCGACCGTGCTCATCAGGTGGTACACGACGATCGCCGCGACCGTCCCGAGCGCGATGCCGTTGAACGAGACGGTGCCGAGCGTGAAGGTGAAGGGCGCGATCGCGACGATGAGCGCGGTCCCCGCCGTGAGCTGGTTGACGGGCTTCGAGAAGTCCACCCGGTTGTCCAGCCAGATCTTCACGCCGATGATCCCGATGAGGCCGTACAGCGCGGTCGTCACGCCGCCGAGCACGCCGGCCGGGATCGTGTCGATGACCGCGCCCACCTTGGGCGAGAGGCCGAGCAGCACGGCGAAGGCGCCGGCCACCCAGTAGGCGGCGGTCGAGTAGACGCGCGTGGCGGCCATCACGCCGATGTTCTCGCCGTAGGTGGTGGTGCCGGATCCGCCCCCGAGCCCCGCGAGCACGGTCGCGAGGCCGTCGGCGAGGAGCGCGCGGCCAGTGAGCTTGTTCACGCTGCCGTCGGTCATCTGCGCGACGCCGCGGATGTGGCCCACGTTCTCCGCGACGAGCACGAGCACGACGGGCAGGAACGCGGGCAGCAGCGCCCAGAACTGCGGCGTGATCTCGGGCGCGTGGAACTCGGGCAGGCCGATCCACGCGGCCGCCTCGACCTTCGAGAAGTCGATCTCCTGGCGGATCGCCGCCACCGCGTACCCGACGGCCACGCCGAGCACGATGGAGAGCCGGCCGAGGATCCCGCGGAACAGCACGGTCGAGAGGATCACCGCGGCGAGCGTGATGGTCGCCGTCACCGGCTTGTCCGCGAAGTTGTCGCGCGCCGCGGAGGCGAGGTTGAAGCCGATGAGGGCGACGATCGCGCCGGCGACGACGGGCGGGAGGAGGGCGTCGATCCAGCCTGTGCCGGTGAGCTGCACGATGCCGCCCACGATCGCGAGCATGACGCCGACCGCGACGATGCCCGCGAGCGCCGCCCCGATCCCGCCGCCGCCCGACGCCGTCGCCGCGTTCGCCGCGGTGATCGGCGCGATGAACGCGAACGACGAGCCGAGGTAGCTGGGCAGCCGGTTCCTGGTGATCAGGAGGAAGAGGATCGTGCCGATCCCGGAGAAGAACAGCGTCGTCGTGGGCGGGAAGCCCGTCAGCGCCGGCACGAGGAAGGTCGCGCCGAACATGGCGATGACGTGCTGCAGCCCGAGCCCGATGGTGCGGGGCCAGGTGAGGCGCTCGCCGGGGCCGACGACCGCGGAGGGCGCGACCGCCTTGCCGTCGCCGTGGAGGGTCCAGATCTGTCGGGCCATGATCGCCTGCTCTCGCGCGGGTGTGTGGGGAGACGCCCCGATCGGCGAGCGTACCGACGCCGTGTTGCGGTGGCGTTTCGCGGGGCGGATCCGGCGCGCGCTCCGTCAGTCCGGCTCGTCCGCCCGTCCCACCCGCACGCTCCCGGGACGCGCGCGGGAGACGCCCCTAGGCTCGTGCCCATGAGCGCCGAGACACCTTCGACCGGGATCCGCACCGACGAGCTGGATGCGGGGGTGCGCCCGCAGGACGACCTCTACCTCCACGTGAACGGGCGCTGGCTCGACCGCACCGAGATCCCGGACGACAAGGCCCGCTGGGGCTCGTTCCACCAGCTCGCCGAGGCGGCCGAGGAGGCCGTCCGCGTGATCATCGAGGAGGCCGTCGACGCCGAGCCCGGCACCGAGGAGCGCCGCTTCGGCGACCTCTTCACGAGCTTCATGGACGAGGAGCGGGTGGAGGCGCTCGGCATCGAGCCCCTCCGCGACCAGCTCGACCAGGCCGCCGCGGTGACCGACGTCCCGTCCTTCCTCGCGACGCTCGGGGCCTTCGAGCAGACCAACGTCAGCGGCCTCCTCGGCCTCTTCGTCGACAACGACCCGGGAGATCCCGAGCGCTACGTCGTGCAGGTCGAGCAGGGCGGCATCGGCCTCCCCGACGAGAGCTACTACCGCGAAGAGGGCCACGCCGCCGTCCGCGACGCCTACCGCGCGTTCGTCGAGCGGATGCTCGGACTCGCCCAGCTCGACGACCCCGCCGGCCGCGCCGACCGGATCCTCGACCTCGAGACCCGCATCGCGGCCGCCCACTGGGACAACGTCCGCACGCGCGACAGCCAGGCCACCTACAACCTCGTCACCTGGGCGGAGCTCCGCGACCTCGTCGCGAAGGCCGCCGGCGCCGACCTCGACGTGTGGCGGGACGCCCTCCAGGCACCGGCCGCCGCGCTCGACGAGGTCGTGCTCCGCGAGCCGTCCTTCGCCGCGGGCGTCGGCGCGCTGCTGACCGACGCCGAGGTCCCCGCGCTCCGCGACTGGCTCACCTGGCAGGTCATCCGCTCGAACGCGGCGCTGCTCCCGCAGGCGTTCTCCGAGGCGTCCTTCGACTTCTACGGCCGCACGCTCACGGGCGCGCCCGAGCAGCGCGTGCGCTGGAAGCGCGGCGTCTCGCTCGTCGAGGGCGCGATGGGCGAGGCGATCGGCCGGATCTACGTCGAGCGCCACTTCTCGCCCACCGCGAAGGCCGAGATGGACGTGCTCGTCGGCCACCTCGTGCAGGCGTACCGCGACTCCATCTCCGGCCTCGACTGGATGACCGCCGAGACGCGCGGGCGGGCGCTGGAGAAGCTGGAGAAGTTCACCCCGAAGATCGGCTTCCCGGACACGTGGCGCGACTACTCCGCCCTCGAGATCGACCCGACGGACCTCGTGGGCAACGTGCGCGCGACCGCCCGCTTCGAGACGCACCGCGAGCTCGCGAAGATCGGCGCCCCGCTCGACCGCGACGAGTGGTTCATGACGCCGCAGACCATCAACGCGTACTACAACCCGGGCTTCAACGAGATCGTGTTCCCGGCCGCGATCCTGCAGTTCCCGTTCTTCGACGAGGCGCGCGACCCCGCCGCGAACTACGGGGCGATCGGCGCGGTCATCGGCCACGAGATCGGCCACGGCTTCGACGACCAGGGCTCGCGCTACGACGGCGACGGCCGCCTCACCGACTGGTGGACCCCGGCCGACCGCGCCGCGTTCGAGGAGCGCACGGCGTCGCTCATCCAGCAGTACGACGCGCTCGTGCCGGCGCAGCTCACGGGGCCGGACGCGCCGCACGTGAACGGCGCGCTCACCATCGGCGAGAACATCGGCGACCTCGGCGGCCTCTCCATCGCGTGGAAGGCGTACCTGATCTCGCTCGAGGGCGAGGAGCCCCCGGTGATCGACGGCCTCACGGGCGCGGAGCGCTTCTTCCTCTCCTGGGCGCAGGCCTGGCAGCAGAAGGGCCGCGACGCCGAGGTGATGCGGCTGCTCGCCATCGACCCGCACGCGCCGAACGAGTTCCGCTGTAACCAGATCGTGCGCAACATCGACGCCTTCTACGAGACGTTCGACGTGCGGCCGGGCGACGGCCTCTGGCTCGACGAGGAGGCCCGCGTCACCATCTGGTGACGCGTGTCCGGCGATGGCGGATCCGACGCACGGCCCGGATGACGACGGCGCGGGCCCCCGCCACGCCGGCGGGGGTCCGGCGAAGCACCGCGGCGAGGAGCCGACGGCCGCGTTCCGCAGCGGCTTCCGGGCGCTCGGCGGCCTCGCCCTGGACGGGATGCGGGTGGCCGCGCGCGCGACGGACCTCGACTCCGGCGAGGTCGTGCTCGCGGTCGACGACCACGTGTCGCTGCCCGCCGCCGGGCTCGGGCGCGTGCTGCTCCTCATCGAGGTGTCGGCGCGCATGACCTCGGGCGACCTGTCGCCGCTGCACCTCGTCGACCGCCGGCCGGAGGACGCGGGCGGATCCGCGGGCCTCTGGCGGCACCTCGTCGTCCCGTCGCTGCCCGCGACCGACCTCGGATCCCTCGTGGGCGCCACCGGCGACGCCGCCGCGACCAACGCGCTCCTCCGCATCGTGGGCCTCGACGCCGTCCGCACGCGGGCCGAGTCGCTGGGCCTCCGCCGCACCGCCCTGCTCGACCGGGCGCGCGGATCCCGGGGGCCGGACGACGCGCCGCAGCTGTCCGTCGGATCCGCCCGCGAGCTCGCGTCCCTCTTCTCCTCGCTCGTGCACGGCGAGGTCGTGGACGAGGAGACGAGCACGCGCGTGGTCGGCTGGCTCGCGCTCAACACCGACCGGTCGCTCGTCGCGGCGTCCTTCGGGCTCGACCCGCTGGCGGAGCGCGGCGGCGAGCACGGGATCGTGGTGGTCGACTGCACGGGCGTGGACGCGGGCGTGCGGGCCGAGGCCGGGGTGCTCCGCGGGCCGCGCGGCGCGGTCGCCTACGCCGTCATGGTCGACTTCGACGACGCCGACCTGCGCGCGCGCCTCGCCGTGCGCGACGCCCTCGGGGTCGTCGGCCTCGACCTCCTGGAGCACGTGCACTGAGCCGTGCCGACCGGGCCGCCCACCGGTCGTGGATCCGCCCGGGCGTAGAGTCGGATGTCGCCCGCCACCCCTCCGGGCGACGGAGGAGATCCCGCATGACCGGCATGAACCCCGCCACCGCCAAGCGCCTCGCCCGCGACGACGTCGCGCCCGTGTACGCGGAGGTGGACGCCGCGATCGCCCGGGCGGAGATCCCCGGCACCCCCGAGTGGCAGGAGAAGGTCCGCGGCCGCATCGTCATGGTGCGCCATGGGCAGACCGAGTGGAGCGTCAACGGGCGCCACACCGGCACGACCGACATCCCCCTCACCCCGACCGGCGAGGAGCAGGCCCGCGCGGTCGGCGCCGTGCTCGCGGGCACGGACTTCGGCCTCGTGCTGGCGAGCCCCCGCTCCCGTGCGCAGCGCACGGCCGAGCTCATCGGCTACGCCGACCAGGCCGAGGTCGACGACCGGCTCGTCGAGTTCGACTACGGCGCGTACGAGGGCCGCACCACCGCCGACATCCAGTCCGAGCGCGGCCACTGGGACCTCTGGACCGACGGCGTCCCCGCGGGCGACACCCCCGGCGAGACGTCCGGGCAGGTCCGCGCCCGCGTCCTCCAGGTGCTCGAGCGCGTGCTGCCGGTGCTCGAGTCCGGCCAGGACGTGCTCCTCGTCGCGCACGCCCACGTGATCCGCGCCCTCGCCGTCGCGTGGGTCGGCCTGCCCGCGGAGGCCGGCGGGATCCTCACGCTCTCCACCTCCACGCTCAGCGAGCTCGGCTTCGAGCACGGCCGCCACGCGATCATGCGCTGGAACTGCCCGGCCGACGGCTGGGCGCCGTCGCCCGTGGGCGGCAGCCGGTAGGGGCACCCGGTCGCCGTCGCGCAGACCGGGCCCGCGTAGGATCGCCCCTCGTGGCACAGAAGAAGAAGCGCACCCGGCAGGCCCCCTCGTCCGCAGCCCGCACCCGGCAGGGATCGCCCGCGAAGGCCCGCTCCGGCAACCCGGCGAAGGCCCCGAAGGCCACCGCGCGCGACTGGATCTCCGGCGCCCGCATCCGCACCCTCCCGCTCGCCGTCGCCCCCGTCGCGATCGGTGCCGGGGCCGCCCGCGCGCTCGGCCCGGACGAGGGCGTCGACCTCGGCCTCGCGCTCCTCTGCCTCGCCGTCGCGGTGCTCCTGCAGATCGGCGTGAACTACGCCAACGACTACTCCGACGGCGTCCGCGGCACCGACGACGTGCGCGTCGGGCCTGCCCGCCTCACCGGATCCGGCGCCGCGAAGCCGCGCACCGTGCTCACCGTGGCCCTCGCGTTCTTCGGCCTCGCCGCGGTCGCGGGCCTCGCGATCGTGCTGATCACCGGCCACTGGTGGCTCCTCGCGGTCGGCGCCGTCGCCATCGTCGCGGCCTACTCCTACACCGGCGGGAAGCGCCCCTACGGCTACGCGGGCCTCGGCGACGTGGTCGTCTTCGTGTTCTTCGGCCTGGTCGCGACCGCGGGCACGCAGTTCATCCTCATCGGCATGATCACGGGCGAGGGCTGGCTGGGCGGCGTCGCGGCCGGCGGCTTCGCGGCCGCGGTGCTCATGGTCAACAACATCCGCGACATCGAGCAGGACGGCAAGGTCGGCAAGCGCACCCTCGCGGTGCGGCTCGGCCCGCGCGGCTCGCGGATCGTCTACTGCATCGAGATCGCCATCGCCTACGGCGTCGTGGTGTTCTTCTTCCTCTTCTACCCGAAGGCGCTGCTGGTGCTGTTCACGCTCGTGCTGGCGCTGCCGGCCGCGATCATCGCGTGCACCGGCCGCACCCCGAAGGAGCTGATCCTCTCGCTGCAGCTCACGAGCATGGCCGCCCTCACGTTCGGGCTGGGGCTCGGCGCGGCGTTCGCGTTCTGAGCGGGGAGGCGGCGGTCCCGGGTCCGGCCGTCCCGGCCGGGCTCGCGGAGGCGCTCGAGACCGCGTACGACGTGGGCGTCGTCGAGGGCATCGGCCTGATGCTGCGCTCGCGCACGATCGCCGTCCCGCGCGCCGTGCTCGTGCTGGACGACGCGCTCACCGCGTGGTGGGACGCGTTCGTGGCGACGGATGGGCGCGACGCGGCCGCATGGATCGCCACCGCCCTCGCCAGGGCCGCCGCCGAGGCGCGGCCGACCGAGCGCTACCGGCTGCTGGAGGGCGACCGGCTCGTACCCTCCGTCCGCGCCCGGCGACCCCCGCTCCGCGACGACGCCCCGCCCACGCCCGGCCGAGGCCGCTGGGTCGGGTACGCGCCCCGCGACGACGCCTGACCCGCCGGGGCCGTCAGGTCAGGCGCTCCGTGATCCGGACGTCGACCTGATCCCCGAGGTCCTTGCCGAGCTTCTTCCGCAGCTTCGCGCTGATCGAGAGCATGTGGCCTCCGGCGCCGGTCGGCAGGAGACCGGCGGTGAGCGGCTCGCCGTCGACGGTGGCCGCCACCTTGACGGACTTCCCGGTGCCGAGGACCTCGACCGAACCAGGGACCTCGACGCACGGCCAGAGGTCGCCCTTCACGGTGACGCCGATGGTCGCGGTGAACGCGAGGTCGAGGGGTCCTGCGTCGGAGCTCACGCGCGCTCCTCTCCCCGGTGTCCCTGGTGCGGTGGGCACGAGGGTATCGCCGGAGCGGGCGGCGGCACCAGCCTCCGGCCGGGCACAGCGACGCGGCGGCACGTGCTCGACGCCGTCGCCGCGGAGTCGCGCCCGCCTTCGCCCGGTGAGTCCGCCGCGGTCCCGCCCTGGCCTCGGGCGCGCCCGCCCCTCCCGCGACTTCACGCGCCGTCGGCGGCGTGTTCACGCTGGCCCCGTAGCGTGCGGTCATGTCGACCATGCAGGCTCCGCGCCCGGCTCACCGCCGAGGCGCGCGCATCGTCCTCGTCGTGACCGCCCTGATCACGGGCGTCGTGATGCTCGCGCACTCCGCCGTCCAGGGCCTCGGCGCGTACCGCTTCTGGACGCCCTGCTGGCAGGACGGCTACGAGAGCGACGTCTGCCAGTACCTGCAGTACGAGGTCGTGTCGCCCGCGTGGCTCGCGCCGCTGTGGGTGTGGGCCGTGGAGGTGGCGCTCGCGATCGTCGTGCTCGTCGCGGCGTCGCGGGCGGCCGGCCGCACCCCGTTCGCCGTCGCCGCGCTGATCTGCGTGCTCGCCTCGAGCCTGGTCGTCGACTACTCCCTGACGCCGCTGGTGAACGGCGGCTACACCTCCGCGGACAACCCGCCGGGGTTCGGGCTGATCGGGGCGGTGGCGATGGCCGCGGGAGGTCTCCTCCTGCTGCTCGCGCTCGTCCCGCGGCGGGCCAGCGGCGCCGCCCCCTCAGCGGCCTGACGCCGGGGCTCTGTCGACGGTGCGGCGGCTCAGCTCCGCTCGGCCTCGCCGTCGGTGCGCGGAGCCGCGGAGGCGGTGTCCGCGGATCCGCCGCCCGGCGTGCCGGCGACCTCGGACGCGACATCCGGGGCATCCGCCGTGCGCGCCCGGCGCTCGGCGGCGTCGAGGGCCGCGTCCTCGGTGTCGTCGTCCTCCACGGGACGGCGTCGGCCCGCGGCGACGGCCGCGAGATCCGCCGCCATGGCCTCGCGCTGCTTGCGCAGGAAGATGTAGGAGCCGCAGAACGACACCACCGCGCCGATGACCGCGGCCAGCGGCCACAGGTCGGCGTTCACCGCGACGACGAGGCCGAACGGGACCGCGAACATGAGCACGCGGAGGACGGTGTAGACGAGCCAGTAGCGACGGGAACTCACCGGGCCAGCATAGGTCGGGCGTCTGGGCGAGGACCCCGCGGGACGCTCACCTCCCATCCCCTTCCCGCCCCCTGGACGCCCGGCATCCTCCCCGGTTGCGGAGCTACCATCGACAGATGCCCCGCCTGCTGATCGGTCTCGCCGTCGTGATCGTGTTCTTCACGGTCTTCGTCATCGTGGACACCGCGATGACGCCGCGGACCCGCATGAGGGGCCTCCCGAAGCCCGCGTGGATCGCCGTGGTCGTGCTCGTGCCCGTCATCGGCGGCATCCTCTGGCTCACCGTCGGCAAGGACCGCACCGACCTCGCGCGCTCCTCCGGCCGTCGCCTCGGCCCGGACGACGACCCCGACTTCCTCTCGAACCTCGGCCGCGCGCGCTCGGAGCAGGAGCGGATCCGCCGCCTCGAGCAGGAGCTCGCCGACCTCGACAGCGACAGCCCCGAGGCGGACGGCCCCGCGTCCCCGGGCGGCACGGGCACGGCCCCGCGGCCGAGCCCCGACGGCGACGAGGACCGCGGCGCCCCCGGTCGCCGGGACTCCTGACCCGGTGACCGCCGCCGACGCCCGTCCCCTCCCGTCCGCCGCCGCCCCCCGCACCGGCAACCCCTCCACCGACCGCGCGCTCGCGATGCTGCTCGCGCTCGTGAGCGAGGGCGTCACCGACGTGGTGCTCTGCCCCGGATCCCGCTCCCAGGCCCTCGCGCTCGTCGCGGCGGAGCTGGAGCGCGTCGGCGGGGTGCGCCTGCACGTGCGCATCGACGAGCGCGCCGCCGCGTTCCTCGCGCTCGGCTTGGGCGTCGAGTCCGGCCGGCCCGCGCCCGTGATCACCACCTCCGGCACCGCCGTCGCGAACCTGCACCCGGCCGTCCTCGAGGCGTGGCACTCGGGCGTCCCGATGCTCCTGCTCACGGCCGACCGGCCCGCCGAGCTCCGCGGCATCGCCAGCAACCAGACCACGTGGCAGCCGGGCATGTTCGGCGAGCGGGTCGCGTGCGTCGACGTGCCGGCGCCCGAGGAGACGGACGACGACCTCGCCGAGGATGCGCGCCTCGCGCGCGACGCCTACCGCCGGGCCCGCGACGAGCGCACGCCCGTGCACGTGAACGCGGCGTTCCGGGATCCGCTCTCGGTCGCGGTGCCCGACCTCGCGGACGCCGCCGCGGACGCCGCGGAGGCGCGCGCCGCCGCTGCCGCCGCCGCCTCGGACGCGCCCGCGCCCGCCGCCGACGTCCTCGACCTCCCGCACGGCCCGCGCACGCTCGTCGTCGCCGGGCACGCCGCGGGCGAGGCCGCCGAGGAGCTGGCGCGCGCCGGCGGCTGGCCGCTCGCCGCCGAGATCTCCAGCGGATCCCACTTCGGCCCGAACCTCGTCGTCTCCTTCCGCGAGCTGCTCGCGCGCCCCGGCTTCGGCGACCGCGTCGAGCGCGTCGTGGTGTTCGGCCACCCCACGCTCACGCGCGAGGTCCCGCTGCTGGTGGGGCGCGACGGGGTGGAGGCGATCGTCGTCGGATCCACCGGCGGCGAGGACTACGACCCGCGGCACCGCGTCAGCGCGCACCCGGCCGCCGTGCGCGTGGTCGGCGAGCCGGCGGATCCGGCCGACACCCGCCGCTGGCTCGGCACGTGGGTGCACGAGAGCCGGGCGATCCTCGACGCGGCGACCGCCGAGGAGTCCGCGCCGCGCGTCCCCTCCGGCACCACGCCGGCCGAACGCCGCGAGTTCGCGAAGGCCGAGCTCGCCGCCGTGCGCGCCGACGTCACGCGCCGCAGCCTGGTGCGCGCCGTCTGGCAGGCCACGTGGCCGCACGACCGGCTCGTGCTCGGGGCGTCGCGCCTCATCCGCGAGGCCGACCGCGCGCTCCCCGGCAAGCGCGTGCGCGTGCACGCCAACCGCGGGCTCGCCGGCATCGACGGCACCATCTCGACGGGCCTCGGCATCGCGCTCGCGTCGCAGGCCGGATCCGGCACGGCCGCCGCGGGCGTCACGCGCGTGCTCGTCGGCGACCTCACGCTCCTGCACGACGTCGGCTCGCTGCTCCTCGGCACGGGCGAGCGGGTGCCCCGGATCCAGGTCGTCGTGGGCAACGACGGCGGCGGCACGATCTTCGACGGCCTCGAGGTGTCGCGCACCGCCGCGCCCGACGCCATCGACCGCGTCATGTTCACGCCGCAGCGGGTCGACTTCGCGGCCCTCGCCCACGCCTACGGGTGGACGCACCTGCGCGCCGCGACCCACGGCGAGCTGGAGGCGGCGCTCACCACCGCGTCCGAGGCGCCGCTGCTCATCGAGGTGCCGCTGGTCCGGTAGGGGTTCCGGGCCGGGGGGAGCGCCGGGTCACACCGGGATCGCCCCGCGCCACGTGCGCAGCAGCTCGCGCTCGGAGTCCGTGAGGTCCGCGGCGTCGAAGAGCGTGTCGAGGTCGATCCCCGCCATCGCCGCCCGGAACGCCGCCTCGCTCGTGGTGCCGAGCTCGTCGAGGAGGGCCTCGATGGCCGGCTCGAGGTCCTCCTGGCCCTGGTTCGCCGCACGCTCCGGGCCGAGGCGGATCGACGCCAGGTAGTCGTCGACGATGTCGTCGGGCTCCGCGCCCACCGCGAGGAGCAGCAGCAGCGCGACGAGGCCCGTGCGGTCGCGGCCGGCACCGCAGTGGAAGAGGACGCCGCCCGCGGGCGCGTGGGCGATGGTCCGCAGCGCGGATCCGGCGCGGTCCGGCAGCTCGGCGAGGTGCGGCAGGTAGTACAGCGGCGTGCCGACGAGGCCGGTGTCCCAGTAGGGGACCCAGAAGTCCGGGTGGTCGTCGAGGCCGTCGAGGTCGACCTGCGCCACGTGGATCCCGTCGGGGCGCGGCCGCGTGTCGCGTGCGCGCTCGGCCGGCTGGCGGAGGTCGAGCACCGTGCGGAAGCCGAGCTCGCGGAGCCGGTCCCACCCGGCGTCGGTGATGAGGTCGGCGTCCTCGCAGCGCGCGAAGGCGCCCGTGGGGGTCGTGCCGCCGGAGCGGAGGCGGATGCCGCCGAGGTCGCGGGCGTTGACGAGGCCGTCGATCGGGAGGGTGCGGTCGGATGCGGTCATCGCCCGAGTCGACCACGCTGGCGCGACCCGCGACGTCATCCTGGCGACCCTCAAAGACTCGTTTGACAGATGACGCCCCGGCGTGGTCGGATGGCGCGTGCCCGCCGACGAGACCGACCTCCGCGACCTCCGCGTCATCGCCCACCCGCTGCGCCTCCGCCTCCTCTCGCTCTGCACCCGCGCACCCGTGAGCGCCTCCGCCGCGGCGCGCGAGCTCGGCGAGACGCAGGCGAACGTGAGCTACCACCTGCGGCGCCTGCGGGAGGCCGGGCTCCTCGAGGAGGCGGGCGTCGAGCGGATCCGCGGGGGAGCCGCCAAGCTCTACCGCCACGTCCCCGCGAGCGGCGAGCGGCTCGACGCGCTCACCGGCGGCAGCATGCCCACGCTCGCCGGCGCGCTCGCCGCGGAGCTGACCCGGCGCGCGCCGCGGCACGCGGAGGGCACGAGGCCGCAGGTCACGGACGCCGAGCTCACGGTCTCGACCGGCACGTGGATCCGCGTGCAGGAGCTGGCCCGCGAGCTCGGCACGGTGCTCCACGACGACTCCGCGCGCCGCCCGGGCGACGACGACGTGACCGTGAGCGCGACGGTGGCGCTGTTCGAGATGGCTCCGGCCGCCGACCCCGTGGCCGCGACCCCGTCACCGCACGCGTCCGCGGATCCGGCGCCCGCGTGAGCGCGCCCCTCGCGCCGCCGACCCCGCCCGCCCGCACCGGCTACCTCGCCGTGCTGGCGCTGCCGGGCGCGCTCCGCGCGTTCCTCCCGGCGATGCTCGGCCGGCTGTCCTTCGCGATGGTCGCGCTGGCGCTGCTCCTCCTCGTGCAGGGCCGCACCGGGTCCTTCGCCGCGGCCGGCCTCGCGACGGGCGCCTTCGGGCTCGTCAACGTGCTGGCGTCGCCCGTCCGGGCCCGGCTCGTGGACGCGCGGGGCCAGCGCCCGGTGCTCGTCGCGCTCGCGCTCGCCCACGCCGCAGGGCTCGTCGGGGTGCTCGCGGTGGTGCGGATCGGCGCGCCCGTCGGCGTGGTCGTCGCGGCCGCCGCGCTGGCCGGCCTCGCCCTGCCGCCGCTCGGCGCCGCCATGCGCGTCGTGTGGGCGTCGCTCGTGCCGGATCCGCGGATGCGGACGCGCGCCTACAGCCTCGACGCCGTCAGCGAGGAGGTCGTGTTCACGGTCGGTCCGCTGATCGTGGCGGCGCTCGTCGCGGTCGCGGATCCCGAGGCGGCCGTGCTCGCGTCGGCCGCGGCGACCGTGCTCGGGACCGTCGGCATGACGTCGTCGCGGCTCTCGCGGGCGCAGGGGGCGCGGCCGGCAACACCCGTCGATCCGGCCGGCGGGGCCCGTGCGCGGCGCCGGCCGCTCCGGCTCCGCCCCGCCGATCCGCTCCGCCAGCCCCTCGTCGTGCCGCTCCTCGTCGCGCTGGTCGGGGTGGGCGCGGTGCTCGGATCCGTCGAGGTGGCCGTCGCCGCCCTGGCCGAGCGCACGGGCGGGCAGGCGCTCGCCGGTCCGCTGCTCGCCGCGTTCGCCGCGGGCAGCGCGGTCGGCGGGCTCGCGTACGGGGCCCGGGCGTGGGGGTGGCCGGCGCGGATCCGGCTGCCCGCGCTCGCGGCCGGGATGCTCGCCGCGACGGGGGTCCTCGCGGCGGTGGCGGCGCGCGTGCCGGCGGGCGCGGATCCGGTCGCCCTCGTCGCGGTCGCCGTGGCGCTCGTGCCGGTGGGCCTCTTCCTCGCGCCCGCGATGGTGACCGGCTACCTCCTCGCCGACGAGCGGACGGCGCCCGAGGTGCGCACGGAGGCGTCGGCGTGGGTGAACACGGCCGTGAACACGGGCGTCGCGCTGGCGGCCGGGGTCGTCGGCGTCGTGGTCGATGCGGCGGGGCCCGTGGCCGGGATCGCCGGGGGAGCGGCCGCCGCGGTCGTGCTGATCGGCGTCGCATCGCCGCGGCTGCTGCGCCGCGCGGCGGGGCCGGCGACCGCGGGGCCGGCGACCGCGGGCGCGGCGGAGGGCGCGTCCTAGCCGAGCGCCTCCACGACCGGCCGGAACTTCATCGCCGTCTCGGCGCGCTCGCGCTCGGGGTCCGACCCCGCGACGATGCCGGCGCCCGCGTGCGCGACGATGGCGCCCGACGGATCCACCTGGGCGCCCCGCAGCGCGATGGCCCACTCGCCGTCGCCGTCGGCCGCGACCCAGCCGACCGGGCCGGCGTAGCGCCCGCGGTCGAAGGGCTCGAGCTCGGCGATCAGCTCGAGCGAGGCCGCCGTGGGGTGCCCGGCGACGGCCGCGGTCGGGTGCAGCGCGCCGACGAGGTCGAGCGACGAGGATCCGTCGCCCAGCGTGCCGGTGACGTCGCTCGCGAGGTGCCACAGGTTCGGCAGCTTCAGCGTGAAGGGCGCGTCCGTGGTCGCGAGGTCGCGGCTGTGCGGACGCAGCGCGTCGAGCACGCTGTCGCGCGCGAACGCGTGCTCCTCGTTGTCCTTGGGGGAGGCCGCGAGGCCCGCGGCCGCGGCGGCGTCGGCCCGGGCGTCGGCCCCGCGCGAGACCGTGCCCGCGAGCACGCGCGCGCCGACCGTGCCGCGGCCCACGCGCACGAGCGTCTCGGGGCTCGCGCCGATGAGGCCGTCGACCGCGTAGGTCCAGCAGTCGGGGTAGCCGAGCGCGAAGCGGCTGAGGGCGAGGCGGAGGTCGCCGCCGAGGGGGAGGCGGCCGACGAGGTCGCGCGCGAGCACGACCTTCTGCACCGCGCCCGTCCCGATGGTGGCGACCGCGCTCGCGACGGCGGCCTCGTAGTCGTCGGGGCCCATGGACCCGGGGCGCAGGTGCAGGCGGTACTCGGCGCCGGAGCGCTCGGGCACGGGGACGGATCCGGCGGCGAGGGCGTCGAGCGGGGAGGCGGCGTCGCCGTCCTCCTGCTCGGCCAGGCGGATCCGCGTGACCCACGAGACCCCGTCGCGCCGCCCGACGACCACGCGCGGCACGACGAGCACGCTCGCGGCCGCGGAGTCGTCGGCGAAGGCGAAGGCGCCGAACGCGATGAGGCCGGTGCCGGGGATCCCGAGCGGATCCGTCACGGTCGAGGCTTCGGCCACCTCGCGCCACGCGGCGGCGGCGTCGCGCACGCGGTCGGGCCCCGTGAACTCCAGCCGGAGCGCCTCGCCGATGCCGCCCATCCCGGATCCGTGCCGCAGCCACAGGAGCGGGTGCCGGGCGTCGAGGAGGGGGACGAGCCGGGCGATGGAGTCGACGGGGGTGGTGTCGACGAGGAGCGCTCGGACGCGGGATGCGGTCACGGAACCCAGCCTACCGTCGGGGATCCGGGCCCCTCCGGGAGCGGGCCGCCCCTCGCGGGCGCCCGTCGCCGGCCTCCGCCCCCGTCCTCTGATGGGCCCCTGGGCATCCGGCCGCCGCCCACCGCGTGCCCAGCGCGCCCGAATAGACTGAAAGGGTGATGCGCGCAGACCTCAGCAAGAAGCCCGGCCAGGTGTCGGCGATGTTCGATGAGGTGTCGAGCGCGTACGACCGCACGAACACCCTCCTCTCGGTCGGCAACGACCAGCTCTGGCGGGTCGCCACAACGCGGGCCGTCGCCCCCGTCGCGGGCGAGCGGATCCTCGACCTCGCCGCCGGCACCGGCACCTCGAGCGCCGCGCTCGCCGCGTCCGGCGCGCACGTGGTCGCCGCCGACTTCTCCGAGGGCATGCTCGAGGTCGGCCGCCGCCGCCACGCGGGGAACCCGCGCATCGAGTTCGTCCACGCGGATGCCACCGACCTCCCCTTCGACGACGACTCGTTCGACGCCGTCACCATCTCCTTCGGCCTCCGCAACGTGGTCGAGCCGAAGAAGGGCCTCGACGAGCTGCTCCGGGTGCTCAAGCCCGGCGGACGCATCGTCATCTGCGAGTTCAGCACCCCGCCCGTGCCGCTGGTCCGCCGCGGCTACGACCTCTACATGAAGGCCGTCGCGCCGTCGCTCGTGCGGCTCGTGAGCTCCAACGCCAGCGCGTACGAGTACCTCAACGAGTCGATCCAGGCCTGGCCCGACCAGGAGACGCTGTCGTCGTGGCTGCGCTCGGCTGGATTCGCGTCGGTCGAGCACCGTAACCTCACAGCGGGGATCGTCGCGCTGCACCGCGGCGTCAAGCCCGTCGGCCCCCACGCCGCGGCTCCCCGGCCCGCCGCGTCCTGACCGGCGCGTGACCCACCACAGACAAGGTCGCCCATCATGAGTCCGAGCATCCCGCTCGCCCGTCGCGGCACCTCCGTCGCCGCGCACGCCAGCCTCACCGAGCGCCTCTTCGCGTCCTCGGGCGACCGGCGCATGGCCCGCAGCATCGACGACGGGCTCGCTCTCGTCGAGGAGCAGCTGCTCCAGGAGGTCCGCTTCGCGGACGACGTGGCCGACGTCACCACGCGCTACCTGCTCGACGCGGGCGGCAAGCGCGTGCGCCCGATGCTCGCCCTCCTCATCGCGCAGCTCGGCGACGGCAACACGGAGCGGGTCGTCGACGCGGCGGTCGCCATCGAGATCACGCACCTCGCCTCGCTGTACCACGACGACGTCATGGACGAGGCGGACATGCGCCGCGGCGTCCCGAGCGCGCAGGCCGTGTGGGGCAACTCCATCGCGATCCTCGCGGGCGACCTGCTCTTCGCCCGCGCCAGCAGGATCGTCGCCGACCTCGGGCCGCGCGCCATCCGCCTCCAGGCCGCCACCTTCGAGCGCCTCGTGCTCGGCCAGCTGCACGAGACCATCGGGCCGCGCGAGGGCCAGGACCCCATCGAGCACTACCTCGACGTCCTCGCCGACAAGACCGGATCCCTCATCGCCTGCGCGGCGCAGATGGGCATCATCTACTCGGGCGCGGATCCCGAGCTCGAGCCGGCCGTCGTCGCGTTCGGCGAGCGCACGGGCGTGGCCTTCCAGCTCGTGGACGACGTGCTCGACCTCGCCGACCAGCCCGAGGAGACCGGCAAGCTCGCCGGCACCGACCTCCGCGCCGGCGTCGCCACCCTGCCCCTCCTGTACCTGACCCGCCTGGCGGAGACGGACGCCGCCGCGGCCTCGCTGCTCGCCCGCATCCAGCGCGACGTCGAGCACGAGGAGACGCCCGAGTCCGAGGCCGACCTCACCGCGGCCATCGCCGAGCTCCGCGACCACGAGGTCACGGCGCGCACCATCGCCGAGGCCCACCGCTGGGCCGCCGAGGCGGTCGACGCGCTCGCCCCCCTCCCGGAGGGCCCGGTGAAGAAGGCGCTGACGCGCTTCGCCGACACCATCGTCGAGCGCACGCGCTAGCTGCCGCTCGTCCCCGCCGGCTCTCGCGGGGATCCGCACCACCACGCCCCGACGGCCGGCACGGGACGACGACGACGAACAAGAGGACACCAGTGACCAAGCTCAGGCTGGCCATCGTGGGCGCAGGGCCCGCGGGCATCTACGCGGCCGACATCATCCTGAAGGCCGAGAAGCGGTTCGACGTCTCCATCGACCTCTTCGAGCGCCTCCCCGCGCCCTACGGCCTCGTGCGCTACGGCGTCGCGCCCGACCACCCGCGCATCAAGGGCATCATCGGCGCCCTCCGCGACGTGCTCGACCGCGGCGACATCCGCATCTTCGGCAACGTCGACTACGGCCGCGACATCACGCTGGAGGACCTGCAGAAGCACTACAACGCGGTCATCTTCTCCACGGGCGCGATCCGCGACGCCGACCTCGACATCCCCGGCATCGACCTGCCCGGCTCCTACGGCGCGGCCGACTTCGTCAACTGGTTCGACGGCCACCCCGACTTCCCGCGCGACTGGCCGCTCGACGCGCGTGAGGTCGCCGTCATCGGCAACGGCAACGTGGCGCTCGACGTGGCGCGCATGCTGTCGAAGCACGCCGACGACCTGCTGCCCACCGAGATCCCGGACAACGTCTACGCGGGGCTCAAGCGCTCGCCCGTCACCGACGTGCACGTCTTCGGCCGCCGCGGCCCGGCGCAGGTGAAGTTCACGCCCCTCGAGCTCCGCGAGCTCGGCGAGGTGCCCGACGTCGACGTGATCGTCTACGACGAGGACTTCGGCGTGGACCCGGCCGCCGAGGAGGCCGCCAAGACCAACAAGCAGGTCATGGTCATCAGCCGGGTGCTCGAGAAGTGGCGCACGCGCGAGACCGGATCCGCGTCCCGCCGCCTCCACCTGCACTTCTACTCGCGCCCCGCCGAGGTGCTCGCGTCCGACGACGCCGAGCCCCGCGTCGCGGCCCTGCGCATCGAGCGCACCCGGCCGGACGGCACGGGCGGCGTCGAGGGCACGGGCGAGTACCGCGACGTGCCCGTGCAGGCGGTCTACCGCGCGGTCGGCTACTTCGGCTCGCCCGTCGACGGGATCCCCTTCGACGAGCGCCGCGGCGTCATCCCGAACCACGAGGGCCAGGTGCTCGACCTCGACAACGCGCGCATCCCCGGCGTCTACGCCACCGGCTGGATCAAGCGCGGCCCCATCGGCCTCATCGGGCACACCAAGTCCGACGCCATGGAGACCGTCTCCCACGTGCTCAACGACCAGGGCGACTGGTGGACCCCCGAGGCGCCCGAGGAGCAGGCGATCGTCGACCTCCTCGCGGAGCGCGGCATCGAGTACACCGACCTCGCCGGCTGGCACGCGCTCGACGAGCACGAGATCGCCCTGGGTGCCCCGCACGGGCGCGCGCGCATCAAGGTGGTCGAGCGCGACGAGATGCTCGAGGCGTCGCGGGCGAACCAGCCCGTCTGATCCGCCTCCCCTGATCGACGCCGACGGGCGCCCGCGGTCCTCCCGCGGGCGCCCGTCGGCGCATCCGTCCCCAGGCGCCGGACGCCTCCCGCGGCGCGGGCGGCGCGCCCCCTAGGGTCGCGGCGTGCTCTCCGCCCCCGCGCTCGTCGCGTCCGCCCTCGCGTCCGTGCCGCACGGGTCCGGCGCCTTCGCCGTCGCCCTGGCGGGCGGAGGCGGGGCCGTCGTCGGCGCCGCCTCCCCGCGGCTCGCCCGCATCGCCCTCGCCGGAGGCCGCCGGCCCGACGGGCTCGACCTCCGGGCGTCGGGCCCGCTCCCGGGTGATCCGCTCCCCGGCCTGGGTGCCCTCGCAGTGGTCGTCGCCGCGGTGGTCACGGGCCTCCTCGCGGCCGTCGTGGTCGGGGAGACGCCGGCCGCGCGCATCCCGCTCGCGCTGCTCCTCCTCGCCTGCGCGCCCGCCCTCGCCCTCGGCGACCTGGCGGCCCACCGCCTGCCGGACCGCGCGACCGGCGTCCTCGCCCTGGCGGCCGCGGCCCTCGCGCTCGCCACGGGCGGCGCCGGGCTCCTGCTGCGCGCGGCCGTGTGCGGCGCGGGCGCGTTCCTCGTCCTCGCCCTCCTGCAGGCGGCGACCTGCGGCGGCCTCGGCTCGGGCGACGTCAAGCTGGCCGGCGCCCTCGGCCTCGCGCTCGGGCAGCTCGGCGCCGCGCAGGTGGCCCTCGGGCTCGCCGCCGGCACGCTGCTCGGCGGCGTCGCGGCCGTCGTGCTCCTCCTCGCGGGCGGCTCGCGCGCGAGCTCGGCGGTGCCGTTCGGCCCGTGGCTCCTCCTGGGCGCCCTCGTGGTCGCCGCCTCGCCCGCCCCGCTCTCCGGCGTGCCCGGATGACTTCGGCCTCCAGTTGCCTGTGCGTGGGCACCGCGGCGGATGGACAGGCGTACGGTGAAGGAAGTGTCCAGGACCCCGGCATCGACGTACTGACGAGCCAGAGGAAATGACATGGCACAGAGATCGCTCACACTGCTGCAAGACGAGACCGGCGTGCTGCTCGCCGCCGCCTCGCGGGCGGTGGTCTCGCTCTACCGGCCGCTGCTGCAGCCGCTGAACCTCACGCATCCGCAGTACCTCGTGCTCCTCGCGCTCGACGAGGAGGAGCCGCAGGCCGTCGTCGACCTGGCCGAGAAGCTCCATCTCACCCCCGGCACCCTGTCGCCGCTGCTCAAGCGGCTCGAGGTGTTCGGCTACGTCACGCGCTTCCGCGACACCAGCGACGAGCGCCGCCTCTCGGTGGGCCTCACCGACGCCGGCCGCGACATGCTGCCCGTCATCTGGCGCGTGGGCGACCAGGTGCGGCACGACATCGCGGGCGAGGAGCCGTGCGGATCCGCCCTGCGCGAGCTGCTGCACGGCGTGCTCGAGCGCGCCACGGCCCACGAGCAGGCCGACGTGCGCCCGGGCGAACGCGACGCGGAGGGCGACGCGGGCGCAGGGGACTGACCCCGCTGGCCGGGCGCCGCGAGCGGCGTCGGCATCCGCCCGCTACTGCACTCCCGAGGTCAGCCGCGCGAGGTTGTCGAGCACGGTGCTGAACCGCGTGCGCCGGCTCCACTCGTCGAGCGTCAGCTCGCGGCTGCGCGCGCGGTAGCCGTCCTCGACCCGGCGCATCTCGCGCACGAAGCCGGGCCCGCGCACCATCAGCGACACCTCCATGTTGAGGCTGAACGAGCGCATGTCCATGTTGCTCGACCCGATCACGGCCACGTCGTCGTCGATCGTGAAGTGCTTGCTGTGCAGGATGTAGGGCGCCCGGTACATCCAGATCCGCACGCCCGCCGTCAGCAGCTCCTCGTAGTAGGAGCGCTGCGCGTGGTAGACCACGGGCTGGTCGCCGATCTCGCTCACGAACAGCTCGACCGACAGCCCGCGCTGCACGGCCGTCGTGATGGCGTACCGCATCGAGTCGTCGGGCACGAAGTACGGCGACGTGATGACGATGCGCTCCTGCGCGTAGTACAGCAGCGCGTTGAAGAGGCGCAGGTTGTTCTCGCCGGGGAACCCGGGGCCGGAGGGCACGACCTGGCAGTCGAGCTCCTCGTCGTCCACGGTCGTCGCGATCTCGATCGGCTCGGCCTCGCGCACGAGCAGCTGGTCGGTCTCCGCGTACCAGTCGGTGATGAAGATCGCGTTGAGGCCGCTCACGATGGGGCCCTCGAGCCGGGTCATGAGGTCCTGCCACTTCAGGCCGCGCTTGCGGTTGACGACCTTGTTGTAGCTGCGGTGCACCATGTTCTGCGATCCCATGAAGCCCACGCGCCCGTCGACCACGAGCACCTTGCGGTGGTTGCGGAGGTCGGGCCGCTGGTAGCGCCCGCGCAGCGGCTGCACGGGCAGCATCAGCTGCCAGAGCGCGCCGATCTCGGTGAGCTTGCGCGTCGTCCGCCGGTAGCCGGGCGCCCGCAGCGACGCGATGTGGTCGAGCAGCACGCGCACCGTCACGCCGCGCTGCACGGCCCGCTCCAGCGCGTCGAAGAACGGGGCGCTCGTGACGTCCCACGCGAGGATGTAGAACTCGACGTGCACGTACTTCGTGGCCTTCTCGACCTCGGCGGTCATGGCGGCGATGGACTCGTCGTAGTGGCTGTAGAGCTTCGCGCGGTTGCCGCCCACGAGCGGCATGGATCCGAGCGTGCGGTTGAGCTCCACCACGGAGTCGAGCCACGACGGCCAGGAGTGCTCGCGCGTGACCCGCTCGATGCCCTCGGTCGACTCGATGATGAACCGGTTGATCTCCTGCTGCTTCTCCCGCCGCCGCTTGGGCAGCCGCGTCGAGCCGATCAGCAGGAAGAGGAATATGCCGATGTACGGCAGGAAGAAGATGGCCATGAGCCACGCCATCGCGGTGGACGGTCGGCGGTTGCGGGGGATGACCAGCAGGGCCGTGACGCGCACGATGAAGTCGATGACGACCGCGAGCCCCGCGAGCACGAGGGTGGTCATCGAGGGGTCCATCAGCCGGAGTCTATCCGGGGGCACCCCACCGCCGACGGGTCGTGCGCCCCGAGGACACGGGGATCCGGCGCCCGTCGACGGCCGGCGGGATCAGCGGAAGTTGACGAACTGCAGGTCGAGATCCACGTCCGCGCCCTTGAGCAGCGCGATGGTCTGCTGCAGGTCGTCGCGGCTCTTGCTCGAGACGCGGAGCTCGTCGCCCTCGACGCGGCTCTTGATGCTCTTCGGGCCCTCGTCGCGGATGATCTTGCCGAGCTTCTTCGCGTTCGCCTGGTCGATGCCCTGCTTGAGGGTGACCTCGATCCGGTGCTCCTTGCCGGAGGCGAAGGGCTCGCCCTCCTCGAGGCTCTTGAGGCTGATGCCGCGCTTGATCATCTTCGACTGCAGCACGTCGAGGATCGCCTTCACGCGCTCCTCGCTCGAGGCCTTCATGAGGATGGTGTCGCCGCTCCACTCGATGGAGGCGCCCACGTTCTTGAAGTCGTAGCGCTGCTCCACCTCCTTCTGGGTCTGGTGGACGGCGTTGTCCGCCTCCATGCGGTCGACCTTGCTGACGACGTCGAACGAGGAATCTGCCATGCCCACCATGTTAAGGGACGCGCGGCGGGGCGGCCCGGGAGGCGGGATCCGACGATTTCGGTTCGCGGGCCGGCGCCCGCTATCATCGACGAGCGTCTCCGGTCCGTGATCACACAGGTCGGGTGCGCATGGCGAGTTACCCTAGCGGCCAAAGGGATCTGACTGTAAATCAGACGGCTCAGCCTTCGGGGGTTCGAATCCCTCACTCGCCACCGCACGGAACGGCCCCGCTCGCACGGGGCCGTTCGTCTGCCCCGCCGCATCCGTCGGGGCCCACCCGCGCCGGCAGCGTCGCCCGCGCGCCCGACGACCTGGATCCACCACCGATGTTCCCCGCCGCCCCCGGCCCACGCACGCGCGCCCTCGGCACGTCGGGCGTCGTCGTCTCCACCCTCGGCCTCGGCACGAGCGGCTTCGGCTGGACCGCCGACCGCGACGAGGCGTGGGCGATCCTCGACGCCTACCGCGAGGAGGGCGGCACGTTCGTCGACACGGCGTCCTCCTACTCGCAGTGGGTGCCCGGGCACGCGGGCGGCGAGTCGGAGGCGATCATCGGCGGCTGGCTGGCCGCGCGCGGCTGCCGCGACCAGGTCGTCGTCGGCACCAAGGTCGGCAAGAGCCGGGACGCGCCGGGCACGTCCGCCGCGTCCGTGCGCCGCGGGGTCGACGCGTCGCTGCGGCGCCTCCGGACCGACCACGTCGACGTCGTGCACGCGCACCTCGACGACACCCGCACGCCGCTCGAGGAGACCGTCGCCGCGCTGTCGGACCTGGTGAAGGACGGCAAGGCGCGGCTCGTCGGCGTCTCGGGCTTCACCCCGGAGCGGCTGGAGCAGGCGCTCGCGCTGGCGCACGCATCCGGCGCCGTGCCCGTCGGCGTGGTGCAGGAGGAGTACAGCCTGCTGGCCCGCGACCGCGCGGAGGGCCGGATGCAGGCGCTCGCCCGGCAGGAGGGCCTCGGACTCGTCGCGCACAGCGTCCTCGCGAAGGGGTTCCTCACGGGCAAGTACCTGCCGGGCGCGCCCGCCGTGCCGTCCGCCCGCGCGCTCGACGCCGAGCAGTACATGACGCCCGGCGGCCACGCCACCGTGCGGGCCGCGGAGGAGGTCGCGCGGATGCGCGGCGTCACGGTCGCCGAGGTCGCCATCGCGTGGGTGCTCGGGCGGCGCGGCGTGGCGAGCGCGCTCGTCGGCGCGCGGACGGCGCGGCAGATCCGGCAGCTCATGCCCGCCGGGCAGCTCGTGCTCGACGACGACGAGGTGTCCCGGCTCGCCTCCGCCGCGGCGCGCGCCACCCGGATCGACGGGGCCTGAGCCGCCCGTATCCTGGGCGGACGCCGCCCGATCAGCCGAGCCTCCCGAGGAGCACCGTGTCCCGTCCCTGGCCCGAGGGGTCCTACATCGCCGCCCTGCTCGTCATGACGACCGCGACCGGCGCGATCGACGGCGTGAGCTACCTCGCCCTCGACCGCGTGTTCACCGGCAACATGACCGGCAACGTGCTCTTCATCGGCTTCGGCCTCGCGGGCGTCGCCGACATCCCCGTGCTCAACAACCTCGTGGCGCTCGTGGCCTTCATGCTCGGGGCGGTGATCGCGTCCCGCATCACCCGGCGCGCGCCCACCGACGTGCACCTCCCGCGCTCCTCCGTCTGGATCCTCGTCACCGGCACCCTGGTCACCCTGGCGCTCGCGGGCGTCTGGCTCGCGGTCGGGACGCTCGAGACGGGCGTGATGATCGGGATCACCGGCCTCCTCGCGCTGCTCCTCGGGGCGCAGGCGGCGGCCGTGAAGAGCATCGGCCTGCGCGACCTCTCCACCGTCGTCGTGACCATGACGATGGTGAACCTCTCGACCGACAGCCGCGTCGCGGGCGGCACGGGCGCCGCGTGGGCCCGCCGCATCGGCGCGATCGTCTGCATGGGCCTGGGAGCGCTGGTCGCGGCCCTCATCACGACGCACGTCGGCGGCGCGTGGGCGCTGCTCGCGGCCGGGGCGCTCATGGTGCTGGGCGTGGCGCTCCTGTGGAACGCACGCCGCGTGGAGCGGAAGCGGCTGCGCGAGGGCGCGGAGGCGGCCCCGGCGGTCGACGAGCGCACGGGCGCCGCGCCCGCCTGATCCGCCGGGCCGCCGCTGCGCGCCCGCCCGCCCCTGAGCGCTCGGGGCGGGGATCCGCGCCCCTCTGGCAGGGTGGACGCATGACCTCCCCCGGCGACACCGCGCTCCTGACCATCGCCCGCGACATCGCGACCCGCGCCGGGGAGCTCGCGCTCCGGCGCCGCCGGGAGGGCGTCGAGGTGGCCGCGTCGAAGTCGAGCCCGGAGGACATCGTCACGCACACCGACCGGGAGACCGAGGACCTCATCCGGCAGGCGCTCCGCGACGTGCGCCCCGACGACGGCTTCCTCGGCGAGGAGTCCGAGGGCACCTCAGGCAGCTCCGGCCTCACCTGGGTCGTCGACCCGATCGACGGCACCGTCAACTTCCTCTACGGCATCCCCGCGTGGGCCGTGAGCATCGCCGTGGTGGAGGGCGAGGCGGATCCGCTCACCTGGACCGCGCGCGCCGGCTGCGTCGTGAACCCCACCCTCGGCGAGGTCTACACGGCGACCGCCGGCGGCGGCGCCGAGCTCGACGGGCGCGCCATCGCCGTCAACGCGGGCGTCCCGCTGTCGCTGGCGCTCGTCGGCACCGGCTTCTCCTACGGCGCCGAGAAGAGGATCCGGCAGGGCCGCGTGATCACCGACCTCCTCGGCGAGGTGCGCGACATCCGCCGCATCGGGGCCGCGTCGCTCGACCTCTGCGACGTGGCCGCCGGCCGGACGGACGCGTACTTCGAGCGCGGCCTCAAGCCGTGGGACCACGCCGCCGGCGCGCTCATCGCCGCGGAGGCGGGCGCGCGGGTGACCGGGATCGGCGGCGGTCCGGCCTCCGACGCGCTGCTGATCGCGGCCGGACCGGACCTCGCGCGCGCCCTCCAGGAGCGCCTGGACCGGGCGGACGCCTAGCCCCTCCGGCCCCGCGCGCGCATCCCCCGGGTGGCGTGAATCCCTCCCAGCGGTTAGCCTTTACCGATCCGTTACATCGCGACCGGGTTCGATCCGGTCGCTCGCGCACGCCCCGACCCCGTCGGCCGGCCCGCGCAGCACCCTGTCCCTCGCACTAGGAGCTCCACGATCCTGTCCGTCCTCCGCGCCTCGCGCGCCCCCCAGTCCTCCGTCCGGCGGCTCTCGTGACGACCCCCGACGAGACCGCAGGGGTCGTCTACCCGACGCGACGCGAGCGACGCGAGGCCGAGCGCCGGGCGGCGGAGGCGGCGACCGCACCCCGGGCCGACGCGCAGGACGTGCCGGAGGTGGTCGAGGCCGCCGAGGTCGCCGAGCCCGCGCAGGCGCCCGCGCCCGCGCCCGACGCGCCCGCCGCGGACGAGCTCCCCGCCGCACCCCGCGTCGTCCACGTCGCCGTCGAGGCCCCCGCCGCCCCGACCACGCACCTCCCCGCGGACGCCGAGCCCGCGGTCGCCGCCTCCGCGGACGACGTCCCGCTCGCGACCCGCGCCCGCCGGATCCGCAGCGCCAGCGCCTCCGCGCCCGAGACGCGCCGCTCCTCCTTCGTGCACGCCAAGCGCGCGAGCGTCCCCTCCGCCGCCCCGCACGTGCGGGTCCGCGGCCGCCGGGTCCCCGCCTCCTCGCGTCCCGCCCTCGCCGCGCCGTCCCCCGAGGCCGCCGCCGGCCGCCGCCGCTCGAACGCCTCGCGCGGCCTCACGCTGCTCACGATGGCCTTCGTCGCCACGGTCACCATCGCCACCTCGCTGCCGTCCTCCGCGTTCCTCACCGGCCAGGACATCGCGCAGGCGAACGTCGTCACGGATGCGCCGGGCACCTCGGTCCCCAGCCAGAGCATCGCGCTCTCCGCGGCCCCCGAGGCGCGCGTGGTCGGCGGCACGGACGACGCCTTCACCGCCACGACGCCGCAGCAGATCATGCTCGCGCAGACGTCGAAGGGCGCCGGCGCCTTCACGAACGACATCAACGGCACCATCCAGTGGCCCTTCGCCTCGGGCGTGCCGATCAGCGGCGTCTTCGGCAAGCGCATCGCGCCCTGCTCCAACGGCTGCTCGAGCAACCACCAGGGCGTCGACTTCGCGCCCGGCATGGGCGCGCCCATCCAGGCGATCGCCGACGGCGTCGTGCGCGAGGCCGTCAACAGCGACACGGGCCTCGGCGTGCACCTCGTCATCGACCACGTCATCGAAGGCCAGCTCGTCACGAGCGTCTACGGCCACCAGCTGCCGGGATCGCTGCGCGTGAAGGCGGGGGACCCCGTCAAGGTCGGCCAGCAGATCGGCCAGGTCGGCAACACGGGCGCGTCCACCGGCCCCCACCTCCACCTCGAGATCCGCATGGCGGACGGCACCGCGGTGGATCCCTTCGCCTGGCTCAAGGAGCACGCGAACTAGCGCACCCGCCCGGCAGCGCGGCCGACCGCCGCGCCCGTCACGACGACGCCCCCTCCGCCCGCAGGTGAGAGGGGGCGTCGTCGTCCGGCCGGTCAGTCGGCGATGATCCACACGGTCGTGTCCGACGGCACCGTGTCGCCGTCGAGCGGCTGGCTGGCGAGCAGCACGCGGCCCTCGGGCAGCGGCACGGCGGCGGATCCGAGGTTCGCGATGACGGTGACGCCCGCGCTCAGGAACGCGATGACGTCGTCGCCCTCCGCGCCGATCCACTCGAGCGCGCCGAGCGCCAGCCCGTGCTCGCGGCGCAGCAGCAGCGCCTCCGTGTAGAGCGACAGGGTGGAGGCGGGATCCGCCTGCTCGGTGTCGCGCGCGAACCGGTCCCAATCGGCGGGCTGCGGCAGCCAGCTGGCGGCGCCGTCGCTGAAGCCGTACGACGGCTTCCCGGCCTCCCACGGGATCGGCACGCGGCAGCCGTCGCGGCCGTAGCGCTCGCCCGCGGTGCGGTGGAAGGTCGGATCCTGGCGCGCCTCGTCGGGCAGGCGCGTGTCCTCGGGCAGGCCGAGCTCCTCGCCCTGGTAGACGTACGCGCTGCCGGGGAGCGCCAGCATGAGCGCGCTCGCGGCGCGGGCCCGGCGGAGCCCGAGCTCCTCGTCGACCGTCACGGTCGACTCCGGCCCGATGCCCACGCCCTGCGGGTTCTCGCCCGAGAGCGCGAGGCGGCTCGCGTGCCGCACCACGTCGTGGTTCGACAGCACCCACGTGCTGGGCGCGCCGACCGACCCGAAGGTCGCGAGCGACGAGTCGATCGTGCGGCGGAGCGCCTGCGCGTCCCACGGCGTCTCGAGGTAGCTGAAGTTGAAGGCCTGGTGCATCTCGTCCGGGCGGACCCAGTCGGCGAGCTTCGCGAGCGGCTCGACCCACGCCTCGGCGACCATCGCGCGGTCGCCCTCGTAGGAGTCGAAGATCTCGCGCCACTCGCGGTAGATCTCGTGCACGCCCTCCTGAGCGAAGTACGGCGGCGGGGGAGCGGGCTGGTCGTCGACGCCGCCGGCGCCGCCCATGCTGCCCTGGCCCTCGGGCGGCGTGTAGTCGGGGAGGCCGGCCGCCTTGACCATGCCGTGCGCCACGTCCACCCGGAAGCCGTCGACGCCGCGGTCGAGCCAGAAGCGGAGGATCTCGCGGAAGCGCTCGCGCACCCACGGGTTCGTCCAGTCGAGGTCGGGCTGCGACGAGTCGAACAGGTGCAGGTACCACTGGCCGGGCGTGCCGTCGGGCTCGACGAGGCGCGTCCAGGCCGGGCCGCCGAAGATCGAGTCCCAGTTGTTCGGCGGGAGCTCGCCGTCGGCGCCCTTCCCGTCGCGGAGCATGTAGCGCGCGCGCTCCTCGCTGCCGGCGGGCGTGGCGATGGCCTCCTGGAACCAGCGGTGCTGGGAGGAGGTGTGGTTCGGGACGATGTCGACGATCACGCGGAGGCCGAGCTCGTGCGCGCGGCGCTGCATCCGGTCGAAGTCGTCGAGGGTGCCGAACAGCGGATCCACCGCGCAGTAGTCGGCGACGTCGTACCCGGCGTCGTTCTGCGGCGACAGGAAGAAGGGGGAGAGCCAGATCGCGTCGACGCCGAGCTCGCGGAGCGCGGGGAGGCGCTCGGTGATGCCGGGGAGGTCGCCGATGCCGTCGCCGTCCGAGTCCGCGAACGAGCGGGGGTAGATCTGGTAGATGACGGCGGTGCGCCACCACTCGGATCCGGTGCCGTGCGGGTCCTGGCCGTCGGGTCGGGCCAGGAGGTCGTCCCGGGCAGCCGGGGCGGGGGCTGTGGGGGAGGGCGGAGTCATGGGATCGAGCCTAGGCGACGGCCCCTGTCCGACCCCGCCGACGGCCGTGGCCCGACGGCCGTGGCCCGACGGCCGTGGCCCGACGGCGGCGGAATAGCCGGACGCCCGCCGCGGCTTGACCCTGGAGGCGGCGGCCCGCCGCCATCACCGGACGAAGGAGATCAGCCATGTCGAACCCCGCACGCGTGCCCCTCGGATCCAGCGGCCTGGAGGTCGCCCCCCTCTCCTTCGGCGGCAACGTCTTCGGCTGGACCGCCGACGAGGCGACCTCCTTCCAGCTGCTCGACGCCTACGTCGCGGCCGGCGGGAACTTCGTCGACACCGCCGACGTCTACTCCGCGTGGAAGCCCGGCAACTCCGGCGGCGAGTCCGAGGAGATCATCGGCCGCTGGCTCGCGTCCCGCGGCCGCCCCGAGGGCCTCGTCATCGCCACCAAGGTCGGCGCCCACGAGGCCGCGAAGGGCACCTCGCGCGACAGCGTCCGCCGCGGCGTCGAGGCCAGCCTCCGCCGGCTCGGCGTCGACGCCATCGACCTCTACTACGCGCACACCGACGACCAGGACACCCCGATCGAGGAGACCGTCACCGCCCTCGCCGAGCTGGTGACCGAGGGCAAGGTCCGCGCGATCGGCGCCTCCAACTTCACCGCCGAGCGCCTGCAGGCCGCCCTCGACGTGTCCGCCCGCGAGGGCGTCGCCCGCTTCGAGGTGCTGCAGAACCGCTACAACCTCGTCGAGCGCGACCTCTACGAGGGCGAGCTGGCCGACCTGCTGATCCGCGAGGGCATCGCGTCCGCCCCGTACTCGAGCCTCGCCAGCGGGTTCCTCACCGGCAAGTACCGCGGCTCCGAGGTCGACAGCCCCCGCGCCGGCACGGCGTCGAAGTACTACGACGACCACGGCCGCGCCCTCCTCGAGGTGCTCGACCGCGTGGCCGAGGCGCACGGCGTCTCCGTCACCACGGTCTCGCTCGCGTGGCTCCGCGCCCAGCCGTCGGTCACCGCGCCCATCGCGAGCGCGCGCGACCTCGCGCAGCTGCCCGACCTGCTCGCGTCGATGGACCTCGAGCTCACGGCCGACGAGGTCCGCGAGCTCTCCGCGGTCTGATCCGCGCCCGCCCGTCGCGCCCGGTCCGGGCCGCCCCGCGTCCCGGGGGCGGCCCGGGACCTGCTATCGTCGTAGGGTTCCAGCGCGTCTCTGACGCGCCCGGGCACGCCCCCATAGCTCATTGGTAGAGCACTTCCTTGGTAAGGAAGAGGTAGTGAGTTCAATCCTCACTGGGGGCTCGATCCTCTCGGGTCCGGCTGAGGCCGGCGACGAGGGTCATGGCGGGGTAGCTCAGGTGGTTAGAGCACACGGCTCATAATCGTGGTGTCGCGGGTTCAAGTCCCGCTCCCGCTACGGAAGCGCGGATCCCTCGGGTCCGTCCTCCTCGATAGGCCCCGGACACCTCTCGCCAGGTTCCGGGGCCTTTCCTCTGCCCGCGCCCTCCTTCTGCCCGGGCCGCGCTCCCAGCGCGCCCGCCGCGTCCCGTGTCCTCTCCCGCCCGGGCGCTTCCGGCGCCGTCGGCCACGGCGTAGCCTCCGGGCATGACCCACCACGAATCCCCCGACCATCCCGACCACGCCTCGGGCGCCGAGCACGACGACGTGCTCTACAAGACCCAGGGCAACCCCGTCCCCGACGCGCACGACGAGGAGCGCCGCGAGGCGCCCGCCGGCGGCGACTACACCGCCAGCGAGTCCGAGGAGGAGAAGGAGGCGCGCGAGGCCGGCGCCTGATCCGCCTCCCGCGCACCGAGCGCACGAGGGCCGCCGCGACGCGTTCGCGGCGGCCCTCGCGCGTCCCGGGCCCGCCGTCCCGGGCCGATGGCGGGCCGACACGCCGGGTCGGCACGGGCTCCGGATCCGGTCCGCGCGCCCGGATCCGCATGACGGCGCGGAAGGCGCCGCGACACGCCGAACCACTACATGTAGTGGAATGACAGGTCTGTAGTTCGGGTTATATAGTGGAGAACCTCACCGCCCCACCGGGTGGCCGAGCAACCCGGATCCTCGCGAAGACGCGGATCCGGAGGCCATCGGGGCGAGAGCCACGAGACCTGAGGAGCCGCACCGGCGGCTCCCGACCAGACACAACGGGAGGCACCCATGGACTACGACAACAACGACACCGTCGGCGGCTACGCGATCCCCGTCGACCCCATGGAGCTCCTGCAGTGCGACTCCTGCCAGTAGGCAGCTGACGCCGCAGCGGCAGCATCGCGGACACGGGCCCCGGTCCCCACGACAAGTGGGGGCCGGGGCTCTCGCGTATCCGGGGAGCGGCCTCCCGGGGCGTCCGCGCACCCGCCGCGTAGGATCGTCCGGTGCCAGTGAATCCAGAGCTCCAGGGCCGCGTGCTCCCCGCCGCCGCCCCGTACCTGGTGGGACGCGAGAAGGTGCGCGAGTTCGCCCGCGCCGTCGGCGCCACCCACCCCGTCCACCTCGACCCCGCGGCCGCGCGCGCTGCCGGTCACGCCGACGTGGTCGCGCCGAGCACCTTCCCCGTCGTGGTGCAGGAGGCGACGCTCGCGCAGCTGCTCGCCGAGCCCGACGCGGGCATCGACTTCAGCCGGGTCGTCCACGGCGAGCAGGCGTTCACGTACTCGCGGCCCGTGGTCGCGGGCGACGAGCTCACCGCGACGCTCACCGTCACCAAGGTGGCCACCCTCGGCGGCAACGCGATGGTGACCGCCGAGTCGGCCATGGTCGACGGATCCGGCGCGCACGTCGTCACGGCCGTGTCCACCCTCGTGGTCCGCGGGGACGACGCGTGAGCGCCGCAGCCGCAGCCGTGCCCGGCACCGTGCCCGTGCTCGCCGACCTCGCCGTGGGCGACGTCGTCGCCGAACGCGCGATCCACCTCACGCGCGACTCCCTCGTCCGCTACGCGGGCGCCTCGGGCGACTTCAACCCCATCCACTACCGCGACGACGTGGCCGCGTCCGTCGGCCTGCCGGGCGTGCTCGCCCACGGCATGCTCACGATGGGTCAGGCCGTTCAGCCCGTGGCGGACTGGGCGGGCGACCCCGCGCGCATCGTCTCCTACGGCGTGCGGTTCACGCGGCCTGTGGTCGTGGATCCGGCCGACGGCCAGCACCTCGCGATCACCGCCAAGGTCGGCGCGATCGACGCCGAGGCGGGCACCGTGCGCATCGACATCGCCGTCGCGGTCGACGGGAAGACCGTCCTCGGCCGCGCGCAGGCGCAGGTCCGGCTGGCCTAGGTCCCCGTGACGATCCAGACCCACCGCGACGCCCCGCTCGCCGACCTCACCACGCTCCGCGTCGGCGGGGCCGCCGAGGAGCTCGTCACCGTGAGCGAGCGCGACGAGCTCGTCGACACCCTCACCGGCCTCTGGGCCGTGGGGGAGGACTGGATGGTCCTCGGCGGCGGCTCCAACTCCCTCATCTCGGACGAGGGCGTCGAGGGCACCGTGATCCGCATCGCGACCCGCGGCGTGTCACGCGGCGAGGAGCGGGCCGACGGTACCGTCCTCGTGCGCGTGCAGGCCGGCGAGCCGTGGGACGCGCTCGTCGCGCGCACCGTGGCCGAGGGCCTCACCGGGCTCGAGGCGCTCTCGGGGATCCCCGGATCCACCGGCGCCTCCCCCGTGCAGAACATCGGCGCGTACGGCCAGGAGGTCGCCGACGTCCTCGAGGGCGTCGACTTCCTCGACTACGAGACGGGAGAGGTCGAGCGCCTGACCGCCGCCGACCTCGGCCTCGGCTACCGCACGTCGTCGCTCAAGCGCGGCCGCGTGGGCGTCGTGCTCTCCGTCGACTTCGCGCTCACCCGCGGCGAGGGCCCCGACGCGCTCGGCCTGCCGATCGCGTATCCGCAGCTCGCCGGCGCGCTCGGCGTGGAGCTCGGCGACCGCGTGCCCGTCGCCCGCGTGCGCGAGACGGTGCTCGCCCTCCGTGCGTCCAAGGGCATGGTGCTCGACGACGCGGATCACGACACCTGGAGCGCCGGATCCTTCTTCACCAACCCCATCGTCAGCGCCGCGTTCGCCCGCACGCTGCCGGCCGACGCCCCGCGCTGGCCGCAGGAGGATCCGCCCCGGGACCTCGTCGTGCCGCTCGGCGACCAGTGGGAGGTGGCCGCCGCGATCGAGCGCGAGGCCGCCGCGCGCCGCCGTCGCGAGCCCGCGGGCGTGAAGCTCAGCGCGGCGTGGCTCATCGAGCACTCGGGCGTCGGCCGCGGGTTCCGGCTGCCGGGATCCGGCGCGGCCGTCTCCTCGAAGCACACGCTCGCGCTCACCAACCGCGGCACCGCGACCGCCGAGGACGTGGCCGCCCTCGCGCGCTACGTGCAGGGCCGCGTGATGAGCGAGCACGGCGTGATCCTGCAGCCCGAGCCCGTGCTGGTCGGCCTCTCCCTTTAAGGACGGGCCGACCAGCGAGGGCCGGGCGGCGGATCAGGCCAGCAGGTCGCGGATCCGGCGCACGCCCTCGAGCAGCGCCTCGTCGCCCAGCGCGTAGCTGAAGCGCAGGAACCCGCTCGGGCCGAACGCCTCGCCGGGGACCGCCGCGACCTCCGCCT